>ERZ779637.88-NODE-88-length-64865-cov-18.116031_pt1 | contig 64865 bp, 50 predicted proteins | sample MGYA00514196_ERZ779637 | MGnify/ENA primary metagenome ERZ779637 (study PRJEB29562, sample SAMEA4376700) | mouse gut metagenome | isolation source: Cecum | study: EMG produced TPA metagenomics assembly of the A DSS colitis mouse model was used to assess the...
TTAATCTGCAGGAAAGCTGCGGTAGATGGGTACTTTATTTCGCCGCGGTACAATATGCCCGCGTTTCAAGGGACACGGAGCGGCTCATGAATTCCGTTTCCGCACAGGTCAGCTACTACAGCGCACTCATCCAGAACAACCCGGAATGGGAATATGCAGGGGTGTACGCAGACTGCGGGATATCCGGGACAGGGACGGCCAGGCGCGGCGAATTCTTAAGGATGCTCGCCGACTGCGAGGCGGGCAGGATCAATATTATCCTGACGAAATCCATCAGCCGCTTCGCAAGGAACACGGTCGACCTTCTGGAGACGGTCAGGCATTTAAAGTCCCTCGGCATCGAGGTGCGGTTCGAGAAGGAACACATCAATTCGCTCTCGGAGGACGGGGAGCTGATGCTCTCGCTCCTGGCGTCCTTTGCGCAGGAGGAGAGCCGGAGCATTTCAGAAAACGTGAAGTGGGGAGTCAGGCGGCGGTTCCAATCCGGCGAGATCGGGACGGCCAACAAGCATATCCTCGGATACCGGTATGATGAGGATGGGAAAAAATATGTCATCATCCCGGAAGAGGCGGAGGCCGTCCGCTGGATGTTCCAGATGTACATTGACGGGGTTCCCCTGCGGGAGATTGCGGGGAGCATGAACAGGGCGGGCATCCGCACCACGCTTGGCAACGACTTCCAGGAAGCTTCGGTGCGGCAGCTCATTTTCAACGAAGTTTATGCCGGGGACATCCGGCGGCAGAAATGCTACATGGCGGACCCGATCACAAAAACGAAAGTGAAGAACTGCGGGGAGCTGCCGCAGTATTACATGGCGGACTGCCATGAAGCCATCATTGACCGGGAAACCTACGCAAAGGTCCAGGCGGAGATGGAGCGGCGGGCGGGGCTTGTCAATCCCACCTACCCTTTTACCGGGAAGATGAAATGCGGCGTCTGCGGGAACTGCTTTACACGAAAGAAAGGGACCGTAAGGGGGAAAACCTATGTACACTGGATATGCCGCTCCAAAAAGGAGACGGGCATGAGCTGCACAAGCGTGAATTTCAGCGAGGAAGAATTAAAGGGGATTTCGGCGCGGACGCTTGGGATGGATGAGTTTGACGGGGCTGTGTTTGAAAAGGCTGTCCGGGGCATCACCGTCATGGAAAACGGGGACCTGGAATTCCATCTCACCGGCGGGGAGACGAAAGTCTGGAAGAACCTGCACCTGGACCCGCCCAGGCACATCGCCACGGTCACGGACTGCTTCCAGGGGAAGATACGGTGCGCCGCCTGCGGGAATACATACCACCGGGTGAACGGCGCGGGGAAGTGGGTGTACTGGTACTGCATCGGCAAGAAAAGGAAGAATGTGGAGTGCCATAACCCGAACTGCACCGATTACAAGCTGAGGCAGGTTTCCGCGCACATGATGGGGCTGGAGGAATTTGACGAAGCGGAGTTTGAAAAGCAGATAGAGGAAATCACGGCATTTCCGGATGGCAGCCTGGAATTCAATTTTTATGGAGGGAGGAAAGAGCGATGGCAAAGAGCGTGATCACGATACCGGCCACGGTGAACAGGCACACGGCGGCGCCGATAGGAAGCTACAAAAAGCGCAGGGTGGCCGCCTATGCCCGCGTCTCCACCGACCATGAGGAGCAGCAGAGCAGCTACGAGGCGCAGGTGGACTATTACACGAACTACATCAACGGGCGCGAGGATTGGGAATTCGTATCTGTATATGCGGATGAAGGCATAACCGGCTGCAACACGAAAAAGCGCGACGGCTTCAACAAAATGGTGGAGGACGCGCTTTCCGGCGCCATCGACCTCATCATCACCAAGAGCGTCTCCCGCTTCGCAAGGAACACGGTGGACAGCCTCACGACCATCCGGAAGCTGAAGGAGAACAGGGTGGAGTGCTACTTCGAGAAAGAGAACATCTGGACGTTTGACAGCAAGGGCGAGCTGCTCCTTACCATCATGTCCTCGCTGGCGCAGGAGGAGAGCCGGAGCATCTCGGAGAACTGCACCTGGGGGCAGAGGAAGCGGTTCGCGGACGGCAAGGTCACGGTGCCGTTCAAGCGGTTCCTGGGCTACGACCGGGGCGAAGATGGAAACCTCGTCATCAACGAGGAACAGGCGGAGACCGTCCGCAGGATTTACGGCCTCTTCCTGCAGGGGCGCTCGCCCCACGCAATCGCAAAGCTGCTGACGGCGGAGGGCATCCCCTCGCCCGGCGGCAAGGAGGCATGGTCGTCCAGCACGGTAAAGAGCATTCTCACGAACGAAAAGTACAAAGGGGACGCGCTCCTGCAGAAGGTGTACACGGTGGACTTCCTCACCAAGCAGAAGAAGGTGAACGAGGGCGAAGTGCCGCAGTATTATGTGGAGAACAACCATCAGGCCATCATCAGCCCCTCCGTGTTCGAGGAGGCGCGGCACCAGATGGCGGCCAGGCATTCCGGGAAGAACCGGGCGAGCAGCACGGGCGTATTCTCCGGCCGGATAAAATGCGCGGACTGCGGGGGCTGGTACGGCTCCAAGGTGTGGCATTCCAACAGCAAGTACCGGAAGACCATCTGGCAGTGCAACCACAAGTTTGACGGCGGGGAGAAATGCGGCACGCCCCACCTTGACGAGGAAACCATCCAGGCACTCTTCCTGAAAGCGGCCAATGCCGTCTTTGCAGAAAAGGACGGCGTGCGGGAGGATTACGACTCCATAAAAGACACGCTTTTTGGAACGGCGGAGTTGGAGGCGGAGCGCCTGCGGTTGCAGGATGAGATGAATGTGGTGGCGGAGCTGATCGGGCAGTGCGTGACCGAGAACGCCCGCGTCGCCCTTGACCAGACGGAGTACCAGAAGAAATACGACGGGCTGGCGGGGCGGTTCAACAGGGCGAAGGAGCGGCTTTCGGAAGTCAGCCAGGCCATCACGGAGCGGCAGGCGAAGCGGGAGAAGATCGGGAGGTTTGTTTCCGCCCTGGAAAAGCTGGACGGCCCGCTCACGGCATTCCGCGAGGACGACTGGTACAGCCTTGTGGAGTATGTCACGGTGTACAGCAGGGAGGACATCCGCTTTACTTTCAAGAACGGGGTGGAGATAAAAGCGTAAAAAGGAGCCTGCGGCTGACGGGATGCCGCGGGCTTTCTTTCTCCCCTGTTTTCTACGGCATTTTTCTACAATTTGATTTTTCGTTGGGGCAAAATCAAAAAGTATAGGAAAAATCAAAAGGTATGGGGAAAAATCAAAAGGTGTACAAAAAATCAAAAGGTATCGGGGAAAAATCAAAAAGTGTAAGGAAAAATCGAATTGTATCAAAGACAGCGTTTACATAGACGGTGGCGTATGAGGAGGAAAAATGCACCGCTGCCGTGGCGGATGCCGAAGCGGTGGCGAAAGCGGTTCTGAAACCCGAACAGCAGGCGAAGGTGAACGGCGGCGAGACCATAGAGATACGGGTAGACGTGACGGATATCTCCGAGAAAGTGCCAGAACAGGATAAGGAAGTGATTGAGAGCGGCGTGGAGGCATACAGGGAAGAGGCGCCGGGACTTGTGCTTGGCATGTACGTGGACATCTCCATGTTCATCAAGATAGGGGTGGGGGACTGGAACGCCATCGCCACAACGGATGCGCCGATAGAGGTGGTGATCGGCATTCCCGAAAAGCTGCAGAGCAGCGGGAGGGAGTTCTACATCATCCGCGCCCACGAGGGCGAGCACACACTCCTGCGGGATCTGGACGGGGCACCTGATACCATCACGGTCAGCACGGACATGTTCTCAAGTTACGCTATCGCCTTTGAGGAGACGGAGGGCGCGGGAGCGGACAGAAAGTGCGGGCTGTGCCATATCTGTCCGACCTTCTTAGGGATTTGTTACTTTATCTGGCTGGCACTTGCTTTAGCGGTAATAGGTATTGTGATGCTTGTGGTGGTGCGCCGCAGGAAAGAGGAGGAGACGGAGAGAGAGAAGTAAGGGAAAATGTAAGAAAGTAGAAGAAAAAGAAAAGCCGGTGGCTCGGATGTGAGTTACCGGCTTTTCATGGTTCAGTTGATTCAGATATCCAACTCAGGCGGAACGTCAAGTTCGTGGGGAACCGGCGTCCCGTTTTTCTTTCTCTGGCGCACGCACTCTGTCAGCAGATACTCTATCTGTCCATTCACTGATCGAAAGTCATCTTCCGCCCAGGCAGCGATGGCGTTGTAGAGCTTGGCGGACAGACGCAGCGGCACCTGTTTCTTGCCGTTGTCACCCATCTAGTAGAGGCTGCCGGAGTTGACAACGGGCTGGGCGTCCCGATTGCTGCAGAGCACCACCAGAAGATTAGATACCATGGCGGCTTTCCGCTCCTCATCCAGTTCCACAATTTCCTTCTCGGAAAGGCGGCTCAGCGCCATCTCCACCATACCGACCGCGCCGTCCACGATCATCTTGCGGGCGTCGATCACGGCGGACGCCTGCTGTCTCTGCAGCATTGCCGCGGCGATCTCAGGTGCGTAGGCAAGGTAGGTGATCCGCGCCTCGATGATTTCCAGTCCTGCCTGATCCACTTTGTTCTGAATTTCCTCGCGGATTCTCTGGGCGACTACCTCGCTGGAACCGCGAAGCGACCCTTCATCCGCCTGCCCGTCCCCGGTGGTGTCCACATTTTCTGCCACATCATAAGGGTAAATCCGCACGATATTCCTAAGCGCGCTGTCGCACTGGAGAGACAGGTATTCCTTGTAATTATCCACGTTAAATACCGCCTTTGCGGTGTCCGTCACCCGCCACATCACGGCGATGCCAATCTCGATGGGATTGCCCAGACAGTCGTTGATTTTCTGGCGGCTGTTGTTCAGTGTCATGATCTTTAAGGAAATCTTCTTCGTGCCGCCGGTGCTGCCGGTCTGGATGGTCTGTCCGCCGGTCGACAGTGTGAGGAGGTTGCGGGAAGACGAGCCGCCGTCCACGTCGCCGCTCTGTTTGAGTTTCGTCTCCGCTGCGGGATTTAACGCGCTGCAGAACGGGTTTACCCAGTAAAAGCCTTCCTCCTTCAAGGTGCCGATGTAATTACCGAACAGAGTCAGAACTACCGCCTCCTGCGGACGCAGAATTGTGAGACCGCAGAATAAAAGCCAGCCGGTGAGCAAATAAATCAGACCGATTATAAAGAGGGCGATCCCCGCAGGGCTCTGAGGACCGGTTTCGCTCAGCCCTGTGATGCCGCCCACGATCATTGCCGCGATTGCCAGCAGATAGAGAAACAGAGACAGGAGCAGCATTGCCATGCCGTTTTTGCTTTTGTTTAATACTTTTTCTTCCATAATTGTGACCTTCTTTCTTTCGTCGTTGACGTGAGTTATTTGGATATTGGTTTGTTTTGATGTTTATATGATATCAAATTGATATCAAAATGTCAACGGGAATTATAAAAAATGGCAGCCGTTATGAAATCGGCTGCCGCAAGCATTTTTGAATCTTACAACTGTTTCCCGGTCAAAAGCTCGTACCCCTGCAGGTACTTATCGATGGTTTTCTGCACGATCTCCTCGGGCAGAGTCCAGTCGTGTCCTTCGTTTGCCTTCAGCCAGTCTCTGGCGAACTGCTTGTCGAAGGAGGGCTGGCTGTGTCCCGGCTCGTAGCCTTCCGCGGGCCAGAAACGGGAGCTGTCGGGCGTCAACATTTCATCGCCGAGCACGATATTGCCGTCCTCATCCAGCCCGAACTCAAATTTCGTGTCCGCGATAATGATGCCCCGTGTCAGCGCATATTCGGCGCATTTTTTATAGAGGGCGATGGTGTAATCTCTGAGTTTGGAGGCGTATTCCTCCCCTTTGCCGGGGAAACGCTTCTCCAGATAGTCCACGCTCTGCTCGTAGGAGATGTTCTCGTCGTGGTCGCCGATCTCCGCCTTGGTGGAGGGGGTGTAGATTGGCTCGGGCAGCTTGTCGGATTCCTTGAGACCCTCCGGGAGCGTGATGCCGCAGACCGTGCCGTCCTTCTGGTAGCTAGCCCAGCCGCTGCCGGTGATATAGCCACGGACGATGCACTCGATGGGGAGCATGTTCAGTTTCCGGCAGAGCATACTGTTGCCGTCGAACTTCTCCTGTCTGAAAAATTCGGGCATGTCGTTCACATCCACGGAAATCATGTGGTTGGGCAGGATATCACTCGTCATGTCGAACCAGAATTTGGACATCTGGGTCAGAACCGTGCCCTTTTTGGTCACCTGATTCTTTAAAATTACGTCAAAACAGCTGATGCGGTCGGTGGCGACCATAATCAGACTGTCGCCGTTGTCATAAATTTCGCGTACTTTTCCTTCTTTGATTGGTTTCATGGCGTTCCTTTCTTTTTGTGAAGTCCGCAGCACAGGGCTTCGGAAATTTCTTGTCTGAATACTATACTAAACCAATGCGGGGGGATTGACAACAAAATATCGGTTCATTTGATAAAAAAATGGTCAATCAATTCTGCATGGCTGAGCTTTTATAAAAAAATTGCGGGGGAGGAGTACGAGTGATATAATAGTTTATAATTGTGTCTAGGATAAAGAAATAACGAGAGTGTGAGGGAGAAAAATGACAGGAAAAAGGAAAAAGAGGAGTGGACGGCTTATCTTGGCGGCGGCATGTCTGCTGTTAGGCATTGCCATGCCTGTGAAGGCGTCGGAGGAGACGCCCACCTCCGGAAAATGCGGAGACAATATCACATGGAAAATTGAAAAACTTGCCACAGCGGGGCGGGAGGACGATACGCTGAAGCTGACCGGCAGCGGACCGATGTACAATTATCTGGAGAAGAAGGAGAACGATTTTTCGTTTTGGTATGAAGCGAATCCGCCCTGGAAAGATCAATCCTTTATCGGGGTCAGTTTGGACAATGACATTACGACCATCGGAGACGGCGCCTTTGAGAGCTTCTGGCTGTATGATGTGAAACAGGGGGAGATTGACTTTTCACAGTACGGGACGATGATTCTGCCCAAAAATCTGACGTCAATTGGCAGGCAGGCTTTTGCCAATGCCAGTATCAGCACCCTTTACATTGGACCGAAAGTTACGAAGGTAGGGCAGGACGCGTTTGTTTCGTGCCATGTCGAAGATTTGTTTGTGGCGGGAAAATCGCTGGATTTCAGTAAGGTGCAGGGAGTTTTTGCATATAGCTGGCTGGAGACCATCCACGCGCCCAAAGGCTCTAAGGCGGAAGCCTATGCCAAGGAAAACGGCTATGCCTTTGTGGAATGGGACGGCACGGATTATGGAAAGACGAGCTATACGCTTACGCTGGATGCGGGGGACGGCGCGTTTTCGCGGGCAGCGTCCTCGTCGAGCTATACAATCAGTGAGGACAGGAAGACGGCTGTGCGGGAGGTGAGCATGAGCGAGGATTCTGTGCCTGCGCCCGATATTGCGCCTGCGCTGGCGGGAAAATATTTCGGCGGCTGGTATGCGGGGGACGAACCTTTTGACTTTGAAAAGCCCCTGAAGCAGGATATGACGCTGACGGCGAAGTGGCTGGAGGAACCGCCGCCGCCTGTTTTGAAGATGGTAAATGATTGGGAATGGTCGATGACGCTTTTCTGGGATATGCGGCTGGACGAGAATCTGAAAGGCTATCGTGTTTATCGTGCCGATACCCCGGACGCAGCGTTTGTAAAGATAACGGAAAACGATTTGCCGGCAGACAAGGCCGCTTATACGGATTCGATAGCAAAAGAGGATATCCCCCAAAAAGCAGCGTATCGCTACCGTATAGAAGCGGTGTACGAGATAGAAGGCGCAGAAAAGACGCTGGAGAGCAATATCGTATCCTGTGACGGCATGATTTATAATACCGATTTAATCAAGCATACCGGTGGTCTCTATGTGGGGGCAAAGCTGGTGGACAAGAAGAAACAGAAGATATCGTCGCTTACGCTTCACGAGGGGGAAACCAGTGAGGAACTGTTTCTCGCGCTTGAGAAGAAGGATGGTACGACCGTTCTCTGGCAGGATGCGCTGCAGGATATTTCGGGAGATGTGTCTTTTGAGTGGGGATTAGGACTGCCTTATCCGTTCGGGGTTCCGGAGAGCTATGTGAGTGAAGAGACGGCGCCTTACGAGTATGCCAGATTTCCGATGGGGTATCTCTATGACACATCCTGCACCAGACTGAAAGGGCTGAAAATCACGGAAGGACAGCAGCTTTATCTCTATGTGGCAGGGCAGCCGGGATTTATGATGACTATTCCCGTTACTGTGGAAGCGGCGGAGCCGGGAGTCAGTTATCCGTCTTATGACGATAAGGAAGGTATCGTGACGGACGATTTGCAGAAGGGTCTGCAGATTCTCCGCGATGCGGTGCGGAACCGCATCAAGCATAAGGTCGTTTATATTAAGAAATCAGCCTGTGATCCTTCGATTGCGGCATACAATGAACTGCGGGCGCAGGATAAGGAAGATAATCCGTCGGGTGATCCCCGCGGCGGTTTCATTCCGGAATGGCTGGAAGCGGAGCTTTTTGATATAAACAAAGGACGGCCGGGTATGGCGCCCTGGGAGGGGGATTACGCATTCTTTGCGATTGGCCAGCGTGGAATACATGCTGATTTGGACAATCCGGTTAAAATATATGGAGAGGATTATTTTAAGCTGGAGCTGAATGCAGACCAGTATGTGACTACGCTTGAACAGGAGGCGGCGGTGGACGCAAAGGTTGCGGAGCTTCTGAACGGCAGATTTGCGGGGCTGAAAGGCAAAAGTGAGTATGCCAGGGCGAAGGCACTTTACGACTTTGTTTCCACATCCATGCACTATGACAACAGTGATCCTGTGTATCATTGGGCATATGGCGGCCTGTGTCTTGGGAAGGCGACCTGCGGCGGTTCAGCCCTTTCCTTTCAGCGGCTTGCAGCAGAGCTCGGGTTGGAAAGCAAGGTTTTGGTTGGGCTGGATCCGGGTGCCCACGCTTATAATCTGGTCAAAATTCAAGGGAAGTTTTACTATCTGGACTGTACAGTGAAAGACCCGAGGAGAGGCTTTTTAAAAGGTTCGAGTACTTTTTCACATGCGCCGTTGCAGTCTCCTTATCTGTCCACAGCTTTTAAAATAGCCTATATGGATCAGATATCAGTGACAGACTATCAACCGGGGGCATCTTCTACGCTTGGAAAAACAGCGCTCAGGGCATTGACGGATGAGGAGATCAATGCAGTGTCCGAGGGCGCGTATACGGGTATCGCAGGCAGGACGAAGGCAAACTATGCGGTTAAAGGCACCGTTATTCAGGCGACGCCTTTTGACAAGGAGCATCCCTTAAAGCCGGTCTATGATGCGAATGCGGATACACAAAATTATATGCTGGCATTCCGGCTGACCATTGATAAAGAGAAACTTGACGAGAACGGGACGGTCAAACTTTTTGTGGGAGCAGGGGAGAGCGAAAGCTTTACGAAAGCAAATTCCAAGTTAAAGGACGGCTATCTGGATGTTCTATGTCCGATCGACGAAGGGGTATCCATTGCGATCGACTACGACACGGATGATGAGAATGCATCAAGATATGAGGCAGTGACTTATACGATGGATTTCTCGAAGCTGGTCAAGGCGCCGGTTCGGGCAAGCGGCACAGTGCAGGAGAGGACTGACGCAGTGGCGGAGACCGGAATTGAGCTTTCCAGCCCGTCTATGATCTATCGAAATAGCGATAAAGAAGTGACGGCGGTATACGATGCCGTGGCTTATTCATCGGCGATCAACAAGGAGAACACCGGTCTTGCGGAGACGGCGGGTAATTATGCGGCGCTGCGCATCAGCGCGCCCGAGGCGATGCTGGGGACGAAGGCGCTTGGGAATACGACAGCGGCGTTTTTGCAGGAATCCGGCGATGGTTCCGGTAATAGTCCGCAGTCTGATGGCTGTGTGATGAAGTGGGGAGCGAATCAGACATATCTGGATTGCTTCTGTAAGATGGAGAAGGGGAAGGATAAGTCCCTTACCATCATCTGGGCAGGCAAGGATACGCAGACACAGAACATTACCCTGCGGGCGTCGCAGGACTGCTATATGGAGACCGACGGATCGGGTAAAGACGCCCCGAAGAAAGTCGCTTTCAACGGGCTTCCTGCCACGCTCTATGTGGGACAAAGCCAGATTGCGGATGTAAAGGTGACGAAAGCTTATGAGAAAGATGAAGTGCAGCTCAGTTTTACGTCGGACGACAGCAATATACTCAGCGTGAACCGTGTGACGGGTGAAGTGAAGGCGCTCAGACCGGGCAAGGCGACTTTGACGGTGCGCGCGGCGGGTCTTGACAGAAAGGGTAAAGTTGTCTCAGCCAGCAAAAAGATTACCGTGAAGCAGGTGCCTGCGCCTGCCGGGGTGAAGATCACGGAGATAAAAGATGTGAGCGCGGCGGCAACATGGAAGAAGAACAGCAACAGTCGATGGACGGAAGGATATGCCGTGCCTTACACAAGCAGTCTTGGCAGCAACGCAAAGGCATGGAAAGCGGCGGTGGAGAAAGCTTTGACAGAAGCCGTGCCGGATAACGGGATGCCGGAGAATATGACTGCCGAGCAAAAGCAGGCTCTTGAGAACAAATTATCCGACGCGCTCTGCCCGGGTGCGGAAGGAAAAGTCGTGACGGCGAGTGCGCGGGTAACTGAGGGCAGGCTGGTATGGGAAAGCGGTCTGCGCCCGAATACTTCCTATGTATTCTATCTGCGGAACATGACCGAGAATGCGGCGGGAGAAGTCAGCTATGCCGGATGGATGAGCGGTAAGCTTACGACGAAGATGCCGGTGCTGACGAAGATACAGCTTACGGCTTATGATGCGAACGGAGCGGCGGTCGCGTTCAACGATCTGGAAAACGGCGGTTACAGTTACACAGATCCGACAAATGACAGGATTCCCGCAAGCGTAGGATATGAATTGTCCGCTGCGGATTCGTGGCAGAACGATAAGGATATCTTTAAGAGCCCTTCCTATAAGAGTACCAACGCGAAGGTGGTCAAGGTCAACGGCAAAGGGCAGCTAAGCCTTGGCGGTCATGCCGGAACAGCGGAGATTTATGTGACGGGTAAGGATACAAGCGGTGCGGTAAGGGAATCCAACAGAATTACAATCAGGGTAGTGAAATCGCTCCAGACGATTAAGGACAAGACGACTAAGCTGACGCTCGGACAGTCCGTTTCCGTACAGGAGCTCGTCGGCTGTGATTTGAAAGGCTCCGCGGATGCGTTTGCGCTGGAAAAAGTGGATCTCGCGGCGATGGTGGACGAATTGGAACAGAACGGCAGGGACTGCTTTACGGTGGTATACCCGGCGGGAGAGAAGGAGAAGGCGGTGATTACACCTTTTGCGTATCCTGTGGACGAAATGAGCGGGGAACGAAAGAAGGGAGCGAGCCTTACCATATCTGTGAAGCTGTATGACAAAGCCGGGGAAGGAAGGCGGCTTCTTGATACGAAGAATGCGGTTATCAAGGTCAATGATATGCCTGCGCCGTCAATCAGTAAAGTGGCGGTTCTGGACAACTCCGTGGACATTACTTTCAAACCGAGCGCGGTGGTGCAGGAGATGGAAGGCGCGCAGTATTACTACACGCTGACGCTGACCAATCAGAGTACAGGTGAGGAGAAGACCTACAAGGCGCTGGCGGAGGAAAGCAGCAGTGGACCTTCGCAGACATTTGTGTATGAGCCGGTTTTAGATAAGAAGGGACAGTTATCTGCCTATCGTTGCACGATAAACGGTCTGGCGGCTGCTACGGGTTATGAAGCTGTGGTGACGGCAAATTATCTGCCGACAGTGCAGGGAGAGCAGGCTGTTTCGTCAAAAACGCCTGTGCAGAAGGATTCCGGAAAGAAGAAGTTTGCGACCTTAAAGCCGGTGCTCGCGGCGGAGAATAGTATGAAGATTTCTCTTGTGAGTTTGGAGGAGCTGTGGGCGGACGCCGATGCGGCAGGACAGGAAATCACACATGATACCGTGGTGGAGCTGAGGAATGGAAAAACATATGTTATGTTTGCGGATATCGGAGACTATGACAGAGTTCTGGGGGCGGATCGCATCAAGTGGAGCGTGACCTCCGATCCGAAAGGTGCGGCTGCGGTGAAAGCGTCCTCCGACAGCTATGCGGCGAATCTGACGCTTAGCAGATGCGGCACGGTCAGGGTGCAGGCGGTATCCACATTGTCGAAGAAGGTGGTGTGCAGCTTTACGGTGGAAGTGAAGCCTTATCAGTACGATAACGGCAGTACGCAGGCAGGAGGAAACGAAAATGAAAACTAGGGCGGCAATGATATGGAAGCGGTATAAAAAAGGGATTGTCTGTATGTTAGCAGGAGTTTTGCTTGTACAAAGTTGTTATCCGGCGGAGGCGGAGGAGCCTGCCGCATGGGAAAGCATTTCTGAAAACACGGTTGAGGAAGTCGGCTTCGGGGAAGCGGAAGATGCTTCACAGGAGCCAGAGACGCCGGAAACGGAAGAGATTTTGTCGGAGGACACAGAGGGGAAGACTTCTGGTCAGGAAGAGAGGCTTTCCGGGGAAACGGTGTCGGAGAACAGTATATCGGAAAACAGCGTGTCGGAAAACAGTGCGGAGAGCGGGATGCCGGCTGCGGACGAAGAACCGGCGGAGAACGGGGAAGATCAGAGTGCGCCGGAAGAGAGCGTGTCGGGAAACAGCACGGAGGAGACGGTATCAGAGAACACAACCGAAGAGAGCGTTTCAGAAAATACCGTGGAAGAGCCGGAGGAGACGGAAGAGGAGAGTGTTTCGGAGAATAGCGCAGAGGAGAGTGTTTCGGGGAACACAACGGAGGAGAGTGTGTCAGAGAACACGACGCCGGACAGCGTATCCGCCAATACCATGAGCGTGAACGACATGTCGACGGATGCGGGCAGCAGGGCATCCGTACCGCCGACAGCGCCGGTGATCAAGAGCGTTGTGCCGAAAGATACCACGGCGGAGATTCAGTTTACTCATTTACTGGAGGGAGAGCAGAGTACGGGAATCCTGTATGAGGTGCTGCTTACGGATGAGGTTAACGGGGCGCAGCGGACACTTTCCGGGAAAGAGCCGGGTGCAATTACCATTGACAGCTATGACGGAAAAGCGCTGAATACCTTTCAAATGAACGGTCTTTCCGCGAACAAGAAGTATTCCGTCGTTCTGCGGGCAAAATACGGAGATACCGGGGAACCTGTCTCCTCCGCAAAGAAAGTCTTTACCACCAAAAAGGATATGATTGCGACGAACGGAAGCATGAAAGTTCGTTATGCCGATATGGAGGCGATGAAAAATGACCGCACGAAGAAACCGGAGGAGGTGCCGACGACCGGGGTGGAAATGACGACTGGGGAAAGCTGCGCCCTGTACGCACAAGTGAGCAGGTTGATGCGGGCTGTGGAGACGGATAAATTGAAGTGGACGGTGACGCCTATGAATGAGGCTTCACCGAAGAACGGTCTGAAGGTCAAGGCAAGCAAGTCTACCTATGAGGCTGTGCTGACTGCCCAGATGCCGGGCAGCTATCAGGTGACGGCGACAAATACCCTTTCCAAAGAAGAGGCGGCGCGTTTTCAGGTGACAGTAAAATAAGCGGCGCAGGATATTTGTGAAAGCAAAAGGGGTAATGATATTTTTCTCGTGACAGGAAGAAAGATTTGGCGTAAAATGGAGATACTATCGAAAAAGGAGGGTCTGTTATGGATTTAAAAGGATCAAAGACGGAGAAGAACCTGTTGGCGGCGTTCGCGGGGGAATCCCAAGCATACACGAAATATACTTACTATGCGTCCAAGGCGAAAAAGGACGGGTATGTGCAGATGGCAAATATCTTCGCGGAGACGGCGGCAAACGAGAAAGAACATGCCAAGATCTGGTTTAAGTATCTGCACGGCGGTCAGGTTCCTGAGACAAGGGAGAACCTGCGCGACGCGGCGGAGGGCGAGAACTACGAGTGGACGGACATGTACGCGGGATTTGCCAAGGATGCGAGAGAGGAAGGCTTTGAGGAGCTGGCACTGCTCTTTGAGGGCGTGGCTAAAATCGAGAAGGAGCACGAGGAGAGATACCGCAAGCTGATCCAGAACATTGAGGACGGCGTTGTGTTCTCCAAGGACGGCGACTGCGTATGGCAGTGCTTAAACTGCGGTCATATCGTGATCGGCAAGAAGGCGCCGGAACTCTGCCCCGTCTGCAAGCACCCCCAGTCCTACTTCCAGGTGAAGCCGGAGAACTACTAAAATATTGGAAAAGACAGTCCGCCGGGCTGTCTTTTTTTTGATACATAACATATGTTTTTTGAAAGTTTATTGTCAAAAAAACAGCAATGTGGTATGATACCACCGTATTGTATCTCGTATGAGAATAATAACAGGAGGATTGTACCATGAAAAATGAAAAGACCTACGAACTTGTGCTTACGGCACTGTTCACCGCCATAATTGTGATTATGGCATTCACACCACTGGGATATATCCCGCTTGTAGTCATCAATGCGACGATCATTCACATCCCGGTAATCCTTGGAGCGCTATTTCTCGGACCGAAGAAAGGTGCATTTTTGGGATTCACATTCGGACTCACCAGCTTTATCAACAACACAATAAATCCGGCTACGGCATCGGCGTTTGTGTTTTCGCCGGTTCTGGCATATAACGTTGTGGGTGTATCGGGCATTTTTAGGAGCCTGTACATCTGTTTTGTGCCGCGCATTTTAGTCGGCGTTGTGCCTTACTTTGTATGGATCCTGATCCGCAGGATCGTGAAGGGCGACAACAAGGCGGGAAAGATTGCCGTAGATTTAATAGCATCTGTTATATTGTTTGTCTCTGTCAGGGCGTTCCTGATACGGCTGTTCCCGGAGGCTCTGAGCGCAGTTGTCTGCACGGTGATTGGTCTGGTTGTGGGCGCGGCGCTGATGGCGGTGCTGACCGTTGGGAACAGCAAGAAGGCTTCCGCGAACATTGCGCTCTCCTATGCGGGACTTGCGGGTGCGTTTACCAATACGCTCTTTGTGATGAGCGGTATTTTTATTCTGTATAAGGACGCTTACGCGAACGCGATGGGTGTTGCCGGGGATGCGGTGCTGGACATCATCATGGGCGTGGTGGCGTTTAACGGCGTGGTTGAGGCTGTGGTGGCGGCGATTATCGTGACCGGCGTAGGTCTTGCGCTGAGCAGAGTGAAGCCCCTGTACGCCACGGACAGAGGACGTGAGGCGGAGGATGCCGCCCTGTTAGCAGCAAGGAAGGCATAAAGGCATTTGCTTTTCAGCGGCGATAACGAGCAAACGTCCGAAGAAGACGGACAGAGAGCGTTGCGTAAATAAATAACATGTGAAATAAAAAATAAGAGAACAATATAGAAGCCGCGAAAGAAAAGCAAGCGACTGCGGAGCAGGCATTTGCTTTGCGGCGGCGATAATGAGCAAACGTCCGACAAAGGCGGACAAGGAGCGCGAAAGCGCGGGTTTGCGAGTACAATACACAAAAAGAGGGGAAACGGCATGATTTTAGCAGTTGACATCGGCAACACAAACATTGTCATCGGTTGTATGGACGGGGAGAAGGTCTGCTTCGTGGAGCGCGTCTCCACCAATCAGGCGAACACAGAACTGGAGTATGTGGTAGAATTTCGGGCGTTATTTGATCTCTACCGCATCGGTGTGGAGGACATTACCGGCAGCATCATCTCTTCCGTCGTGCCTCCCCTCAACAATATCGTGAAGGCGGCTTTGGAGAAGCTGTTTCACCGGACGCCCATGGTTGTAGGACCGGGGCTCAAGACGGGCTTAAACATTCTGATGGACAACCCCGCGCAGCTCGGATCCGATCTGGTAGTCAACGCGGTTGCGGGGCTGCACTATTACGGCGCGCCGATCATCATGATTGACATGGGTACGGCAACGACGATCAGCGTGGTGGATGAGAAGAAGAACTATATCGGCGGCATGATTCTGCCGGGGGTGAAAGTTTCTCTGGATTCCCTTGTGAACCGCACCTCCCAGCTGCCGCGCATCAGTTTAGAGCCGCCGAAGAAGGTGATCGGCAGAAACACCATAGACTGTATGAAGAGCGGTATCGTGATGGGACAGGCGGCATGTCTGGACGGCATGATCGAGCGAATTTACGACGAGCTGGGCTACGAGGCGCCGGTGGTTGCCACGGGCGGGCTTGCGGGGAGCATTGTGCCCCACTGTAAGAGAAAAATCGTCTGCGACAATGAGCTGACCCTGAAAGGATTGGGGCTCATTTATCGCAGGAATATAGACCAGTGAAATGAGATGCAGCGGAAGGAAATAACATATGTTATTAAAGAACAAACATGTTATATTAGGCGTGACCGGCAGCATTGCGGCGTATAAGATCGCGTCCCTCGCCAGTATGCTTGTGAAGAAGCAGGCGGACGTGACGGTGATAATGACGAGGAACGCCACAAACTTCATCAACCCTATCACCTTTGAGTCTTTAACGGGAAACAAATGTCTGGTGGACACCTTTGACCGGAATTTTGAGTTTCAGGTGGAGCATGTGTCGCTGGCGAAGCAGACCGACGTGTTTTTAGTGGCGCCGGCATCCGCCAATGTGATTGCCAAGGCGGCGCACGGGATCGCGGACGATATGCTGACGACTACGCTTCTCGCTTGTCAGTGCCCGAAGATTTTCGCCCCGGCTATGAATACGAGAATGTATCAAAATCCGATTGTGCAGGATAATATAAGTACGCTTAAAAGTTACGGCATGGAGGTGGTTACCCCGGCGAGCGGCTATCTGGCGTGCGGGGATACCGGGGAGGGCAAGATGCCCGAGCCGGAGGTTCTGTTTGAGGCGGTTCTGCGGGCGCTCACACCCAAGGATCTTGCAGGAAAAAAGGTGCTGGTCACGGCGGGTCCGACGCAGGAAAAGCTTGACCCGGTGCGGTATATCAGCAATCATTCCACCGGAAAGATGGGCTATGCCGTTGCGGCGTCGGCTGCGCGGCGCGGCGCGGATGTGACGCTCGTGTCAGGGAAAGTGGAGCTTACTCCGCCCTCGGGGGTGCGGGTTGTGCCTGTCGTCTCGGCGGCGGATATGGCGGCGGCTGTGAAGGAAGCGGCGTCGGCTCAGGATATCATCATCAAGGCGGCGGCGGTGGCGGATTACCGCCCACGTGTGACGGCGGACGAAAAGCTAAAGAAGAAGGACGACGATTTGTCTCTCGAACTGGAGCGCACGGAGGACATTCTGGCGTGGCTCGGGGCGCATCGCAGGGAAGGGCAGGTTTTGTGTGGCTTTTCCATGGAGACGGAGCATATGCTGGAGAACTCTCTGGCAAAGCTTGAAAAGAAAAAGGTCGATATGATCGTGGCGAATAACTTAAGGCAGGAAGGCGCGGGATTCGGCACGGATACCAATGTGGTGACGTTTCTCACGAAGAAGGGAGCGGAGGAACTGCCGTTGCTTTCCAAGGAGGAGGTGGCGGATCGGCTGCTCGACCGTCTGATAGACCTGTAAGGAAAATGGCGGCACGAGCGGTTGACATAAGATGCGTGCCAATGAACAGCCGGGAAAACATGTAAAGGCTGAATAGTTACCAGTCCCGGATAATTTGGAATGCTAGCAATGCGAGAAGGACAGGAGAGCGCTATGAGGATCGGAACAGGATATGATGTGCACAGGTTGACGGAGGGGCGGAAATGTATCATCGGCGGGGTGGAGATTCCCTATGAGAAGGGACTTCTCGGGCATTCCGACGCGGATGTGCTGCTGCATGCCATTATGGACGCGCTTTTAGGGGCTGCGGCGCTGGGAGATATCGGCAAGCATTTTCCGGACAGCGATCCCGCCTACAAGGGCATTTCGTCCGTAAAGCTTTTGGAACATGTGGCGCAGCTGCTTACGGAAAACCTGTTTCTGGTAGAAAATATTGACGCTACGATCATCGCGCAGGCGCCGAAGATGCGTCCTCATATCGAGCAGATGCGGGAAACTATTGCGGGAGCGCTCGGCATAGAGGTGTCTCAGGTGAACGTGAAGGCGACTACCGAGGAAGGACTCGGCTTTACCGGGAGGGGTGAGGGCATTTCCGCCCAGGCGGTGTGCCTGCTCACAAGCCCGCGGGAGCTGTACAGCGAGGACGTGACGAAGGACTGCGGCGCGTGCGGGGGCTGTCCGCATGTGGCGGGTACAACATAAAGGCGCATGAATAAAAGCCGCGTGAAAGCGGCTTTATTTTATGGCTCTTCGGAGTTTCGTCTTGATTCTCTGGAGGGCGTTGTCCGTGGATTTGTCATCCCGACCGAGAACCTTCGCAATCTGCTGGTATCCCATGCCCGTCAGATACAGGTCAAGCACCTGCTTCTCAAAGCTGCTCAGTTCCCTCTCTATCAGCATTTCCAGCCGGTCCACATTTTCCTTGTCTATGACGAGCTCCTCGGGATTTAACCCGGAGCCGGAGGCAAGCACGTTGACAAGCGCTTCCTCCTCGCCGTCGTGGTTTTCCGAGGCAGTTCCGTAGAGAGATATATAATTGTTTAAAGGGATATGCTTTTGTCGTCTGGAAGCCTGCACCGCCGTGTACATCTGCCGGGAAACGCAGAGGTCGGCAAAGGTGAAGAAGCTTGCGTCCCTGCCGCTGTCGTAGTCCCTGATTGCCTTGAACAGCCCGATCATGCCTTCCTGAATCAGATCCTCGCTGTCCGCACCGAGGATGTACATGGATTTCGCCTTGCTCCGCACCAGATTCTTATATTTATTCATAATATGGTCTGTGATTCCCGATTCGCCGTCCCGCAGGCGGATCAGAAGCTCCTCGTCGCTGTACTGTGTGTAATCTTCGCGCATAGACATATCCTTTGCATTGTTGTGCTTCGGTTCGCATTTCCTTTTTTAGTATAGCATGTCCTGTCGTATCATCCCAGCATTTTTAAATATTTTGATTCTGTGTAATAAGGACGGCTGTAAAAACTTGATTTTGTGTAAATTATTCTCGTGAAAAACCTTGATTTCGTGCAAAAACGGATTGTATAAAACGTTGATTATGTGTAAAACTATACGCTTACGTCGCTGCGTAAATTTATGACCAAATATGGGGAACAGACCTATATTCCTTATGTACTGCACACGGGGGATTTGAAGAAGGAGGAGGGCATTGTTTATCTGCCGCTTTATATGACGCCAATGCTATAAAAATTGATCACCGACAAATTTCCTGTAAAGTTAAGAAAACCCCGTTGCAAATCAACGGGGTTTCTGTAAGCTGCTGACGGGAATCGGACCCGTGACCTCCGCACTACCAATGCGACGCTCTACCGACTGAGCCACAGCAGCCTGACGAAAAGGGTATTCCTTTTGTCACCGTGTATTAGTTTATCAAAAAGAAAAATTCTTGTCAATACTTGAGTGTGTCAATACTTAAAATGCCTGTGATTTCTCGTGCTTTTTGTCATTTTTTACAAATGGATTATCGGTTTCTCAAAATCATTTAGCAATAATTGTTATGTCCAGAGCAAGAAGTGTAAAGAATAAACAAAGGCAACTGAATAAAATAAAGTTACGCTATCAAATCGTACAAGATGGCAGATACAGAAAAGTGTAAAAGAAAAGGAGGATGAAAGATGAAAAAGTTTTTAGCATGTATGCTGTGCGGCTGTATGGTAGCTTCTATGCTGACAGGCTGCGGCGGCGGTGACAGCAGCAGCGCACCGGCGGCAGATTCGGGTGACAGCGGGGCGGCAGCGGAAGCGCCGGCAGCGGATGCGCCGGCAGCGGATGCAGGTGATTCCGGAAGTGAGGCTCCGGCAGCGGACGCAGGTACGTCCGGCGGCGGTTCCGATACGATCAATGTTTGGGCGTTTACCGATGAGGTGCCCGGCATGATCGAGAAGTATATCGAGGCGCATCCCGAATTTGGTTACAAGATCAACACCACAATTATTGCGACTACAGACGGCGCTTACCAGCCTGCTCTCGACCAGGCGCTGGCAGCAGGCGGTGCGGAAGCTCCCGACATCTACTGCGCTGAGGCAGCATTCGTTTTGAAGTATACGCAGGGCGATGCAAGCCAGTATGCAATGCCTTACGCTGATATGGGCATTGATGTGGATGCGAAGTTAAAGGAAGCGGATATCGCACAGTACACGGTTGATATCGGAACCAACCCCGACGGACAGCTGGTAGGTCTCGGCTATCAGGCAACGGGCGGCGCATTTATTTATCGTCGTTCCATCGCTAAGGATGTATGGGGCACGGACGATCCGGCTGAGATCGAGAAGAAGATCGGCCCCGGCTGGGATCAGTTCTTTACGGCAGCGGAAGATCTGAAGGCAAAGGGCTACGGCATTATCTCCGGCGACGGCGATATGTGGCATGCAGTTGAGAACAGCTCCGATCAGGGATGGATCGTTGACGGTAAGCTCACCATCGATCCGAAGCGTGAAGAGTTCCTTGACCTCTCCAAGAAGTTAAAGGACAACGGTTACCATAATGATACACAGGACTGGCAGGATGCATGGTTCGCCGATATGAAGGGCGAAGGTGAGAAGGGTATCTTCGGTTTCTTCGGTCCCGCCTGGCTGATCAACTACACGATGGCGCCTAACTGCGGCGGCGAAGCTGTAGGCGAAGGCACATACGGAGACTGGGCAGTCTGCACGCCTCCCATCGGTTTCTTCTGGGGCGGCACATGGATTCTTGCAAACAAGGACAGCCAGAAAGCGGAAGCTGTCGGCAAGATCATCGAGTGGATCACTCTGGACAGCTCTGAGGACGGTCTGCAGTATAAGTGGGCGAACGGCACCTTAAACGGCGAAGGCGGCACGAAGGATGCGGTTGCGAGCGGCACGGTTATGAGTAAGTCCGACGGTTCCGTTGATTTCCTCGGCGGACAGAACATGTTCGACGCATTCGTTCCTGCGAACCAGTATGCGAAGGGTACCAACCTGACACAGTACGACGAGACCATCAACCAGTATTGGAGAGACCAGACTCGTGAGTACACATCAGGCAACAAGTCCCGTGAGCAGGCAATCGCTGACTTCAAGCAGCAGGTAGCGGACAATCTGGATGTTATCGTAGAGTAAGATACAGTCACACAGAGTAATCATAATAACTGTTATGGCAGGGCGGACACATTAGCGTCCGCCCTGTTGAAATGAAGGGTAATACAAAATGATTGCGGGAAGGTGGGGAAGGATGAAAAGTAAGAAACCGGGTTATGACAGATATGCGAAATACGGCTATCTATTCAGTATTCCGTTTGTGATCGCATTTTTATTGTTTTCGTTATATCCGACCGTGTATACGGCGGTGATCGGATTTACCGATCTGAAGGGTCTGGGGAAGACGGATATTCATTTCCTGACAGACGACCTTTTCAGAAACTTTAAAACGGTATTGTCGAGTCCGTCATTTCAGCTGGCGTTCCGAAATACGGTAGTCATATGGCTTGCGAATTTTATTCCGCAGATGTTACTCGCCCTTCTGTTAGCGGCGTGGTTTACAGATAAGAGGAGTAAGGTAAAGGGACAGGGTGCGTTTAAGGTACTGCTCTATATGCCGAATATCATCACGGCGGCGACGATCGCTATCCTGTTCAGCGGATTTTTCGGGTATCCGATGGGACCGATCAACGATCTGCTTGTGCGGTTCGGATTCATCGATGCGCCTATCGAATTATTGAGAAGTAAAACTGTGGCGAGAGGCGTTGTGATCTTTATCCAGACATGGATGTGGTACGGGTCCACCATGATTACACTGATCTCCGGCATTCTGGGAATCAGCCCGGAGATATTCGAGTCGGCGGAGGTGGACGGTGCGAACCGCGTGCAGACTTTCTTCTACATTACGATGCCCAACATTAAAACCATTCTTCTGTTTACGCTTGTTACGAGTCTGATCGGCGGTCTGAATATGTTTGATATCCCGAGACTGTTCCAGGACGGCAAGCCGGACGACGCGACATTGACAACCAGCCTGTTCATCTACAAGCAGGCATTCAGCGGAAGTTATTTGTACAACAGGGCGGCAGCGGCGAGCATGGTTATGTTCCTGATTATCGCGGTTCTCGCGGCAATGATGTTCTTTGTTATGAGGGATAAGGACGAGGCGCAGCTCAATAAACAGATCAGACAGCAGCAGAAGGCTTACGCGAAAAAACTGAAAGCCGGAAAGGAGAATGCATCATGTTAAAGAATAAAGAAAATCGTGTAATGAAGATTGTGATTTATGTCGTATGCATCTTTCTGGCAGTTTTGAGTGTTCTGCCTTTCTGGATCATGATCGTGAACGCGACCAGATCCACGACGGAGATTCAGCAGCATGCGATCTCGCTCATCCCTTCATCTTATATGATGAACAACGTCAAGATCCTGCTCGGCAAGAGCTTTAACCCGGCAGTCGGTTTTGCGAACTCTCTGATTATTTCCATCGGAGCGACAGCGCTGGCAATCTACTTTTCCTCGCTGACGGCATATGCGCAGGTGGCTTACAACTGGAAACTGAGAAACGCCTTTTTCAGCTTTATCATGGTCGTTATGATGATTCCGGCGCAGGTGACCATGATCGGTTTCTATCAGATGGTTTATAAGATACATATGACGAACAGGCTGTCGATGCTGATTTTACCGGCGATTGCATCGCCGACGATGGTGTTCTTTATGAGACAGTATTTACAGCCTACGCTCTCTATGGAGATTGTGCAGTCGGCGAGAATTGACGGTGCGAAAGAGTTCATGATCTTCAATAAGATCGTGCTGCCGATTATGAAACCGGCAATTGCGACGCAGGCGATCTTCAGTTTCGTGGCGAGCTGGAACAACCTGTTTACACCGCTCGTACTGCTGACAGACCAGAAGAAATATACCATGCCTATCATGGTGAGTCTCTTGAAGGGCGATATCTATAAGACCGAGTACGGCTCAGTCTACATGGGACTGACACTGACGGTGCTGCCGCTTATCATAGTATACCTGCTTCTGTCCAAGTATATCATAGCCGGCGTGGCGCTGGGCGGCGTAAAAGGTTAATAAAGTCAATTCAGATTCAGACTTCTTCGTGGCGCAGTTTGTTGCGGTATTCCGTGGGAGAACAGCTTGTGTATTTGCTGAAACACCGGTTGAAAGTAGTCAGGTTGTTAAAGCCGCTGCTAAAAGCGATTTCCGTAATGGGACGGTTCTTGTCCTCGGTGAGCAATGACTGCGCCGCCTGAATCCGTTTGTAGCACAGATAGTTGTGAAACGTCGTGTTGGTGTGCTGCTTGAACAGACGGGTAAAATGGTATTTGGAAAAGCCGATATATTCCGCCGCCTGCTCCAGCGTCAGATCGTCCGCGTAGTGGGTGTCGATGAAATTGAGCAGGTTGGAGAACAGCATATAGTTTTCCGACTGTTTGTCGGCGGTGTCCTCGATACTTTTATCCGTGTTCTGGAGATAGTGGTTGATACCTATCGTCGCAAAAAGTTCCAACAGCACGGAGTAGATGGATATTTCCCAGAAAATCTTGTGGGAAAAATAGAGGTTAGCCATCTGCATCAGCGCATCATAAACTTTTCGGTATATTTCGGGGCGCGAGGTGTCCGTACACAGATAAGGCTCGATAAAAGCCGGGCTCAGCGCCTTGTAATCCTGAAAGCAACGCAGCATGTCAATATCTATGAGATAGATAAACCGCGAGCCGGAAGGCTTGCTGTAGAGCTCATGCAGCATATAAGGGGGAATGATCAGAATGTCCCCCGGGTCCAGCGTGTAAGTGCTGCTGTTAGTCGTAATAACATATTGATTTTCTGCGCAGACAATGATCTCCATGGCATTGTGGTAATGGTTCGCATAGCCTTCGGTCTGGGTATTGTACCAGATGCGCAGATGGGATTCGGCGATATAGTCAACATACTCCCTTGAACCGCTTACCGACCTTTCTTTCGAGGTCTGGTTCAGACTGCTCATAATTGAGAGGGGAGGGTAAAGTTTTTCATATTTCACTTGATTTACTCCTGTTATTCATAGGATTGATGTGGTATGATTGCGTCATATCTCACAAGCGGTAAAGCTTGGCGATGCCGGGCGCAAGCCGTCTGGCTTGTGTCTATTATACTCCATAGGGGAAAAAGTCGCAACCGGGCGATTTCTTTCAGAGGAGCCAGAGCACGGGAAAACCGGGCGGAAAGGATGAAAATAGCATATGACGAGAGAACAGGCAAGACGCAAGGCAGAGGAATTGGTGGGGCAGATGACTGTGGAGGAGAGGGCTTCCCAGCTCCGCTACGACGCGCCGGCGATCGAGAGACTCGGCGTGCCGGCATACAACTGGTGGGGTGAGGCGCTGCACGGCGTGGCGAGGGCGGGTGTGGCGACAAGCTTTCCGCAGGCGATCGGCATGGCGGCGACCTTTGACACGGAATTGATACATAGCGCCGGGGGCGTGGCTTCAACAGAGGGCAGGGCGAAATACAATGCGTACTCGGCGGAAAACGACAGAGACATCTATAAAGGGCTGACGTTCTGGTCGCCCAATGTGAATATATTCAGGGATCCCAGATGGGGCAGGGGACAGGAGACATACGGGGAGGACCCTTATCTGACTTCCAGACTGGGCGTGGCTTATGTGGAGGGACTGCAGGGTGACGACAAGGATGTGTTGAAATCTGCGGCGTGCGCCAAGCATTTTGCGGTGCATTCGGGACCCGAGGCGGTGCGTCACGAGTTCAACGCCGTCGCCACAAAGAAGGATATGGCGGAGACCTATCTGCCCGCCTTTAAGGCATGTGTGCAGGAGGCAGGGGTGGAAGCTGTGATGGGCGCCTACAACCGGACCAACGGGGAGCCGTGCTGCGGCAGCAAGACGCTGATGCAGGATATTCTCCGTGACGAATGGAAATTTGAGGGGCATTACGTGTCAGACTGCTGGGCAATCAAGGACTTTCACGAGAGACATATGGTGACGCACACCATGGAGGAGTCGGCGGCGCTGGCATTAAAGAGTGGCTGCGACATCAACTGCGGCGTGACTTATCTCTATCTGCTGAAAGCCTTGGAACAGGGGCTGGTGACGGAGGAGGAGATCACGGAGGCGGCGGTGCGCGCGTTCACCACGAGATACCTGCTGGGGCTGTTTGACGGGAGCAAGTACGACGACATTCCTTATGAAAAGGTGGAGTGCGAGGCGCATCTGGAGGTGGCGCAGCAGCTCACCAGAGAGTCGGTGGTGCTCCTGAAAAATGACGGCGTTCTTCCGCTCAATGCTTCGGGGGGACAGACCATCGGCGTGATCGGACCGAATGCCGACAGCAGGGAGGCTCTGGTCGGAAATTATCACGGAACTTCGTCCCGATACATTACGGTTTTAGAGGGAATACAGGATAAAGTCGGACGCGATGGGAGAGTTTTATATTCGGAAGGTTCCCATCTATTTAAAGACCGCGTGGAGAATCTGGCGTGGGAGAACGACCGCGTCGCGGAGGCGGTGATCGTGGCGAAACACAGCGATGTGGTGGTGCTCTGCGTGGGACTGAACGAGACGCTGGAGGGGGAAGAGGGCGATACGGGCAACAGCTATGCGTCCGGCGATAAGAACGACCTGCTTCTGCCCGAGCCGCAGAGAAAGCTGATGGAGGCGGTGTTTGCCGTAGGTAAGCCCGTGGTTGTCTGCCTGATGGCGGGAAGCGCAATCGACCTCTCCGAAGCGCAGGAGAAGGCTGCTGCTGTCCTGCAGCTCTGGTATCCCGGCGCGAGGGGCGGAAAGGCGGTGGCGGACATTCTGTTCGGGGAGTGCTCCCCGTCCGGCAAGCTGCCCGTGACCTTTTACCGCACGTTGGAGGAGCTGCCGGCATTTGAGGATTACACCATGAAGGGGAGAACCTACCGCTATATGGAGCAGGAGGCGCTCTATCCCTTCGGGTACGGGCTGACCTACGGCGACGTGCAGGTGGAAAAGGCGGAAGTTGTCTCTACAGATGAGAAGACAGGGGATAAGACCGTGCATGTGACGGTGAAAAATGCGGGAACTGTCGCGACGGGCGACGTGGTTCAGATTTACGTGAAAGACCTGAAGTCACCCTTCGCCGTGCCGAATCACAGCCTCTGCGCGTTTGCGAGAGTCTTTCTCAAAGCGGGAGAGAGCACGGAGATGGATATGACCGTTTCCGGCAATGCTTTTCTTGCGGTAAATGAGGACGGCGCCTTTGTCAAGGGCGGCGGCAGTTATGTGCTCTATGTGGGCACCGGGCAGCCTGACAAACGGACGGAGTCACTTTCCGGGAAGAAATGTGTGGAAGTGCCAGTTACATTTTCTTGAGGGGGATATACACATAAAGGCAGGGTGTCCCGCACCGCGTATGGATTTGCGTGGTGCGGGACACTCTGCGTATAGGTTTCCTTGACAAAATGTCCTAAGTTGCATATTCTATTTATGGTAGAAATTTCTTGCAGGACGGCATTTATTATAGAAGGAGCGGTTACATGGGCTTTATCGGAAATATAAAGGAGGAGATTCGCATTATACGCGAGCGTGATCCGGCGATTCACTCCAATATGGAAGTTTTCCTCTATCCCAGTTTTAAGGTGATGTGCTATTACCGGCTGGCGCACAGGCTGTATCTGAGCCATCACTATTTCTGGGCGAGGTGGGTTTCCCAGAAGGGTGCACGCAGGACGGGTATCGAGATTCACCCGGGCGCACAGATCGGCAAAGGGTTTTTCATTGACCACGGCAACGGCGTCATTATCGGGGAAACCACGGTGATAGGCGACAACGTGACGCTCTATCAGGGCGTGACCCTCGGCGGAACGGGCAAGGAACAGGGAAAAAGACACCCGACCATCGGGAACAACGTCATGATCAGCACCGGCGCGAAGGTGCTTGGTTCCTTTAAAATCGGGGATAATAGTAAAATCGGGGCAGGAAGCGTGGTGCTCAACGAGGTGCCGCCTAATTCTACGGTGGTGGGCGTGCCCGGGCGCGTGGTCAAGCGCGATAACATGGCGCTGCCGCAGGAGGAATTGGACCAGACCCATCTGCCAGACCCGGTGCGGGAGGATATCATGGGCTTACAGCGGGCGAATGCGGAGCTGACGAACCGGCTGCTTGATCTGGAGCAGGAGATGAAGAATATGAGGCGGGAAAAATAATTGAGCCAAGGGTCTGCTTATGGATTATACAACATACACAATGTATCAATGACAAAGAGGCGTTTCGTAATTCTAGTTCGGAAGGAGAAAAAATGAAAGTATATAATACATTATCGGGAAAGAAAGAGGAGTTTGTGCCCTTGGAGGAGGGGAAGGTCAGCATGTATGTGTGCGGACCTACGGTCTACAACCTGATTCATATTGGCAATGCGAGACCGATGATCGTGTTTGACACGGTACGCCGCTATATGGAGCACAGGGGCTATGACGTCAATTACGTGTCAAACTTCACGGATGTGGACGACAAGATCATCAAGAAGGCGAATGAGGAGGGCACAGACCCTTCCGTGATTTCGGAGCGATATATCGCGGAGTGCAAGAAGGATATGGAGGCGCTGCATGTGAAGCCCGCCACCACGCACCCCAAGGCGACCTGCGAGATCGACGGCATGATCGAGATGATCCAGACGCTGATCGACAAGGGACACGCCTATGTGGCGGAGGACGGCACCGTCTATTTCAAGACGAGAAGTTTCCCGGGCTACGGCAAGCTTTCCCACAAGAATCTGGACGATCTGCGCAGCGGCGGGCGTTCCCTTCTGGTGTCCGGGGAGGAGCAGAAACAGGATCCGCTGGACTTTGTGCTCTGGAAACCGAAGAAGGAGGGAGAGCCTTTCTGGGAGTCGCCGTGGTGTGAGGGAAGACCGGGCTGGCATATCGAGTGCTCTGTGATGAGCAAGAAGTATCTGGGTGAGGAGATAGACATTCACGCGGGCGGCGAGGATCTGATTTTCCCCCACCACGAGAATGAGATCGCCCAGTCGGAGGCGGCGAATGGCAAACCCTTTGCCAAATACTGGATGCACAACGGGTTCTTAAATATTGACAATAAAAAAATGTCCAAGTCCCTCGGCAATTTCTTTACGGTGCGGGACATCAGCGAGAAGTATGACCTGCAGGTGCTGCGGTTCTTCATGCTCTCCGCCCATTACAGAAGCCCTCTAAATTTCAGCGCGGAGCTGATGGAGGCGGCGAAGAACGGTCTGGAGCGGATCGTGACCTGCGTGTCGAACTTAAACTTCCTTCTGGAAAAGGCGCAGACGCAGGAGCCGAGCGCCAGCGAGGAAAAGGCACTTCTGCAGGCGAAAGATTTTGTGACAAAGTTTGACGAGGCGATGGACGACGATTTCAATACGGCGGACGCCATCTCTGCGATTTTTGAGCTGGTGAAATTCGCCAACACGTCCGTGGGAGAGGGCGCAAGTGCGGCGTTTATCCGCGCGCTGAAAGACGAGATCGTGGATCTTATGGATATCTGCGGGCTTACGGCAGAGCGTCGGCAGGAGATATTAGACTCGGAGATCGAGTCGCTGATTCAGGAGAGACAGGACGCCAGAAAGGCGAAGAACTTTGCAAGGGCGGACGAGATCCGGGATCTCCTTGCGGAAAAAGGCATTGTACTGGAAGATACGCGCGAGGGAGTCAAATGGAAGAGAGCATAACGATACTCGAGGCGATCAAGCGGGATTTTGCCTGCGGGGAGATTGACATACGCACCTACTCGCCGCTGACGCTCGCCTATATCGGGGATGCGGTCTACGATCTGGTGATCCGCACCGTGGTGGTGGAGCGGGGCAATACCTCTGCCAACAAACTGCATCATAAGACAGTCGCCTATGTGAACGCGCGGGTGCAGGCACGGATGATCGAGGCGCTGATGGAGGAACTGACCGAGGAAGAGCAGATGGTCTATAAGCGCGGGCGGAACGCCAAATCCTACACCACCGCGAAAAACGCCACGGTCATCGAGTACCGCAAGGCGACGGGGTTTGAGGCGCTGTGCGGGTATCTGTATCTGACCGGAAAGCAGGAGCGGATGCTTGCGCTTGTGAAAAGGGCAGTGGAGCTGGTCGGGATGGAACTCTAGGCGCTATGCGAAGCGCGGGTTTGTGAGTCTGAACAGCCGCGCGGAGTGCGAGGGTGCGTTTCTGTATAGAACACGAAAGAAAAAAATCGGCTGCAAATATAGGAAGAGAGGTTTGCATAACTTTGGAAGAAAATACAGGAATCATAGAGGGCAGAAACGCCGTGATCGAAGCATTCCGGGCGGGGCGTACCATAGACAGGCTCTATGTGCTGGACGGCTGCAAGGACGGACCGGTCATGACTATCAAACGGGAGGCGTCCAAGCAGGGTACGCCAATCAAATATGTGACGAAGGAGCGGCTTGACCAGATGTCCGAGACCGGCAGGCATCAGGGCGTGATCGCGGCAGCGGCGGCTTACGGATACGCGGAAGTTTCCGATATATTGCAGAAGGCGAAGGACAAGGGGGAGGCGCCCTTTGTTTTGCTTTTGGACGGAATCGAGGATCCGCACAATCTGGGGGCGATCATCCGTACGGCGAATCAGGCGGGCGCGCACGGCGTCATTATTCCGAAAAATCGTGCCGTGGGGCTGACGGCAACAGTGGCGAAGGCATCCGCGGGCGCGCTGAACTATACGCCGGTGGCGAAGGTGACCAATCTGGGGCAGACCATCGAGGAACTGAAAAAGGACGGGCTCTGGTTTGTCTGCGCGGATATGGGCGGCACATCCATGTATGAATTAAATTTGAAGGGACCGATCGGGCTGGTGATCGGCGCGGAGGGAGACGGCGTGAGCCGCCTTGTCAGAGAAAAATGTGATATGATCGCGCAGATTCCCATGAGGGGAGATATTGATTCCCTGAACGCCTCTGTGGCGGCGGGGATTCTGGCTTATGAGATTGTCAGGCAGAGATTGCAATGAGAAAGATAAATGAGATACTTGCGGTCGTGATTCTGTCGCTTTTGGCGGTGCTTTTGGCGGCGGTGGGAATGCGGCTGTATGATACCTATGTGACAAATAAACAGATGGAGTCGGAGATAAGGCAGCAGGAGGAGGTGCTCTCGAGAAACCGGGAGGTGCATGACCGGGTGCAGGAGATGCGGCAGGAGATCGAGGCGCTAGCCGGGGATAGGGAAAAGCTGGGGCAGTTTCTGGAAGAGATTCGGATGGATGATGCGGAGGCGGTTCCCGTTACTGTGATGATGGGAATTGACACAAGCGGTATGTCCGGGGATCGGGAACTGCCGGAGGAATGGCAGGGTGTATCGGAGAACGGGACGGATGTTTTGGAAGACGGCGGCGTCTTAGCGGATGGGACAAGTGTTTCAGAAAACGATCTTGTTTCTGCCAATACGACTTGCGTGTCAGACAATACGACTAGTGTGTCGGACAATATGATTAGCTTGTCAGATAATATGACTAGTGTGTCGGAAAATGATACGATATCGGGGAACACGTTCAACATGTCTGGCAACGACACGGTATCCGGCAATACATACAGCATTTCGGGTAACAGTACGGTATCTGGCAATATGTTCAGCGTTTCGGGTAACGATACCGTATCAGGCAATACGTTTAGTGTGTCGGGAAACAATACCATATCAGGCAATGCGTTCAGTGTGTCAGATAATACGACTATATCAGTCAACGGGATCAGCGTGTCGGGAAATAATACCGTATCAGACAATACGTTAAGCGTGTCCGGCAGCATGCTTGATTGCCTTCCAAAGATAGAGATGGTGTATCCTGAAATCACGCTTGCAGAGCGCAGGCAGATGAGGAGTTCTCTCGAGGAGACTCTTCTGGTCAACTTGGAGGATCAGGCGTGTCTGGAAGAGCAGGGTGTGGATTTCTCCGGGAAGAAAATTGCCTGTCTGGGGGACAGCATCACGGCGGCGGCTAATCTGGAAGGGGAGGAAGGGTATCTCTCTTACGCCTATCCCGCTGTGCTGAAAGAATTGCTGGGGGCGGAGGAAGTGTACAATCTGGGCATTGGCGGTTCGTCCATCGGACGGTACTGGACAGATGCCTTTGTGGAGCGTTACACGCAGATTCCGGAGGACACGGATATTATTCTTGTGATGGGAGGAACCAACGACGGGTTCTGTCTGTCAGAAAAAGAATTTGGCAGCCTTACGGAGCGGAAACCGTGGACTTTCTGCGGGGATTTGGACGAACTGATGCGGGGTCTTAAGGAGAAATATCCCGACGCGGATATCTTCTTTGTCACCCCGCTGCCGAATATTTTGCAGGATTACCTTATGAGGGAGCGGACCTATCTGCTGCCACAGAAGAATTTGTCGGATATGATTCTGACCTTATCCGCATCCTATGATTATCCGGTGATTGACTTATACAACTCGAATATACTGGATTCCCACGATGCGGATATTGTGGCAGATTACATGCCGGACGGCGTGCACGCGAACAAGGCGGGCTACCGGATTCTGGCAGAACATATCGCTGCGGAGCTGGTACGGTATTATGAGGGGAATGAGTGACGATGCCTTTTAAATCCCTTTTACTCTCCGAATCTTTTCTTCTAAATCTTCAATGCCTGTCTTGGCATTGCTGATCGCACGACAGAACGCTTCGTATTCCGCATCGGGCTCCAATCCTTCCTTTTCGTAATACATTCTGCCGATTTCAATGTAGTTCTTTCTGATCACATCTTCGCAGGTGCTGATCTGGCTTTTCAGATTCGCAATCTCAGCCAGATCTTTTGCCTTTCCCGAAACTTCTTTTCCTTTTGAAGTAATGGTATCTCCAATTTTTTCAAAAAAATCCATTTAACTCTCCCTTCTGTGTCCGTCTTGCAGACACCTTAGCTTTTGATAATCACTATCTTCGTGGTTATCAGGTTTTTGGTATCGTTTTTATTGTGCGGGTGGCTGTTCCGGCTGGGGCGGCGCCTGTTGCTGCTGTGCCGCGGCTGCAGCTTCCGCCGCCGCTGCGGCTGCCTCGGCGTTTCTCTGGTTGATCTCGGCGCGCTGTGCCTCAATCGTTGCTTCATAGCCGGGCGTTGCGAAAAATACCTCGTCGTGAGGGCACATATTGCTTGTCGGTGCGGGTATGGGTACCTCGCTGACGGAACCGTCCTCGTTTACTACTTCGGTGGTGCCGGTGGAGGAACCGCTCTGCAGGGAGACGTCTTCCACGGGCGTCAGTTCGACTACACCCTCCACCTTGAAGGGGCAGAACTCGCGCGCCGGCAGCATGCTGTACTGGCAGACCTGCCCCGCGTAGTGCACGTCGCAGGTGTCGGTCGGAATGGTATTCTCCGCAAAATACTCGGTGCGCAGCGTCCCGTCGCAAAGACCCGCAATGGGCAGTTTCCCGGAGCGTGAGCAGACCGTGGCGGTCACGATGCCGGAGGGAACGCTGAAAGATTCGCTCGGCAGATCTTTGTGAATTTCCGACATGACGGCGCGCCACAGCTTTTTCGCCAGATTCTTCTCGTCGCCGGACAGCTTCACGTTGTTGTCAAACCCCGCCCATGTGGTAGCGGTGTAGTAAGGGGTGTACCCTGAAAACCACACGTCGTTGTAATCGGAGGTGGTGCCCGTCTTTCCGGCGATTGCCATATTGCCGAAGTTGACCGAACCGCCGGTACCGCTTGTGACCACGTCAACCATGGCGTCCGTCAGCAGGAAGGCGGTCGTCTCCTTGATGACCTGCTTGGAGTTGGGCAGGGTGTTGTCCAGTATAATATTTCCGTCGTGATCTAAAACCTTCGTGTAAAGCTTGGGCTTGATGTAGGTGCCGCCGTTTGCGATGCATGCGTAGGCAGCGTTAAGCTCTTCGTTGGTGACGCCGTGGGTAAGACCGCCAAGGGCGGTAGTCTGCTGAATGTCCGAAAAAATTTCACTGTTTATTTCTTCGCGCTCAACAACGGTGGTGAAGCCGAAATTTCTCAGATAATCGAAACCGAGCTGCGGCGTAATCTGTGTCAGCGTCTTTACAGCCACGATATTCATGGAGTCGCGGATGCCGTCCCGAAGGGAGGAAAGCCCGCGGTATGTCTCGCCGTACCAGTTCGCGACCGGGCGTCCGTTGGCGTAGTTGAAGGGCGCGTCGTTCATAACCGTGGCGAGGGTCAGTCCCGCGCTGTCTAAGGCGGGTGCATAGGTGGACACTACCTTGAAGGTGGAACCGGGCTGTCTGACCGTGTCGGTGGCGCGGTTCAAGGTACGGCTGGCGGTCTTGGCGCCCCTGCCGCCCACCATTGCCACGACGCAGCCGGTGCTCTGGTCCTCCACCACAAGAGATACCTGCGGCTGCGGGGTCAGATTGATATTTTCGGCGAATACTTCATCGCCGGAGCGCATCACGTCGGCTTTGTATGCCTCGATATCCTGATATGCCTCCTCCTGCGAGGTGTAAATCAGATTGTAGCTGGAGGAGCGGTTTTCTTTCCAGTAACTGCGGAACATTTCTGTGCTGACATTTTCCCGGTCGCCGTCTGCGCGCTCGATGGTCAGCTCATAGTTCAGATACCACTTGGTGTTTGCGGGGAAGTTGCTCTCGTCCGCAAAGGCGTTGTCACAGATCGCCTGTATTTTAGGATCCTGCGTGGAATATATTTTCAGACCGCCGCTGTAGAGCAAAGTGTACGCCTGTGTTTCGTTGTAACCGGCAGCGATCAGATCTTCCATGACGTCGTCCGTCAGCGCATCCACAAAATATGTACTGACATCGTTATCCTCGTTTTTGGCGTCTGCTACCTGAATACGTGAGTACACGTCGTCGGCAAGTGCCTCCGCACGCTCTTCTTCCGTGATATAGCCCTGGTCAATCATGTCTTTCAGAACCTTTTCCCGGCGCTCTGCGTTTTTTTCCGGGTGAGTGATGGGGTTAAAGCGGGACGGATTCTGCGTGATGCCCGCGATTACCGCGCACTCGGACAGGGTAAGCTCGTTGACATGCTTGTCGAAGTACCGTCTGGACGCGGCTTCTACGCCGAGCGTGTTGGATCCAAGGTTGATGGAGTTCATGTAGTTGATCAGGATAGATTCCTTATCCATGACTTTTTCCAGCTCCAGAGCCAGATACTGCTCCTGAAACTTTCTCTTGAATTTGTCCGCCCATGAATCCTCGCTCGTCCAATCAGTAAAGACATTGTTTTTGAGGAGCTGCTGGGTGATTGTGCTGGCACCCTCGGAGAAATGCCGGTTTTGGATGCCCACCATGCCGGCACGGATGATGCCCTTGATGTCGATACCGTTATGGTCATAAAAACGGGCATCCTCGATGGCGACAAAGGCATCTTTCAAATCCTGTGGAACCATGTCAATAGAAACCGGGATTCGGTTGGCGTCGGTGGATACGAGTTTCTTTATCTGCGTTCCCTCTATATTATATACGAACGTGGAAAATCCGGAGGGCGTCACATCAATGTTGCTGATATCCGGCGCTGTCGCCAGAATCCCCTTAAAAGCGCCTATTCCGGCGCTTGCGCCGACGATAGCCGCGCCGATCATGCCGATCAGAAATACCTGCACAAAGGTAAACGCTACCTTCCTGCTCCATTTTTTACCTGTAGAGTGAAGCGCCTGCTGCTTCTTGCGGACGCCTTTTTTGCCGTAATTCATAGAATACTGCCTCCTCGACTCTCTATCATAGTCTCAAATGCCAAGATAGTCAATCTTTAAAAAAGGGTATAATCTGTGACGATTATAGCAAAATTCCAATGGTAAATAAAGGTTTTTATGCTTTCTTAAGAATTGTTTACGATTCTGTGCACATTTATACTTGCACAGAGGTGAGAAATGTGCAACGATATTATACATGGATAAGTATGCGCCGTATAAAATAATTGAATATGGGGGCGAGGGGGAGATCGTGGAAAAGAAATCCCGCTTTATCGCCCATGTGCAGGCGACCCGCACCGAGGAGGAGGCGGTTTCCTTTATCGAGTCGGAGAAGAAGCGCTACTGGGACGCCAGACACCACTGCTATGCCTATATTTTGGGCGAGCAGGGGGAGACTGTGCGATATTCGGACGACGGGGAACCTTCCGGCACGGCGGGCAGACCCATTCTGGAAGTGCTCACGGGTTCGGGTATCCGCAATCTGACGCTGGTGGTGACAAGGTATTTCGGCGGCACGCTTCTTGGCACCGGCGGACTTGTGCGCGCCTACACGCAGGCAGCGCAGGCAGGGCTTGCGGAAAGCCGTGTGGCTGTGATGCGGTACGGGCACGCCCTCACGGTGGAGACGGATTACAACGGGATTGGCAAGATACAGTACCTTTTAGGACAGCGGGGGATTCCCATAGAGGAATCCGTCTATACGGAGCAGGTTTCCCTCACGTTTCATGTACCGTATGAGGAGAAAGATAAACTGATGAAGGAGTTGACGGAGGCAACCGCCGGCGCGGCGCGGGTGCATGTCTCGGATCCTTTTTTCTATAAAAGCGCGGAAGGCACTTCCGGGAGCGGTTCGGCTTAGCCAAAGCCGGAGCTGCCGCCGGGATGTGGGTTCGGGCGGAAAGGCGGCAGGCTATGGGCGAGAACAGAGAAGCGGAAAGAAAAGCGGGAGAGCTGGAGACAAGAGTTTACAACGATTATGCCGATTTTGGTGTGGAGGAGATCAGGGAGCTTCTCAGGAAGGGGCAGTACACCAGCCTCCGAAAGATTATCGAGGAGTTGAACGACGCGGATATCGCAGACTACATGGAGGAGATGGAGGAGGAAGAGGTCATTAAAATCTTCCGCTTTCTGCCCAAAGATACGGCGGCGGATGTTTTTTCCTATATGGAAATTGACAGGCAGCAGTCCATTATCACATCCCTCTCGGATAAGGATGCGGCGCGCATCATCGACAACATGATGTCCGACGACGCGAAGGAACTGATGGAGGAGATGCCGGCAAATGTGGTGAAACGACTGATTGCCAACACAAGTGCGGATACGCGAAAGGCAATCAACCATCTGATGCGTTACCCGGAGGACTCCGCCGGCAGCATTATGACGGTGGAGTATGTGGACCTGAAGGAACACTACACGGTGGCACAGGCGATCGAGCGCATACGGAAGGTGGGCGTGGACAGCGAGACCATCAACATCTGCTATGTGCTCGATTATAAGCGGACGCTCGTGGGGACTGTGGCACTGCGCTATCTGCTCTTAAGCGACCCGGATGCCGTGATCGGGGAAATGATGCACAGAAACGTGGTGTCTCTCCACACCCTGATGGATCAGGAGGAAGTGGCGAGACAATTTAAAAAGTATGAGTTTACCGCTATGCCTGTGGTGGATAATGAGGACAGGCTGGTCGGCATTATCACCATGGACGACGTGGTGGATATTCTGGAGGAGGAGACCACGGAAGATATCGAGAAGATGGCGGCTGTGATGCCTTCCGACAAGCCATATCTGCGGATGACTGTGTTTGACGCCTACAAAAAAAGGATTCCTTGGCTGCTTCTGTTGATGATTTCTGCCACCTTTACGGGGAAGATTATCACCGCTTTTGAGAACGAACTGAAACGCTATGTGGTGCTGACGGCTTTTATTCCTATGCTGATGGATACCGGCGGAAACGCGGGCGGACAGGCTTCCGCCATCATCATTCGCGGTATTTCATTGGAGGAGATTGAGTTTAGCGATTGGCTTAAGGTGATCTGGAAGGAGATCCGCACGGCGGTGCTGTGCGGTCTGACGCTGTCGGTCTGTAACTTTGCAAGGCTCATGATCTTTGATCAGGTGAGTGTGCATGTGGCGTTCGTGGTGTGCCTTACTCTGCTGATGGCGGTGATCGTGGCGAAGATGGTCGGATCTACGCTGCCCATGCTGGCAAAGAAAATCGGGCTTGACCCGGCAGTGATGGCAAGCCCGTTTATCACGACGATCGTGGACGCGATTTCTTTGCTGATTTATTTCCGCGTGGCGGAGGTGGTGTTGGGGATTTAGTTATTTCTTCGCCGCCGCCGAAATCGCTGCCCGCTTCCTGAGCGTCGGGTCCAGAATCTTCTTCCGGATTCTGAGGCTTTCCGGCGTCACTTCCAGAAGCTCGTCGGTGTCGATAAATTCAAGCGCCTGCTCCAAGCTTAAAACCTTGGGCGGTGTGAGGCGCAGCGCCTCGTCTGCGGAGGAGGAGCGGGTATTGGTGAGCTGCTTTTTCTTGCAGACGTTCAACTCGATATCCTCGCCGCGTCCGTTCTGCCCGACTACCATGCCGGAATAAACCTTCTCGCCGGGACCGATGAACAGGGTGCCGCGCTCCTGCGCGTTATAGAGCCCATAAGTGATTGCCTCGCCCGCCTCAAAGGCGATGAGGGAACCCTGCTTGCGGTACTGGATATCTCCCTTGTAGGGACCGTAGCCGTCGAAAATAGTGTTCATAATGCCGTTGCCTTTGGTGTCGGTCATAAATTCGCCGCGGTAGCCGATCAGCCCTCTTGAGGGGATGGAAAACTCCAGACGGGTGTAACCGCCGGACGCCATGCCCATATTTTTCAGTTCGCCTTTTCGCTGGCTCAGTTTTTCAATGACAGTCCCGGAAAACTCTTCCGGCACATCCACGTAGCACAACTCCATGGGCTCCGTCTTTTTGCCGTTCTCATCGGTCTTGTAGAGCACTTCCGCCTTGCTGACGGCAAACTCGTAGCCTTCCCTGCGCATATTCTCAATCAGCACGGAGAGGTGCAGTTCGCCCCGCCCGGAAACCTTGAACGCCTCCGTGGTGTCGGTCTCCTCCACCCGCAGGGACACGTCCGTATTTAACTCCCGGAAAAGCCGGTCGCGCAGATGGCGGCTGGTCACATATTTGCCCTCCTTGCCCGCAAGGGGGGAGTCGTTGACGCAAAAATGCATGGCGATGGTCGGCTCCGAAATCTTCTGGAAGGGAATCGGTTTGGGCTCATCGGGAGAGCAGAGGGTGTCGCCGATATGGATATCCGCAATGCCGGAGATCGCCACGATGGAGCCGATATTCGCCTCCTTCACTTCCGCTTTGTCCAGACCGTCGTACTCGTAGAGCTTGCTGATCTTTACTTTCTTCATCTTGTCGGGGTCGTGGTGGTTTACAATGACCACTTCCTGATTGACCTTGACGGATCCGTTGTCCACCTTGCCGACGCCGATCCGCCCCACGTACTCGTTGTAGTCGATGGTGCTCACCAGAAGCTGGGTGCCCGCGTCGGGATCGCCCTGAGGCGCGGGAATGTGCTCGATGATCGTGTCAAAGAGCGGGGTCATGTTCCCTCCCTTCACCGTGAGCTGCGTGGTGGCGGTGCCGGTCTTTGCGGAGGCGTAGACGAAGGGGCAGTCGAGCTGCTCGTCGTTGGCGTCCAGATCCATGAAAAGTTCCAGCACTTCATCCACGACCTGAATCGGTCTCGCCTCGGGGCGGTCGCACTTATTGATGCAGACGATCACGGCAAGGTCCAGCTCCAGCGCCTTTTTCAGCACGAATTTTGTCTGGGGCATGGGTCCCTCGAAGGCGTCCACCACAAGGATCACGCCGTCCACCATTTTGAGCACGCGTTCTACCTCGCCGCCGAAATCCGCGTGACCGGGGGTGTCGATGATGTTGATCTTGGTTCCTTTGTAAGTGACGGCGGTGTTCTTGGAGAGGATCGTGATGCCGCGCTCCTTCTCAATGTCATTGGAGTCCATGACGCGCTCCGCCACTTCCTGATTTTCCCGAAATACGCCGCTCTGCTTTAACAGCTCGTCCACCAGCGTTGTCTTGCCGTGGTCAACATGGGCGATAATCGCTATATTTCTTACATCTTCTCTTGTCTGTAACATAATTTACTACCTTTCACAATAAATAGACTTTTGAGCCACCGACGATTATAGCACTTGTCCGGCATTCTGGCAAGTCACGCGACCCCTTACAGTTCTATTTTCTCTCCATATCTTATATATTGATAATACAATAACAGTTCAGGGTCAGTTTTTGCGTGACGTTGAAATACTTGAGCAGAATGGAGGAAAACATGACGGATAAGGTAATTGAAAACAACCAGGTGGCGGTTATGGGGGAGATTGTAAGCGATTTTTCCTTCAGCCACGAGATTTTCGGAGAGGGCTTTTATATGGTAGATATCAGCGTAGATCGACTCAGTGAGTCAACTGATATTATACCGGTGATGGTGTCCGAGAGGCTTATTGACGTGAATGAGGACTACAGGGGCTTGAAGATATGCATCACGGGGCAGTTCCGATCCTATAACAGACATGAGGAGAGAAAGAACAGGCTGGTTTTGTCGGTGTTTGCGCGAGAGATCGAGTTCGTGGACGATATCGGGGAAGGGGCAAAGACAAACCAGATTTTTTTGGACGGCTATATCTGTAAGGCACCGGTTTACCGCAAGACGCCGCTTGGCAGGGAGATTGCAGATCTGCTGCTGGCAGTGAACAGACCTTACGGGAAATCGGATTACATACCATGCATCTGCTGGGGGCGCAACGCCAGATTTGCCAGCAACTTCGAGGTGGGAAGCCGCTGCGCCATCTGGGGCAGGATTCAGAGCCGTGAATATATGAAAAAATTGTCGGAGGAGCAGTTGGAGAGGCGCATTGCCTACGAGGTCTCCGTCAGCAAGCTGGAACTTGTGGAAGATGAATGAGACTTGCAACGACTTGCATACCCGGGAGGATTGTGCTATTCTGACTTTATATAGTGAAATATGAAAATACGGGGTGCTGTTTATGGAAAAAGGCAGGATTCAGATATACAGCGGGGAAGGGCACGGGAAGTCCCCGGCGGCGCTGGGGCGTGCGATTCAGACGGCGTGTGAGGGAGAATATGTCGTCATTATACAGTTTCTGAAAGGGCGGGGGCTGACGGATTCGGAGTTCGTGAAACGTCTCGAGCCGGAGATCAAGATCTTCCGCTTTGAGAAGTCCGAGGAAGATTTTTCCCAGCTTTCCGATGAGCGCAAGGCGGAGGAGAGCGGCAACATCAGAAACGGGCTGAATTTCGCGAAAAAGATCCTGAACACGGGGGAGTGCTCCCTGTTGATTCTGGACGAGGTGCTCGGGCTGATTGATAACGGCATTATCACGGTGGAGGAGCTAAAGAATCTTCTTGCGGGAAAGCCGGAGGAGATGGATATCATTATGACGGGCATCACGTTAAACGACAGGGTCTGCGCGCTGGCGGATCAGGTGACGAAGGTGGAGACCATGCATTTTAAGATATGGGATTGACACGGATGAATCCGGATGTTATGATAAACCATAGTAAACAACAGTATAGAGTTTGATAGAGGTTGCGTTATCTATCAGTACGGGCATGGATGTGACAGGCACAGGGGAAATGCCCGGAAAGGAGAGGGCGCCGAAAGGAGAGACGACCTGCAAGTTTTTACCTTGGGCATACAGTTAAGAGCTGTATGACTGTCATCGTTACGATGGGGCGCTATCCAGACCGGAGACGGAAGAATTATGGAGCTGACCCTGTGCGGTCAGCTCTTTATCATTTCAGAGAGGAGATAAATATGGCAATTTTTAAGGGAGCAGGCGTGGCGATTGTCACACCATTTCATGAGGACGGCAGCATCAATTACGAAAAATTTGCGGAGCTTGTAGACTTTCAAATCGCGGGAGGTACGGATGCAATCATCGTCTGTGGCACGACGGGAGAGTCCTCCACGCTGACGCACGAGGAGCATCTGGATCTGATCCGTTTCTGTATTGAGACGGTGAAGGGCAGGGTTCCCGTGGTGGCAGGGACCGGCTCGAACTGCACGGAGACGGCGGTTTATCTCTCCACGGAGGCGGAGAAGTACGGCGCGGACGGGCTGCTTTTGGTGACGCCCTACTACAACAAAGCGACCCAGAACGGTCTGTACGCTCATTATAAAAAGGTGGCGGATTCCGTGAAGCTGCCCATCATCCTCTACAACGTGCCCAGCCGCACAGGCTGTAACATCCAGCCGCAGACGGCGGCGAGACTCTGCACGGAAGTGGAGAATATCGTGGGTATCAAGGAGGCGAGCGGCAATATCGGACAGATCGCCAAGCTGATGTCTCTGGCTGGGGATAAAGTGGATCTGTATTCCGGCAACGACGACCAGATCGTGCCGATCATGTCCCTCGGCGGTATCGGCGTGATCTCTGTGCTGTCCAACGTGGCGCCGAAGCAGACTCATGATATCTGCCGGAAGTTCCTCGACGGGGATGTAGAGGGCAGCAGGCGGGAGCAGCTTCGCGCAATCGACCTCTGTGATGCGCTTTTCTGTGAGGTGAATCCGATTCCCGTGAAGGCGGCGCTTAACCTGATGGGCAAGGAAGTGGGCGGTTTACATATGCCCCTCTCCGACATGGAGCCACAGAATGTGGAGCGGCTGAAAAAGGCAATGCAGGATTACGGGATACTGTAGGTATGGATGTAAATGGAAGGAACGTCTGTCGGGAGAACTCGGCAGACGTTTTCGAATAATAAATAATTGCGAAACGAATAGTCAGTAAATTTAAATTGTGCGTGTTGTATAATCCATAAGCAGACCCTTGGAAAGCGTCAGTGCTTAATGAGGTTTTTTACGAATTTAGCACTGTTACGCTTGGAACGGAGCGCAAGCGCGTCTGCGTTGGAATATACAACATGCACAGTGACAACAATATCGCGTTTCGCAATTATTTATAGATAGGAAAGGAGACAGATATGGTAAATGTAATTATGCACGGCTGCAACGGGAAGATGGGACAGACGATCTCGTCCCTGATTGCTGCGGACAATGAGATAGAGATTGTGGCGGGTGTGGACGCAAGGGATGAGGGAAAAAATTCGTACCCGGTATTTTCAAAAATCGGGGAGTGCACGGTGGAGGCGGACGCGGTTATCGACTTTTCCGTGGCGGCTGCGGTGGACGATCTGTTAGACTACTGCGCGGAGAAGAAGGTGCCCTGCGTGCTGTGCACTACCGGGCTTTCCGAAGCGCAGCTTGCAAAGGTGCAGGAGGCGTCGAAGCAGGTGGCGGTTTTAAAATCCGCGAATATGTCCCTCGGCATCAATATGTTGTTAAAACTGTTAAAGGAGGCGGCAAAGACGCTTTCCCCCGCCGGTTTCGATATCGAGATTGTGGAGAAGCATCACAATCAGAAGCTGGACGCGCCCAGCGGCACGGCGCTTGCGCTGGCGGATTCCATCAATGAGGAGATGGGGAACAGCTTCGACTATGTCTATGACAGGAGTCAGGTCAGACAGAAGAGAGACGCGAAGGAGATCGGCATCAGTGCGGTCAGAGGCGGCACGATTGTGGGCGACCATGACGTGATCTTTGCGGGGGCGGACGAGGTCGTCACCTTTTCCCACAGGGCATACTCGAAGGCAGTCTTCGGCAAGGGCGCCATTCAGGCGGCAAAATTCCTCGCGGGGAAACCGGCAGGATTATACGATATGGCGGATGTAATAGAGTGAAAAGAATTTCTAAATCACTCGCAGCAGAGGAGAATTAAATGGACGATTTAGAGTTAAAATACCTGAAAAGCTTTGCCAAGCAGTATCCGACGATTGCGGCGGCTTCTACGGAGATCATCAATTTACAGGCGATCTTGAATCTGCCTAAAGGCACGGAACATTTTATGACGGATATTCACGGGGAATATGAGCAGTTTAACCACATTCTGAAGAACGGTTCCGGTTCGGTGCGCAGAAAAATTGACGAGGAGTTCGGCAACACGCTGAGTATCAAGGACAAAAAGAGTCTGGCGACGCTGATCTATTATCCCGAGGAGAAACTGGATATTGTCATGCGGGAGGAGGACGAAGCTTCGATCGAGGACTGGTACAAGATCACCCTGCACAGGCTGGTGCAGATCACGAAGCGGGTTTCCTCCAAGTACACCCGATCCAAGGTGAGAAAGGCGCTGCCGAAGGACTTTTCCTACATCATTGAGGAACTGATCACGGAGAAGGCGGAGGTGCAGGATAAAGAGGCGTATTATAATGAAATTATCCACACCATTATCCGCATCGGCAGGGCGCCGGAATTTATTGTCGCGCTGAGCAATCTAATCCAGCGCCTTGTCATAGATCACCTGCATATCGTGGGCGATATTTACGACAGGGGACCGGGACCGCATATCATTCTGGACACGCTTTGCCAGTATCACTCAGTGGATGTGCAGTGGGGAAACCACGATATTGTGTGGATGGGGGCGGCGAGCGGTCATCTGGCATGTATCGCTAACGTGATCCGCATGGCGGCGAGATACGGTAATCTGGACACGCTGGAGGAGGGCTACGGCATCAACCTGATCCCGTTGGCAACGTTTGCGCTGGACACTTACAAGGACGTCGACTGCGAGGCATTTGCCATCAAGTACAATACGGACTACGACACGAAAGATTTAAGTCTGGACATGAAGATGCACAAGGCGATCGCCGTGCTGCAGTTTAAGCTGGAAGGGCAGCTGATCATGAGGCGCCCCGAGTTTGCCATGCAGGACAGACTGCTCCTTCAATACATTGACTATGAGAATAAGGCGCTTGTTCTGGACGGGGTTTCCTATCCGATGAAGGACGTGGAGTTCCCCACCATAAACAGAGACCGCCCGTATGAGCTGACGGCGGAGGAGGAGCAGGTGATGGAGAGGCTCAGGCAGGCGTTTGTGAAATGCGAAAAGCTGCAGAAGCATGTGCGTTTCCTCTTTTCCAAGGGCGGGCTTTACAAGGTATATAACTCCAACCTCCTCTATCACGGCTGCGTGCCCATGGATGAGGAGGGAAACTTTAACAAAGTCAACGTTTTCGGGGAGGAGTACAGCGGCAAGGAGCTTTACGACGTTCTGGAACATTATGCCAGAAAAGGGTACTATTCCCATGATCTAAAGGAGAAGCTGAAAGGGCAGGATATTATATGGTATATCTGGGCGGGACCCAATTCCCCGGTGTTCGGCAAAGATAAGATGGCGACCTTCGAGCGGTATCTGGTGGAGGACAAGGAACTTCACAAGGAGACGAAGAATGCCTATTACAGGCTTCTCGACAGCGAGATGGTGGTGAACCGGATCCTGCAGGAGTTCGGTCTGGACGAGTCATGCTCCCACATCGTGAACGGGCATGTGCCCGTGGAGCGGAAAAAGGGCGAGACGCCGATTCGGTGCGGCGGAAAGCTGCTGGTCATCGACGGCGGTTTCTCCAAGGCTTATCAGGATAAGACCGGCATAGCCGGATATACGCTGGTCGTCAATTCCCACGGAATGCGGCTTGTGGCGCACGAGCCATTTGAGTCTACGGAGTCGGCGATTCTCCATGAGTCGGATATCTTTTCGGATTCCTTTATTCTGGAGACGACCGCGTCCAGACAGAAAATTTCGGATACGGAGACCGGTGCGGAGCTTCGGGAGATGATTCACCAGCTGGAGGAACTTCTGCAGGCGTATCGGGACGGCATACTGATAGAAAAAGGTTAAAATCACCAAAAAGAAAGAGTTCTCGGGGACATTGTCTCGGGAACTCTTTTCGTTTGTCAGGAAATAACGGGATTTCCTGTTAGCGCACCTTGGAGGAAGCGCCGGTGTTGCTGTTGCCGGTCACGTCGTCAACCATGTTTTCCACGCCTGTCGCCGCGTTGTCAATGATGTCGGATGCCGCGTTTCCGGCGTCGCCGATGGCGTTGCCTACATCATCCGCGATGGAGCCGTTGTCCGTGCCGCTTGTACCCGCGGTCGCATCGTTTACGTTGTCGTTATCGTCCAGTGCGCCGTCTGTGCCGGTGCCGCCCATGCCTGTGTTGTCCGTATCGGTGCCGTTCATATCCGTGCCCGTACCGTTGTCAGTTGTGCCTGTGGCGCCTGTGCCCGTACCGTTGTCGGTGGTGCCCATGCCGGTTCCGTTATCTGTACCTGCACCGTTGTCCGTGCCGACGGTACCGGTTCCGTTCTGTGTGCCTGTGCCGTTGCCCGCGTCTCCGGCGGCGTCTCTGTTACCGCAGGCGGTCAGGGCAGCCATGCTCAGAACCATGAGAGAGACAAAAAGTAAAGTTTTTATTCTTTTCATGATTTCACTCCTTTGCTCGATTGCTGAATCTTCTATACTATAAACAGAATGTTTGATAAACTTCCTGTTCTTATGTTATTATGTCAGATAGAAATGAATTTATTCTGATTTTTGGGAAAGGAAAATTTATGAAATTTCGACCTTGTATTGATATTCATAACGGCAGTGTCAAGCAGATCGTCGGGGGAAGCCTAAAGGACGCGGGGGACAGCGCGCTGGAAAATTTTATTTCGGAACAGGACGCCGCTTTCTACGCCCGGCTTTACCGGGAACGGGGTATAAGCGGGGGACATATCATTCTCTTAAACCCGGTGTCTTCCCCTTACTATGAGGAGACGAAAAGGCAGGCGCTTTCGGCGCTTAAGGCATACCCGAAGGGGCTGCAGGCGGGCGGCGGCATCACGCCGGAAAACGCGGCGGCATTTCTGGAAGCGGGTGCCAGCCATGTGATCGTGACTTCCTATGTTTTTTCCGGGGGACAGATACAGTATGACAGACTCCGCGCTCTGGTAAAGGAAGTTGGAAAGGAACATCTCGTTTTGGACTTAAGTGTGCGAAACCGCGACGGCAGATACTATATTGTGACCGACAGATGGCAGAAATATACGTCCGTGGAACTGACAGCCCAGGCGTTCGACGAGCTTTCCGAATATTGTGATGAATTTCTGGTCCACGCGGTGGATGTGGAGGGAAAAAGCGGGGGAATTGAAAAACCTGTCGCAAAAATTTTGGGAGACTGGGGAAAAATACCGATTACCTACGCCGGCGGTGTGCACAGCTTTGCGGATCTCGACCGGTTGAAAGAGCTGGGGAAAGGAAGAGTGGACGTGACCATCGGGAGCGCGCTCGATCTGTTCGGCGGGCGGATGGCTTTCGAGGAAGTGATTTCCTATATGGATAAAGCGTAAAAGAAAAAAACCTGTCGCGCAGACAGGTTTTCCTTCTTCTCTAATCCGTTACAACAATAGCTGATTCTAAATAACAAAGTCTTAGTAACATCATGTTAAGAACATTATATATTTAAGAACAGGCACATCGTGATACTGATTATCGATGTTATAGGAGCGGAAGCTCTTATAACTTTGTTACGTTTACGGCCTGAGGACCTTTCTCGCCGTTTACTACTTCATACTCAACCTCAGCGCCCTCCTCAAGAGACTTGAAGCCTTCCATGTTAAGTCCGGAGTAGTGAACGAATACGTCGTTACCCTGCTCGTCGGAGATGAAGCCGTAGCCCTTCTGGTTATTAAACCACTTTACTGTACCTTTGTTCATTGTACATACCTCCAAAAATATAAAAAATTACGTTGAATGACAACACCAATAGAATAGCATACCTTTTATAAAATGTAAAGCATTTTTTTCGATTTTTCGTTAATATTCAACCTAAAGCATATCGTCCAGTGTTTTGAACAGCACCTGCACGTCAATCGGTTTGGCAATATGGCTGTTCATGCCGCTTTTCAGCGCTTCTTCCCGGTCTTCGGTAAAGGCGTTGGCAGTCATCGCGACAATCGGAATAGAGGCAAGCGCAGGGTTCTCCAGCCTTCGGATCCGTCTGGTTGCCTCGTAGCCGTCCATCACCGGCATCTGGATGTCCATCAGGATTGCCTGATAGTACCCCGGCTCCGATTTTTTCAGCATCTCAAAGGCGATCTGCCCGTTATCCGCAACGTCCACGGAAAAACCTGCGTTCTCCAGAATCGCAACGGCGAGCTCCTGATTCATCTCCACGTCCTCCGCCAGCAGAATCCGACCACTGTGACGGGGCATTAATTCTTTTTCGGCTGCTTCCGATTCCTCCGGCTTTGGACGCAGTACAGACTGGAGACAGGAACTCAGTTCCGATAAGAACAGCGGTTTGTTACAGAACGCCGTAACGCCCGCCTCCTTTGCCTCCGTCTCGATATCCGACCAGTCGTAGGCGGTCAGGATGATGACAGGCACGTTCCCGCCGGTCTCCTTCCGGATGCGCCTTGTCACTTCGACACCGTTCATGTCGGGCAGCAGCCAGTCCACAATGTAGACCGAATAGCTGGTGTTCCGCATGACTGCCTGATGGCTGCGAAGCACCGCCTCCTTGCCGGAAAGCGTCCATTCCGCCTGCATACCGAGCTGCCCCAGCATGTAGGAGACGCTGTCGCATGTGTTGAAATCGTCGTCCACCACCAGAGCCTTGCAGTCCTTTAACTCCGGCAGGAGAATCGGCTCTTTCTTTTCCTCGTGAAGGCGGAAGGTGAAAGAAACCGTAAATTCGCTTCCCACGTCAGGCTCACTTGCCACGGAAATGGAACCGTTCATCATATCCACAATGTTTTTCGTGATCGCCATGCCGAGCCCGGTTCCCTGAATTTTGCTGATGGTGCTGTTGCGCTCGCGCTCAAAGGGTTCAAAGATACGCGACACAAACTCCGGGCTCATGCCGATGCCGGTGTCCTTGATCGTAAAGATATAGTTGGCGTACCCTGCTGGCGCACCCGATTTTTCCGTGATGCGCATGCTGACATGACCGCCTGCGCTCGTATATTTTACGGCGTTGCTAAGCAGATTTAAAAGTACCTGATTGAGCCGCAGCTTGTCACAGTAAATCGCCTCGTCCACAACGTCCACCGTATCGATATGCAGCTCGAGCTGCTTGGCATGGATATCCGCCTGTAAAATATTGCGCAGACCGTGCAGAATTTCGGGAAGACTGCAGAGCTTTTCTTCCAGATGGATCTTCCCGCTCTCGATATGGCTCATATCCAGTATGTCGTTGATCAGACTCAGAAGATGGTTGCCCGAGGTCTGTATCTTTTTCAGGTATTCTGAAACCAGTTCCGCCTGGTCGATATGCATGATTGCCAAATTTGTAAAGCCTACAATGGCGTTCATCGGAGTGCGGATGTCGTGGGACATATTCGACAGGAATACGCTCTTTGCCTTGCTGGCACGGTTTGCCTGAGAGAGTGCGTTTTCAAGCAGCGTGTTTTGCTCCATCTCCCGACGCATTTCCGCGTCCACGCTGCGGAAACCGAGAACGATGCCGCGACCGCCGTCCTCCGTGTTCGTGCTCACCGCCTTCATTTGGAAATAGATGATCTGACCGTCCTGCTGCTTGCGGTAGTTTACGGAGTATACCTGTTTTTCGCGCAGTTCTTCTTTCAGCGTGTCAAGAGAGACGGCGTGCCGCAGAGTCTCCCTGTCCTCCTCATATACCCATTCTTTTATGTACTGCTCCATGCTTTCCAGCAGGGAAATTTTTGTCTCGAAAATACTGTAAAGTTCGCGCTTGTCCGTACGGACAGGGACAAGCAGACCGGTATCCGGCTCTACAAAGCATACGAGCGTGAAGTCGAGACTCAAAGCCTGTACCAGCTCCATCTGCCGTCTCTCGTTCTTCTTTTCCTGCAGCTTCTGCTCGGTGACGTCTAAAAGGAAACGCTGGCAGAAAACCTCCCCGTTTTCCTCGTAGAGCTTGATGTTCCCCATCACGTGGAGAATCTCCCCGTTTTTGTGCTGCACACGGTATTCTACATTGATCGTGTCGCCGGCTTTTTTCAGATTCCGGATGCTGTCCCGAAGACGCGGCTTATCTGCATCCATCACGGAGGCGGCAATCAGGTCGAAGCCATCTGCCATCATCTCATCCAGTGTCTCATAGCCAAGAATTTTGAGCGCGGCACGGTTTATGTTCAAAATGCGCGAATCGTTCAAGCTGTGGTTCATAACGCCGCAGTCTATGGTGGCAAGGATGGTCTCAAGGGTCTTGTTCTTCCGGATGATTTCCTGCTCGTAGGCGCGCTCCTGCGTCACATCGACACCCACGCCGACGGTTCCCATAACGGTGCCGTCACAGTTGTAGAGGGGGGACTTGTAACACATCAGAGTCCTCGTTTCATCCCCAGCCATGATGGTCTCCTCGGACACAAAGGTCTGCTTCGTGCTCATGACCTGGTGCTCCGATTCGATGCAGGCGGGATCGTCCTCCTCCACATCCCAGATATAGGCGTGCCGGCGTCCCTGCACCTGTTCCTTGGTCTTGTTGACGGCATGACAGAAGCTGTTGTTCACCTTCTCATGGACGCCGTCTTTATCTTTATACCAAACCAGATTAGGCACGTTGTTGATCGTTGCCTCCAGAAAGTGGCTGCTCTCCCAGAGATCTTTGCTCATTTTGCACGTCTCCTGCCATCTCAGGAAACGGAAGCGGAGTTCCTCGTCGGACATAGGCATGATCCAGACGTCGTTGATATCCTTTAACGCCGGTTCTGCACAGAGAGACTGCATCTGTTTTTTGTCCGCAAGAAAAATAACCTGCGCGTCTTCGCGGCGGTTTTGCAGTAAAATCTGCAGCGCGGACGGCATGTTCATACGAGACAGATCGGCTATGATGACGTCCGCCTTTGCGGACAGGGAAGCCTCCGCCTCGTCACTTTCGGAAAAAATATGGGTAAAATGCTCAAGAGCGGGCATCTTCTTGATCACGTCAAAAGCGTGGCAGGGATGCCCTGCGAAATAAATATGGAGACTGCAAGTATACATATCTGTTTCCCTCTGCCCATGTAAATTTTGTTGGTTATTTTCATTCTAACAAGCCTGCAAATTTGTGTCAATATGGGAAAGGGTTTGAAGAAAATTTCGTATTTGCAAAAATATCGGTTATTTGGATCCTAAGCGGTCAAAGATCAGATCGTAGCCGTCGTTTCCGTAGTTCAGGGAGCGGTTGACCCGGCTGATGGTGGCGGTTGACGCGCCGGTTTTCTCCGCAATTTCGAGATATGTCCGATGCTGCTTCAGCATAGACGCCACCTCAAAGCGCTGGGAGAGGGATAAAAGCTCGTTGACGGTGCACAGATCCTCAAAGAAATCATAACATTCATCCTGTGTCTGCAGGCAGAGGACAGCTTGAAAAAGATGGTCAACAGCGTCGGTTTTGAGTTTTTTATTCATAGATCCTCCAATCTGTATCTGCAAAACGCTTTCATACGTTAAAACTTTACGATCTTTATGTATGAATATACCACGGTTACGCAATTTTGTAAACCGTTTCACAGATTTTGAACGAGATAAAATACTTGTCATGCACATGTGAAAAATATATAATAGGAGTCAAAGGAAGGCGGAAGGTGCGGAAGATGACGATCAATATAGAGGATTTGTTGAACAGTATTCAGGGTAGTCTGGACAGGATCGAATATATCAAGGCGGAGGATATTCCCGATATTGATCTCTATATGGATCAGGTGACGACGTTTATCCAGTCTCATTTGAAAAATACGACGAGGGATCCGGCTTCCGACAAGATTCTGACCAAGACGATGATTAATAATTACGCAAAGAACAACCTTCTTCCGCCGCCTGTAAAAAAGAAATACTCAAAGGATCATGTGCTTCTTTTAATTTTTATCTACTATTATAAGGGGATATTATCAATTAGCGATATTCAGGAGCTTTTAGAGCCGATTACAAATCGCTTTTTTCAGAACGGAGAGGCGTATGATCTTTCCCGTGTCTACGAAGAGGTCTTTGGATTGGAGCGGGAGCAGACGGATGTATTAAAGGCAGATGTGGATGAGAAGTTCAGGATTGCCCAGAAAACCTTTGATGATGCGCCCGCAGAAGATCGGGACTTTCTGAAATTTTTCTCCTTTATCTGCATGTTAAGCTTTGATGTTTATGTCAAGAAGCTGTTGATTGAAAAGATGATCGACGGCTTTGCGGACATACGCGGCAAAGATACAAGAAAAAAGAGAAAGGCGCAGGAGGAAGAGTAAAATGGGAATGATTCAGACATTTGAGGATCTGACGATCAAAGGTTTCGATGTGAAGGAAGGCATCAGGCTGTGCGGGGACGACGAGGAAATCTACATGGAAGTGCTCTGGGCGGCAATGGAGGAGGGAAAGGAGAAAATTCCTCTGATCCGCAGCGTTTACGATGCGAAGGACTGGGAGCGTTACCGTATCGAGGTGCACGGGCTGAAAAATGCCATGAAATCCATCGGAGCCACCTATCTGTCCCAGCTTGCCGCGGAACAGGAAGCTGCGGTGAAGGTGGAGAACTACTCGGTGATGAAAGTAGGGGTGGAGGAGATGCTGACCCAGTATCAGTTTGTGGTGGACGCCTTGAAAGAGCTTTTGGGAGAATCGTAATTTACACAATGAGGTTTACATAACACATTCAACGCCCGGCGGAGCAGCCGGGCGTCTCTTACTTACATGTCTTTACTGAGTGTTACTGCAAGACTTTCTTTGCGAAGGAGGTGTCAACCAGGTCGGCGTAGGGGACTCTGCCGTCCAGTTCTCCCGCTTCCTCCAAAATATTTTCCAACAGGGTGAAACTGTCTTCCGAGAAAACAAGATCTGATTTCCATGTGTCCTGCGCGGCATAGCGGCTGACGATCGTCTCTATGGTGGTAAGATCCGTCTCCGCGAACTGAGAAGCGATTACCTTGGCGATCTCCGCGGGCGTGTGGGTCTGCACATAGTCCATGCCTTTCTGCAGGGCGCGGGTGAAGGACTCGATCACAGCGGGGTTTTTCTCGATATAGCTCTTTCTGGCGGAGAAGGCGGTGTAGGGCACATAGCCGGAATCTTCGCCGAGGGAGGCAACGACGTAGCCGTCGCCCTTTGCCTCGAGGGAGGTGGCGTGGGGCTCGAACTCAACCGAAAAATCCCCCTGCCCGCCCGAAAATGCGGCTGCGGTGGAACCGAAGTCGATACTCTGGTCAATGGAAAGGTCGTTTGCAGGATCGATGCCGTTCTTCTTTAAGATGTACTCGAATACCATTTCAGGCATACCGCCGGCACGACCGCCCAGCACGTCTTTGCCGATTAGCATATCCCATGTGAAGTTCTCAATGGGTTCTCTGGAGACGAGGAAGTTGCCTGCACGCTGGGTCAGCTGCGCAAAGTTCACCGCGTAGTCGGATGCGCCTTCCTTGTAGGTGTAGATCGTGCTCTCGCTTCCCATAAAGCCGATATCCGCCTCCCCTGTTAAGAGCGCGGTCATTGTCTTGTCGGCGCCGAAGCCGGTGATCAGTGTCAAGTCAATTCCCTCGTCGGCGAAATATCCTTCCTCAATCGCGACGTACATGGGCGCGTAGAAGATGGAGTGCGCCACCTCGTTCAATACCACGGGCGTTTTGCCGGAAGTTGCGGGAGCGCTCTCGCCGGGCGCATTTCCGCAGCCCCAGAGGACGCCCGCAAGCAGGAGCGCCGAAAGTATGATACTGCCTGTTTTTTTCATGTTCCTCCTCGGATTGCCGCATTCTTCGTGCAATCCATAAAAGACATTTTACTATAGTCTATGCGGAAGAGAAAAAAGTGCTTTTCTTTTTCGGGATAAAATGGTATACTGGTTAAGTCGTAAGTATGCAGGCGTAGTTCATCGGTAGAATACAAGCTTCCCAAGCTTGGGAGGGGGGTTCGATTCCCCTCGCCTGCTCTCACAAAATAAGGCGTGGAAATGCCTTATTTTTTTGCGCGATAAGCAGAGCCGGAAGGCGCACGAAACAGATGCCATGCTTGCATGAGCAGATGGTTCGGGAGACTTACGGCGAGCAACGCGAACGAGAAACGCGAAGCGTTTCGAGTCTGCTTATGCAAGTGAGCAGAGCCGGAAGGCGCACGAAACAGATGCCATGCTTGCATGAGCAGATGGTTCGGGAGACTTACGGCGAGCAACGCGAACGAGAAACGCGAAGCGTTTCGAGTCTGCTTATGCAAGTGAGCAGAGCCGGAAGGCGGGAGGGTACAAGAGAAATGTGGATCTGGCTGGTTTTATTGTACGGAGTCCTAAAGGGCGTGCGTGAGATCGTCAAGAAAAAGGCTTTGGAGAAAAACTCTACCATAGAGGTACTGTTTATGTACACTTTCCTGTCTTTTGTTATGGTTTTGCCGTCGGCAGGGGTGTCAATGGGTGTGGAGCCACGCTTTTATTTTTATGTGGCAATGAAGTCTTTCGTCATTTTTCTCGCATGGATGTGCAGTTTTCGGGCGATCAAGAGAATGCCTATCAGCCTGTACGGCGTGCTCGACCTGTCCCGGGTACTCTTTGCCACCATGCTTGGCGTGATTGTATTGCAGGAGACACTGGGAACCTTTCAGATAGTCGGTCTGCTTTTCGTGTCGGCGGGACTTCTTTTATTAAAATACCACCCGAAAAGCGTGAGGGAAGCGGCGAGAAGCGCGGGGGAGTCCGTGGAGATCAAGTATGTGGTGATGGCGTTTGTCTCCTGCCTGTTGAACGCGGTCTCGGGGCTGCTTGACAAAATTCTGATGAAGGATATCACCAGCTCCCAGCTGCAGTTTTGGTATCTGCTGTTTTTAACCTTGTTTTATCTGCTTTTCATTCTCATTTCCCGTACGCCCATGAACTGGAAACGGGCGGTCTGCAATAAGTGGGTGTGGCTCTTAAGCCTGCTGATCGTCATTGCGGATCGGGCGCTGTTTGTGGCGAACGGCATGGAGGGAAGCCGCGTTACCATGATGACGCTCTTAAAGCAGGCAGGCTGCGTGGTGACGATCCTCGCCGGGCGGTTTTTATTTAAGGAAAAGAACACGACGCACAAGCTGGTCTGCGCCGTCATTATCATAGTAGGAATTGTGATCGGGGTGAGATAGCAGAGCGGAAACAATGCCCGGCATGTTCCAGATAGTCGGATTATGTAAACCAAAGTCAAACAAAGTATACCATAAAAACGACAATGTATGCCACAAAGGCTCCGGATGGGCATATGGGTATTGTAGTACCATGATTTCATATGGTATACTAAGCCATAATTTTGCATTTTTATACATACATAATACTACTAAATACTGCGTACATACGGAGGGACGGAAGATGGAAAAAAATGGTGTATTTAATGGTGCAAAGGCAATGAACAAGATAGCGATAGCCTGTCATACGGTGATCGTGGCGGTGCTGGAAGCCGCATATCTGGTCGAGGTGTTAAAGGGCAGCAGAACCATCGGATATTATGCGGTGTTTTCTATGATTGCGGTTTTGCCGGTGGCGGTTGAATTTATCCTTTATCGGCGAAAACCGGAGGATACGCGTCTGAAATATTTGATCGGTGTGATGTACAGTCTGTTTTATGTTTTTGTAGTGTTTACCACGGTGAGTATGGTGGCGTTCACCTATATCATACCGCTCTATATGGTGCTGGTTCTCTATTCGGACGTGAAGCTTTGCGCGTGGGTGTCAGGCTTCGGTCTTGTTTCTAATCTGGTGTTTCTGGGATGGCAGGGAGCGATGGGGACCCTGGACGGAGCGGATATGGCAAGCTATGAGATCCGGGTGGCGCTTCTGTTGCTTGTGGCGATTTTCCTCTGTCTTTCCACAAAGACACTGGAAAAAATCAATACCGGAAAGTTGGAGGAACTGGATCGGGAGAAGGATAATGTTTCCGACCTGCTCGACAAGGTGATGCGGATCTCCGGGCAGATGTCCGACGGGATTCTCGACGTGGCGGGACAGATGCGCGAGCTGGGGAGCGCGGTGTCGGAGACGAGAAACGCTATGCAGGAACTTTCCTCCGGCACCAATGAGACGGCGGAATCTATTCAGAACCAGCTCGGAAAGACAGAGGAGATTCAGAACCATATTGGTCAGATGGCGGACGTGATGGAGGCGATCACGCAGCACATGGCGGAGACGAAGGACAGTGTGCGGATCGGCAGGGAGAACTTGCAGACGCTGACAACACAGATGGAGCATTCCGAGAAGTCGGGAACCCGTGCCGTGGAGGAGATGAAGGAGCTGGCGGAGCATACCGCCAATATGCAGACCATTATAGATATGATCACAAACGTGGCGAGCCAGACCAGCCTGCTTTCCCTGAACGCAAGTATCGAGGCGGCGCGCGCCGGTGAGGCAGGAAAGGGCTTTGCCGTCGTGGCGACGGAGATTTCCAACCTGGCGAATCAGACTCAGAGCGCGACGGTGGATATCACGGATGTGATCCGCAGTGTTTCGGATAAACTGAAGATTGCTGCCGGCACGGTGGAAGAGCTGATGGAGAGCAACCGCAGGCAGAGCGAGTCCGCCGTACATGCGGCTGACAGCTTTGAGAAGATTGCGACGGACACCGAGCAGGTGGATGAGCAGAGCAGGCGGCTTGACAGTTCCGTGAAGCAGCTGGCAGAGGCTAACCGGGTGATCGTGGAGAGCATTCAGACGATTTCTGCGATTATGCAGGAAGTGTCCGCGCATTCGCAGGAGACATTCCGGGTGAGCGAGAACAATACAAAGATTGTGGGAGAAGTAGACAGACTGGTGGAAGGCTTGAGCGGTCAGGCAAAGCAGCTTAACCAGAACAGAAATTGAAGTGTAACATTTTCCAACCCGTTACTTGTTCCCACGTAATTTGCAACAAGTGCAAAGTCCTGAACTGTTACATTGAAACTTCAGGGAATTTAAGATATACTAGATATACTGATAAGATTTGATGATAGAAAAAGGCGGAGGGTAAAATGGGATTTTTAAAGAATCAGTTTTCAAGTGTTATCGAGTGGAATGAGAACGGTGCGGGCGTTTTGTTTTATAAGTTTCAGAACCAGGAGATCAAGAAGGGATCCCGGCTGATTATCCGTCCGGGGCAGGATGCGATTTTCCTGTATAACGGCAGGGTGGAAGGTATTTTCGTGGAGGACGGCGATTACGATATCGAGTCCGACATCATTCCTTTCCTCACTACATTAAAGAGTTTCAAGTTCGGTTTCAGTACGCCGCTTCGCGCGGAGGTGCTCTTCATCAACACGAAGGAGCTTCTGGTGAAATGGGGTACGAAAAACGCGATCAATCTGCCCGCGCCCGGGCTTCCCGGCGGTATGCCGATTCGCGCTTTCGGCGCGTTCAACTGTCGTGTGGCGGCGCATGATGTGCTGATTGAAAAGCTTGCCGGCATCAGACAGACGTATACCGTTGGGGACGTGAAGGAGCGTATCATTGCGAGTCTTGACCAGCTTCTTATGAGCTGGATCAGCAAGGAAGGCAGGGATATGTTCAACCTGCAGGCGGATGCGAGAAATATTGCCAAGGGCATTGAGGGCGAACTGGACGCGGATATGCGGACGCTCGGCATTGCAATTTCAGGCTTTACGATTGAAAGCTTCTCCTACCCGGAAGAGATCCGGAAGATGCAGGAGAAGGCGGCGGCGCAGTCCATGGTGGGCGATATGAACAAGTACACCCAGATGGCGGCGGCGGATTCCATGGGCAAAGGCGGCGGCAGCGGCGCGGGCATGGCGTCCGATATGGTCGGTCTGCAGATGGGCATGGCGATCGGTCAGCAGATGGTGAACCAGATGAATATGGGCGGTCAGAACGGGGCGCCTCAGACGCAGGGACAGCCCTCGGCGCAGAACGGACAGGGACCGAAATTCTGCCCGAACTGCGGCACGCCGACTACAGGGTCTAAATTCTGTGGCAACTGCGGCACGCAGCTTTTATGATTCTGCAAAGAGATATTTTCAGCCGCTCGCGGTGGACGCGACAGGAGTATGCATGACATGTTCCTGGCTGCAGGAAAGACGGAGGATATAAAGCCGGATAAACATATGGAGAAATTGAGGGCAATATAGAGTATGAGTATATACGACACTTTGAACGAGCGGCAGAGGCAGGCGGTCATGCAGACCGAAGGTCCTGTCCTGATTCTGGCGGGCGCGGGTTCCGGCAAGACCAGAGTATTAACACATAGGGTGGCATATCTGATCGATAGGGCGGGTGTGGCGCCCTATCATATTTTGGCGATCACATTCACCAACAAGGCGGCGGGGGAGATGCGGGAACGCGTGGACAAGATCGTGGGCTTCGGCGCGGAGCAGATCTGGGTTTCCACGTTCCACTCCACCTGCGTGCGGATTTTGCGCCGCTACATAGACCGTCTCGGGTACGACAATCATTTTACGATTTACGATACCGACGACCAGAAAGGCATTATGAAGGAAGTCTGCAAGAAGCTGCAGATCGACACGAAGATGCTCAAGGAGCGCACGATCATGAGCGCCATCTCCTCCGCAAAGGACGAACTGATCGACCCGCAGGAGTACGAGATGCAGAATGGTTACGACTACAACGGCGGCAAAATCGCCAAGGCGTACCGGGAGTATCAGGCGACTTTGAAAAAAAATAATGCGCTGGATTTCGACGATCTCATCATGAAGACGGTGGAACTTTTCAAGGCGGACGCCGAGGTGCTTTCTTCCTATCAGGACAGATTCCGCTATATTATGGTGGACGAGTATCAGGACACCAACACCGCCCAGTTTGAGCTGATAAGGCTTTTGGCGGCGGGGCACAGGAACCTGTGCGTGGTGGGAGACGACGACCAGTCGATCTACAAGTTCAGAGGGGCGAATATCCGCAACATTCTCGATTTTGAGAAGGTATACCCAGATGCCTTTGTGGTCAGGCTGGAACAGAATTACCGATCCACCCAGACGGTGCTTGACGCCGCCAATGCCGTGATCAAAAATAACACGCGGCGAAAGGAAAAGGCGCTCTGGACGGATCAGGGCGAGGGAGCGCGCATCGGTTTCCGGCAGTTCGACACTGCCTATGAGGAGGCGGAATACATTGCCGGGGATGTGGCGAGAAAGAAGAGAAAGGGACAGTTCTCCTACGGGGAGTGCGCCGTGCTCTACCGCACCAATGCGCAGGCGCGTCTTCTGGAAGAGCGGTTTATTATGGAAGGCATACCATACGATGTGGTCGGCGGCACAAACTTCTATTCCAGACGGGAGATCAAGGATGTGCTCGCCTATTTGAAAACCATCGACAACGGCAGGGACGACGTGGCGGTGAAGCGCATCATCAATGTGCCCAGACGCGGCATCGGCGCGGCAACCATCGTGCGGGTGCAGGAGTATGCGGATGAGAGAAATATCAGTTTCTTTGACGCGCTCACGGAGGCGGACCAGATTATGACGATCGGCAGGAGCGCGGGGAAGCTGAAGCCTTTTGTGACCATGATACAGAGTTTTCGCAGCAAGCAGGAATTTTACAGTTTGGAAGAATTGGTGAAGGATGTGCTTGATCTGACGGGCTATCTGAAGGAACTGGAGGAGTCCGATGAGGAGGACGCGGAGGACCGCGTGGAGAATATAGAGGAACTGGTCAGCAAAGTGGTGGCATATGAGGAGGAAAATGACGAGCCGACTTTGAGCGGGTTTCTGGAAGAAGTGGCGCTGGTGGCGGATATCGACCGGGTGGACGGCGACGGCGATCGGGTGCTTCTGATGACCCTGCACAGCGCGAAGGGACTGGAGTTCGGGCATGTCTATCTGGCGGGCATGGAGGACGGCGTGTTCCCGAGCTACATGACGATCACCTCGGACGACCCCATGGAGATCGAGGAGGAGAGGCGGCTTGCCTACGTGGGCATCACCAGGGCAAAGGAGGAATTGACACTCACCTACGCGAAACAGCGCATGATCCGGGGGGAGACGCAGTACAATCCGATCAGTCGCTTTGTGCGGGAAATCCCGCCGATGCTTCTGGACGGCACGCCAGCGCCGGTTAAGAAGCGGATGGATGAAGTCTATGAGGAGGACTCGCAGGAGCGTAGCCTTCTGAGGACGAAGCCTTACGGGGCGGCAAAATCTTTCACGGAACCCGTCAAGCCTTATGCCGCTGCGCCGAGCGCGTACACGGAGAGAAAGAAGGCTTACGCGGCGCCGAAAAAACGGGGTGTCGGAAAAGCTCCGGTTACGGTGGGCGGCAATCCCTTCGGATCGGGGAATGCGCCATCCGGCAGGGCGGCAGAGCCAGCGGTTCCCGGCAGGATCGGCTACGGGGAAGGCGACAGAGTGCGCCACGCCCGCTATGGCGAGGGCACGGTCTTAAAGATTGAACCCGGTCCAAGGGACTCTCAGGTGACGGTCGTTTTTGACGAGGCGGGACAGAAGATTATGTACGCGGGATTCGCCAAGCTGCAGAAGGTCTGAGTCCGAAAAGATATTTTTGTCTGTTGGTATAAAATTTACAGAATTTTCATAAAATAAGATATTCAGATATAGTAAAATCTGAAAAGACGTGGTATACTATACGCGATGGCAATGAGCCGTGCGCACGGCTCAGATTTATGGGAAAGAGAGGGCTACAGGATGAGCAAGAAAGAGATTTTGAATAAATTGGATGAGATCATGGACAATGCCGGTGTGAACGAGTTTTTCGGCAGGAAACATGAGGAGGAGAAGAAAAACAGCATTTTATGGATATTCGCCGTGATCGGCGCTATTGCGGCGGTGGCTGCGATTGCGTACGCCGTTTACCGTTACCTGACGCCCGACTATCTGGAAGATTTTGAGGACGATTTCGATGATGATTTCGACGACGACTTTTTCGAGGATGAGGATGACGACGAGGACACGGGCGTATAAAATTTTTCGTTGAGAAAATTGTGGGACCGGCGGGAGATGAAAGTTTCCCGGCGGTCCTATTTGCGCGTATAAGCAGAGTCAGAAAGCGGCAGAGACAGGATGCATGCTTGCATGCGAGACTGTCTGTGACGATTTATGACGAGCAACGCGAGTGAGAGATGCGAAGCATCTCGAACTGCTGCTTATACGCGCATGCGAGGAGAGAGTCAGAAAGCGGCAGAGACAGGATGCATGCTTGCATGCGAGACTGTCTGTGACGATTTATGACGAGCAACGCGAGTGAGAGATGCGAAGCATCTCGAACTGCTGCTTATACGCGCATGCGAGGAGAGAGTCAGAAAGCGGCAGAGACAGGAGGGTACGATGAAAAAAGGACAGATCATAGAGGGCGTCGTGGAGCGCATGGATTTCCCGAACAGGGGGATCGTAGTCTGCGAGGAGGGCGTCTGCACCGTAAAGAACGCCCTGCCGGGGCAGAAGGTTCGTGCCGCCGTCAATAAGGCGAGAAACGGGAGATATGAGGGAAGACTTTTAGAAGTGATGGAGCCTTCCCCTTTGGAGACGGGAAGCCCCTGCCCTCATTTTGGGAGCTGCGGCGGCTGTACTTACCTGTCTTTTCCCTATGAGGAAAGTCTGAAAATTAAGGAGGGACAGGTGCGGCGGCTGCTTGCGCCGGTGCTTCAAAAGCAGGAAGGGGAATGCCTGTTTGAGACGGCAAAGGCGTCCCCGGAGGTTTTTGGCTATCGTAATAAGATGGAGTTTACCTTCGGGGATGAGGTGAAAGACGGACCGCTTTCTCTCGGAATGCATAAGCGGGGAAGCTTTTATGACATCGTGTCCGTGACGGACTGTCAGATTGTGGACGAGGATTATCGGAAAATTCTGCGCTGCGTCAGGGATTATTTTGAGAAACTGCGGCAGCAGGGCGTGGACGTGTCCTTCTATCACAGGCTGCGGCATACCGGATATCTGCGGCATCTTGTGGTGCGACGGGCGACGAGGACAGGAGAGATTCTGGCGGCGCTTGTGACGACGTCGCAGGTGCCCGGGCAGACTGCGGAAGAAAGACCGGGCGCGCTGGCAGGGATGCGGGAGAGCGGTACATGCGGACAGGTTGTGCGGGCGGATCAGAGCGTCTTATCAGAGAAGAACGGGATTGAAAACGAGATTCTGCATGGTTTGAAGGAACGTCTGCTGGCGCTGCCCCTCGACGGGGAGATTGTGGGTATTCTGCATGTGAGAAACGATTCCGCGGCGGATGTGGTGCATAGCGATGAGACGACGGTTCTGTACGGGCGGGATTATTTTTACGAGGAACTTCTGGGGCTGCGCTTCAAGATTTCGCTGTTTTCGTTTTTCCAGACGAACAGTCTCGGGGCGGAGCTACTCTACAGCACGGCGCGGGAGTATGTGGAAGGACACGCGCCGGACAAGATTGTGTACGACCTCTACAGCGGTACCGGCACGATCGCCCAGCTCATGGCACCCGTGGCTAAGAAGGTGATTGGAGTGGAGATTGTGGAGGAAGCCGTGGAGGCGGCAAGGAAGAATGCGGAACTCAATGGTTTACATAACTGTGAATTTATTGCCGGGGATGTGCTGAAGGTGCTGGACGGGATCGAGGAAAAGCCGGATGTGATCATTTTGGACCCGCCCCGGGACGGCGTGCACCCGAAGGCGCTCACGAAAATCATAGATTACGGCGTGGAGCATATTTTGTATATTTCCTGTAAGGCGAGCAGTCTCGCGCGGGATCTGGAGGTCTTTTTGGCTAGGGGGTATAGGACCAAGAGGTGTGTTGCGATCGACCAGTTTCCTTGGACGGCGGGGGTGGAAACATGTGTCCTTTTGTCGCGTAAAAAATCAGGAGGCAAATCCACTAAAATTGAGATAGAAATTGATTTAAGTGAAGCGGATAGGCGGGAATGCATTGGCACCGCTACCTATCAAGAGATTAAGGACTACATTTGGGAGCATTATCAAACGAAAGTTTCTCATTTGTACATAGCACAAATCAAGAAAAAGTGTGGTCTTGATGTAGGCGAGAATTTCAATAAACCCAAGACAGAGGGAAACAAAGTTCCCAACTGTCCACCAGAGAAAGAGAGGATGATTAGAGAAGCGCTGGAATATTTTGGTATGATAAAGAGATAAAATAACAGAACTCCTTAGAAATTCTAGGGAGTTCATTTTTTATAAAAGTTCCATTATTTTTAATGCAGGGAAAGTTTGATCTGTGTTCATGAGACCTTTAATAATATAATTGTGTTGTTCGTTGTATTTATCTAAACAAGTCATTTCCATATACAGTTCAAACCCATTATTGATAACAGGATTGAATATGTCTATGCCCTTTGTTGAATCTGCAAAAAGATAGTCAATACTATATGTTTTTTGTGCTATCCATTGAGGTTCTTTTTCTGGATTCAGAATTTTAATGTTAAAGAATTTGAGTTCCTGTGCATTATTTTCAGAGACATTTGATATTTTGAGGCATAAATTTTGTGCATTGCCACCATGACTGCCATTAGCGACAATAGTGAATCTTGGCATATTGCTTTCATGTTCTCTTTGCTCCAATAGTACAGCTCTTTTGTCTGATTCCTGCTTGATGATTTGATTTTGATATAAGGATAAGGCACCCAAAATGACTGTTCCTAAAAATGCAAGAATTGAACCATAGTAACTCAATAATTCTCCTGCAGTCCATTCAGCAACAAAGAAGTCAATGTTTGAATGTAGTTTAAACAGAATATGTATGATTAAAGGTACTCCAAAGATAACCATGAAAATAACGAATGCAATCAGTTTTTTATGCTTTTTCATCCAATCAAACATAATAAATTTCCCCTTTATATAAATTCATATCCAAGCATCACATTGATTAAGTTGTAGTCAATTCCTGCATCTATGTATCTGTACACATCATGATCATAAATATCTGTATTTGGAAACAGTTTAAATGGGCTTTTTATGGTATATCCATTAAAATTTAGGAATTTCTCTATTTCGTTGGAAGTTGGCAATCCTAAGAAGAAGGCCATCTGCAAATAAAAGTGTCGTTCCTTTACAAATTTCTTATTGGTTGCTTTCTTGTAATCAAACCATGAGCTTCCTGTTAGTCCTTTTGCTGTCAGATAGGATGTAAATGTAACTCGCCTGTTATCTTTGATGATAAAGAAATCCCTAAAATTTACAGTGCTATCATTTTGAAGTGTGGTAAATATATTGTCTGTAATCCCTCTCAGCATATCAAAACGTTCTTTATTGGTTTTCTTTTGTTTTAAGGTTTTATTTAGAGATTCTGTATCGTACCCCACAAGATCATAATTGATATAGTAAAAGAATTTTTCCCTTGCTTTGACAAGTGCTACGACTGCATTTGTAAAGCTATTTTGCAATGCATCTATTTTATGGGTAGAGCTATGTATTTGTGTTACATTAGCAGTATCGTACAAAGCTGTAAGTTTCTTATATTTTTCAGTATAATCCTCAATAAGTTCAATTCTCTTTTTGATTGTGCTTATGTATATTTTTCTCTTATTGTTTGAAGCATTCAGGGCATCATATTCATTATCGAAGCCATAAGCAGAAAGAAATTCATCAAGGCTCATATTGTGGATAACAAGGTCATGGATAAGAGGCTCATATTTGCCCCAAATTTCGTCTCTCAGGTCTTCACATAGATAATTGTAACCTGCAATAGAAAACGGCATATTTGCCAACCTAAAGGCTCTCAAGACATCATAAAAGCACTCTTCCTTATTAAGACCTATCTTATATATTGTATTAACGAGTGAATTTAAGTCAGCATAATTTTCGGTGTATATATAATTTGCAGCATCTGTATTGATACCATGAAGTTCTTGTAAGATTTTCTGTTTTGTCATAAATACCTCTTAATTGTGAGGGAGCTTCCCTATTGATTATCTTTTCAATCCTGAAAGCAAGAAAGAAATGATAGTAATAATATAGCACAAGTCCGTAAGAATAACATTAAAAATATTTTCTTACTGAATACCCACAACGATTAGAAGAGAATATTTTTATCTAAAATGGCAGAAACGAAAGGGATGATTTTATGCACATTAAGAAATTTTATCCGAAGGATGAGAGATTCTTCAAGGTACTTGCTACCGCTGGAAATATCAGGGGTATAGATGCAAACAAGATTAATATTTCGGATACAAGGCTTAAAAATATGGTCAAAGACCATCTGATAAAAGAAATAAGCTATGTGAATCCAAAACACAAAGAAGTGGAAAGCTGTAAAAGCTACTGTTTTACCAACAAGGGAAAGCAGTTTATAAACAAAAAGTATGGAATAAACAGAACGCAATCGCCAGCAGCAATCAAGCATAACTGCAAGGTGGCTGAAACAATTTGTTCTCTGCAAAAGAGGGAAATTGATACAATCAAACCAGAGTGGGAAATAAGAGACCAAATGAAAGAAGCAATTGAACACCTCCGAGATCAAGGGGAGTTAGAGAAATATGATGAGTATATGGAGATGTTAAGGGAACAGCAATTATCTGCAATAGATTTTACATATATAAATATGCAAGGCGTTGAATCTGGAATCGAAGTTACAACAAACAGTTATTCAGATAGCGACATGGCAGGGAAAGAAATTTGTTCAGAAATTATAAATGTGCCTGTAAGCTATGTCAGTGCATAAAAAATACTCCCATCATTAAGATGGGAGATTCCAATGAGCCGCCAAGCCCATTATAACTGATAAAAAAATCCGAATGACCGCCAAGCCATTCATAACTGTACCTTTAACTAAATCAAGTGTACCACTATACTATATGCAATGTCAACTGTTTTATGCCTTGTCTTTCAGTTGTTTTTTCAGGTAATCAATTTTTCCGCTTAAAGAACTGATGACATTATCTTTTTTCTTTACAATGTAAGATAAACCTAAAATATTCAGCAATTTTGTATCCAATTCTGACATTTCGGCAGATAGTTTACATATTTTTGCAGAGATAATTCGCTCTTTGCCGATTGTTTTAATTTGCCCCAAGTCTATTGTTCCTGAAAGGGTTGCAAGTTTTCCGTTTGGATCAGTATAGGTATAAGTACCAGTAATAGGAATCTGGATATCTGGTATTGTTGCAGGACTTGTTGATATAATGGCGCAGGTAAATACTGGAGAGGAAATATTATAAGAATTGGACTGTATGATGACAACAGGACGTATTTTGTTCTCTTCACTTCCGACATTCTCTCCCAAATCAACAAAAAATACTTCGCCTCTTTTGACAGTCCAGCTTCGCTGATGCCTTTTCCCAACACAATAATACAGCTTTTTTGAATCCCATGCATTGATTCGTTGTGCTTTTCCTAATAGTTGTCTTTCTTCGTTTGTCAAATTACACCTCCGTTTTTACATATTATAGCATGGAAAGCGAAATTTGTCACTTCTTGAAAATTTTTCCTTTTTGCAGATAATAGATGACTTATTTCGATTAAACACAAAAAAGTGCAAATTTTTCGGGGGGGGGGGGAACCAAAATTTTGTTTTTGAAAAAGTATATGCGCGAAATTATTAACAAAAATTTTTGTTGTGTTATTTTTTAAAGAAGGGCAAATTAA
>ERZ779637.89-NODE-89-length-64705-cov-15.234803_pt1 | contig 64705 bp, 68 predicted proteins | sample MGYA00514196_ERZ779637 | MGnify/ENA primary metagenome ERZ779637 (study PRJEB29562, sample SAMEA4376700) | mouse gut metagenome | isolation source: Cecum | study: EMG produced TPA metagenomics assembly of the A DSS colitis mouse model was used to assess the...
GGCAATCCATTCAAAACTTTTCACTTTTAGACTTGACTTTTAATAGTTAGTCTATCTACTCATTTTTTCTCACGTCTGCAGCCTCTATATTTTCTGATTTCCCGTTGACCAGACGTGCTTTTCTTTTGCCGCCGAAACCGTATTTTGCGCCATAACGCCCACTAGCGCATGGGGGACATACGGCTCCTCCAGATACGCCATTTCTTCCTCCGTAAGGACTAAATCTACCGCCTTCGCCGCCCCTTCCATATGGTGCAGCTTGGTCGCTCCGACCACCGGAGCCGTCACCTTTGACAAAAGCCACGCAAGGGAAATTTCCGTCATGGATACACCTCGTTTCTCCGCCAGCTCCATCACACGCGCAATAATCACGCCGTCCTGCTGCGCCATTGCATCATACTTTAATTTTGCATAACTGTCTTCTTCCAGACGCTTTGAAGTCTCGCCGGGAGCCTTTGACAGACGCCCGCCAGCAAGCGCACTGTAGGGCGTCATAGCAATGTTATCCTCCGCGCACAGCTTCGCCATCTCCCTCTCCTCCTCACGGAAGATCAGGTTATAATGCCCCTGAACGGAAACGAATTTTGCAAAGCCCTCTTTCTCCGCCAGCGCGTTCGCCTTTGCCAGCTGCCATGCAAAACAATTGGAAATGCCGATATATCTTGCCTTTCCCGCCTTAACAATATGATTCAGACCTTCCATAATGTCGTAAAGCGGCGTCTGGTAATCCCACATATGGTAAATGTACAGATCCACATAATCCATACCAAGATTTTCAAGGCTCTTATTTATCATGCGCTCGATATGCTGCTGCCCCGTGATTCCCGCCGCAATATCCTCCTGCGTGCGGGGCAGGAATTTTGTCGCCACAACCACCTCGTCACGCTTCGCAAAATCCCGCAGCGCCCTGCCCACATACTGCTCGCTTGTGCCGCTCTGGTAGCCGATTGCCGTGTCAAAGAAATTGACGCCGAGTTCCAGTCCATGCCGGATGATCTCACGGGAATGCTCCTCGTCAAGCGTCCACGAATGCTGCCCGGATCCTGCATCGCCAAACCCCATGCAGCCCATACAGATACGTGATACGTTTAAATCTGAATTTCCAAGTATTGTATATTTCATATGCCGTGTCCTCCTACTTAGCAAGACCAAGCCCGCTCAGCCAGTCCGCTACTGCGTCGCCGGAATTATCTGCCTGTGAACTTCCCACGGCAAGCCCGCCTAGAACCTCCGCGCCCGCTTCCAGTCCGGCAATTGTTTCCGGCGTTCCCGAAAGTCCGCTTCCTCCGCTGGTACAGAACGGTGCGATGGTCTTTCCGCTAAAATCGTAAGAATCAAAAAACGTATACAGGATTCTCGGCATATCTCCCCACCAGATCGGAAAGCCCACATAGACGATATCATACTGCTCAAAATCCGTTATGCTGCCCTGTATTGCCGGACGTGCCTCCGGGTCATTCTGCTCCGCTGTTGCGCGCGTGGCACTGTCACTGTAATTCAAATCCTCGTCTGTATAAGGCTGCTGCGGCACAATTTCATAGATATCCGCATCCTGCAGCTTTGCCAGTGTTTCCGCAACTGCCTTCGTGTTTCCCGTAACCGAAAAATAAACGACAAGCGCTTTTGTCTCCGCCCCGTCCTGTTCTTCCGCTGATGGTTCGCCGCTCTGTCCCGGCTCCTGTGCTTCAGTTGACAATTCATCATTCTGCTCCGGCTCCTGTATGTCAGACGATGGATTGGAAACATCCGCATCCTTCCCGCTGGCGCAGGCGGCAAGACTCACTATAAGAGCAAGTGTCATAAAAATAGAATATAATTTTTTCATAAATAAAGTAGTTCTCCTTCCATACAATTTACTCCGTCCTCTCCTGCCAATCACACGCCAAGTAATTTTTTTACCTCCGCGTATGTGATCTCATAAATCGTCATATACACGTAATTCACTTTTGCCTTTGTCATTGCCTCCCTCTGCTTTTCCGTCACCACCGTATACGGGTATATCCCAAACATGAACGGGAAAAAGGAGAAGATAAAATCCTGCTTATCCTGAACCGTCATTTCCGGAAAAAACTGATCCAGACAGTTCCTGACCTCCGCAAGTGACTTCCCATATGCCACCTTAAATTCAGTCAGCCGTTCGAGACGGCTGTTTTCTTCCATGTCATAGTGGTTCATGGACATAATTTTTAAAAGGTTTTTCCGCTCTTCCAGTGAACGTGCCAGTGCATACGCAAATTCTTCCCCTGTCATCCTTTCATGTTTCGCCCGGATCTGTCTCAGACGATTGACCCACAATTCGTACTCCCTCTGCAGCAGTGCCAAAAAAATTTCTTCCTTCGTCTGAAAGTAATTATAAATGGAAGTCCGGGTAAAGGTAGTCGCATTCCCGATTTCCTTGATGGTGATTTCCTTAAAACTCATAGTCTGATACAGCTCGGCACAGGCTGTTATGATTTCCTCTTTTCTTGCCGCCGTCAGTTCTTCTGATCCCTTTGGCATTTTGCACCTCCCTACTTTTTAACATTCTGACACAGTGTCATTATGGATAATATAATCCAATTCTGACACTGTGTCAATATGTTTTTGGAATTTTACTATTCATGGAAGGCACTCCAAACTTGATCCTTGAAATTTATGCTGACATATTAATCAGCATTCCTCCTACTTAATACCAATCATGTTTTTCACCCCGGTCAAGCGCATTGATTCGCTCCATCTCATCCTCTGTCAGACTGAAATGGTATAACTCGGTATTTTCTCTGATATGGTCCGGATTAGAGGAACCGGGAATGACCACCACGCCCTTTTGCAGATTCCATCGTAAAATAACCTGTGCGCAAGACGCGCCGTGTTTCTCTGCGATTTCAGTAATAACCGGATCCCCAAACAATTCTGCCGTATGTCCCCTGCCGCCCAGAGGGTACCATCCCTGCACTACAATCCCCAAATCCTGAATGTACGGGATTACCTCGTTCTCCTGATAATAGGGATGAATTTCATTCTGGATCAGTGCTGGAACAGTCTCTACCTGCGGCAAAAACTCTGTCAGCTCCTCCACATACCAGTTTGACAATCCAATCGAACGTATTTTGCCTTCTTTTACAAACTGTTCCATCACTTTGTACGCCTCCAGATCATTCGGATCGGGATGATGCAAGAGCATTAAATCCACATAGCCGATATCCAATCGGTCAATACATGCCTGAATCGACTGCGCCGGATTCTTCATTTCGTCACCCGGATAAATTTTTGTCGTAACGAAGACATCTCCGCGCCTTATGATTCCTTCGTCAATCGCCTCCCTGACCGCCTGCCCAACTTCCTCTTCATTGCCATAGGCAGAAGCAGTATCAATCAGACGAACGCCGTTTGATAACGCAGATTTCACAGAACTAATACATTCTTCCCCATGAAGACTGTAAGTCCCAAGACCGTTTATCGGTATCTCATACCCGCTGTTTAACGTGACAGTCCTTGTTTCAAAATCAAACTCCGCTTTCATGATGATCTCCTCCTCCGCTGACGGCTCGCTTTCTTCCTTATCCGAAACCGCCGGTTCTTCTACGGATTCAGGAGATTCATCTGAGGGGGCTGTTTCTATAACCGCCGCCTGAATCATTTCAACGCTCCCGTTCGTGCCGTTTTCCTCTGTGGCATCCTGTCCGCAAGCTGCCAATATAAACGCCAATAAAAGGATTACACCTAAACTGAATCTCTTTCTCACCTCGCGCCCTCCCTTATCAGCTTATTTCAAATTCTCGCCGAAGAACTGTTCCAGTTTATCAAAAGGAATCGCATCCTTTCCGCCGCCGTCATACAAATCCGTATGCACCGCATCCGGAATGATCAGTAGTTCCTTGTTGTCTGTATCAGGGTTATCCTTCACCATAGCGGCATAGGCATCGCGACTGAAATAACAGGAATGCGCCTTCTCCCCGTGCATAATCAGGACGGCGCTCCGTATCTCGTTGCTGTACTGAAGGATTGGCTGATTCATAAAGGACATACACCCAATCGCATTCCAACCGTCGTTTGAGTTCAGGGAACGCTCATGATAACCGCGATCCGTTTTGTAGTAATCGTGATAATCCGTCACGAAGAAGGGCGCATCCGCTGGCAGGGGATCGACCACACCACCGCCCGTCGCATAGCTGCCCCTTTTATAATCTGCAATTCTCTGGGCATTCATAGCTTCCTTCTTTGCATGGCGCGCGTCAGCAGAATCCTCGGCATCAAAATAGCCGTTGGCATTGACACGGGTCATATCATACATTGTGGACACAACCGTCGCCTTGATGCGTGTATCTAACGCCGCCGCATTGAGCGCCAGTCCGCCCCAGCCGCAGATACCGATAATGCCGATGCGTTCGGGGTCAACATTTTCCTGTATAGAAAGGAAATCCACCGCCGCCTGAAAATCCTCCGTGTTGATATCCGGCGAAGCCATGTAACGGGGTTCTCCGCCGCTCTCCCCGGTAAAAGAAGGGTCAAAGGCAAGAGTGAGAAAACCACGTTCCGCCATGGTCTGTGCATACAGCCCGGCAGCCTGCTCCTTCACCGCGCCAAAGGGTCCGCACACCGCAATTGCAGCCAGTTTCCCTTCCGCCCCTTTCGGCTCGTAAAGGTCTGCCGCCAGCGTAATTCCGTACCGGTTGTGAAAAGTCACCTTACGGTGGTTCACCTTTTCGCTTTTCGAGAAAGTCTTATCCCATTCGGTTGTCATTTCCGGTTTCACAGTATTTTCCATGTCACAGATACCTCTCTTTCTTTTCTTTTTTATCATCTTTATCATCCTTTTTTCTCTCCAGACGCCACAGTAAAAAGTCGAGACAGTCAACCCTTTTCTGGCATTCATGCAGACTGTCCATCAGCCCGCAGCGATGCCTTTTCAGCAATCCGCCCACAGCCGACATCTGTCCACATCTGTACATTTCACTGATTTCCGAAATGGTTGTCTCATTGCATCCGGCATCCTTTAGATTCTGAATCAAATCATCCGTATGACCGCCTCCCTTCCTGTTCTGTTCTCATTATGCTCTCTTGCTTTTTATTTCGCTAATAGTTATAATTAATAACATGATATAAGTTTTAGGAATGTCACAAGGAGGATGCTATATGGAACTGCGAACCATGCGATATTTTCTTGCCGTGGCAAGAGAGGAAAATATGACCCGCGCCGCCCAGCTGCTCCATGTCACCCAGCCTACACTATCCAAGCAGTTAAAATCGCTGGAGGAGGAACTTGGGAAAAAGCTGTTCACGCGCCACAGTTTCAGCATACAGCTTACGGAAGAAGGTATTTTGCTGCGAAAGCGTGCGGAAGATCTGGTGAAAATGGCGGATAAGATCACGTCCGAATTTCTCACTTTAGATGACGTTCTGGGCGGTGATGTCTATTTTGGTCTGGCAGAATCGTATCAGATCAGATACCTTGCGGCAGCGATCAAAAGCTTCAAAGAAGTCTACCCCGACCTGCACTATCATATCACCAGCGGCGACACAGAGCAGGTCACGGAAAAACTGGACAAAGGCATCATTGACTTCGCCGTACTGGCGCAGGAACCCAATACTGCAAAATATCATTACCTGACCTTTCCTCAGGCTGATTTATGGGGGCTTGTCATGCCAAAGGACTGTGCGCTGGCAATAAAAGAAGCCATCTGTGTAGATGACTTGATCGGGCTTCCCCTGTTTTGTTCCGAGCAGGGATGGAACAACGATATTGGCAGATGGTGCGGTAACCGCATGGACAGCTTACACTTGGAAGGGTCTTTTCGTCTATCCTACAACGGCTCCCTTTTCGTACAAGAAGGTCTCGGCTATCTTCTGACCTTTGCACACCTCATTGATACAGGTTCGGAAAGCGGGCTTGTGTTTCGTCCCCTTACGCCGAAGCTGGAGACGAAAATGTATTTGATTTGGAAAAAATACCAGATTTTTACGCCTATTGCGGAGCGGCTGCTGGAATGCCTGAAAAGCAGGTTTGAGTCGCTCCCGGCAGAATAAACCGGAGCCGCTTACCCCTTTATTTTACTCCCAATCTTCTTATCCTGCCGCCACTGCGGTGCCTCCCCGTCGTCACCCCAGTATTCTTCGGCGGAAGCGATTCTTCCTTCCACTACATGCATAAAGGAAGTTACATGAAACGACATCTTCTGGTCTTTGCTGTACACTTGCGTGGCAGTAATGATATGGGTATCGGTGGTAAAAATCTGCTCTATCTCCCCATCCCACTCGCCGGGATACTCGCAGTTCGCCCGGATAAATTCCTCTACGGTAAAATGCTCATTTGTGTTGTGCCAATTCACCCACGCGTCCGGATGAAAATATCCGCGGATCGCATCTGCATCCTGCCGCAGAACCGCATCCCAAAATGCCTTAACATCCAGTTCCATATCTCTTCCTCTTTTCTATTCATCCATATTTCCGCCGCAGCTTCTTGGAAGGTTCCGATTTCTTTTCCTTCCGCATCCTGCGCACTTCTCTTTTCTGCGAGATAAAAACATAATACCCACCCTCTTCTATCACTTTAACCCCGCCGAACACAGATTGCAACTTATTCTTATACCATTCATACCTTTTGGTGACCATGACCATACTTCCGCCAACCTTCAGATGACGAAAGCCCTCCTCTATGAATTTTTTCGGCACACTGAAATCCGCGTGATAAGGGGGATTGGACAGAATCAGATCAAAATCCCGTTCCGTGATATGAGAAAACCCATCGCTCTGAAAGATAAAAATATCCTGTAAACCGTTATATATGGCATTCCTTTTTGCAAAATCAACCGCAATGGGATCAACATCAACCATTGTCACATGTTCCGCGCCTGCAAAGTGTGCCGAATAGATGCCGACCACACCGTACCCGCATCCAAGATCCAGTATTTTCTGCCCCTGCCGAAAATCTACAATCATCAGCATTGCCAGTGTACCTTTATCAATGTGGTTTGGAGAAAATAGAGAATTTTCGGTATACAGATGCAGGCTTATCCCGTTGATCGAATCTACTATCATATCGCACCACTGCTTCCTCATAATCTCCGTCAGACTCACACAAATTTAGGAATACGCTGTTTTGCCCCACCAATTCGGCATAGAAACACCTTTATCAGCGTTTTTCTTAAAACTGTTTACTGATATCCTTTTCACAGTTTTGTATCATTCGAAGTATCTGACAGGCGTCAGCTGCGCGCTTTGTGTCTTTCACGCGGATGAAATATGCCGCGCACAGCATCTCGATACATTCCATCACACAGGGAACCGCCTTCTTTTCCTCCGAGGAAAGAGGATTGTTGCTCTCGTATCCGGCAGCAGCTGACTTCACACTGGCAAGCCATTCCCTCTGCGTAAAGGCATTGTCCGATTCCTCCGACAGAAGTCCCGTCAAAAAATAGCAGATATCAAAAATTCTGATATTTCTCTGGCTCAGGTCAAAATCAATATAGCCCGACAATTCTCCCTCGCAGAACAAAAAATTCCCGAAATGGACGTCCCTGTGAATCAGCTGTTTCGGCAGGTCATCATATATCGTTTCCAACTCTATTACCGCTTTATCATACTCTTCCCGGCTGATCATCTGCCACTCCTGCCCGGTGAAAGTCTCCCACACCCATCCTTTCATCTCTTTTAGCAGACTGTTATCCCAAAATTCCATTTCCTTTTCGCACTGCAAAAAAGCGCCGTGCAGTCTCGCAATCGCACACCCCATCTTATAAGCGGTCGCCCGATCTTTTCTGTCGGAGAGGTTGTTCCCCTGTAATTTTTTAGACATAAGAAAATATGTGTCCTTGTGCGCGATATATGCTGCTCCGTTCTTTGCCGGAACCACATCCGCCACCGGGATATGACATGCGGAAAGTATCGCCGCTATTTGGCTGTTTCTCTCCATCTGCTCCCTGTCATCATATTTTTTGATAACGTAAGAACCGTCGATTTCCCATGCGGAAGGATAAATCTGCACGATTTGACCGCTCTCCATGCCCCATTCCGGCAGTATCTGTTCTATAATCTCCCTCATGTTCTGATGTTTCACCTTTTCCTTTGCAATAATTCTTCTGACGCTTGACTCTGACAGATGAAAAATCTTTCCAAGCTGTCCCTTCGTCCTTCCCTCAAGATGCATCAAAAAAATACGCTGATCGCGTTTCTCCAGTTCCTTCTTGTAGTCAGTCTGCCGCTTTACCCCACGACTGTCTTTCCTTGGGATATACAAATAACCGCCGTCATAATGCTTTTGTATCATGGCAAGCAGTTCCTCGGGCAAAACCTCATTTGCATTTACATATTTCATCCATATCACCCACATTATTTTATCAAATTTGGCAAAAATATCGGTGACCACATTTGATTCTGTATCAAATATAATCACCGATAACCATGTCACCATATGCATATCACTTTAAAATCTATACGGCGGACTTCCCTCTCCGGCTCAAACGCTTCCCGGCATCCTCTTTCACCAGCTCGATCACCACCGCCATAATCGGAATAAAGAAGATAATTCCTATGATGCCAAAAAGCTCCCCGCCGATCATTGCCGCTATGAGCGTATACAATGGCGGAAGCCCGACAGAGCCGCCCACCACTCTCGGATAAATAAACTGATTCTCTACAAACTGGACAACCAGATAGACTATCAGGCAGCGCACCGCCAATGCCGGGCTGATCATCAGGGCGAGAATCACGCTGACCACACCGGAAATGAAAGCCCCCACATACGGAATGATCGCGCAGACCGCCGTCAGCACGCCGACCAGACTTCCGTAGGGCAGCCTGAAAATCGTAAACGCCAGAAACATCAATACCCCGAGAATCACCGCCTCCGCACACTGCCCCGACAGGAAGTTTGCGAAGGACCTGCTGAATGTCCGGCTGACATGAATGAGATATTCCGCCCATGCAGGTTTCAGATAGGCACACACTACCTTTCTGACGTGTCCGCATACCTGCTCTTTTTCAAGCACGAGATAAATACTGATGATCAGCCCGAACGCCGCCGTTATGACCACGCTCGCGGCGGAGGATACCGTACTCACCACACCCTCCAAAAACAGATTGGCGCCGAAACCGACACTCTGCATGATCTTTTCCAGATTTAAGTCTGAAAGCATTTCCTCTATCCATGCCGCCTCCGGGTCAAGGCTTTCCAGATAAGCGTTCCACTGCGGCAGACGCACTTCGACCAGCTTATAAAGCCCCTTCACCGAACTTACAAGCTCCGGTATGAGCAGTGTGAACATAAGCGTAAGCACCAATGCGATACCGACAAAAGTAAGAAGAAACGAGACGCCCCTGTAGCACTTGTCGGATGGCTGTTTTTTCCTTTTCTGCAGCAATTTCCGAAGCCGCTTTTCGATCCCCATCATAGGTACGTTGATAAACAGCGCCAGTATGCCGCCGACGACAATCGGCAGGATGATCCCCAGACCTTTTTCCAAAAAGAGAAGCACCGCATGAAAGTTCATCAGAGCCGCAAATAACCCGACCCCCAAGACCACGAGCAGTAGATTCTGTTTTACTTTCTTATCCATAGCGTTCCTCCTTCTTTATCCTACAAACATCCACTAATCAAGTTTCTAATGCTTTCCGGAATTGTCTTTTGTTCATCTTTTACCAACATAGTATCATATATATTTATACTCGCATCCTTTGAGAAAATAAAATCTACAACATCTCCGCCATTACTTTTGCAACCGATGAATCTTCGACTCGCAAAGACATTGGCAGATAAAGGTTATTGACCTTTTCCCCATTTGCATCTACATTTTCAGTCAGTCCTAAAGTAAATTCAAGATTTGTGACACTCAACTTATATATTATTGTCACAGTCCGCATATCCCTTAAAATACAAACCATCTCGTTTGTAAGTTCTGTCAGCCGTTTCAGGCATGGTAGTTTCTTTTTGGCGTTGGCATATGGATGCCTGTCAGTAAAGTAAAACTGATTATTCGTAAGCTTCCCTTTCTTGGCGTTTTTATAGAATTCCTTTGCCGGCAATCCGGTTTCTACCCCTGTAAGATGCAGAAAATGATCTACCGGAAATGTTACCTCAAAATATTCATTTCCATATACATACAGAAATGTTTTACCCGCAAGATTTTGACTATATACACTAGCTGCGTCTATGATTTCCTTCCGTATTGCGCTTTTCTTTTCTTCTTTTGTAGCCATTTGTACCTCATACATAAAGAGGAGCGTGATGAGAACCACACCCCTCTAAGAATTACTTTATAAAAGAGTTTTCTGCTGGTTGTCAGCCTCGGCATCCAGTTAAGATACCTTAAACGACGTGGAAATCATTAAGTCCCCCACGTGGACTACAGCCCTATCCAAGCTGCCCGGCTTAATGTCCTTTTAAAACATCAGAAGAGATGGAAATTTACCCTGCTCCATCTGCAGCACAACTTTTAACGATGCTCTTACATCGAGAACATTTCTGTTCTTAATTATATTATACTCAATCTATCAGAAAAATCAACAAAAAGACTTAATTATATTACCCTGTCTCTCCTGTAAGTTTTGCGTAATACTCCTCAAATCCCTAGAAATTACCGCTGTCTCAGTCTAAAAAACCCATCAGATCATCCCTAAATCTCTCCCAGTCAAATTTACCCTTTGCTTTTATCTTTTTGACAGCCTTCACCGTCATTTTCCGGATCAGCTCTATTTTCCCACTGCTGTCCGCCTCATAATAGCTTTCAAATATTTTTTCATTCATCTCTTCACCTCCGGATATCTTTTCCAGTTTTCTTCTTTTACTTTTCTCATATTTTCCATATTTATCATAAGAGGTCCCGTATTGCAACTTCCTTTATCCATTCCCGATTGACCGATTAACCCTTGTGCAACCTTCCAAAATCTTCTATAATCATTATGACCTATGACAAAAAGGGCTGTCAAGCCCGCAAGAATAATGGAGACACTATGATTACACAGGAAATACGCACCATCGACGAACTTTTACAATTCGTAAACAGTCTATATCAGAAACACGGCGTGCGGCTCTGGTACCGCGGGGAGGAAAACGCGTCCCTCACGCTGATCCCCTCCATCCAGCGCAGCAAAAAGCGGCTGGAGGCGGAGCGGTACATCACAAACGACTTCTACACCCGCGCCAGACAGATCATCGACAATCCACCCGCCAAGCACAATTACGCGGGCTGGGTTTCCCTGATGCAGCACTACGGTCTTCCTACCAGAATGCTTGACTGGAGCCTGTCTCCACTGATCGCGGTGTTTTTCGCCACGGAAACTTACAGAGAGCTGCCGGAAACGGACGGCTGTGTCTGGGTGCTGGCGCCGGGTCTTTTGAATGAGCAGGAAGGGTTCGGCAACTGCATTTATCCCATCGACGCCGACACCACACAGGAAATGCTGCTGCCCGCTTTCAAGCACGCGCACCACAACCACGAGCTGACAAACCGCATTCTTGCATGCAGTTCCACGGAAAACAACCTGCGGATGTACTCTCAGCATTCCAACTTTACCGTGCACAATTCCCTAAAACATCTGGAGGATATCTGCGACGAAAACATGCTCTACAAAATTATTATCCCTCACGAGCGTAAGAAATATTTTATCGACAGCCTGCGGGTGCTCGGTATCACGGAGAGCTTCGTCTATCCCGATTTAGACCATATATCGGCGGATTTGCGGGATGAGTACGGAATATAGAAAGGACTGCAAAATTATGAAAATAGTACTCTCACATCTGACAAAAAAATTCCCCAGCAGAGGCAGGGGCAGCAAAAAGAAGGACGACATCATTGCCGTAAACGACTTTGACTTTGAGATCCCTGACGGCAAGCTGGTAGGGCTTTTAGGTCCTTCCGGCTGTGGAAAAAGCACGACCCTCAATCTGATCTGCGGTCTGCAAAAACCGACAGAGGGGCAGATATTTTTCGACGAGGAGGACGTGACGCCTCTCACCCCTCAAAAACGAGGCGTGGGCATGGTATTCCAAAACTACGCGCTCTACCCCCACTTGAACGTGGAGCAGAACATCCGCTTTCCTCTGGAAAACCTGAAAGGCGAAGAAAAGCTTTCCAAAGAAGAGATGCGCGCCCGGGTGGAAGAAGCCGCGGGACTTGTGCAGATCGGTGATCTTCTGGACCGGAAGCCGGCGGAATTGTCCGGCGGTCAACAGCAGCGCGTCGCCATCGCAAGGGCGCTGGTAAAGCTTCCCCGTGTCCTTCTTCTGGATGAACCCCTCTCCAATCTGGACGCCAGACTCAGACTCCAGACCCGCGAAGAGATAAGCCGCATCCAGAAAAAGACCTCCATCACCACCATCTTTGTGACCCACGATCAGGACGAGGCGATGAGCATCTCCGACCTTATCGTGGTGATGAAGGACGGGCTGGTGCAGCAGATCGGAAAACCGCAGGAAGTGTACGACAATCCCGCCAATCTGTTTGTGGCAAAGTTCCTTGGGACGCCGCCCATCAACATCTTTGAGGGCAGAGTGGAAAAGGGCGCACTCCTGATCGGGGAAGAGACAGTCCTCACCGTGAAACATGTGTCCGACCAGCCTGTGTATGTGGGCGTCCGCCCGGAAGGCTTTATCCTGTCGGAAAACGGCGCTCTCACCTGCCGCTTAAACAGACCGGAAGTCATGGGAAGGGATGTGAGCATCGTCTCCACCCACCCCGCCTCGCAAAATCCCGTGATCCGCTCCATTGTGGACGCGGAAAGCTGTGAGCAGTTGTCTGGCGATACGGTTCGGTTTGCGCTGAAACCGCGGAAAGTCTTTCTCTTTACAAAGGACACCGAAATCCGCATTCCCTTTGAAACCACGTAGAAAGGCAGGGACGAACCCAAATGGAAAAACAAAACAACAAGGGCTGGCTCTACCTGCTGCCCGCGCTCCTGTTTCTGGGTGCATTTTTAATCTACCCGCTGATTGACGTATTTATCTATTCCTTTGAGGAGGGCTACAATTCCGCCTCCCAGACTTTTTTCGGCACCGGCGGCTACAACTACTCCTACGTCCTGCACGACGCCTATTTTCTGCAGGCTTTAAAAAACACCTTTATTCTGGTGATCATCACCGTGCCGCTCTCCACCGGGCTTGCGCTTCTGATCTCCGTGGCGCTCAGTTCCATCAAGCCCCTGCAGGAGCTGTTTCAGACCGTCTTTTTTCTGCCCTATGTGACAAACACGCTGGCGGTCGGTCTGGTGTTTATGATTCTCTTCAAAAAGACGCCCTACTCCGACGGGCTGGTGAATCTGCTGATCCACTGTTTCGGCGGCGGTACCGTTGACTTTATCGAGGGACCCTACTGGGCAAAAATGTTCGTACTATGCTTTTACACGGTATGGGTGGTCATGCCCTTTAAGATTTTGATTCTGACAAGCGCGCTTGCGGGCGTAAACCCGGTTTACTACAATGCGGCACGTGTGGACGGCACGGGGCGGCTCCGAATGTTTTTTAAGATCACCCTGCCCATGATTTCTCCCATGCTCTTCTATCTGGTGATCACTGGCTTTATCGGCGCGTTCAAGGCATACAGCGACGCGGTGGCTCTGTTCGGCACGAATTTAAACGCAGCGGGCATGAACACCATTGTCGGCTATGTGTACGACATGCTCTACCGTGACAGCGGAGGCTATCCCTCCTATGCGTCGGCGGCGGCTATCATTCTGTTTGCCATCGTTTTGACTATCACCTGCATTAATCTGCTGGTGAGCAAAAAACATGTACATTATCACTAGGAGGCTATCCTATGAACAAAAATCGTTTTCTTACTATACTCACCTATGCCTTTCTCGTCCTCTGGGCGCTGATTGTATTGTTTCCCTTCTACTGGATGGTACTCACCTCCGTGAAGGATTACGGCGCGTACAACGCGGAGTATATACCGAAATTTTTTACGCTGTCTCCCACCCTGCAAAACTACGCGGACGCCTTCACCACCGTACCGCTTGGCAGGTATCTGTTAAACACGCTTCTGTTTACGGTTGGCACTACGGCGCTTATGCTCGTTGTCATCACGCTGGCGGCTTTCGCCTTCGCGAGACTGCAGTTTGCGGGGCGCGATATCGTGTTCACCCTGTTTCTTGCGCTGATGATGATTCCGAATGAACTGGTTGTGATCACCAACTTTACCACCATCACCAATCTGGAACTGCGAAACACCTTCACGGGGCTGATTCTGCCCTCGGTGACTTCTGTGTTTTACATCTATCTGCTGCGGGAAAATTTTGCCCAGATTCCCGACGAGCTTTACTACGCCGCCAAGGTGGACGGCACATCGGATTTACGGTACTTGCGCAAAGTGATGATTCCCATCTGCCGCCCTACGCTGGTCACCATCACGATCTTAAAAATTATTGAATGCTGGAACTCTTACGTTTGGCCGAGACTGATCACGGACGACGCCGATTACTACCTCGTCTCCAACGGCATTCAGGAGATCCGCGAAAACGGGTTCGGACGTGCCAACATCCCCGCCATGATGGCGGCTGTGGTCGTGATTTCTTTGCCTCTCGTGATTCTGTTTCTCCTGTTCCGCAAGCAGATCATGTCCGGCGTGGCGAGGGGCGGAACCAAGGGTTAAATCTGTTCTCTGAAATTGTTGTTCTAGCCAAAACCGTTTCGGAAAGGAAGAACTATTGAAAAATAAGGATAGAAAGATAAAAATGCATATAAAATGGAAAAAAACTCTGGCTGCTTTTCTCGCTGGGGCAAGTCTCCTTACCCTCACCGGCTGTCACGGCTCCAAGGCGCTGCCGGAGTTTACCACGCCTGAGGAATTTGATACCGCAAAGAAATATGAGATCACTTTCTGGGCAAAGAACGACACAAACAAAAACCAGACTGACGTCTACAAAAAAGCCATTGCGGACTTTGAGTCGCTTTACCCCAACATCAAAGTCAACATGAAGCTCTACACTGACTACGGCAGAATCTTTAACGACGTGATCACCAATATCGCCACAGGCACTACGCCGAATGTCTGCATCACTTACCCGGATCACATCGCCACCTACATGACCGGGAAAAATACGGTGGTTCCTCTGGACGGTCTCTTTGCCGACGAAAAATACGGTCTGGGCGGGAACGCGCTCCTCTATGACGGTCCCACACAGGATGAGATGGTGCCCCAGTTTCTCTCGGAGTGCATGCTGGACGGACAGCACTACGCCATCCCCTACATGCGCTCCACCGAATGCTGCTATATCAACAAGGATTATGTGGAAAAGCTGGGCTATACCCTCCCCGACGTGCTGACATGGGACTTTATCTGGGAGGTGTCTGAGGCTGCCACCGCGAAAAATGCGGACGGCACCTTCACCTTAAACGGGCAGAACGTGATGATTCCGTTTATCTACAAATCCACAGACAACATGATGATCCAGACCTTAAGACAGCAGGGGGCGGACTATTCCACGCCGGAGGGCGATATCGGGCTGTTTAACGATACCACGGAGGCTTTCCTGTACGAGATTGCGGATCATGTGGAGAGCGGCGCCTTCTCCACCTTTAAGATTTCCAGCTATCCCGCCAATTTCCTCAATGCGGGACAGTGTGTGTTCGCCATCGATTCCACAGCGGGCGCAACATGGATGGGCGCCGACGCGCCTCTCTCCGATATCAGCGAGGACGCTTTTGTGGACTTCGAGACGGCGGTGCGGATGGTGCCGCAGTTTGACCCGGAACACCCGCAGATGATTTCACAGGGTCCCTCCATCTGCGTGTTCAACAAAGCCGACCCGCAGGAGGTGTTGGCGTCATGGCTCTTTGCACAGTATCTTCTGACAGACGAGGTACAGATTGGCTACGCCCAGACGGAAGGGTATCTGCCCGTCACCTTAAAGGCGCAGGAATCCCCCGCCTATCAGAATTATCTGGCGAGGAGCGGTGAGGACAACACGACCCACTACAGCGTAAAGCTGGACGCCTCCAAACTCCTCCTGTCCCATACCGGGGACACCTTTGTGACGCCCGTATTTAACGGTTCCGCCTCTCTTCGGAACGCGGCGGGGCAGCTCATTGAAAATGTCGCTGCTTCCGTCAGGCGACGTGAACCGGTGGACGACGCTTACATGGAACAGCTTATCAAGGACGTCACCGCCCTCTACCGGCTGGATCAGAAAGATATCGCCACGAACGGCAAGGCGCTCGGTCCCCTGTCGAAAACCGCCGTGCTGCTCCTCGCTGCGCTCGCTATTTCGTGGTGTCTGATTTTGGTTTATTTGTTGTACGATTTTGTCAAAAAAAGAAAAAAGCATTGATTTATCCACTGAGTATGGTATAATCTCGCTGTAATAGCAAATCAAAAATGCTACAATTGAGGAGGAAAATTATGAAAAAGACAATCGCTTTAACTTTGACGCTTGCCCTTGTTTTGTCCCTAACCGCCTGCGGTAAAGGCGGAGACGGCGGCGAGGACAAGAAATCCGAGGGCGTTATGACCCACGACGAGTACATGGCTGCCGCGCTTGACAGCGAAGTCGTAATCGAGACATACGTACAGGCAAAACAGTCATGGTGGGAAGACAAAGCCACCCTCTACACACAGGACAAGGACGGCGCATATTTCGTATACAACGCAGTCTGCTCCGAAGCGGATTACGAAAAGCTCACCCCCGGCACGAAAATCAAAGTGACCGGCTACAAGACCGAGTGGTCCGGCGAAGTGGAAGTTGCTGAGGGCGCAACGATCGAGATTCAGGACGGAAATTACGTTGCTCCTATAACGGATGTGACAGACCTTCTCGGCAAGGACGAGCTGATTAACCACCAGAATGAGTTCGTGTCCTTCAAAGGCATGACCGTGGAAGCTGCCGACGACAGCGGCGCCGCTTTCCTCTATAACTGGGACGGCTCCGGCGAGGACGGAAGCGACCTCTATTTCAACGTTTCCAAGGACGGACAGACCTACACCTTCACGGTGGAATCCTACCTTTGCGACAGTAGCACCGAGGTTTATCAGGCTGTCAAGAACCTGAACGTGGGCGACACAGTTGACATGGAGGGCTACCTTTACTGGTACGAGGGCGCTAACCCGCATATCACTTCTGTTTCTGTCAAATAACCGTAGTAAATTCCTGCGGAATTAACTACGCGAGGATCGCTCCGCGACCTTGGTCACATAAAAAAGACAGTATGATTGGAATATGACCTTTCGTACTGTCTTTTTATAAGCGCAACTTCTATGTTATGTAAACCGCATAATCTATGTCAGACTTGACAGTTCGTCTACGATTTCTGCTTACCTATCACCTGATACAGCCTCTCCAGTTTCTCTTCACTCAACGCCCGCGGTCCGCCAAGCTGCGTCGTCCGGTACAGAAGCTCCGCATAAAATTCCACCGACTCCAGTTTCATATATGCCGCCTGCAAATCCTTCGCCCAAGTGAGCGCGCCGTGGCTCTCTAAGAGGATCGCCTGATAATCCTTAAGATATGGCTCTATGGCGTCCGGAATCTCCGCCGTGGAGGGTGTACCGTAAGGGGCGAGGGGCACTTTTCCGAAATTGACGATCACCTCCGGCATGATGGGTACGTCAAGCGCCCTGCCCATCACCGCAAAGCTGGTGGCAAAAATCGGGTGCGCGTGTACCACCGCCATGATATCCGGGCGTTTCTCATATACCCGCAGATGCATCTTCACCTCGGAGGACGGTCCGAACCCTTCCGCCATCTTTAATACCTTACCCGAAAGATCCAGTTTACAGAGCTGCTCCGGCTTCATAAAACCTTTGGAGACGCCTGTGGGCGTGCAGATCAATTCATTCTCCGATAGGCGCACCGAAATATTGCCGTCGTTTGCCGCCACCATGCGCCGTGCGTACATCCTCCGCCCAATCTCACATATTTCCTCTCGAACCGATTTTTCGTCCCGCATAATTTTCCTCCTTTTAAAACAACCACCTGTATGCCAGATACGACCGACTGTCGAAAATCTATTGTAGCATATATTTCTTTTGCCTATAATGATATCACAGCAGAGGACAAATGGAAAACAGATCTGAAATCTACTCTGACGCAGAACGGAGGTGAAACCAAAAATGCAGGTTGAAATAAAAATAGACAGCTCTTGTACCGAGCCGAAAATCATCATACACACCGCTTCCATAACGGAAGAAGTGAATGCCCTCATGCAAAGGCTGTCCGAAAATGTGCCGCCTATTCTCACCGGCAGTAAAGACGGTAAGATGGAAGTCATAGAGCCGGATGAACTGTTCCGCATTTATGCCGCGGGCGGTAAAGTCTTTGCGGTGACGAACAAGGGCGAATACCTTTTGCGGCTCAGGCTCTACGAAGTGGAGGAGCGATTAAATCCCTCCCGATTTGTCCGCATCTCCAACTCGGAAATCATTCACATAAAAAAAGTGAAAAACTTCGACTTGAGTTTCAGCGGCACGATCTATGTGGAACTGACGAACGGTACGACAACTTATGTTTCCAGACGTTATGTCTCAAAAATCAAAAAAATATTAGGAATGTGAGGTATAAGACATGTTAAAGAAAATCATTTCACGCGGACTATTCGGTTTTCCCATGGGACTTGCCATCGGCTACACCTTCACGATCATCACTTCCCTGATCTGGGCGGACGGTTACTACGCTCCCTGTATGCCGGCACTGGTGGAAATGGTGGGAAGTGAAATAGGCGCCGTTATCGTACAGGCGCTCCTGTGCGGTCTGTTGGGAGGCGGATGCGCCGGATGCTCCGTGGTCTGGGACGTGGAGACTTGGGGGCTAGCAAAACAGACCGGTATTTACTTTTTGCTTATCACCGTTTTGATGATGCCGATCGCCTATATCACTTACTGGACGGAGCACAGTCTGACGGGCATTGTAAAGTATTTTGGCATGTTCGCATGTAATTATGCCATCATATGGCTGATACAGTATGCCTTCATCAGACACAACATCAAAAAAATGAACGCGACCCTGCACCAGCAGCATGACAACGAAAGCGAATAAAAGAATCAGGCATTGCCGTTGGAAAGGCTTTTGACTAGCCCCGGATGGCAATGCCTGATTTACTCTGCGCTGCTTTTTCCCGACAAATACTCTTAAACTGCCGCTGTTACTTCGCCCAGCCACTTAAGCTCCTCCCCCGTAAAATGGGGCGCAAGCATCTCATACACCTTTTCGTGATAGTCGTTTAACATTTTTATCTCCGACGGACGAAGCAGACTTACATCGATCGCGTCCTTGTCAAAGGGCACCATCGTGAGCGGCTCCAAATACATAAACTGCCCGTAATTGGTCTTCTCTCCCCTTCTGACAAGCACCAGATTCTCATGCCTGACACCGAACTGCCCTGCCAGATATAATCCCGGCTCATTGGAGATGACCATTCCCTCTTCCAGAGGCACACATGCCACATTGTCATTCATACGCCAGCGGAAATTCTGAGGTCCCTCATGCACGCTCAAAAGATACCCCACGCCGTGACCCGTGCCGTGATTGTAGTCAAGCCCCTCCTCCCAGAGCGGCTGTCTCGCCAGCACGTCCAGATTCTGCCCGCAGGCGCCCTCTATAAATTTTGCCGCGCCCAGACGCAGATGCCCTTTCAATACAAGTGTGTAAACTCTCTTCTCCCGCGCTGTCAATTCGCCCAGCGCAATCGTGCGGGTAATGTCCGTCGTCCCCTCGCTGTAATGTCCGCCCGTATCCGCCAGACAAAGTCCCTTCGGCTGCAAAACCGCATCCGTCTCCAAGGTTGCGCTGTAATGCACAATCGCGCCGTGCGGTCCGTAAGCCACGATCGGATCAAAGCTTGGACCGAGATAACCTTCCGCCTCACAGCGAAACGCCTCCAGCTTCTCTGCCGCGCCAATCTCCGTGATTTCTTCCCTGCCCACATGGGTTTTCAGCCAGTGCACAAACTTCGTCACTGCCACCCCGTCCTTCACATGAGCGGAACGGATATGGTCGATTTCACGGGACGTCTTAACCGCCTTTAAGAGCGCGATGGGACTCGGTTTGTTGATCCTCTCCACCCCTTTTGACACGACGCGCAAAAGCCGGTAGCTGACTCTGTTTTCATCCGCCATAAGCCGCTGCCCCGCCGGAAGGGACGCCACAAGCTCCTCTATGCTCTCATAGGGAAGAAGGGTGATTCCCGCCTTCTTTAGTTCCCCTTTGATCTCCTCGGAAAATGCCTGCGCCTGCGCGCACACGATCGCCCGTCTTTTTGTAATAAACATATACGCCAGAAAGACCGGGGTGTGCTTCACATCATCCCCACGCAGGTTGAGGAGCCATGCCGTCTCGTCGAGCGCCGTCACCAGAAGAGCGTCCGCTCTCTCCTCCTCCATTTTTTCCCGCACTTTGGAAAGCTTTTCCTCTCTGGGAAGCCCTGCGTAGGAAACTGCCAGCTCCCAGACCGGCTCCGCCGACATGGGCGGACGGTCCTCCCAGATCTTATCAACCAGATCGCGCTTCCCGTAAAAAGTGACCTGCTTCTCCGCTGTCTTCTCCTTCAGCTCCTTCACAAAAGCGCCCGTCACGGTCCGTCCGTCGAAACCGACCACATCCCCCTGCTTCAGTTCCTTCCCGAGAAACGCCGCCAGCGTCGGAACGTCCGGCTCCCCGCTTTTCATCAGTTCAATGCCGCTGTCCGACAGCTGCGCCTCCGCCTGCAGAAAGTATCTGCCGTCCGTCCACAGAAAAGCCCTGTCCTGCATGACAAGGAGCGTGCCTGCGGAGCCCGTAAACCCGGATAAATATTCCCTCGTCTTAAAATAGTCCCCCACATACTCGGAACCGTGGAAATCCTCTGTCGGAACGATATAAGCCGCTATCTTCCGACGACGCATCTGCTCTCTGAGCGCCTGCAGTTTTTCTACTGTATTCATACCCACCTCGTTTCCGCGCATTGCCATGCGCATATTTTACCCCTTATATAATTCTTTCTCACTTTCCCTTCCGGCGCGGATCAACGGATTTCTCCAAAACGCCCACAGAAGTTCGATATCCATAAAAAGCCAGATCACCGGCTCGCAAAAAATCACCGCCATATACTGAAACCGAGGTATGAGAAACGCCACAAACAGATATTTCCCGATCAGTTCTATCACGCTGGAAATGACGGGCAGTATCTTATTGCCGATGCTCTGCAGCGCAAACCTGCTGGGATTTAGCAAAGCCAGAATCATCAGACAGGGCGCCACCACCTGCAAGTACAACGCGCCGTTTTCAATCACCACCGATTCCGTAGAGCCTGACAACAGCCGCACCATCCACGGCGCGAGAGGCACCGTAAAAAGCGTAATGCCCGCCGTCAGCACCGCGCCGCACAAATAGGAAATCTTTACCGCCCTGCGCCGCGCCGTAATTCTGCGCTACAAAGGTACTCACCGTCTGGCTGACCGCCATATAGGGCATCATCAAAAACATAAACAGCTTTCTCGCCGCCACATGCCCCGCGATCACCAGATAGCCCAGACTGTTGATGCCGGACTGTAAGATCGCCGTGCCCGCATAGACGATGGCGCTCATAAATGCCATGGCAAAGCCCTGCGCCAGCATCTCCTTGTACAGCCGCCTATCCCGGACGAAATGCGCCTTTCCCGGAATGAGTATATCCGCCTTTTTCCAAATATAGAACAGGCAGGCAAACACCGACACACCCTGCGCAAGCACCGTCGCCACCGCCGCGCCCCGCACACCCATGTGAAGCTGCGTGATAAACAGCAGATCCAGCACAATGTTTAACAGGGACGATAATACAAGAAAGACAAGCGGCATCACACTGTTGCCGATGGCGCGCAAAAGCCCCGCGCACAAGTTATAGGCAAACATGACACCGATAAAAAGTGTGATCGTGGAAATATAGGCGTAAGACTGTTCAATGATCTCCTCCGGCGTATGCAGCGCTTCCAGAAAAGGATATAAGATAAAACGCGCCGCCACGGTCATCACCACAGTGATGCCCACACCGATCACAAGGGACGCCGCCACGGAACGTTTCAGCTGGTCCCCGTCGCCGCTGCCGAAACTTCTTGCCGTCACGATGGCAAGACCGTTGCCGATTCCAAGCGCAAATCCCACAAGCAGATCGTAGACCGCCGCAGCCGCGCCCATCGCCGCCAGCGCCTCGTCACCCAGCGTGTGCCCGATAATCACGGTGTCCATCGTATTATAAAGCTGCTGAAACACCCCGGAAAAGAAAAGGGGCACCGCGAAGAGAAGCATCGACTTCAAAATCGGTCCCTGCAGCAGATCCACTTCCCGTTTTTTCTGTGTCATATCATTATCCCCATTCCTCTGCGCGGAGAATGCCATATTTTTAAAAGTACTTTTCGCGTTTCTCACGCTTTCGGCACAACGGCGTAAAACTCAATCACTTCGTCGCTCTCATTGCGCAGGCTGTGGCTGTGTCCCTTCGGGCAGTAATGGCAGCTCCCTGCAGGCAGCGTCTCCGTGCCGCCGTCATAGAGCACAACGCCCGTCCCCTTCAACATAAAGATCATCTCGCAGTCCGCCTCATGGGTATGTACGCCGATCGCCGCGCCCGGCTCTAAAGATGCCCGCATAATCTTGCACGTCTCGTCCGTGTATATATGCGTCCGAAACTCCTTCTCCCCGCCCTTGAAATTCGGGATTATTTGTTCCTCGATTGCGTCAAAATTTAATATCATACTCTATCATGTCCTCCTCTTCCATCTTGCCTGACATATACTGCAATAATACATTCCTCCCTATACCACGGAAGTAAGGAATCGTGTGTGATAAACATCATATTTTCCACTTTAGCCTATGATATCAGAATACGGTCAAATGGGTCTTTGTGCATCGGCGATTTCGTCATTATGTTTATCAATGTCCTCCGGCACAACAAATTCTCCTTCTGCTATGCCTATTCTCTTGTCCGTTTCCCGCTCTCCCATACTAATTCTAAACGGCATCGCGTTCTCCCGAACACTCTGTCTCGCAAATATTCTCACAGCTTCGGCAAATGAAGTCCCCAGCTTTTTATATAATTCTTCTGCCTGTTCCTTTAAATCCGCATCCATCCGTACTTGCAAAGTTGCTTCCTTCATTACAGTCACCTCCTTGTAGTACAATCGTACTACAATTTTGATATCAATGCAAGAAAAAATCCTGTTTGACAACAAGCTTATGTCGTGCTAGAATGACTTTATCTTTTAAGAGAGAGGTGAAAGGATGAAGAAATAATCTACTTTTGATTGCATGAAGGTTATCGCTGTACGGGCATTTTGATCCGTACCGTTTTTCGTGCCGCCAGAAGTGGATTATGTTCTCACCGCCTCTCTTTTTGTGTGCGCTGTTTTTTGATGCATTTCGTTGCGCCACATTTCCCATAGGGACGGCAGTACATGTGAGAGAACTTTCCGGTGGCGGAGGGTTCTTTTTTGTTGCCGGTTTATGGAAAATGCCATAGCGTAAACCATTTCAGGAGAATGCGGAGCATTCTCTGAATCGTCGCTGTATGGCGACGATTTTGTGAAGGGAGAGATGTGTATGTCACAAGTTAATGTAACAAATCTGACGTTTGCCTACGAGGGGAGCTTCGACAATATCTTTGAGGACGTCTCCTTCTCCATCGACACCGACTGGAAACTGGGCTTTATTGGCAGGAACGGCAAGGGCAAAACGACTTTCCTGCGGCTGTTGACGGGAGGCTATGCTTATCAGGGCGCCATCAACGCGTCCGCGGCTTTTGATTACTTCCCCTATGCCGTCTCCGAGACACAGCGAAAGCTTCCCGCCTCCTCCTTTCTGGAGGAGTTGAAAGCTGACTGCGAGGAGTGGCGGGTGATATGTGAGCTGGCGCAGTTAGGCGAAGATGCGGAGATTCTTTACCGCCCTTATGAAACACTAAGCTTCGGGGAACAGACAAAAATTCTGCTCGCCGTCCTGTTTTCCGGCGAGAATGATTTCCTGCTCATCGACGAGCCAACGAACCATCTGGATCAGAACGCCAGAGAAACCGTGAAAAAATATTTATCTTCCAAAAAAGGCTATATTCTCGTATCCCACGACAGGGATCTGCTGGACGCCTGCATCGATCATGTCCTTGTGTTAAACAGGCAGACTATCGAGGTGCTAAGCGGCAATTTTTCCACATGGTGGGAAAACAAACAGCGAAAGGATCAGTTCGCCCTCGCGGAGAATGAGAAGCATTTGAAGGAGATCGGGAAACTGAGGAATGCCGCCAGACGCACCGCGGCATGGGCGGACAAAAACGAAGCCACCAAAATTGGTTTTGACCCTGTGAAAGAACACGACCGCGGAAAGGGGATGAGACCTTATATCGGCGCAAAAACCAAGAAGATGCAGAGCCGGGTCACGCAGATGAAGCAGCGGATCGAACACGAAATTGAGGAGAAGGAAGGGCTCTTGCAGGATCTGGAAAAGACGGTGGATTTAAGGCTTTCGCCCCTCTCCCACCACAGGGAACGGCTTGTGACTGTCCGGGACTATCGTCTGCAATATGTGAACGCACAGCATCCCGTTTTTACCGATGTGACATTTGAGATCCACAGAGGGGACAGAGTTGCACTGCACGGGGAAAACGGCTGCGGAAAGTCATCCCTGATTAAGATGATCCTGCAAAAAGCCGCCTCTAAAACGACCGACGCAGCATGTCCTACTTCCCCCATGCCCGTCTTGGAAAAAGGCGTCTGTGAAACCGCTTCGGGGCTGACGATCTCCTACGTGAATCAGGACACCTCGTTCCTGACAGGCAGCCTTCCGGCATTTTGCAAAAAGCGGAATCTGGATCAGAGCCTGTTCTGCTCTGTCTTGCGTCAGCTTGACTTTGAGCGGGTGCAGTTTGTGAAAAACATGGAAGATTACTCGGAAGGGCAGAAGAAAAAGGTACTTTTAGCGGCGAGCCTGCTAACCCCCGCCCACCTCTATATCTGGGACGAACCGCTTAACTATATCGACGTTTTCACCCGGATGCAGATTGAAAAACTGCTCCTTAAATATGAACCGACGCTCCTCTTTGTGGAGCATGACGTGCGGTTTCGGGAGACTGTGGCGACAAAGGTTGTGACATTACAAGCGTAATCCCAATCTCATACAGCTGCTTTTATTTTTCCCGAACCGTTGATGTCCCTTTTGATTGATCTCCATTCAGCCAGTGCCACTGCTCGGATAATTCTATTTTCCCATTATCCAACAAGCGTGGCACACTATGGCATTTTCCAATCTTGATATCATCGCTCCGGTTTATGTGCTGGTAGTAAAAGTCTAATTCTCCACGCAATCCCACGAATCCAACCATTGTTCCCTTTTTGATTTCTCCGCCCTCATATTCTGCCCATAAAATATTTCCGTTTTGGTGATATGCAAACAATGTCTGATGATCGACTTCCCCGTTTTCTGTATTCGTGATAGGAGCAAAAAACTTCCCCTCATAACATATACTTGTACGGCTGACTGACAATGGCTTCTCCATGATTCCGTATGCCAATACAGAGCCGTTGCCGACAGTTATTTCATGATGCGAAACCGTCCTGTATCCTTTATGTTCATAAAAACAGGCAGCACAAAGGGAAGAATCCAGTATCACCGAGTTATACTCCGCAGATATTTCTTCTTCAAGGCATTGCATCATATAACTTCCATATCCATTCTTCTGAAAATCGGGAAGTACAAACAATCTTGAAATATGATTTTCCGAAAAAGTTCCCGTACCCACCAAACGGTTATTTAAAAATAATACTCTTACACAGCCGTTTTCAATATCAGCGGCAATCTTGTCTTTTGCGTGAAGATTACTGAAAAAATCTACTATTTCACGCGGGTAATATTTCGGATATATGGTTTGAATCGTATCCTGCACCAGTTGATAGACTTGTCCCAAATCCTCTTTCCTTGCCCTCAAATATTCCATAAAGCACGCCTCCATCCTGTTTTCATTATGCGCTTGCAAACAAATACAGACAATAGTAATTTTCAGTCATAGCGGAATCTGCAGGATTTGTCAGTCACTTCTCCGTACCCCGATGAGATAGATCAGCTTCGGCTCCCGTCTGGACAGATGCGCCACGGCGTCCTGCAACGTATCATAGGGACGGCTTTTACAAAACCGTCCCTTTTCATCCCTGTAGTATGCGTTATGGAGCACAAATTTTCCTTCCCGGCTTTTGGTGATGCAGACGGTGTGGATCTGTGCCGTAATGTCGTTTTTATCGTTGTAGGCTGTGACAATCATCACATCATGGTTCCGGGCAATCTCCGCTGCCGCCCTCTCATCTTTGCCGTCCGTCGTCTCCACCGCAAAGCCGTTCTTCCTAAAATGCGCCGCAATCATTGTAGGTGCTGTGCCAAATGCACCCCATAGCGCCGCGCCCCGCGCCTCGTAAGCGTCAATCAACTCCGCCATAAACTTTTTCGATGCCTGCTCTCCCAAAGCCTTTCTGGCATTGTACGTGGCGATAATCTCACAGCCGGCATATGCCATACTCTGACGCCGTCCCACACCGAACCGTATGTTCTCCCACTCGCTCTGGTTTTCAATGAACGCATCCTTCTCATGCCAGAACTCCCAGCCTGCCTGTTCCAACCGGATGCGGTTTTCCCGCAGATGGTTTCTTCTTATAAACCGCGGCACACCGAAAAATGCGAGGATACGATAAACCTTCACCAAAACACGGTTGCTTGTATATTTCGGAATAAACGCGGCTATCATAATCTCACATCAAACGGCATATACCCCTCGGGAATGCCCGCCGCGCTTTCTGCCTCCTTTTCCGCCGCCTTCGCCGCGGCAGCAGCCTGCGCGACCTCCTCTGCGGACAGCTCCGCATTCTCAGGCAGCGTTTCCGTCAGTTCCTCGGTTGTCTCTTCCACCAGTTCCTCGGTCAGCTCCTCGACCACTTCCTCGAGTTCTTCCATAGCCTCCTCGAGTTCGCCGCCATCCTCGATGCCAAGCGCCTCCTCGACCATCTCTTCCAACCGCTCTTCCGGGGTCTTCGGCTCCATGTCCTCGACGGCCTCCGCAATCTTCTCCCCCTTCTCCGTGGACTCATCCAGAATGTGGAACATCTGCTCCTGATTGTACGCCGCCTTCACGGATGCAATCTGATCCTCATAGGACTGGAACATTTTCAGCTTTTCAGCAATCTCCTCCACACTCTCGCAGGTGACATTCTTAAGGTTCTCTTTCTGCTTCTCAAAAAAATCCACCTGCTTCTGTGTCTCTTCCTGCCGTTCCAGCCTGTCCTGCGTGCTCTTTAACATGCCCGCCGTGTTCATTCTGCGCAAAATACTGCTGGTCTGATCCCATGAAATATTCATAAACGATAACCGCCTTTCTATTTTACTGTACCGACATTTTCCGTTTTCACTCATTTTTTATTTCGGCATAAGGCTTATATTTGTAAAGTCAGTTTGTCATTAACAATCCTTTTTTTGTCATGGATGGAAAAATTTATAGCTGTGTGCTAAGATTTCGAGTATAGAAACTTTATCCTGCAAAAAAATACCAACTGATAACAGTATTTTCCCGACTCAACCAACGGTTCGTGTTAAAAAGAAAAGGACTGTTAAAATCATAAAATTTATATGTCACAAAAATCTCACCGCGTTGTCTAATTATTTAGGAGGTAAAATTCATGGACAAAAATACAGAAGAAATCTTTGCTCTGGTTGAAAAAGCGACTGCCGGAGACCGGGACGCGCTGGAATCGCTGATCGGAAACATACAGGATCTTGTCTTTAACCTGTCTTTACGTATGCTTGGCACTTTTGTCGACGCGGAGGACGCGACGCAGGACATCCTGCTAAAAGTCATCACGCACCTATCCTCTTTCAAAAAAGAGAGCGCCTTCTCGACATGGGTGTTCCGCATTGCGGTAAATCATCTGAAAAACTACAAAAAGCATATGTTTGCAAAACATCCTCTCAGTTTCGAGTTTTACGGGGAGGATATCAAAAACGGCAAAATCCGCGACGTGCCGGATCTGACGCAGAATGTGGAAAAGACAGTGCTTGCGGAAGAGCTGAAACTGTCCTGCACCAATGTGATGCTGCAATGCCTTGACACGGACAGCCGTCTGGTTTTTGTGCTCGGAACAATGTTTCAGACAGACAGCCGCATTGCCGGGGAAATTTTAGGGATTTCGCCGGAAGCGTACCGGCAGCGTCTCTCGCGTGTCCGCAAAAAGATGGCGGACTTCTTAAGTGAATACTGCGGCGAGTACGGGAATGGGACATGCAGATGCGCAAACAGGATCAATTATGCGATTCAAAACCACAGGATCAACCCGTCGCATCAGGACTACACTGCCGCAGATGAAATTTCAAGGCAGACCATGCTTGACGTAAAAGAGGCAATGGAAGAGATCGATGATCTGGCTCAGAATTTTTCGTTTGCCAGACTCTATGCGACCCCGGAGCAGACCAGACAGTTTATGACCGACTTCCTGAACTCAACTTCTCTATCGGTCGTGAGAAACGCGTAACATAAATTAACGCACACATAAATAGGAGGAAATGATGAACACGGAATTGATCTTCAAATACTTATCGGAATTAAAGGAAAATAACAACAGGGAATGGTATCATCAACATAAAGCGGAATATAAGGAGGCAAACGCGCAGTTTGAAGCGCTGGTGCAGGAGCTGATTCTGGCGCTTGGTCAGACAGATGGCAGTATCATTCAGAATGTGCCGAAAGACCTTACCTTTAAGCTGGTCCGCGACACCCGTTTCAGCCACGACAAATCACCCTACAATCCCGCTTTCCGCGCCCATATCGGCGCCATGGGAAAGCTTCCCGTCCCGGTTGGCTATTATCTGATGATAAAGCCCGGCAATGAATCCTTTTTAGGCGGCGGGCTTTTTGCCGATATGTTCAAGGATGCCACCGCCATGATAAGAGATTATATCGTAAAACATCCCGACGAGTGGGAGCGCATCATTCATGCGGACACCTTTACCAAATATTTTACGGTACAGGGAACGGCTCTGAAAAATGTACCTGCGGGCTATGACAAAGAACACCCGCATGCCGAATACCTGAAATTTAAGAGCTGGTATCTCGAATATCCGGTAAAAGATCAGGAACTGTTGAACATCGGGGCATTCCTGCCAAAAATGGTAGAAATTTTTGAAGCGATGAAACCTTTCAATGATTATTTGAACCGCGCGCTCGCAGACTTCAAGATGCCGACAAGATAATACACCCCTCGACAAAAACCTCGGACTATACTATAATTAGAATAATTCTAATTTTAAGATATAATTCAGTCCGATGTGCAAAAGAATGAGGAGGTATTTACTATGGTCTACAAATGCAGCATCTGCGGTTACGAGTATGATGAGGAAAAAGAAGGAAAACCCTTTTCCGAGCTGACGGAATGCCCCATCTGCAAACAGCCGCCGGAGAAATTTAACGCCTTAGAACCGGAAAAGCCCGCCTGCGCTGCGGCGGAGGTAATGTCCTCTCCCGCAAACGCCGGGAATCTGGACTTAAGCTATCCGAAGGAGACAAGAAAGACGGACAGCAATTACCGTTACATGAAAGAGATTCACGAGATGGCTGTCACCGGGAAATCGGCGATCGAGGCTATGGGCACGCAGATGAAAATGCCAAACTGGGACGACGTGCTCATACTCGGCGCGCAGCTGAATCCAATGCCTCTGGATGAACACGCCGAGGTATCGCTGCAGACCGTGATCGGCAAGCATGCAAAGAAACCGATGACGCTCGCCATGCCGGTTTACATTTCCCACATGTCCTTCGGCGCCCTCTCCCGAGAGACAAAAATCGCGATGGCAAAGGGCAGCGCCGCCGTGGAAACCGCCATGTGCAGCGGGGAAGGCGGCATTCTCCCGGAGGAGAAGGCAGCGGCATGCAAGTACATATTTGAGTATGTCCCGAATCAGTACAGCGTTACCGACGAAAATCTGAAAACCTCCGACGCCATTGAAATCAAGATCGGGCAGGGAACAAAGCCGGGTATGGGCGGTCATCTGCCGGGCGGCAAGGTGACGCCGGAAATTGCGAAAATCCGCAACAAGCCGTTAGGGGAAGACGTGATCAGTCCCTCCAAATTCCCCGGCATAGACAGCGCGGACGATTTAAAGAAACTGGTGAGTGAGCTGCGGGAAAGAAGCGAAGGCAGACCTATCGGCATCAAGATCGCCGCCGGGCGCATTGAGAAAGATCTGGCGTTCTGCGTCTACGCCGAGCCCGACTTCATCACCATAGACGGACGCGGCGGCGCAACAGGTGCGTCACCCGCCATCATTCGGGATTCCACCAGCGTGCCGACGATCTATGCCCTTTACCGCGCAAGAAAATATCTGGACTCCGTCGGGTCGGACATTGATCTGGTTATCACAGGGGGACTTCGGGTATCCTCCGATTTCGCAAAGGCGATCGCCATGGGCGCGGACGCCGTCGCCGTCGCATCCGCGGCTATGGTAGCTGCGGCGTGCCAGCAATACCGCATCTGCGGCAGCGGCATGTGTCCGGTAGGCGTGGCGACGCAGGATGAAAAATTGCGGGAAAGGCTTCACATTGACGCAGCCGCAAAGCGGGTGGAAAATTACCTCAGATGTTCCGCCGAGGAGTTAAAGACCTTCGCGCGTATCACCGGCAATAAAAATATCCACGGATTATCCGTGGACGACCTGTGTACCATCAGCAGGGAGATATCGGAACACACCAATATCCCCCACGCATAAATTTCTGTTCTAAATCGTTACTAACTCATACTGGTCAGTCCCCAGCCCGATCTTCACCGCATGGGCGATGCAGGACTTCCATTCTGTGTCGGGGTGCGTCATAAAGAAATGGTCGTGCCCCGATTCGTTTCCAAGCTTATGAAGGTTTTCACCGAGCACACTCTCCTCCACCGGCGCCATCTTGTTGCACAGGTCGGCGCACGCCTGATCCAGCGCAACCGGATCGAAGGACGCCAGCATTCCCACATTGGGGATAATCGGAATGTCATTTTCCGAGTGACAGTCGCAGTTGGGCGACACATCGCAGATCAGGGACACATGGAAACACGGTTTATCCTTGCAGACCGCCCACGCGTACTCCGCCATCTTGTAATTCAACATAGCGATAGAATCTTCAAAGCTTGCCGCAATGGCATCTTTCGGGCAGACTGCCAGACAACGCCCGCAGCCCACGCATTTGTCATGGTCGATATGCGCCTTGCCGTTCTCAATAATGGGCGCGCCGTGGGCACAGATCCGGTCGCACGCGCCGCAGCCCACACATACCGACTGGTCCACCTCCGGCTTTCCGTCACAGTGCTGCTCCATCTTACCCGCTCTGGACCCGCAGCCCATACCGATATTTTTGAGCGCTCCGCCAAAGCCCGCCATCTCATGCCCCTTAAAATGAGTCAGGGAAATGAACACATCCGCATCCATAATGGCGTGCCCGATCTTCGCCTCCTTCACGTACTCGCCGTCAATGGGCACCAGCGTCTCGTCCGTCCCTTTCAGACCGTCGCCGATAATGACATGGCATCCCGTCTGGTAGGGCGAAAATCCGTTTACATAGGCAGTTTCCAGATGATCCAGCGCGTTTTTTCTACTCCCCACATAGAGCGTATTGCAGTCTGTCAGATAGGGCTTGCCGCCCAGCTCCTTCACATAATCCGCCACCACTCTCGCATAGTTCGGGCGCAAAAACGCCAAATTCCCGTACTCGCCGAAATGAATCTTGATCGCCGTGTACTTGTCCTGAAAATCAATGTCCTCGAAACCCGCCGTCTTCATCAGCCGGTGCAGCTTCTGTAATAAGTTCTCGTGTTCCGTCGCCTTAAAGGATGTAAAATATACCTTTGCCTGTTCCATGTGTGTAACGCCTCCTTTTGGGTGGTTTAATCAAACTTTTTAAAACGTTCTATCATAATCGCGTACTGCTCTTTGATTTTTAAATACAGTCCGATGGTATTTTCCTTTTCTTTTTCAAACTCCGCGATAATGCTGTCGTAATTTTTTTCAAGGGTTGTCACCACGTTGCGGTTGATCTTTCCTTTGTCCGCATCGGAGTTCATAATATCAAGAATTTTCTCCTTGCTGAAAGCCTCCTTGTAACTGCGTTTGCCGTAAAGCGCGCTTAAGATATCCGCCACCGCGATAATCTGCTGGGGCAGGGACATATCCGCCGCCGAAAGTCCTTTGTGATACCCCGTCCCATCCAGCTTTTCGTGGTGTCTTACCGCGATCTGCAAAACGTCGTCGTCCACAACGCCCTCCAGAATCATCTCCGTAATCCGCACATGCGCCTTCATCACCTTCATCTCATCGTCGCTCAGGCGCCCTGTGGATTCCAGAATATTTAATGGGATCGCTATCTTTCCAAGATCGTGCAAAAGCGCGCCGTAGTGGAGATCCCTTAAGTCCTTTCCCGAGACGCGGGAAAGCCTGCCGAGCTGCTCCGCGAAATTCACCGTCGCCAGCGTATGTATTACCGTGTGCTCACTTCTGAAATCAATGGTGTACACGAGCATTTCCAGAAATCCTTTTTTATACTGCTCGGAAAAAGCTCGCTTCGCCAGAAGCACATCTAACTCCTCTTTGTATTTACCGCTCACCAGATTTTCTGTGATCCCGTAACACTTTTCCGCCTTCTGGAAAAGATCCATCGCCGCGCCGGAAAATTTGATATTGCGGTACTTTGAAAAGTAATCCGGCTCCATTTTCTCATCCTTCAAGTGCAGAACCGTATCCATCTTATCCGCCAGATTTAGAAGCTCGGTCACATGCAGATAGCGGCTCTGTATCATGCCATAACGGTTATAATCCAAGTGATGGTAAAGCAGAACCTCCGCCCTGTCCCCGATGGGCGACAGGTATTTCAGAAAGAGGAAACCGTAAATCGAGTGAGGCCAGAGATTCTTCGTCTCAAAATCCGTCACCTTCTTGACATTGTCCTCCTTATAGAGACCAATGTCATGCAGAATACCGAGCATTGTGTAATCCACCATTTCCTGCTCCGTGTAGTTCTGCTCGGTGTAGGTGTTCTCATATTCCATCATCTTATACAAAATATACCCTGTGATCTCCCCGTGGTTCATAATTTTGTTGTTAATGATGCCAAGCGTTTTTCGGATGATTTGATAGACATCTTTGCTGCTGATTACACTCATCTTTTTTACCCCTTCATTTGTATAAAGGTATTCTAACATTAAATTCCATTTTTGTCCTCCTTTTTTTGTTGCCTTATCGTTTTTTACGTACCCTGCCATACAAATTTTTCCTTTGCCAAACATACGTTCTTGTGGTATGCTTGACTTGAGAAAGGAGACGCCATGAACCATACCTACCTCTGTATTGACTTAAAATCTTTCTACGCCTCGGTGGAATGCGTGGCACGGGGTTTGGATCCCATGACTGCCAATCTGGTCGTGGCTGACCCGACCCGGACGGAGAAAACCATCTGTCTTGCCATCACCCCCGCCATGAAGGCTCTTGGCATCAAAAACCGCTGCCGCATTTTTGAGATTCCGAAAACCGTGGATTACATGATAGCGCCGCCGCGTATGCAGAAGTACATGGAAATGTCCGCAGATATTTACGCCATATACCTGAAATATATCTCCAAGGAGGACATTCACGTATACTCCATCGACGAGGTATTTATGGATGTGACGGACTATCTCGCGCTCTACCGGCTCTCCGCCAAACAGCTTGGGTTTCAGATTATGCAGGATATCTTCAAGAAGACCGGCATCCGCGCCTCCTGCGGCGTCGGCTCAAACATGTATCTGGCAAAGGTCGCCCTGGATATCACCGCCAAACACGCCGATGATTTTATCGGTGAACTGGACGAGGAAAGCTACCGACAGACCCTCTGGACACACAAGCCCCTCACGGATTTCTGGCGCGTCGGCGCGGGTATCGCAAGACGGCTTGACACTTTCGGCATCCGCACTATGGGGGACGTTGCCGCCGCGGACGAAAACCTCTTATACAAGCTGTTCGGGGTGGACGCGGAACTTTTGATCGATCATGCATGGGGCAGGGAGCCGGTCACCATTGCCGATATCAAAAGCTACCGCCCCCGCACCAACTGCCTGACCAGCGGACAGGTTTTGGGCTCCGACTATCCCTTCGACAAAGGGCTTCTCATTGTGAAAGAGATGATGGATCTTCTCTGCCTTGATCTGGTGGAAAAGAATCTGGTCACCCGCTCCGTCACGCTTCATGTCGGCTATTCTAACCGTCTGGGAACTCCTTCTGCCCACGGCACGGCTGATCTGCAGACGGACACGAACTCGGATCGGATCATCCTTCCCGCGGTGACAGAGCTTTACAAAAAAATCGTCAACCCGGAATGGTCGATCCACCGCGTCAACATCACCTGCAACCATGTGATGCCGGAGGAATACCATCAGTACAACTTCTTTGTGGACGCTGAGGAACTGGAGAAAAACCGCAAGGTGCAGGAAGCCGTAATCAGCATTAAAAACAAATTCGGCAAAGACGCCATTCTGAAAGGGATGAACTTGGAAGAAGGCGCCACCACCAGAGAGCGGAACCACCAGATCGGAGGACACCGGGCGGAATAAACGCTTTTGTTGATACGCAAAAAGCATCGGAAGAATGGAGAAAAATATGACAGCGAAGCCGAAAACGAAAATGCCGATAGAGGAGAGAGCCAAACAGTTTATGCCCTTTGCGGCACTGCGCGGACTACCCGACGCACTGGCGAAGAAGGAAAAAGTTCTGGTGTCGAAAATCGAACTCTCCCCCGAAATGGAGGAGGAACTGGACCGGCAGATGCACCTGCTCGCCAAGGGACAGATGGCGACGGTCGTCTATTTCCAAAACGGGGAATACATCAAAATAACCGGTCTGGTCGCCCGTATCGACGAGACCAGCCGGTTACTGCAGATTGTAAATACCAAGATTCGGTTTGAGGATATTTTTGCCACTATTATTGAGCAGGATTATACTTAAAATATTTAAAATAATCTACCGTTTCCCGATAATCCTCTTCATCCGCAAAAATATCCGCCGTCTTTCCCACCGCCAGCGCAAAATCAACATACTCATTTCCCGGGCTTAAAACAATCTGCTCTAAAACGCATGTCGTCTCTGGAAATTCCAAGCCACCGACAGCCTCCGAAATGAGAGTTCTTCCCGCACAGATACCGCCGACAATTTTCTTTTGCTCTATACACTGATTTATGATTTCAAACAGGAGCGGCTTATTTTGGATATTATCAATCTCACCGCCGCAAATGATAAACGTATCAATACTTTCTGGCTTCATCTGTGGCAAGCTTACATCTCTCTGAATCTTAACGCCCTCATTCGTACAGATCGCTTTATGCTCCTCCTCCGCAACGATAAAAACATTGCCCTTCGTTTTCATAAAATAGGCAACCAAGTTCACTTCAAAGAATGAAGTTTCTGGATATAAGAAAATATAGGTATTCATATGTTCCTCCATATTATTCAATCAGTGCATAACTGAAAAATAACTAATCAGAATTTCTTTGATATGGTTATATCTTCTGGCGTATGAATTTTCCACGCGGATTAATTGCAGATTATGCTCTTTACAGATTGCGTTTTTCTTCTTGTCCCGGTTCATGACAACATCACTTTCAAAATGCTCCTTGCCGTCCAACTCGATCGCCAAAATCGGCATCTCTCTCTTGCCAAATTTTTCATACACCACAAAATCAAAACGCCCATTATAAAACAAATCATTATAGCTCTCGTTTCCCTCGAAGACATGCGCAATCGCTACTTCCTTATGGATCGTATAACGGCTCTGTGTCAGCCATATATTTTCCAGCGCATGGGTCAGGTTCTGCAAAAAAGCTTCTTCCGTCGCGCTGCTGAAAGGCTTTACACCCAAAGCCCTTGAGGCGGACTGCTTTGGCGTCACCTTAGATGTGCCGTTGGACCAGACATACTGCGCAAGTTCGTATAAATCGTCGTCGCCCTCCTTCTGGTGAAGCCGTTCCAAATTCTTTTTGCTGGAAAGTACGATCAATTTATCCTTTGCTCGAGATGTCGCCACGTTAATTAATTCCTTGTTATTCTTAAGCCACTCATAGGTGCCTGCCTGCGTCTGGTCCGTAATCGCCGTGGAAAACAGAATCACATCTTTTTCGTCTCCCTGAAATGCATGAACCGTTCCGCAGCTTACATTCGTTACCTTAGCTCGCTGCAGTTCCTCCTCAATCAGCTTTTTCTGATTCACAAAGGGCGTAATGATGCCAATGTTTTTATCCCGGTTTAAAGATGCGTATTTTGCAATCTCGTAAGCCTCCGCAGGCGCGGTATTTTTATAATCGGAAAACGCCTCCTGCATATCCACATAGCAAAGCGGCTGTGTCTCTTTGCTCTCCGACAGAATATTCAACCGCGAATGATAATATTTTCGGTTGTTAAATTCAATAATGCTCTTATGGCAGCGATAATGATTATGCAAAAGCGTCTCGTCGCTGACTGCATCGCATGCCAGATACGTTTTATAAATAGAGTTCTTCCGGTAATCATACTCATCCGTTACCTTATAACGCTTCTTTAATTTTTCGTTCGTAATTTCATCTAACAGAATAACGGGATTCAGCTGCTGAGGGTCGCCCACCAGCATCAAACATTCTCCACGCACGATCGGCACTAGGGAAACCGCGATATTGCACTGGCTCGCCTCATCCATAATCACCATATCAAACATCGGCGACGGTTCCCCGAGACGGTGCGCAGAAATACAGGTTGTGACAATAATCGGAAAAATTTTTTGAAGCTTGTTGATGTTCTCCTTGTCCCCCAGATATTTTGTAAAAGCCTCAAGCTGCTTTTCCCCCTCCTCCATCTCCAAAATTTCCTTAAACTCCGCATTTCTGGGCGCACCGATTTTCTTAATATATCCGGCGGAAGTATAATAAAGGTATTCCTTCAAAGCATCAATGTCTTTGTCCAAAAGCGAAATCGCCTCTTCCTCAGACACCTCTCCCGTCGACTTCATCTTATTGCTAATCTGTCCTTGCTGCCGGACTCTCAAATCTTCCTCAAACGACATCATCTCGAAAGAGATTCCCTTTTTCTTTTCATATTCAAGCACTCTGTCAATCGTTTCCTTGCGTTCCTTTAAATCCAGCAAATCTTCGTACCGCTTCAACATTTCCGACAAACGTTTCGCGCGATTTTTACGGTCGTCTTTGTTTCGGTCAAGCGTCCGCTCAAAGACCTTGATATTCTTTACCTCCTCGTAAAGCTTGCGCATGGTGATAAGCGCTTCTTTGACCTTCTCGTTATTTCCTAGGCGTAGAATAGGAAAGGGAATCGTCCTGCCGCGATACTTGATGGCAGACAGCTTCTCATACACACCGTTAATCGGATGATTGTTATAGGACGCAAACAATACCGTGCGCTCATTAAAAAACGCCGTCACAATCGTATTCATAATCGTGTTGGTCTTTCCCGTCCCGGGCGGTCCCTGAATATATGCCACCGGGTATTTCATGGCATTATGAATCGCAAGCAGCTGGTCCATGTTAATCCGTTGATTAATCAGAGCAATCGGATAAGCCGCCGTCCTCCTCGGACGTTCCAGTAAATCTCCAAAAAATGCCCTGATTGGCACCGACACTTTCCCCTTTTGATACATCTTCATAATGGCTTGATATTCGTTATGCAAATCCAGCGCAATGTCCGATTCTAATCCAATAATATAGGGCATGTCGTCCACGTTACTGCCACCCTGTCTCATACGCTTCGTAATGCAGTCTTTGATTCGTTCCTGATTTGTCTCAAAATCGGCAAGCAGTTCATATTCATCCCCGTCCAGAAATCTGCGGATGCTCTGCTTCGTTCCGTCTATAGTAAATTCCGTGCAGATTGTAATCTCTTCGTCCGGTTTCAGCGCACGCTGCTTCACATCCAGATTCAGCTTGCGGTAAGCCAGTACATAAAGCCCCTGCGTCATATGAATACTTAAAACATTCATTGCCAGCTGTTTTATTTGCAGTCTGCCATCCGCATGTTCCTTTTTCTCCGACTGATACTGAAAATTCTTCACAATTTCCCGAAACTGTTCCGCGCTCAACTGGTACAAATCTCCCCGTATATGGTCGTGGTCGAGATACCGCACCAGACTGAAATCCGACTTATAGGGCACAGAGTCCAAGCGGTTGCACATTTCCAAATAGCCGAGTATCTTCAAATTCGCGGTATTGTCAAATATGGTATTGTACTTGTGGGGATTTAAATAAATATCCTTGACCAACGCTTCGTTGACAGGATAAAATGAACCTTCAATGATTCTGGAATTTTGTATGGAATCTATTTTAATTTTGTCGAAAGCTTCCACCGTATGCTTTACAAGGTGCAAACCTTCTACTGACAACGTACGGTTTCGGACATCTAAATTGCGAATACCGATCCAATATTTTGTAATCTGTTCTTCTCTGTTGAGGTACTCGATGCTTATCCACTTACCCTCATGGATTGCTCGAAAGATATCACGAAAAACTGCGTTCATTCGTCTCACCTTTTACATTATCCGACATGAATGTTTCTGACTACTATTTTACATCTTTTTCCAAATGATGACAATATTAAAAACACCACCCCAAGCTGCATGGAATGGTGTTTTCCTATCAAATCTATACTTTTTCACTCCAACAAATCCCCCCGGATATAACACTCTTCCACAGAAGGCTCCGGTTCCTCCGACAGCGACTCCTGATCCAGAAGATACCACAGCCTTCCGTCACTCCCTTCCCTCTTTCCGAGAACCGTGACACGCTCGCCTTCCCCGACCAGATTTACGACCGGAAACGCTTCTCCGGCGCCCGCTCTGATCCTGCACACCGGCATATTCACGGTCATCTCCCGGGGAAAGATCTCGTTCTCCTGCTCATCCGCCTCATTGTCCTCCTCTTCATCCTCATACATATCCCCAAGCAGCTCCCCCACTTCCGCCTCTGTCATGTATGTCACACCCGTGATCTGTCCGTCCGCCGAACGGATGATTTTGATATTGACTGTCCCTGCCGGATTCATGTCCAGAGTAAAGAAGGATTGGTTCGGCAAATTTCGGTCCAGAAAAATATAGACAAGCTCTCCCTTGTAATAATAGCTCTTCCCCTCTCTGCTAACGCCCACTGCCCGATACTCCTCCGCCTGCTTTTTCTCCCATTCTTTATCCAGCGCATCCTTTTCCTCATCCCGCCCCAGCTCATCATAGAGCATCGACTGGAATGTCCATTTCTGATCCGCAATCGCCTGATCAAGCCACCTCTCCAGCATCTCCTCACTCATGATTTCATCCGCCAGAACAGAGAAAAAAGCGACATCATCCTCCTCATAAAATCTTTGCGCAAAGGACTGTATCAACGGACTGCCTGCGTCAAGCCTCTGTACACCGGCAGAAAAAAACTGAAGATTCCTGTCCGCATAAATCCTGTCAAGCCATGTTTCCTGCGCTTTCTCATCCAGTTCGTCAAACGCGATATAGAACAGAGGCAGGCTGCGGTTCTTGTAATACTCTTCTATCTCTGCCGCAGATGCTTCCTTGTCATCTTCCAACGTTTTACCCGGCGCGGATAATGCCGGTGCCTTGATACCGTCCACTTCTGATACCCCGGTCTTGTCAGCGTGCACAATAGGATCCGGCTCCGCCGCTGCCGTCGGATACACCCCGATAAATACCGTTCCCAGAACAATACCCACAGTCAGCACCGTCGCTATGGTTCCTGCCCTCTTCGTTTTCTTTCCACAATTCATAATCGCACCCAGCCTTTCTCTCAACAGTTCCTTGTTGGCGCTCATGGTAACGGCGGCAATCGGCTCCCTGCAAGTCCCCGCCTGCGTCATCGCATCGAGAAGCGTTTTCCCGTAATCCCTTGCGTGATCGTACCCCATTTTTCTCACTACCGCCTCGTCGCAGGCAAACTCACATGCTTTGTCGATCTCCCTGCTCATCACATGAACAAACGGATTAAACCAGTGTATGCAGACCACAAGCTGCACCAGCCATTTATACCAGATATCCCTGCGCTTATAGTGCGTCAGTTCATGCATGATAATATACGGGAAGTCCTTTTCCGCCACCGTAAGGTCTGGCAGAATGATACAGGGATGAAAATATCCCACAAGCATCGGCGAAGAAACCTGCGGATTCACGCCAAGTTCCAACGTTCTGCCGATTCCAGCCTGCTTTTGGATTATTGCAAGGCGATCTAAAAGCGAGACGTCGCAGACCAGCTCTGTTCCGGCTGTCACATACCTGATATAACTCCGGTACATGCTTATCCTTCGGGTGAGCATCGCCAACGCCACAGCCAGCCAGATGACCCAGAAATATTTTTCAACTAAAGCCAACGCTTTTAAAAAGGGCGAACCATTTTCCCAAGCTGTCTTCGTATCCTCATCCCGTATCGTCGTTCCCTGTGAATCGGCGGGTATGTACTCTCCTCCGCCCCCTGAAACAGGCTCGTCTTGTTCTCCTACGGTAAATTGTTGACCGTTCTGCATGGAATTTTGTGACTCCTGCTCCATCTGTACAACCGCGCGATCCGCCACCCGATGCACCTGCCCCATCAGACTTGCCTCCGGTCCGAAGGGAAGAAAAAGCCGCAGAACAACGATCAGCCAGATGTAATACTGCCACTGCCTGCCAAGTTTCCCCTTTAAAAACCGCCCGCCAAGAAGCAGCGCCAGAATAAGCAGCGTCCCTGACAGGGACATGGATAAAACCGTCCTAAAAATCTGTGTCACCTTTTCCTCCCTCCTTCCAAAAGCGCTTTCAACTCCTCGTATTCTTCATCTGTAAGCAAGTCCCCCGCAATCAGATTCGTGACCAGCCCCTTGACACTCCCTTCGTAAACCTTATCAATAAAATGCTGGGTCTGTGCCGTCTGGTACGCCGTCTCTGTGATAAGCGGCACATATTCGTTGCGCCGCCCGACCTTTGTCGCGCGCAGATACCCTTTGCCGACAAGCCGGGATAACAGAACAATCAGCGTATTTTTCTGGCAGGGCTTCCCCTGCGCTGCCAGTTCCTCCATTAGATAGAAAAACAGAGTCGTCTCCTCCGGGTTCTCCCAGATAATTTTCATAATTTCAAGTTCTGCGTCGGATAATTTTTGCAGCATATGATATTCTCCCCAGTAGTATAACAACGTGTCATGCATTTAACATAACACGTTGTTATACTAATGTCAATATGTACTTTTAAAATCAGAATATCTCCGGAATATATACCGCGAGTTGAATGCCGCATATAAAGGAAGCCACATTAGCCTTACATTCAAAACAATCTGCGTCACAATATTGACCCCCGCAATTAACGTAAGCTGGCGCCTTTGACGAAACCCGAACAAAAAGGCTATCCCTATTTCAAGAACAATCGTAAGAACAGTGCCGCCGTCTTTCCATCAAAAGCCTGCGTGCAGCGGTGCCCCGTGAGACTTAAGTTTTTGCGGATTAATTCATTGATGGAAAGCTCGTCCTCCACAATCAGTATTTCAGCCAAGTTCTATCCACTCCCTCTTCTCATAATAGAAAAGTATACCGCAAAAATGTTTCTAAATTGAAAAATTTTATTGCATACATAATAATCACAAATCATCTTTATATATTGCAAATTATGGTTCACCTTTATAATAAATAATTTAATGATATTCATTAATAATTAGTTGACTTTCATTAAAATATAATTTATAATCAACATAACAATTAGCACATAGATAGGAAAAAATAAGCAGAAAAAACCATAGACATAATGGTGGGGGATCATGATGGATAAATTAGAAAAAATGAAAAAAGCCAGCAAACTCATCGCAAACATTGGAAAAGTATTTCAAATCGTATCTGGAATCATTACAGGAATAGTTCTGGTTTCCATTATCCTGCTGTCTGTACTGCGCAACTCCTTCAACGGCATGACCGTGGTGTTCCAAACAGGTTTTACGGCTGACAATATGGGATATTGGGCTGCAAAATTAGCGGATGAGGGCAGGATCTCAGACGCGTTTCTCGTATTTGGCATATCCGCGTTACTGCTTTCGCTTGTGATAACGCTGATTATGCATTTTGTCGTAAAAATTTTTACCCGGTTTTGTAATGAGTATTCTCCATTTTTGCCTGAAACAATAAAAGATTTAAAGATAATTTGCCTATTAGCTACCCTGTTGATTTTACGAAACAGTTTTGGATTAGGATTGATTTCAGGATTTATCTTCTGGGGAATCATCCAGCTTTATGAATATGGATGCGAATTACAAAATCAAGCGGACGAAACATTATAGGTGATAAACATGGCTATTATTTTAAGATTAGACAGAGTTATGGCTGACAGAAAAATGTCATTGAAAGAGCTCTCCGAAAAAGTCGGCGTTGCGAACGTCAATTTATCCAAAATAAAGACAGGAAAAATCAGCGCCATCCGCTTTTCCACTTTGGAAGCGATCTGCGACGTCCTTGACTGTCAGCCCGGAGATATTTTGGAGTATAAAAGGGAGACGGGGAGGTAAATCTATTCTATGGAAAAATATCTGAAATTCAGCGCAACGATACTGCAAAACGAAAATATGGATGCCGCCTACGTAGATGTGCCCTATGACATCAAAGAGCTTTTTGGCAAAGGGCGCCTGCTCGTAAACGCCACCTTCGACGGTGTTCCATACCGGGGACAGGTGGTAAAAATGGGCACGCCCTGTTACATCATCGGCGTTACCAGACAGATTCGCAGACAGATCGGCAAGAGCTTTGGCGATGTGGTCGAAGTGGTAATTCGTGAAAGGGAAAGCGAGAAAAAGCCTATGTGGAAATGTCCCAGATGCGGCAGGGAATTTAAGAATAAAGACCAGAGTCATTACTGTGGCGAAAAGCCAAAGACGATTGACGAATATATCCTTAGTCAGGATGCGGACAAACAGGAAGACCTCCTGTTTATCCGCCAGATTCTCCGCGACGCCCTGCCGGAAGCGGAGGAACGTATCTCATGGAGTATGCCGACCTTCTGGAAAAAGCATAATATTCTTCACTTTGCCGCGTCCAAAGGGCACATCGGACTGTACCCGGGACCCGAAGCCGTATTGCATTTCGCAAAGGAGCTTCAGGATTACAAAACCGATAAGGGAACGATCCGCATCCCCTATGGCAAGGTCGATGCCTCACTGATTGAAAAAATTGCAAAGTGGTGCTGGGAAACCGGAAACCATGCGTAACCCGTTCTTTCCTAAAATATCATGGTCTATACTCATTGAGTATATCTATGATATTTTTTTTGTATAAATTGCCGTTCAGCACATCTCCGTTTGGTGAAAAGCTGATCGCTCTGATATCGCCCGGGTTTTCTTCATAGGGATCTGAACACTCCGTTTTTTCTTCAAAATACTCCCCTAAATACTTAACCGCATTTCCACTCGGGAAGATCACATTGCCCGAACCAACCGGAATTTTCAGTTCGTCAAATGCCCCGATAATTTCCCTTGTTTTCACGTTGTATGGATTGTTGTCGTTTTCACTGACCAGCCACGCCGGACTCAATTCTATATATATGCCTGTCTCTTTGACGCACGCCGCAAAGAATTTGACCGGCTCTAAGGGTATCGTCTCCTGATGGAAGGCATCGACCGACAAAAGTATCCTGTTCACACCGTTTGCGGCAAGCGCCCCGGCAACTTCCTTTATTCGTTGAGGGTCTTTCGCAAAAAAGCCGTTTGTGATCAAATCCCTTTTTGGTATCCCCATCTCCGACGCTACTTTATGTATCTTGCAGACCACATCTGGATATAGAAGCGGTTCGCCGCCAAAGGTCATCAGCGACCCAATCTTATAATTTTTGCAGACATCATAGACAACATTTTCCGCCGCTTCCGCGTCGATATGCCCTGTGCAGGAATCGTGGTCTCCCTCCGAACAGTGCTTACATTTTCCCGTGCACGCCATCGTGACGACAAACTCTATTCTGTTTAAGTTCTTCACATATTCATTCATGGCATTCTAACTTCCCTTCAAAAAATATTCTACTGTAAACACATTTCACCCATCGGTATCCGCATCATAACTGCCGGAATGTATCATAATAAATATTTTGCGTGTTGTTTGTCAGAATGAAGAATTTTTCATTGTCTGTCCACAAACGCTCCATCCGCTCCCTGTTTTCGTCAGGCTCCGCCAAAAGTTCCGCCAGTCCGTCAATCTCGCAAAGTTCCTCTTCACTCAGATTCCGTATGCCGCCGCGAAGATACAGCGGCTGATAGGAATAAAATATTTCATTGTTCATCAGCGCGTGAAAATCCATAAACAGATACTCGCAGACGCCTTCCAGCGGGTCGTCCGAAAAAACATCCAGCTTTTTATGCAGCACGCCTTTTCTCAATCCAAGCCACGCCTCCGAAGCCGTCACAAACTTACGCCGCGGCAGGTCAAACTGGCTGTAGCCGAAGCGCGGTTCGTATTCGTAATAGCCATCCACGTCCACCAGCACCCATCTGCTTTCTCCGAAATCCCAATATTCGTTCACCCAATGCTCCATGTAGCTTTCGCCTGCATCTCCAAAATCCATGAATCCGGCTCTGGAACGGCACGGGATTCCCTTTGCCTTTAAAATAGCGCTAAACAGCACCGACGCCTGCCTGCAGGACACGGTGATTCTTTTCGTCACATCCCTGTTCTTCGTAAATCCCGCGCCGTCCAGCCGCAGAATACCCGCAATCATGGCGACAGCCGTAATATACAGTTCGTCCTCATTTTTAAAACGATGCTTCGGATAGGACGAAAACTTCCCATAGTAATTCTCTTCCAGATAGGGAGAAACTTTTGTGAAATACATGGACGGGTGCGTGATCTGGTCGCAGACCAGCATTCCTATGGACGCTATGTCGTCTGGCAGGGACAACACAAAATCTCTGTATGGCCCCACATCCGTATAGACACTGGTTTCCAGATACCGTTGCAGCATTTTATCATTCATTTTCTATTCCCTCCTAAAATTTTTAGGAGTAGGCGCCTGCTCTACATAAAATGCTAGCAAATATAAAAAATTACGTCAATATGGTGAAATGAAAAATTTTAGAATAAATCACTATGCGTCCCACCGTTCCATCAAATATCCAGCAACCCCATCCTTTTCATTATCCGGAATAATTATGGTCGCAGCCGCTTTCACTTCATCCATTGCGTTCTCCACGGCACACGCCTCGTCAGCGACAGCAAACATGGAAAGATCATTGAGGGAATCCCCGAACACAACAACACGCCCGCATTGAAGCTTCTCCTTACATTTCAGAACAGCTTTTGCCTTTGTCGCGTTTGGCGGGCAAATCTCCAGCCAATATTCATCGCCGTATGTATCTTTCTGAAATACACACTCCCAACTGCCGCCGTCTCTGATTTTCTCATATATAGGCTGCAATTCCTCCTTTTCCGCAATCAGCGTCACATATGTTACAAGACCGTCAAACAGCTCTGTCTCTTCACCAACCGCCCTTATTCTCTCGTCATTCGTATGCTCATCAACATACTTCTGAAACCCGGCGCTTAATTTCCCACTGCGGTAAGTCTTCCTCATTTTCCCGTCAAAGTACGCCGTCGCAAATCCCATATGTTCCATCGTACCCGTCAAAAGTCCTTTAAGCGCGCTGACTTCCCTCTCTGAAAAACGGGAAATATCCGTTTCTTTCTGCAGCATCTGATCTGCCAGCACCGTTCCGTTACGGGTAATAACCGGGATTCTAAAATGAATATCCTTCGTAATTTCCCATGCACTGTGAAAAGACCGGGCGGTCGCATAGGTTATCAGCATCCCCTGATCAATCAGCCTGTTCAGCGTGTCAACCGTGAACGCTGAAATCGTTTTATCTCCGCGCATCAGCGTCCCGTCCAGATCAGTTACATATAAAGTTCTGCTTTTCTGTTCTTTATTCGTTACCGTTGTCATTGATATGTCAGATTCTCCATTTCATACTCATTTAGCTGCCAGACAGTGAATTGCCCATTGAGGGATAATGCTTGTGGTCTGATGATTTTTAAGGGACGAATTTCTTTTATTTATAATTTATAATAACACAAAATGTACGGAAGTTAGAAGAATGAATTAGCAAAACTTCTGTGATTATGGTATCATAGACGCAACTGGAAATTGCAAAGGAGAACTTTATGAAATCAACCCATAGAGATAATGGCTGGTTAACTGGAAGAATATATTTCAACAGAAAAGATAAAAGAATACTGATTAGGAGACCGCAAAGCGGATTTGGCTATACAATGAATTTAGGAAATAAGTGGACATGGATCATTCATATTATTTTTGTAATTATTATCGTTATTTTAGTCAGCGTTCTTTAAGAAACTTTCCCGTTCCATCATCAGTCCATTCCCCCCTTCCTCCCTACAGCCACCCCAATCCCGCACACGATCACCCCGGTCGGAATCAACACCAGCCAGACCGTCTCCTTAAACCCGTCAAACAAAAAGCCGTACACTATCTGTCCCACCGGCTGGGCGCACATGGTAATAGCGGACGTGTAAGCCATTACCTTGCCAATCATATGCTCCGGCGCGCCCTGCTGAATCATCGACACCGCATAGATGGAAAACATGCTGATCGCTATCTGCATCCCGCAAAAAACAGCCACAAGAACCGCATACCGCACCCCTGTTCCTGTCGGAAACAGAAAGATAAGCCCCGCCGGGACAATGCAGAGACCGACCGCCGCCAGCATGGGCGACAATCCGCCCTTCTTTATTTTCCCCGCCAAAACACCTGCCGCCATACTTCCCGCAATCACGGCAACCGCAAGCACACTCTCCGCCGCGCCATAGTATCTGGCGTCCAGTCCGAGCACCGTTCGCACAAGAAAGGGAAGACCCACCAGCGTCACACCCATCACGAAGAAACGGGACAATGCAGCCAGAAGCAGAATCCTCAGAATATCCCGCCGCTCCTTTCCAATAAAGTGAAAGCTGTCAATGAAATCCGCTTTCACCGCTGCGAGCACACGCCCCTGAAAACCTGCCGGACAATAATCCAACCTAATGAAACATTCCAAAAACGCGGTCACAAAAAAGCAGAGCACGCTCGCATACATCACAGGCTGTATGCCAAAAGCCGCGTAGAAAATACCACCCAGAAGCGGCACCGTCAGATAGGATATGGAGGCGGTCTGGTTCACCACCGCATTCCCCCAAATGATGTTATCCCCCGTCAGCATACTCGGAATACATGCCTGCACCGTAGGCGTCTCAAACGCGCCCAGAACGGAAAGAAGCACGAGGAGCGCACCGATCACCACAAGCGCGCGCTGTTCCGATAAAAGCAACGCCGCGCACAGGACTGCGATCCCCGTCATGGCGTCCAGAGCCACCATAATATTTCTTCGGTTCGCCCGGTCAGCCAGAATGCCTCCAAAGGGCGACAGCAAGATGGTCGGGATCGTCGCCGCAGACAAAAGCCCCGCGAACACAGCCGCCGACCCGGTAAGTTCCAACACATACATGGACAGTGCCAGCCGCAGGATATAGTTGCCAAACAGGGCGCTTACCTGCCCCAAAACTAAGAGCATAAAGTTTCGCGTAAACAACTTTTCTTTCATATTTTACCATTCCTTTCTGAATACAAACATCTTATGCAAGACTTCGTACTTCCAACTTCGCATTAAGTGACGGAATTCCCTAATAAATTACTTATCCCGTTTTTCACTCTGCCCAAACACTCTCTCCGTCCATTCAAACATCTCCTCATCCGCCAAAGGCAGCCCCATGTCCACTAGCACCTTTGCCACAAATTTGCATTTATGCATAATCTCCTCCATGTCAGCCGGAAACACCGAAGGCATCAGCCAGAAATTGACAAGCGGAAGCAGCTCCGAAAGCTCCCTCGCATACTCGGTCCGGATGGAGCCATCGCGCCTGCCCTCCTCAATCAATTCAAACCATAATGGCGTCAACACACGCCTGTTCGCCTCCACCGCCGCCGCCAGAATGCGCGGATCCTTCAAGATGGAAACCGCCTGCGCATTAACCGCCTCCCGCTCCCCGTCCGCTCTATCCATGGCAAGCACTTCCCTGATTTTCTGCAGACCGTTCAAGTCCGTGCGCGCCCTGACCGCCTCGAAGGGATTGTTCTCCAGAAACATGCGATCCCCCAACGCTTGCATCACTTTCTCCTTGCTCTCAAAAAAGCGGTAAAACATCCCCTTCGCGCCCCCGGCGCGCTCCATGATATCGGACACGGAAGTCTCCTCATACCCTTTTGACAAAAATAAAAATTTCGCCGCCTCCAGAATCTCCCGTTCCCATTCTTCCGGCTGTTTTTTCACTGGTCTTGCCATCTTTGCATCTCCTTGCACTAGTTATTGACTATTGGTCATTAATTATTATAAAGAAAATAAAACGGGCTGTCAAGCGATATATAAAATCCTGACAGCCCATAATTTTTCAACCGTTATTGTCCGTACCGCGCACTTGCTATAGTCGCAACAAATGCCGACGTCCTTTACCACTTTCCGTATAATACATTATCACTCCAGAGCAAACATCTTCATTGCCTCTTTCACATTTTCCTTCATGACATCCCGCGCCGTCATGGATATGGACGAGAAGAAAACAGGTTCCTTTTCCCCCAGAGATTTCAGATATTCTGCCGCCGCATTTCCGCCCGCCTTATCCATATACGTGAAGTAATTGATTTTTCGCACGCCCGCACGGATTGCCGCGTGGTAATCCTCTCTGCTCACGCCGGAGCCGCCGTGCATGACAATCGGGATCTCATCTGTCATGGCGCGCACATTCTTTACCACATCAAAATCCAGCTTCGGGGTTGTCAGATAAATGCCGTGAGTTGTGCCAAACGAACATGCTAGCGCGTCGACGCCGCTCTCCTTCACAAAGGCTTTCGCCTGTTCTGGATCTGTGTAAATCTTCGTGTCGTCCCCGTCGGAATCTCCCGCACCGGTTTCCCTCTTTCCCATGCTGCCAAGCTCCGCCTCCACGCAGACGCCTGCCTTTGCCGCCATAGCGACCGCCTTTTTTGTATTTTCCAGATTATCCTCGTAGGGCAAAACAGAGCCGTCATACATAATCCCGGTAAAACCGATAGCAAGCGCTTGTTCCAGATATTCCAGCGTCTCGCCATGATCCAGATGGACGCAGACCGGCACGGACGCCTTCTTCGCCTCTGCCACCATGACCGGTCCGATCAGCGCAAGCGGAACCCATGACTCATGGCACTGTGCAAACTGCAGAATGACCGGCATATGCAGTTCCTCCGCCGCCGTGATCACCGCCTGTAAGCTCTCCAGATTTGCGGCGTTAAACGCACCTACTGCAATCTTTTTTTCTTCCGCGATTTTCAATATTTCCTTTAAAGTGACTAACATATTTTGTCCCATCCTTTCTGAATCTTCTGCTCCATCTCCGCAAAGGGTTTCAAGCCGCTCAGCGCGTCGTAAGCCGTCACGCAGGATGCACCCGCCGCCGCTGCCAGATGCAGGGACATTTCCGGAGAGTACCCCGCAAGCACGGCTGTCAAAAACGCCGCAATGCTGGTGTCTCCCGCCCCTGTGCCGGACAGCACCCGTTCGGAGACGTAGCTTTTCTCAAACCCACGCAAGTCAGCCCACCGCGCCGTGTCAAGCTCCAGTTTCCCGCCGACTTTTTCTAACGTCTGCCGGGAACCGGTCTGAAAGTAGATACCCGGCACGCCGCATTTGATCAGCAGTATTTTCGCGCCAAGTTCCATACAGCGGTCCGCCAGCGGCTTCACGTCCTTTTCGATGTCCAATATCTCCGTGATATCACGCCCTGCCGCTTTTTCCTGCCACTGAAAAAAACGGTCGCGATCCAACATATAGCACAGTTCCTCCACACTCGGCACCAGAATATCCACATAAGGGATTACTTTTTCCAAAATGCGCTCCCAGTCTGCCCTGTCTGCCTTGGAATCCGGCTCAATAGCGGCAAAATCAAGCGATGTGGCAGCGCCGCTCTCCTTAGCGCGCTTCATCATCTTTAACAGCTCCGCACCGTCGTTTTCGTACATGGTCTTCATCAGCGGCGGATAGCCGAAATGGAATAAGGCGGTCTTCTCCAATTCCTCCTGCGGAATATCCTCCGTGTGAAAGGTATTGTTCGCTCCCGGATTGTGGAGAAAAATTCGGTCAATTCCTGGAACCGCCACGACAACTGTATAGGAAGTGGATTCCCGCTCTGATACAAGCAGTCCCTGCTCCGCTTCATGGGCTTTCAAAACGTTGCGGACCATCTCTCCAAAAGGATCGTCCCCAATCTTTCCCATCAGAGACACATCCGCCCCGAAAAATTTCATGGCAAGCCCGGTGTTGGCGACAGAGCCGCCCGTATGTACGTCCGCCTGCCCCACGTTGACCAGCTTGCCGGGCGTCAGAATATCCCCCAGCTGCGCTGCCTTTTTCTCTGAAAATACCGGCGTAATATCCAGACAAATATGTCCCGCCGCAATCACTTTCTTTTTCAACTGCATCCCTCCCCGGATTACGTAATCCCCATCAATAAAACTATCATATCACATCCAAGCTCGTTTGCAATATCAATGGATTCGGTAAGAACATTCCACGGTCCTACCGAAAATCTAAATTTGCTCATTTTGTTTCCTCTCTTTCCCTACATGTCGACATAGGTTTCCCTGTGCCTTTCATTTTATGTGTTTTTCTTAATTTAGTTATACTATTTTGCAGAAGCAGAAAAATGACAATATTGCGATTTTCTTCTTGCCTTGTTGTGATTTAACAAATATACTGGAAAGGAGGCATACACAGACAGCCGACGTCGGGAAATGCTCCTCCATTACGCAGTCTGACTGTGTAAATGCCCAGAAATGGAGATTTGTATGGGCACACAAAAGGAACTGGAAATCGTAAGACATACAACCATGAACAATCTGGAAATTTTTCTGGTGGAAATGACCGAACGGAGTCCCCACGGTCACGACGATCTGGAAATCGGTCTGCTTTTGGAAGGTGGCATGACCCTGTTTCTGGAACAGGAAACATATGAGCTGAAGGAGGGGGATATCTATCTCATCAACCGCTATCAGGTGCATTCCTTTTTTAACACAGGGGAAAAGAACCTGATTCTTGCTTTCCAGATTCCCACAGATTTTTACCGCCGTCTGAATCCGCAGCTCACCTATCTGCGGTTTGAAAGCAATGTCATTCACAGCGGTCATCTTCATGCCCATTTATCCGGGCAGTTACTGTCCTGCGCCGCTCTGTATTTCGGGTCGGAAAAATTCCGGGAACTGGAATGCTCTTCCCTGCTCTTGCACGCCCTGTACCAGCTTTTGAAAAACTGCCCCTACACGGTAACCGGCGAGCGGGAATACCATATCGCCCAGAACGATTCCCTGCGCATCAACCGCATTGCGGAATATATAGCCGAGCACCATCAGGAACAGATTTCACTGGAAGAAATCGCAGAGCGGGAGCACATCACTGTCTGCCACGCCTCACATTTCATCCGCAAAATGCTCGGCATCTCGTTTCAGGAATATCTGAACAACACACGGTTTGACCATGCGCTCCGGCTTCTGTCACAGACGGACTTAAGCCTTCTCGACATCTGTATGGAATCCGGCTTTTCCAGCAGCCGCTATCTGAACCGGATGTTTGAAAAAAACTTCGGATGCAGCGCGAAGGAATATCGAAAAAGAAAGCAGAACTGTACCATGCGGAGCATAAAAGAACAGTCGCTCCCTGTCTCCAACATACAGAAGCGCCACTCTTTTGAGGGGTCTGCTTTTTTATTCCAAAACTTTACTGCCCCTGACTCCTATCAATAATACTGCTTGACATTGCTATTTCAATACAATTAAGCTGTCAGGCTTAATTGCTATTTCCCCATGCTATAATGCTCATAAAGCGGTCGCTGTAAAATGGATTCTGTCAACAACCTATTTATGCTGCCGCCCCTATCATTATTCTGTGTAACAACATCAATATTCTGGATGAGGCGGTTCTTGAGACCCTTGAACAGATTTACCGCGCAAATCAGCATATCATCCTTTATAAACCGACCAACAATGAAATCAATTCCGTTTATGCGAGACTGGAAGGGCGCGAATACTTCAAGGCGGATAACAAAGTGACCGGCTACAGCCTGTTTGGTCTGAAAATGACCGGGGACAGAATCTGCTATGTTTTGGAAGCGCATGAGAAAGACCCTGAGCTGCTCTCCCGGAACATGTCCGACTTTATGGAAGACAAGCAGGAATTGGAGACGCCCGTCTTAGAAAGTTTACGGCTGAGAGCTTCCGACGCGTTGGATCTGTCCGGTTCTGACATCAATCTCGCCACTCTTGCACGCCATCATGTGGTAACTAAGTCTTTCTCCCTGATGGGCAAGCTCTGTTCTGTCAGCTACTATATGGTATCCTGCCACAAATATAAAGGCACATCGGTATCCGGCGGTGAAGACTGGTTCTTTATACAGCAGGCAGGGATTCTGAACGGCGCCATAAACTACCAAAAATATTGGGCGGGCACGAGGGTGTCTATTGACGGCGATTCCTGGTATGTGGGACAGGGAGAAGTCTGTCTGAATTATGTGGATTACTATACGATGAAGAACTATATCCCTCTTCCTCTCGGCGAAAGCTCCGTGGATGCCCAGTTGGTTTATGCGGAGCCCCAGGCAATTAACGGAACTACAAAATACACCATTTCCGAGTCGTTACAGCTCGGCGGCAGCATAGGATTTGAATCGACTGGCGCGCATCCAAAGGCAGCGCATCCTTCTCTGTCGGCGCAGGCTTTGATTCTTCCTATTCCTTTGAAGTGCAGGGTTGCACCTGTAAAGGCGCCTCCCTGAGCCAGAACAGCCATTCCGCAGAATGGAAATATCAGTTTAAGCATGCAGAAAAAAATATGGCAGCTGGGAAATGGCAGTGTCTGCACGACCCTGCTACACTCTCCTGCTCTGTATTTTCGCCGGTTAACGCATGGGTATGGAAATTTGACACGAGAAAAAGAGACGTTTATAAGAGCTTTCAGTCAGATACCGGCATCGGCATTATGAACACGATCTCGCGCTACAGCGGCTCGCAACCCTGCAAGGACATCCCCGGAAAGTGTACAAACGGGCAGTCAAACAGCGCTTCCTATACCATTACCTTCCATATGCCGCCTCTCCTTGGCGTAGACAAAAAGAACCTGATGTTTGACAATGCAGGCGGTACCCAGAAGCTGCAAATCGCCGTACAGGGAAGTTTTCAAATCCGGTTAGCAAACAATCCTTCTTGGATCAGAGTTGACCGGGCTGTCGGCAGCGGGGAACTCTCCGAAGTTTTTGTTTCCGTGGATAAATATACCGAAGAGAAGGAACGGCTGGCAGTTTTACAAATTTACAGAGTGAAAGACGCCGCCCGCGGCACCACGGACGAACTGTTGGAAGTGAAAGTCATTCAGACATCCGGGAAAATCAGCTAATATAACCGCGATCCCCTTTTCAGCGTCTGCCATATCCGGGTCTGCCCGGCAACGGCAGACGCTATATAAAAGCAGTCATAAAACGGCGCAGCCCCAGACTACGCCGCCCTCGTCAAAAACTGAAATCCCATCACCACGACCCCCAGCACAACCAGCACAATGCCCGTCGCCCGATTCAGTGTCTTTGGTTCCGCCTTGTTGGCAAACACCGCCGCGATCCTCGCCCAGATAAAGGTAAAGACCACGCACAGTATCCACACCGGCAGCTCTGGCATCCCTCCTATGGCAAAGTGTGACGCCGCACCCGTAAAGGCGGTAAACGCCATGATAAACACGCTGGTGCCTACGGCGGTCTTTAATTCATAGTGAAGAACCGAAGTCAGAATCAAAAGCATCATCATGCCGCCACCCGCGCCGATAAAGCCGCAGATAAACCCGATCATCACGCCCGCTATGAGGGACTGCACTGCCCGCTTCTTTGCCGCGACTTCCCCCATCGCTTCCTTCGTAGTCATAACGGGCTTCACGATAAACTTAATGCCGAGTAAAAAGGTCATAAACACGGAGAAGCCGCCCATCGTCGCCGGCGGAACTAGACTCGCCACATAACTGCCCACCACCGTAAACGTCAGCACACTCCCCATCATAATCAGACCGTTTCTGATATCCAGATTTTTATTCTTCCCGTAAGTGTAGGCGGACACCGCGCTGGCAAGCACGTCGGAAGACAACGCAATCCCACCGCCATATAGGCGTCCATGTGCAGGAACGTAATCAGCATGGGACTGATGACAGCCGCCGCGCTCATCCCGGCAAATCCTGTCCCCAGTCCTGCTCCCATTCCCGCAAAAAAAGTCACCACAATCATCCATAACCAGTTCATAACTTCTTATGCCTCAATCATTTCCAGCAGATTGTTCGTAATATCCGCCATGTTGGAAGACACCTCTTTCGTATTCTGGGAAATATCCACATTTTCCGTCACCACACTGGAAATCTGTGTCAGCTGCTTAACCGCAAGATCCACGATGGATACGTTCTTCGCAACCATCCGGGATATTTCCTCCACATCTTTTCTGGACTGTTCGATATTCTCCACAACCAGACCAAAGGTACCCACCGTCTGTTCCGTGATGTCCTGTCCTTCCTTTACCGCCCTCATTTACCTATGATTGTATACGGTATTTTATTAATTTACAAGACCTATCGACAATTTCCCCAAGATGTGCGCTATCGGCTAATCGTTTCCACCACAGCCATATTCCGAATCCGCCGTACCGGTCCGGTCATGGCTGCCGCAGCCGAAACGATCATCACCGCCGCGATCATGAGAATTTCCCCAACGGGCAGACTCCACGCGTCGCCCCACCTTTCTGTAATCGCCTGCCGGAACAGAAAATAGTGGAGCGGCAGCCCTAATACGAGCCCTTCCGCCAGCCCGCCCGCCAGATAGACAAGCGTCTCCGCCGCAACCATAGACTGCAGCTGCCTGACACTGATGCCGACTGCCCGCATAGCGCCGTACTGCCGCATTCGTGCGGACACGCTCATTGCCATGCTGTTGATGATGTTGAAGACGGCAATCAGCGCAACCACGGCAAGAAATCCATAGACAAACAACGCGAAGGAGAAATAGACTGCCCGTGTCTCCCTGTTGTTTTTCCGGCTGTCTGAGAAACGGTATGTCTCTCCCGCTATGCTGCGTATCTCTTCCGCCACGGCATCCGATTTATCATGTAACTGGATATCCAGAATCGTGTATCCCGTTTCGCCCGTCAGCCGCCGGAACAAGTCTTCGGAGCAAATCAGTGTGCCCACATTCTCCCCGCCGTCAAAAGGCGCATAACCGAGAATCCCTGCCACCTTTACCTTCTGTCTTCCCGTTTTTGTCTCCAGCTCTATCTCACTTCCGACCGCTGCCGCAATTCCCGGTTTTTCCACAAGAAGGACGCCCTCTCCGTCTCTGGCAGTTTCCATCTCACCCTGCTGTAAATCTCCCTCCGCCCAGCCGAATTGATATGTCTCGTAGGAGAGAAGCATTACCGTCTTATCCTCGCCCTGTATGTGCGCCGGCAGGTCATAGACAAAACTCCGCCCGAAAATACGCTTGATATCTGTATTTTCTTTCAACGCCGCATACAGCGAATCCGGCAGGGAACAGGAATCGTCCTGACTGACAACGGAAATATCCGGCGTATAAGGACGCAGCGTCACAATCGCGTGTTTCATAAAAGTAATCCCTATGCCAAATCCCAGAAACAGGATGATACTGAAAGCAAAGGAGGACGTCAGCAAAATCAAATTTTTCCTGCTGCCCGCCGCGTGATGCAGCCCCAGCGCCGTCTCCACATGCATCCATCCTGTGTGGGCGGCTTTCTTTGCCGCAAATACCGTACCGGCGTTGCCCGAAACCGCCGTCAGCGGCGAGACCTCCGATGCCTTGCGTGCCGGCGTCCGACTCGCCGCAAGCACTGTCAGAATGCCGATTAGAATGCCGAAAAACACGCCCGGCAGACTGATTCCAAATCCCGGCATTTCCGAAAACCAGGTCGGTGTAATTACTTTTAACATCCGGCACAGCCCCCACACCGTCACCACACTGAAAAGAAGCCCCGGCGGAATCGCCTTCAGGCACCAGAACAGCGCTTCCATCCGCACATAGCGCCGCACCTGCTTTGCCGTCGCGCCCAGGCACCGCATCATCCCGAAAAATTCCGTCCGCTGTGCCACATTGCTGTTCATGCTGCCCAAAATCATCATCATGCCGGAAACTGCCACCAGTGCCGCCAAAATGAAAGCGACCAGATAAAGCATCATAATGTAATGATCACCGCTCTGCCCAAGAGACCCCATCAATCTTGCATTTTCGCTGACCTGCTCCTTTGTAATCCCCAGCTGCTCACAGATGTCTTTGACTGCCCCCTGTATCCTGCAATGGGGCACGAACTCCACATAACAGGCAAAATCCGCCGTAAGCGTTGCATCACGAAAACAGGACAGATAGGTGTCCGTATTCATAAAAACACCGAAAGCGTCCGTTTTTAACATCATGGAAGTGTCTTCCACAAAACCGCTGACCCCAAAAATCAATGTTCCTTCGGGCGTTATCACCTCCACCTCGTCCCCTGTCGAGAGCCCCAGCCTGTCCTTCATGCTTTCTGTCACAAGCGCCGTCCCGTTTTCTGCGGGAAACTCTCCTTCCAACAGTTGCGCCTGCGGATAAATCTCAAAAAACGTTTCGTCAAAGCCGCATAAAAGCGTCTGTACGCCGCCCACTTCATACCCCATATCCAGCTTATAGTTCGTTGCCGCATAACGGGTCAACGACTTTACTTCCGGTCTGACGGCAAGTACCGCCGTCTGCTCCTCCTCAAGCTCCCGAAACATCACATGCCACGCGCCGTCCGTCATAACCGCCAGATTTTTCTGGCTTTGCAAAAACATATCCGCCATCCCGAAAATCGCGGAAATCAGAAAAACAGAAATCACAATACACCACGTTGTCATGCGTGTCTGCCTGCGGTGAATTTTGGCTGAAATGGGAATCAGGTTAAGATAATTTTTCATTGACATTCCCTCCCAAATCACTCAAAATACCGTCCGCCACCTGCATTACCCGATCCACCGAAGTAATCAGATTCGGATTGTGCGTGATCATCAAAATAGTCTGCTGGTACTGAACGGATGCCTTGCGCAAAAGCTCCATCACTTCCCTGCTGTTTTTCCTGTCCAGATTCCCGGTCGGTTCGTCCGCCAGAATCAGTTTCGGCTTTGTGATTAACGCCCTGCCGATCGCCACCCTCTGCTGCTGCCCGCCGGAAAGCTGCCCCGGCAAGTGTCTGCGCCGCTCCTGTAATCCCAGCACCTCCAAAAGCTCCTCCACCTGTCGGGAATCCGGTTTTTTATAGTCCAGCAATAGGGGAAAAATAATATTCTGCTCCACGTTGAGCTCCGGTATCAGATGAAATGACTGAAAGATAAAACCGATATTGCGGCGTCTGAAAATGGTGCGCTTCTCCTCTGTCATGGCGAATAGATCCTGCCCGTCTATCAGAATCTTTCCGACGGTCGGTTCGTCCAGCGCGCCGATGCAGTTTAAGAGGGTGCTTTTGCCGGAACCGGATTCCCCGATCACTGCCGCGAACTCCCCCTTTTTCAGTGAAAAAGAGACATGCTTCAATGCCTCTACTTTCGCTTCGCCTTTTCCGTAAGTTTTACACAGATCGTTGACTTCCACGATATTCATTGTATCACTACCTCCTTTATGACAAGGATAGCAGAGGCAGCTTACAATCCCATGAAAACAACCTTACAAATTCGTAAGCAAAGGTAAATTCCTTCGGAATTAACCTTGCGAGGACTGCTCCGCAGCCTCGGTCGGGAACATAAGGATAAACACAGCCCCCTCCCCCGGTGTGCTGCTCACCGAGAGGATGCCGTCCTGCCCTTCCACAATGGACTTGGCGAGTGGAAGTCCCAGACCGAGCCCCTGCCTGCTGCCATCCCTTTTGCCGTGGTAAAACCGCTTAAACACATGCGGCATATCTTCCGCCGAAATGCCGCAGCCGTCGTCAGCCACCGACAGACGAAACATTGCCGGGGAACGCTCCCACGAAACCATAATCGTGCCATCCTCTTCGGTATGGTCCAACGCGTTTTTGATCAGATTGGCGACCGCCTCTCTCGTCCACTGTCTGTCACAGAAAAGCATCTGCGCGGGATCGCCCTCTGTGACAAGCCGTTTTCCTTCCGCCTGCGCCCGCACGGAAAGATCCGCCGCCGCACTTGCAACCAGGTCGGATGCCGTCTGCCATTCCTTCTGAAAAACAATGCTCCCCGCGTCGATACGGCTCACCGTAAGAAGCGTCTGCACAAGCTGCTCCATCCGCTCCAGAGACTGCATGATTTTGCCGGAAAACCGCTCCACCGTCTCCGTGTTATCCGGCTCCTGCGCTATGATTTCCGTATACATGTGCAGAGCTGCAAGCGGCGTCTTCAGCTGATGGGAGATATCCGAGATCGTGTCCCGCAAAAAGACTTTCAACTGCTGTTCTTTGCCGCCTTGCGCCCGCAGCGCCACAGCCAGCTCTTCCACCGCCGCAAATAACCGGTATATACTGCCGTTTTCATTTTGGGGCAGATGCCGGTCAAAATTCCCCTCGGAAAATCGGGTGATAATGTCCTGCGCATAGCAGTATAACTTTTCCCTTCTTTGTAAGAAACAGGCAGTCACGCACACCAGCATGACAGATAAAAGAACCGCTGCGCCTGCGGCAATCACCGCAAACAGACGCACCGACCTGTCCACCGCCGGAAATAGCATAAAAGAGACGTCGCCGCTATGTCCCATCTGCCGCATCAAAGCAATGCCCTCTTCTGTGGACTCCGCGTTTTTGACGGCTCCGGCAATCAGAACCGGAGAGACACCCTGCCCTACCAGAGAGGACACAAGAGTCTGCTCCCGCTCAAAGAGGATGTGCTGCGCCTCCCTCCCGTGCACCCATGAAAGAAAAACTGTCAGCATGACAAATGCGCCAGCCAGCCAAAGCAGACCTGCAAAGTAATACCTCGTGCTCTTTTCCTGCATCGTATTCATATCGCTCCGTCCTCTCTCCTCCATCTGTACCCGAATCCCCGCACCGTCAGCAGATGCTTCGGATTGGACGGGTCCTCCTCTATCTTCTCTCGCAGTCTGCGGATATAGACGGACAGCGTATTGTCGTCCACAAAGTTGCCGTTGCCGTCCCAGAGCGCATCCAGAATCGTATTTCGCAAAACCGTCTGCCCCTCGTTTCTGACAAGCAGGCAGAGCAGACGGTACTCCGCGCCGGTCAGATTAAGCGGCTCGCCTTTCAAAAAAGCGCCTCCCCCATATAAGTCAATGGACAGCGGTCCGGAAGTGAGAGGCTTCGTCCCGCCCGATTCACTGATCCCGCTCCGTCTGAGCAGCGCCCGTATTCTGGAACAGAGCTCCCCAAGCTTAAAAGGCTTCGTAATGTAATCGTCCGCACCGCTGTCCAGCCCCCGGATCACATGTACCTCCTCATCCATCGCCGTCAGAAAGATGATGGGCACCTGGTTGCCCCGCTCCCGCACAAAACGGCAAACATCCACCCCGTTTCCGTCCGGCAGGGTAACGTCCAGCAGCAACAGGCTGTAAGCCCCTGTTTTCAGACAGGCATACGCCTCCCTGACCGTCTGCGCCACGTCCACGATATAGCCTTCCCTGCCAAGAGAATAGGTCAGCCCGTCGATCAGATCCGCGTCGTCCTCCAGTAAAAGTATCGTGTGTTCCAATGTCGTTCTCTCCTCGTTCCCTTAAAATCATTACTTCATTTTGCTACCAAACACCACTTTCCGTCAAGCGGATATCTTTTTCATCCCCGCAGATTGCACACAGCCTGTTTAGAGGATTGCCCGCAAAAAGCAGTAATATGATTGCAGAAAAGCGTTCCCCGGCATTCCGTCGGCAAACGCTTTTTCAACCGCTTTTCTTCACTCACTGAACCGGCAGACAGCTTTTACGCCCATGCCGCTTATGATACCTATTTGTCAGTAAACGTGGAGTTCTGCTTCCTATATGTGTCCGTGTCCTTCTGGGCAAGCTCCTGCTCTACCTGCGCCAGCTTGTTCTCCAGTTCCTTCGTTTTCTTTTCGTCCCCATCCGCCGATTGAAGCTGTTGCTCAAGCTGCTGCTTTTTCTGCTTTAATTCCCGGATTTCCCGATCCACCTTGTCCGTATTGCCGACGCATTTCTCCTCGCCGTCGTCCGGGGTGTCCGCGTTTACTTTCGGGGATTTGTCGCCACTGTCCTTCTTCGGATCGTTAAAGAAGACTTTCTTGTTGCCGTTCTCGTCCTGCCCCACGTGGTACAGCCCGTTAGGCTTCTCCCCCGACTTCTCGCTGCTGATGTACTCGTCATGGGGCGCGGGCTTCTGGTTCGATGCCTGTGTCTCCTTCTGCGCACTTCCAGCTCCTGCCGTCTTTTCCCCGTTCTGACTGTTTTCGGCTTTCGCAGTCTTCTCCCGCTCTGTCTGCAGACGATCCGCATAATCGGTTTTGTAGGTACTGCCGTTTACCTTGATTTCCATTGCCATATAATTTTCCTCCTTTTTCCCCGCAGAATGTCTGCGGTATCTTTCTCACACTGTTTTCGGCATACAAAAAGAGGATTTAACCGATTTGCCGTGGGATGCTTGCTTCGTGCTGTGGAATGACAAGCAGCACACTTAAAAGGAAGGAATTTTCCTGCGTTTTGATGCTCATTGCTCCCTGATATTTTTCCGCCACCGCCTTAATATTGGACAGACCTGTCCCCTGTCCGGCAGGTCCTTTTTTCTGAAAACTGTTCTCCACTTCCAACAAAACAAAATCTCCCTGAACGCGTCCCGACAGACGGATAAACTTTTCCGTATCGCTGCCTGCATCCCGGCAGGCATGAATCGCATTGTCCAAAGCGTTTGACAAGATAATGCAAAAGTCGATATCCCGCACCGGACACGGGTACGGCAATAGCAAAGAGCAATCCACATTAGTCCCCATACTTTTTGCAATCCCCAGCTTGTTTCCCACCAGAATATCCGCCACCGGGTTGCCTGTGCCGCAGGGCAGGGAAAGTTCCGCTGTCATATCCGCCAAGTCCCCGATATAGGCAGACGCCTCCTCCGATTTCCCATTTTGCAAAAGGTCTTTCACCACCGTAATATGATTTTTAATGTCGTGGCGAAACGATTTTGTCTTTTCATAACGCGCCCGCGCTTCCTCCACATAGTGATTCAAGGAGCTTTCCTCCTGCTCTAACAGCGACAGTTCCGTGCGCAGCCTGAAATTCTGGAGCAGCTTTTTATAGGCGAACATAAGGCAGAATAAACTCGCCATACCGAAAAGCTGTATCACAAACATATGATGGTGTTTAATCGGAATACCCCTGCCGCCCGCATTCTGAATCGTCTCATTCCCATAAATGATGGAGCAGATATATTCATCCATAAAAAAGATCATCAATGCCGGTATCAGAAACAGAAAAAGATATTGCTTTTCCGCCGTTTCAAAGGGCAAAAAGAAGCGGTACACCACACAGTAGCAGACCGCCGCCAGCGCCACCGCCGTAATGCCAAGCAAAATAGAAACCACGGCGGCTGCATTCTGATGCACTGCAAGCGTCCATGGAGACAGCATACCTGACAGAGAATTGACAATGCCCTGACAAATCTCCATAATCCCCACCGTCAGCGCCGCATAAAAAACAGCGGATTTCCAGTCGGCACGGCATGGCAGTATCCCAATTGCTATGAGAAGCAACGTGTAAACCAGATATTCGGTGATACTTCCCACCGGCAAAAACAGCACCAGAGCCAGACCGGGCAATGCAAACAGCAGAGCATAAAAAGTCCTGCCCTTTTTCTGCAAAAACCGGATAAAAAAGATAAATCCGAGCAGCATCTGCAAGCTTCCTATGATATAACCGTTAAACCAATCGAGATAAATCTCCATCTCACAGCCTCCGTTCGTAACAGCTCAGCCTTCGTTTCACTGTTACCTCCAGTCTTTCATATACTGCAAAATCACCTCGGAAAAGTCCTTGCTCCGCAGTCTGGAAATGGGGATTTCTTTCCCGTTCTCCATATACGCCACGCCGTTTTTGTAGCTTTTCAGATACTGCATATTGATCAGATAGCTTCTGTGGCACCGGAAAAAACGGCTGTCCAGCCTTTCCTCCAGATTCTCAATTCGATCGTAAAAGTCAACCACCTCCGACGACGCCAGATGCAGATACACCTTTCTATCTATTATTTCCGCAAAAACAATATCTACAAAAGAAATAATGCTTCTCTCATAGCCCTTCTGCACGAGCAGTTTTTCCCCGCCTGCATTGTTCATGGAGACAAGCAGACGCTCCATCGTCCTTGCAAACTGCCTCTCCTCAACCGGCTTCACCAGATAGTCATATGCCTGCACCTCAAAGGACTGGAAGACCATCTCTCTCAGAATCGTAATAAAAATGAGGAACCCCTTAAACTGCCGGTTGCGCAGTTTCCTCGCCGTCTCCATGCCGTCCATCCCCTTCATCTGAATGTCGAGAAAAAGAATATCTATGCTCTTGTCATACTTTAACAAATCCTCTCCGCGGGAAAAGCAGGCAATAGAGGTTTCCATACTTTTTTCTCGGAAAAATCCGTTCACCAGTTTTCTGATCTGATCCGCTGTCTGCTTTTCGTCGTCACAAATCGCAATCGTAATCATGACCGCCTCCTTAGAGCTGGTATTATATCACGATTTTTTCCGGGAGACAATGGAAGTGCCGCAGAATGCGGCGTGGAGGATGTGGAATGCGGCGACACACTTGCCGAGCTGCTCCAATCGGAACCCAGTAAATTAAATAAGATTCCACGGCAATCTATGCGGACTTAATCCCCAATGGCTCCCCGAGAAGAATTTTTAATTTGTGATTTATCCAACAAGTATATTTAAAATTTAATGAAAAATATTATAAAAGTGATTGTAAAAACAAAATTTATCACATATACTATTACCGTAGAGAATAGGAGGTGTAAATAATGCTGATTAGATTTGCTGTTGAAAACTACAAATCATTTAAAAAGCAACAAGTATTTAGTATGGCAGCAGGAAAACAAACAAGGCATTCCTCTCACTGTTTCACTGTGGACGGGAAACGTTTGTTAAAGAGTAGTTTTTTCTTTGGAGCAAACGCTTCAGGAAAATCAAATTTTGTGCGTGCATTGGATTTTATGCGTCGGGTAACTATAAAGGGATCAAGAGCGATGCAATATGATGATTGCTTTTTCCGTATTGATTCAGTGTGCAGAGAAAAACCAGGTGTTTTCCAAATTGACTTTGTTGCTGAGCAGACTATTTTCTCATATGGTTTTACGATTAACTACTTGACACATGAGTTTTGTTCTGAATGGCTTTACCGCATAGATTCTTCGGAGAAAGAAACTTGTATTTTTGAGAGAGCACACGGAAAGCAAATTACAACAGACTTACGGTTGAATAAGAAGTCCGAACTGCGATTCAATATTTACTGCGAAGATTTAAAGGTGGATGAGCTTCTTTTGAATGAGGTTGGAAACAAAAACCTCGATGAGGATTCTGACTTACATGATTTTATTGTTGCGTATGAATGGTTTAAAAAACTTATCGTTGTATATCCTGGCTCTCATGCTCGTAATAAAACTAATTTTTTCTTGAACCCAGCATCAAGTACTGATTCTATGGTTGATATGCTTAGAGCTTTTGATACCGGGATAGAAGAAATCACAAAAGGAAAGCAACCGGCAGAAGAAGCATTTTCCTTCTTGCCTGACGAGGTAAAAAAGGAAGTTTTGAATGATTTAGAACAAACCATGAGAAGTAAGCTTCAAGATGGAGATCACTGCAAAATTGAAATTGGTGATTATCAGTTTGAAATTTCTATCGAGGATGAAGAAATTATTGCTGAGAAAATTATGCTGGATCATGGAAATCCGGCAGAATTATTTGAGCTTTCTGATGAATCAGATGGTACAAAACGTTTGTTTGACTTAATTCCGTTGTACGAATTTGGACAAAAAGGAAAAATAATTATTATTGACGAACTTGATCGAAGTTTTCACTCAAAGCTTACTGAGAAATATATCAAACGCTTTTTTGAAATTACAAAGGAAAAGCCGTGCCAATTGATTTGCACAACCCATGATCTTAATCTAATGGATTTAAAAATCCTTCGCCAAGATGAGATTTGGTTTGTTGAGCGTGAAAAAGATCACAGTTCGAGAATATATTCGTTGAGTGATTACAAACAGAGATTTGATAAAAACATATTAAATGACTACCTGATTGGAAGATATGGTGCCATACCTTGCTTTCAAGACAATGAATGGCAGGAGGATAGTGAATGAGTTTACCTTATCGACTGGGGAGTAGGTCACTGTTTGTCCGTACTCATGAGGATTCCATAGAGCCAAAGCGTGTCGTTTTTCTCTCTACAGAGGGAACAAAGACAGAAGTGCACTATTTTAATTTTATTGAAAAATACAGGGAGCAACTGGGGATTGACGCAATAGTTCATATTGAGATATTGAAGAGATACGATACTAACAGTGATCCAGAAAATGTATTGGAATTGTTGGAGGAATATGTCCAATTCAGAGAAAATAGAATGTTTGAAAAGGAAATTGACTCGCTTAGTTTAAAAAACTATTCAACAAAATTTATAAGAACTTATTTAGAAAATCCTTCCAGCCTTTCTACAAAAGAATGCAATAAATTTCAAGCAGTTTTACAAGAAGAGCATATAGACTGCAAATTACGATCAAATGGGACATCCGTTCCGCCGAAGCGGAACGGCTATT
>ERZ779637.90-NODE-90-length-64551-cov-14.414754_pt1 | contig 64551 bp, 65 predicted proteins | sample MGYA00514196_ERZ779637 | MGnify/ENA primary metagenome ERZ779637 (study PRJEB29562, sample SAMEA4376700) | mouse gut metagenome | isolation source: Cecum | study: EMG produced TPA metagenomics assembly of the A DSS colitis mouse model was used to assess the...
CGCCGCCGGTCATGGAGGCCATCTCGGAGAAGGTCATGCCCAGGGGGGTCATGCCCGTGTGCTCGCGGTTCACGATCACCACGCCGTTGGAGAAGGGCTCAATGCCGCAGATGCACTCGAAGCAGCCGCAGGAGGTCATGGGATCCTCCATGATGGAGTACAGGGTAACGCTCTCCAGAGCGCCCTGGCTGTACTTGTTCACCGCCTCGTTGACCTCTTCCCAGCGGCCCACGTTCTCGTCAATGACCTTGTTCTTGGGCACGATCTGGCAGGGTCCGGAGGGATCCAGCTCGTTGGTGGCCTTGGCGTCCAGCCAGCTCACCGCGCCGCACAGGCCCAGACGCTCCGGGGTGACAATGCACACGTGGCTGGGGGAGAAGGACTGACACATAATGCAGGTGTAGAACTGGTCCACGTTCTCGTCCGTCAGGCTGCCCAGACGCTCGTCGCGCTTTTCGTAGGCGGGGATGGCCACCTCCTGGCGGAACTTGGCGCACTCGTCGGGATCGGTGATGATGGTGACCTCGCACTTGTCGATGACCGCGTCATAGTCGCTCTTGAGCTTGGCGTAGAGCACCTCGGCAAAATCCTTGGCCCGCACGCCGGCCTCAAAGGCGGCCTTGCTGATGCGCACGCGGATCACGTCCCGCTGGCCGGTGTGCATCACGCCCTCCATGCAGTTGATGTAGGCGTGGAACTTGCGCTCAAACACGGACTCGAAGTCGCTGGTCATGTTCTTGCCGGCCACATCGGCCACCATGCAGAAGTCCACCTTGCTGCCCACCTCGAACTGATCGAAGTCGGGCCCGATGAGGGTGAAGCGGTGGTCCTCCACCTGGGAGAGCTCCTTGCTGCGCACCAGCTCCAGGCCGGTCTTGCGGGAGCCGTCAAACTCCAGCTGCATGTCGCCCCGGCGGACAATCTCGCCCTCAAAGGCGGAGGAGAAGGCGACGGGGATGTCGATCTTGGTGATCTTGATCTTGATGTCCCGGGCCTCCAGGCTGGTGGCGTTGAACTTGGTGGTGTCGGGCTGGATGATGAGGCTCTTGGGCACCCGGAACATGTTGTTCTCCTCGGTGTCGTTGGTGACAACGGGGAAGCCCAGCTGGATGGCGCCCGCGCCGCAGGCCACGGTCATGTCGTCCACAGGGGCGTAGGCGTTGACAAAGGCGAACACGCGCTCCATGGTGTAGCGCCACATGGCCTCGTAGTCGCCGGCCTGGGTGCTGCCGAAGATGAAGGCCGCGCGGAGGGCCACGCTGACCACGTGGGCCACGCTGGAGAGGTCATGGCCCAGAGCCACGTTGCGCACGTTGAAGCCCAGCTTCATGCCCTGCTCCACGCACTGGTCAATGATGCCGCCCACCAGGGTGACAAAGATGCCCTGGGACTGGTACTCCTTGACCAGGTTTGCGCCCTCCTCGGCGGTGGGAGCCGCGCCGATGATGACCGCCACGCCGGGGATGTCCCGGGTGACCAGGGGCACGCCCAGCTCGCGGACCTGGGCGTCGGTGAAGTGGCCCTGGACCGGCTCCTCATAGGGGCTGCCGCCGGCCATGGCGTACTTCATCAGTTCGATCATCTCCGCAGACAGGGCGGTGGCCACGCCGGAGGTAAAGATATCCTTGGTGCGGTTGTTGCGGGTCATGAACGCCTTGATCTCGTTGTCCAGAGCGTCCTTGGCCTCGCCCACCGTGGCCACCTTCCTGCCGGTCATGGCGTACAGGCAGGGCAGGGAGTAGGCGGTATCCCCGAAGGTGGCGGGGGCGTCGGGCCCCAGCTTGGCCAGGGCCTCGTCCACCGCCTTGACCGCCAGGGCGTACATCTCGTCGTTGCCGGAGAAAACGCGCTCAAATAATGTTTTCACGTTATGATTCACTCCTCACGATACTCTCAGAAGTTATTTTTCTCTTGGTCCTCTTGGTCCATTTTGTCCTTGATGGCCCGGATCTCCTCCACGGCCTGGGCGCTGTAGTCGAAGGGGGACCGGCCGCTGCGGTCCGCCTCGATCACGCCCGCGCTGTAGTGGATGAACCCCAGCAGGTCCTGGGCCGGGATCCGCGCCCGGAGAAATTCCTCATCCCGCTCATCCCGGACCTTGTTGGCCACCACCCGCACCTTGGTCACGCCGATATCCGCGGCCAGACTCTTGATGCGCTCATAGGTCTGGATGCTCCGGGCCCCGGGCTCGATGACCACGATGAACTGGTCCATCACAGAGGCCGTGCCCCGGCCCAGGTGCTCCAGCCCCGCCTCCATGTCCATGACCACCACGTCGTCCCTGCGGAACACCAGCTTCGACAGGATGGCCTTGAGCATCACGTGCTCCGGGCACACGCAGCCGGACCCGCCGGTGTCCACAGTGCCCATGACCAGCAGCTTCACGCCGTTCACATCCCGGCTGAGCTTGTCGGGCAGATCGGAGACCTCTGGGTTGAGCTTATAGAAGGTGTTGGACTCGTTGGCAGCGGTCCGCTCCCGGGCCAGCTCCTTCATCTTGGAGACGGGGACGATGGCGTTGACCTCCTCCTCCGTCAGCCCCAGGGCCAGGCCCAGGTTGGCGTCCGGGTCCACGTCCGCGGCCAGAACGCTGCGGCCCTCGGCGGCGTAGAGCCGGCATAGGGTGGAGGCGAAGGTGGTCTTGCCCACCCCGCCCTTGCCGGTGATGGCTACTTTCATAGGAAATCCTCTTTACTTAATCTTTAGTTACCGTTTTCTCAGCCTCCCGGCGGCGGCAAGAACCAGACCGGAAATTCCGAAAAGCAGTCCCGCCGCGCCCTCCCGAAGAGAGCAGAACAGGTTCAGACAGATATCCGCTAGGAATTCCATGGGACGGCCTCCCCTCGAAAACAGTATGTATCTATAACGATCAGATCCCCAGGGCTGCGCGCTTGGCCTCAATGGCCTCGATCATCTTGTCGCCCAGCTTGCCGATGTCCAGCTCCACGGTGTACTTGGCCTCCACCCAGTCCTTGATGCCGTGCTCGCCCTGGAGCAGGTTGGTGACCTCCTCGGAGCCCTTGGTGTAGGGATCCACGCCCAGGAAGGTGTCGATACCGGTGGCGACGACGTAGTTGCCGATGGACACGGCCTTCTCGCTCATCCACTCGGGGGCGCAGCCCACCAGGGGGATCTGGGAGATGTTCCAGCCGGAGTCCTTGGCCACGTCGGCGGCCAGGACCATCATGCGGGAGATGTCCACGCAGGAGCCCATGTGGAGCACCGGGGGAATGCCCACCAGCTCGCACACCCGCTTGAGGCCGTCGCCGCACAGCTCCTTGGCCTCCTTGTCCAGCAGGCCGGACTTGGCGGCGGCCTGGGCGGCGCAGCCAGACACAACGATCAGGATATCGTTGGCCAGCATTTTCTTCATCAGCTCGATGTGGGCGGTGTCGGGACGGACCTTGGGGTTGTTGCAGCCGACGAAAGCCATAGCGCCCCGCAGCACGCCGGACTTGATGCACTCGATAAGGGGCTTCATGGTGCCGGTTACGTCCACCTGGGTGTTGGTCACGCCGTCCAGGCACTTCTTGATGGCCTCCACGGAGTAGCCCACGGTGGCGTTGGCCTTGATGTCGGGAATATGGACCAGATCCTGGTTGCGGTTCTTGAAGTTCTCCACCGCCATGCGGACGATGGCCTTGGCGTTCTCACCGGCGGTCTCCTCGCTGAAGTGGATGAACTCGCTGTCCGGCATCCGGGCGATGTCAGAGGTGGTGATGAACTTGGTGTGGAAGCACTTCGACAGGGGGCCCAGGGCGGGGAAGATGCACTGAACGTCCACCACAATGGCCTCGCAGGCGCCGGTGAGCACCACGTTCTCCTGCTGGAGGAAGTTGCCGGCCATGGGGATGCCGTGGCGCATGGCCACCTCGTTGGCGGTGCAGCACACGCCGCAGATGTTGATGCCCTTGGCGCCGTTGGCCTTGGCCAGGGCGATCATCTCGGGATCCTGGGCGTAGAACACGATCATCTCGGACAGGGAGGGGTCATGGCCGTGGACCACGATGTTCACCATGTCCTTCTCCATCACGCCCAGATTGGCGGTGGTGTCGATGGGCTTGGGGGTGCCGAAGAGCACGTCGGAGAACTCGGTGCCGCACATGGACCCGCCCCAGCCGTCGCACAGGCCGGCCCGCAGGGACTGGCGGATGAGGGCCTCCGGCAGGGAGGAGCAGCCCATATGGGTCATATGCAGGGACTGGGAGACCTCCCGGTCAATGGCCCGGGGCTCGATGCCCGCGTCGTGCCAGAGCTTCCTGGTGTGCTCGGGAGCCCGGGAGAGGAAGCGGCAGTTGCCGAAGGGCTTGCCGTACTCCATGAGGGCCGTCTCCGCTACCTCGTGGGCCAGATCATAGATGTCCTTGCCCTCGGTCTCAATGCCCCACTCGCCGGCAATCCGCTTGAGCTTCTCGGGGTCCTTGACCGTGTAGTTGCCGCCCTCCTTGGTCTGGTAGAGGGTGTGGCAGATGGAGCGGCCGTGATCGGAGTGGGTAGCCGCGCCGCCGGCGGTGAAGCGCAGGTAGTTGCGGGCCACGATGCCGTGGACGTCGCAGCCGCAGATGCCTCTGGGGGCCTTGGGCGTGATGCGGCACGGGCCCATGGAGCAGATGCGGCAGCAGATGCCCTCCTCGCCGAATTTGCAGTGGGGGGTCTGGTTCTTGACGCGCTGCTGCCAGGAGTCCGCGCCGACCTGACGGCCGTTTTCCAGCAGCCGTTCGGTGGCGGCTTCCATTTGCTCGACAGTGATTAGTTTCATAGCCGGAATGTGGAAAGCACGGTGGACGTGCTCTCGTTTCTCCTTTCTATCCAGATAAATGATCGTCATGGGGGATCCGTATTGTCACATTTTTCACAATACATCGTCTATATCTTAACAAAATCCACCGAAAAAAGCAAGTGTAAAATCCCCCCATGGGGGACTTTTTTTCGGTTTTTGGGGCGGGTTTGCAAAATTCAGCGGAATGCCCAATACCTGGCCCAGCTCCCGGAGCGGGCGGCCGCCGAAAGCGCCGCCGCCGCCCCAAAGGAGGGGCTTTTCCCCGGCTTTTCGCCAAATCCCGGGAGGAAAAAAAGACGGCGGACCGGAGGCTTCTCCCTCCGGCCCGCCGGGTCCGCCGCCCCCGGCGGGGTGCGGCGGGGGCGGTCACTTCACAAACTGCTCGATGGCACGGTTGAGCTCGTCAATGGCAGCCCGGTCCTGGGTGCTCATGGCGTCCACAATGCAGTGCTCCAGGTGGTCCTTGAGGATGACCTTGCCCGTATTGTTCAGGGCGCTGCGCACCGCTGAGAGCTGGACCAGGACCTCCGCGCAGTCCCGGCCCTCCTCCACCATGGCCTTCACCCGCTCCAGGTGGCCGATGGCCCGGGCCAGCCGGTTCACCACCGCCCGGGTCTGAGTGTGGGTATGGGTATGGGCGTGGCCGTGGTCTGAATGCTGCTCACACATGGGCTTGCGCCCCCTTTCCTCCTGTCGATTCACGGCCCATTATACCAGACCGGGCGGAGGAGCGCAAGCCCCGCCGGGGGATCGCCACTTTTTACCGGACGCCGCAGGCGGTCTCCCGCCTTTCCCCGCCGTTTGTCCTCACGGAATACCGCCGGAGGGTCATCTGTCCCCGCCGGAGGGCCCCCGCTTCTCCGCCCGCCGGGCCACGCTGTTGGTATCCAGGGAGTCCCGGAACACCACGAACCGATCGTACAGAAACTCCAGGACAAAATTGGCAATCATGTTGATGACCGTCACCAGATACTCGTTCCACCCCAGCACGTCCGCCAGATAGTGGCCCAGCCAGGTGGAGGCGGGGGTGAACACGCAGTAGAAGGCCAGCACCAGGGCCATGGCCCTGGGCACGTTGCTGGCGGACTGGAAGGTGTAGCGCCGGTTCAGGGTGAAGTTCCACACCACGGACAGCGTCAGGGCGATCAGGTAGCAGGGCCAGTAGCTCCACCCCGTCAGCTCGTTGAGCAGGGAGAAGGCCCCCAGCTCGATAATCCCTGCGGAGAGGGAGAACAGGAGAAATTTCAGGGAGCGCAGCAGCTCTTTTCGATTCATCATCCTCCGTCCTTTCTATCCGTTCAGGGCCCGGAAGTGGTCCCTGTTAGCCCGGTAGAGCCGTCGGAACACGGCAAAGCTCTTTTCGTAGACCGCCCGGGCGTCCCCGTTGGGCCGGAACACCCGCTCCGGCGGGATCAGGGTCCCCACGCCCTCCAGGTCCGGCAGGAGCCCCAGACCCACGGCCATCACCGCCGCCGCGCCCACGCTCCCCGCGTTCTGGGGGCTGGCCACGGTCTCCACCGTCCGGCCGGTGACGTCCGCGAGGATCTGGGCCGTCACCGGCGACAGGGCCCCGCCCCCCACGAACCGGACCGGATCGGAGGTGGCCGTCTTCCCGGCCTGACACTCCAGCATCCACCGCAGATGGAAGCACACCCCCTCCAGCACCGCCCGGATGAGCTCGCTCTTGCCGGTGTTCAGGCGGATGTTGAAGAACATCCCCGCCGCCGCCGGGTCCTCAAAGGGGCAGCGGTTGCCGTGGAGCCAGGGGGTGAAGAGCACGCCGCCGGACCCCGGGGGAACCCGCTCCACGGTCTCGGTGAGGTAGTCGTAGAGGCTGGCATACACCGCCTCCTGACTTCCTGTCACGTCCCGCTTCTCCAGGTACACCCCGATCTCGTCCAGAGCCAGATGGTCCTTCACCCACTCCAGGCACTTCCCGGCGGTCTCCATCTCGGCGAAGTAGTTGAACCGCCCCCGCTGGGCCCCCACGATGGCGGCAATCATGGCGTTCACGTCCACCAGCTGCCGGTCCGTCACCGTGGACACCCAGCCGGAGGTCCCGCAGTAGATGTGGGTGGACCCCACCGCCGCCGCCCCCGCGCCGATGCCGATGAGGGACGCGTCCCCGCCGCCGCCGAACACCGGCGTGCCCGGGGCCAGCCCCAGCTCCGCCGCCGCCCGGTCCGTCAGGCCCCCCACCCGGTCCGTGGACTGGATGATGGGGGCCAGGTGGTCCGGCTCCACGCCGAACATCCGGCACAGCTCCCCGCTCCAGTCCTCCCGCCGGGTGTCGTAGAGCAGGGTTGCGTAGGCGGAGTCCTGGGTCATCACCGCCCGGCCGGTACACCGCAGGAGCAGATACTCCTTCACGTCCAGCCACTTGTCCACCCGCCGGAAGTTCTCCGGCTCATGGGCCTGGACCCACTTGTATTTCCACACCGGGTCCTTCACGCTGCTGGGCACCGCCCCGGTGGCCCGCAGGCACCGGAGCAGCTTGAACACGTTGGCCCCGGCGATTCTGGGGCCATGGGCCAGCCCCTTTTTCAGCTCCGCCCCCGCCCGCTGGTCCATGTAGCTCATGGCCGGGCGCAGGCTCCGGCCCTCCCGGTCCACCAGGACCAGCCCCTGCATCTGGGAGCAGAAGGAGAGACCGGCCACCTGCTCCGGGGTGATCTCCGTGCGTGTGAAGAGCTCGCCGGTGGTGCGGCCCATGGCCCGCCACCACTCCTCCGGGTCCTGCTCCGCGCCGCCGCCCTCCAGGAGGCGGAGGCCGTAGCCCTCCTGGGCGCTGGCCAGGAGCTCGATCCGCTCCCCCAGGCCGAACAGGCATGTCTTCACCCCCGTGGTGCCGATGTCGTAGGCCACTACATAGGTCATCTCGTTCCCTCCCCACGGCCGCTCCCCCTCCGGGGGACAGCCCTCAGCCTTTCCGCTTTCCATAGGCGTACCGGTACGCCAGCCGCTGGATCAGCGCGTCCGCCTGCCCCAGGGGGCGGCAGCCGGGCTCCTCCCGGGCGTAGAGCCAGGCGGTGCAGCCCTTGCGCAGCAGGGAGCGGGCCGCGTCCACATCCCCGGCCGTGGCCCCCGCGCACAGGGCCCCGCAGCCGCGGAGCAGCACCGCGTTCCTGCCCCGGATTGCCCGCTCCACCCGTCCCGGCTCCGCCGGCACGCACAGCACGTCCGCCCCGGCCATCTGGGCCAGATCGTCCAGATAGGGCCGCAGGCGGCGGACCCGTCCGCTCACCGCCGCCACCTCCGCCGCCCTCTCGTGGGCGGCGTACTGGAAGGGCCCGGCCCGGTAGAGGGCGGCGTGGAGGGCCGCAATGGGGGGCAGGGGCCGGCCGGCCACGGGGTAGCTCCGGCGCTCCCCCTCCAGCTCCAGCAGGAACGCGTCCCCCCGCCGCCAGCTGACCCCCCAGTCCGGCACGGGCTCCCCGCCCGCCGCGGCCTCCGCCACAGACCGGCACCGCTGGCCGCAGACCTCCTCCAGCGCCTGGGCGGCGGCGAAGGCGTCCTCCATGTCCCGGCCCAGGCACAGCGCGCCGTGGCTGCGCAGCAGGAACGCCCGGCAGTCCGGCCACGCCTCCGCCTCCGCCGCCACGGCACGCCGCAGCCGCTGGGTGCCCGGCAGTCCGTAGGCCGCGCAGGGGACCCGCTTGCCCAGGTCCGGGTGGATGAACCCCGTCAGGGCCCGGCCCGCCGTGCCGGCCACGGAGGCCCAGCGCTGGTGGGTGTGGATGACGAACCGGACCTCCGGCCGCAGCCGGTAGGCGTCGGCGTGGATGCCCTTCTCGCTGGAGGGCTTCACCGTCCCGCTGTGGGATCCGTCCGCGATGTTCACCACCGCCAGCTGCTCCGGCCTCAGATCCTCGTAGGGCAGGCCGCTGGGGGTGATGACAAAGGCCGTGTCCGACACCCGGGCGCTGATGTTGCCCCAGGTGCGCTCAATGAGCCCCTCCCGGACCAGCCGGAGCCCCGCCTCCAGAACCTGCTCCCGGGCAGCCGTCTCCGTCATGGCCGGTCCTCCAGGGGGCCGCAGCCCGCCAGCACCCGGTCAAACCGGGAGAGCACGTCGTCAATCATCTCCTCCGTGTAGGCCGCGCTGGTGTACAGCCGGGACCCGGCCAGGGTGACGATGCCCTCGGCCATGTAGGCGGCCCCCATGTGCTCCATCTCCTTCTGGCGGATCCCGGTCTGCCGGAGGAGCTCCGGGATGGTCCAGGGCTTCTTCCAGTCAATGGCGAAGTGCATGGTGCCGGCATTGTCCAGGTGGCAGATGGAGCCCTGGTTAAAGGCCACGAAGGGCAGGCCGTATTTCTCAATGAGCGCCTGAAGCCCCGCCGTCAGCCGGTCCCCCATGCGCCCCGCCGCCTCGCAGGCGTTGGTGCGCTCGATCTCGCAGAGGGTGTAGTACCCCGCCGCGCAGGAGATGGGGGTGGCCGCCATGGTGCCGCCGCACATGGCCTTGGGCACCTTCTTGCCCGAGGCGTCCAGCCCGGCCCCCAGATGGGCCATGCAGTCCGCGTGGCCCCCCACGCCGCCGGCGCCGGGGTAGCCGCCGGCGATGATCTTCCCGAACACCGTCAGATCCGGGTCCACCCCGAAGAACCCCTGGGCTCCGCTCATCCCGATGCGGAACCCCGTGACCACCTCGTCGAAGATCAGCAGGGCCCCGTACTGCCGGGCCAGCCTGGCCGCGCCCCGGACAAACTCCCGGCTCACCGGCCGGGTGCCGCTCTCCGGGCCCATGGGCTCCAGATACACCGCCGCCGTGCCGCCGTTAAAGCGGTTGGCCCGCAGCTTCCGCTCCAGGTCCTCCAAATCGTTGGGGAAGAACTCGTCCGTGTGCTTGAACACGAAGCCGGGCACGCCCTTGGACATAATCCCCTTGGTCCCCGGCACCCGCATGCCGTAGGCCAGCTGATCGGACCAGCCGTGGTAGGCCCCGCCCATCTTCAGTATGTTTTTCTTTCCTGTCTTCAGCCGGGCGATCCGGGCCGCGCACATGGCCGCCTCCGTGCCCGAGCCCAGCATCCGGAACATCTCCACCGAGGGCACCAGATCGGAGATCTTTTTTGCCAGCTTGTACTCGTACTCGTGGAACAGCCCCGTGGAGGGGCCGCAGGTGTTGAGCAGCTCGATCACCCGCTCCCGCACCTGGGGCATGTTGCTGCCCAGGATGGTGGGCCCGCCGGCCTGGAGCAGGTCATAGTACCAGTTGCCGTCAATGTCCCACAGCTTGGCCCCCTCCGCCCTGGTGATGACAATGGGAAAAGGGTAGTTGAAGGCCAGGTTGTGCTGCACGCCGCCGGGGATCACCTTCCTGGCCTGACCGATCATCTCCCGGGACCGGGGACACCTGGCGTTAAAGTAGTTCTCCACGTAGTCCGCCAGCCTGTCCCGCCGGATGGACCAGACCGGCTGCCGGATCAGCTCGTCCAGCTGGGCCGTCACCGCCGCCGCGTCCAGATATTGGTCAATCGCAAAGCCGTTATATGCCATCGTTTCCGCCTCCTTGTGCGTTCTTGCGCATACGCGTCCTACAGGCGCCCATACGCCGCCCGTGAACAGATATTCATCTCTCACACTCAGCCTATCACACCCGCAGCCACTTGTCAACCAATGGCCGCAGATCCCTCAGGGAATCCATTTTTACATCGGCAGATGGAGCCTTTCGGGATTTGTGTAGGGGCGAGCATTGCTCGCCCCTACAGGAAACTGCGTTTTTCGGAAAACGAATTTCTGTGGCAGAGCCCGACAGAAAAGCCGGCTGGCAGGCCAGCCGGCTCTCTCTTGTGTGGGCGCGTCTTCCGCTGACAGGCGCGCTACTCGTCCTTCTTCTCCTCCCCGGCGGGCTGGGGCGGGGGGACCGCCTTCCTTCTGCGGCGGCCCAGACGGCGGAGGCCCAGCACGCCGCCGGCGATCACCGCCGCCAGCAGCAGCAGGGTCATCCAGTTGGCGGCCAGACCGATCACCAGCTCCTCCATGTTGTCCCTGCCCCGCTGGAGGCCGGTGGAGAAGGCGGATCCCAGCCGCTCACCGAAGGTCATGGGGGTCTCCTCGTCCGTGGACAGGCGGTAGACCTCCCGGAGCTGGAGGTTGACGGTGGAGTAGCCCACCAGGCTGTCGTACCGGCGCAGGCTGCCGGTGAGGTACTCGATCTGGAGCTCCGTCTCGCTCAGGGCGCTCTCCAGGGCGATGATATCCTCCATGGTGGCCGCCTGGGCCAGCAGGGTCTGCAGCCGCTCCAGCTTGGTGCGCTGGGTGGTCAGACGGGCCTCGCTGTCGTAGTAGGCCTCGCTGACGTCCTCGCTGTAGGCGTCCCGGCTGACCATGTGGGCCGCCTCCCCCGCCCGCTCCAGCAGGGGCTCGAACTGCTCCGCCGGGACCCGGATGGTGCAGGAGAGGCGGCGGTAGCTGCCCCCCTGGTAGAGGCTGCGGCTCTCAAACCAGCCCCCCAGCTCCTTGACCGCCTCGTCCAAAGCCTGACTGGCCTGGTCAAATTCCTTGGTCTCCAGATCCACGTCGGCGGTGTAGATGATCTTCACCCCCGCGGGCAGCCCGCCGCCGCTCTCCTCCGGGGACGGCTCCGGCATGCCCGTGTCCGCCCCGTCCAGGGCCCAGCCGTACTCCCCCTCCGCCGGGGCCTGGGGCGCGCTGTCCGTGGATACCATGTTGTTGTCCGCGGGCCTGCTGGCAGCGCTGTTGCTGCCGCCGCCGCAGGCGGTGAGGGTCAGCAGGGCGCACAGCAGCACCGGCAAAAGCCTTGTTCCCATTCTTTTCATCTTGACTTCCTCCTTTATGGCATATTTCTGTTTGCCTCTACCCATAAGGACGCAAACGGGAGGCAAATGTTCCGCGGAGCAGCAAAAATTTCTTCTCTCAGCGGCCGCGGCCTCCCAGCCGCAGTTGGCTGGGAGGCCGCGCTCTTGCCTGTATCCACAGCCGCTGAGCACCGTCCGGCCGGTTATGAATACAGATTCTTAATCATCCAGTTCCATCTGGACAATGGAGTTGTCGTCCATCCGCTTGTAGAGGTGCTGGAGATCGCTGCTGAGGTAGAAAGTACCCATAAAGACGTTGGTGCCGTCCAGGGCGTCCTCCAGGTAGATGTTCAGCTCCCGGCAGGAGAAGCTGTCCACCAGGACCCAGCCCGTTTTGGGGTAGACCGTGTAGTCGTGCATATCGTCCCCCTCCAGGCCCAGCTTCTCCGGATTCAGCCCGTTGAAGTACTCCAGCTGCTCCGTCAGCGCCTTGGGCTGGGCGGGCTCCTCCGTCTCCTCCTCCAGCGGCGGCAGAATGGTCCCCTCCTGGTGGGAGACCTGGATGGCCAGAGCAAACTCAGACCACGCCACCACCACCTGGAAGATCTTCTTGCTCTCCCCCTCCGCCGGCTCCATGGCGGACATCTTCTCCAGTATGACGGTCCCGGTCAGGGTCTCCAGCTCCGGCTCGTCAGCCAGCATCCGGTTCTCCTGGTCCGTGACATTGAACCCCTGCTCGCCGCCCCGCAGCACGCCGATATACTCCGCCGCCATCAGGGCCGGGTCCTCCATCTGGTTGTAGTGATAGGTGTATGATTCCACCCCGGCCTCGGCCGCCGCCTCTGTGGGGGCCTCCACGGAGGCGAGAAGGGCCTCGCCCTCGTCGATGATGCTGTCCAGGGAGACCACCTGGTCCTCCCCCACGGCGTAGACCGCCGGGGCCTCCTCCTTCTTGTCGCCGCAGGCCGTCAGAAGGGCCAGCATCAGGGCCGCAGCCAGGAAAATGCCGACTTTATTTCTCATGTGATGTCCTCGCTTTGTTCTCAATATCGCCGGCGCGTCAGTCGATGGTGCGCCGCTCCTCCCGCCGGATTGTCACCTGATCGTTGTTGCGCAGCTCGTGGGTGAAGGGACAGTCCGCGCCGTTCACCTGGAGCACCACCGGGCAGTCCAGGGTCTCGAAGTCGATGCCGGACCGGTCCAGCAGATCCATCAGGTAGTAGGGCCCGCCGTCCGCCTTCCCCGGCAGCACCAGGGCCTGACCGTTGAGGTAGATCCACAGGGGCTTCACCGCCGGTCTGGCGGGCTCCGCCGCCGGCGCGGGGAGGGGGGCAGGCTCCTGCGGGACTGCGGCCGCCGGAGCGGACTCCTGTGCCGGCTCCGCCGGCTCCGGCGCGGGCTCCGGCATCTCCGGCTCCGCCGGCTCCGGCGCTCCCTCGGCCCCGGGCTCCGCCGGAGGCTCTGTCTCCTCCCCCTCCGGCAAAGGGGCCTCCTCGGGCGCGTCCTCCGTCAGCTCGAAGGGCTCCTCCGTGGTTTGCAGCTGATCGCCGCTGTGCAGGAGCTGGTCCAGGGGGGCGGGGCGGCCGTTAATCAGTACGCCCCCTAAAAAGTCCTCCCCCAGCAGATCCTGGGCCGTCCGCTCGGCGGACTGCCCGGACACGGCGGGGATAAACTCGATCGCGTCCCCGGCGTAGACCACCGCGGAGGGGGCCGTATCCTCGCCGTTGAGCTTCAGGGTGCAGGGCACGGCGCTCTCCCCCCGGAAGGTCAGCCGCTGTCCGTCCAGGGTGACGCTCAGGCTCTTGCCCGTGCGGCCCAGCAGGTCGGCGGAGGTGTAGCCGTTCATCATCAGAAGATCCAGTACGGTCAGCGTGCCGCTGCGGAAGAGCTTGGCGGGCTGGCCGTTGAGCAGGATCCGGTAGCTGTCGCTGATAAGCCCCAGCCCGGCGGACACGGCGATGCCCAAAGGGGTGGCGTACTCGGGATCGTTGAGCTCATACTCCTGGGAGAAGGCGCTGATCTCGTAGTTGTTCCCCGCCAGGGCCACCCGCCGGTCATCCATATCCAGACACTGGGCCACCAGCTCCCGCAGTCCCACCAGCTTGCTCCCGCCGCCGGCCAGGAACATGGCGGAGGGGGATGCGCCGTTGATGTCCACCACCCGCTGGGCGATCTCCTGGGCGAGGCTCTTGGCCGAGCCCATCAGGGCCTCCCGGACCTGGGGGGCGGGCACGGTCTGCTCCAGCCCCAGCACATCCCGATAGGTGATGGTGGGCTCCTCCAGCTGCATCTTCATCCGCTCCGCTGTGGAGAAGTTGATGAGGTACTGCCGCATCAGGGACTCGGTGATCTCGTCCCCGGCGATGGTGGCCATGGTGTAGCCCACCACGGCTCCGTCCCGGCACACGGCGATATCACTGGTGCCCGCGCCGATGTCCGCCAGCACCAGATTCAGCAGCCGCAGCTCAGCCGGTATCACCGCGTTGAGGGCGGCGATAGGCTCCAGCGTCAGGCTGGCTACCTCCAGTCCCGCCGCCTCCATGACCGTGTACAGGCTCTCCACCACCTCGCTGGGCAGGAAGGTAGCCACCACGTCCGCCTCCATCTGCTGGCCGTTGTGGTCCTTCAGGCTGGTCAGGGGGTAGCGGTCCAGGAGATAGCTGGACACGGTGTAGCCCACCAGATAGAACCGCCGCTGACTGTCCTCCCCCTCCTTGAGGCGCTCCTCCGCGTCGGAGACCGCGCCGCTCTCCAGGTGGCTGATAAGATCGCTGTCAATGCGGCTGACCTGGGGCAGATCCATGGCGTAGTGGCCCTTCTCCGTGCGCAGGGCGCGTCCCGCAGCGGCCACGCACACCCGCCGCAGGCGGCAGCCCAGCTTCTGCTCCATCCGCTCCGTGACCCGGCGGGCCACCTTGGCCACCTGACCGATATCCTCGATCTGGCCGTCCAGCATGGCGCGGCGGCCATGCTCCTCCTTCTCGATGGCCAGCACCTCCAGGCGCTCGTCCACCACCCGGCCCGCTACGCCGATGATGCTGCGTGTGCCGATATCCAGGGCGAATACCAGCTCCGCGTCCTGCTGTTTCAGTTCCTGGGGCATTCTTTCACCTCTGTTTCCTGTGTCGTGGAGTGTTCATAACCGGCCGGGACAAAAAACAGCCGGGGCGGTCTGTGCCGTCCCGGCGGTCCGGCTGGCCGGGCCTCCCCCCGGAGGGGAGGCCCCGGCAGACGGATATATGGCATCCCAGTCCCCCGGGACGCCATATATCTCGTCAGGTTTAATACTTCACGTTGGTGAAGGGATTATCGCTGCTTCTGCCGCTGCTGAGCACAATGGGCTCCTCGTCCGCAGGCGCGGCGCCGCCCCAGCCGCTGTCCCCGCCGGAGAAACTGCTGCCGGCGCTGCCGAAGCTGCTGCTGCCGCCGCCGAAGCCGGCGCGGTTGCTGATGCGGAACTCAGCCATGAGCTGGTGCATGATGTTGGCCTGGGAGGAGAGCTGCTCGCTGGCGGCGGCGCACTCCTCGCTGGTGGCGGAGTTGGTCTGGACCACGGCGGAGATCTGGTCAATGCCCTCGGTGACCTGGGCGATGGCGGTGGTCTGGTTCTCCACGGCCTCAGCCACGCTCTCCATCATGGACACCACGTCGCTGGCCAGAACCGTGGTCCGCTCCAGGGACTCGGTGACCTTGCCCACCACGTCGGCGCCCTCGCGGACGGCGGTGATGGAGTTCTCAATCAAGTCCTTGGTGGCCTTGGCGGCCTCGTCGGACTTGGAGGCCAGATTGCGCACCTCGTCGGCCACCACGGCAAAGCCCTTGCCGGCGGTGCCCGCGCGGGCGGCCTCCACGGCGGCATTCAGGGCCAGAATGTTGGTCTGGAAGGCGATGTTCTCAATGGTGGCGATGATCTTGCCGATCTCCTCAGAGGAGGTGGAGATGTTGTTCATGGCCACGTTGAGCTGCTTGACATACTCGTTGCTGGCGGAGACCTGGGCGCCCGCCTCGCCCACGCTGGCCCTGGCCTCCTCGGCGGAGGCGGCGGTCTGCTTGGCGTTGGTGGAGATGTCGTTGATGGTGGCGCTCAGCTCCTCCACGGCGCTGGCCTGCTCGGTAGCGCCCTGGGCCAGGGACTGGGAGCTGTTGGAGACCTGCTCGGAGCCGGCGGACACCTGATCGGCGGACTGGCTGATGTTGGAGATGGTCTCGCTCATGCGCAGCACGAACTGGTTCACGCTCTGCTGGATGGGGGCCAGATCGCCGGGGAAGGTGGCGGTCAGCTCCACATCGAAGTTGCCCTTGGCCATGTGCCCGGTGGTGCTGGAGATGTCCTGAATGACGCTGTGGAGCACCTGCTGGCTGGTGCGCAGGGCGTCGCACATCTCGCCCAGCTCGTTGGTGCCCCTGAACTGCACGGGCACGTCCAGATTGCCCTGGCTGAATCCGGCCAGCGCGGCCCGGACCTGGGCGCTGGGCTCCACGATGCTGCGGATAATCTTAAAGGCCATCATGAGCACCACTGCCGTGGCGATCACCATTATGCCGATGATAATCACGATGCCGATGGTGGAGCTGCGGTTCTGCTGATTGATGATCTGCGCCTGGGCCGCCTGCAGCTCCGAGGCCACCGCGTCGCCCGCCGTGGCGGCGGCGGACAGCTTGGGGGTGCAGGTGGAGACGATCATCTCCGCCGCGCTGTTGCGGTCCGTGCGGGCCGTGTCGGCAATGTTCTTTGCCTCCGTCTCCCACTCCTCTACCGTGCGGACAAAGGTGTCCAGCTGGGTCTTGTCGCTGAGGGGATAGACGCTCCGCAGCTCGGACAGGCGGGCGGTGAGCTCGTCAATCTTGGCGGTGACGCTGCTCAGGCCGCTGGTGTCGCCGGAGATAACCGCGTCCCGCAGGTTGCGGGCGGCAATGTTGTAGTCGATGCGGCACTCGGAGACCAGCTCATTGGCCCCCAAGTACCGGTCAATAATGTCGGAATAGGCGCTCTTCTGGGAGCTCATCATAATCAGGGAGGCGATGATGATGGCCACAGAGACGAGGATGGTGGTGCCAAAGCCTATAATCAGACTTTTTCTGATGGACATGTTCTTGAAGTTCATATGTAGCTTTCCTCCTATTTTTTCCCGCCGCCGGTCCTCCCCAGCCGCGGATGGTCTGCGCTGCCAAAATTCTTATGACGTATCTGCCGCGTTCCGCGGATCAAGCGCCGGGGTGCCCGCGCTGGTTAGCGCCGGCAATCGGCTTTTTCATGCCTTCCACATTTCCACCGTCCCGTCCCTCATAATCTGCCAGTTTTGTGGGAAAACCGGACAACATCACACTATATCGCCGTACTTTCCGTTCTTCACATCGCCCGCCACCCGGCCGTCCACCAGGGTGACCACCCTGCGGCGCATGATGTTCACATACTGACTGGCGTGGGTGGCCATGACAATGGTGGTGCCCCGGGTGTTCAGCTCGTTGAGCAGGTGCATCAGATCCCAGATGTTGTCGTCATCCAGGTTGGCTGTCAGCTCGTCGAGCAGCAGCAGAGGCGGACTGTTGATCAGCGCCCTGGCCAGCTCCACCCGCCGGCACTCCCCGATGGACAGCTCCGCGGGGTAGTAGGTCTCCACCCCCGGCAGCCCCACGATGCCCAGCGCCTTCTTCACCGCCTGCCGGCTCTTGCTTCTGCGCAGCATCCCCCCCGCGTTGGCCGCCAGCAGCAGGTTGTCGCCGATGGTGCGCTTGCGGATGAGCTGGCACTGCTGGTTGACAATGCCGAAGGAGCGGGTGGCCCTGGTCCGCCAGGGACCGATGAGCCGGGCAATGTTCACATCGTTGAGGTAGACCACTCCCTCGTCCGGATAGATTTCCGATCCAATCAGCTGCAGCAGAGTGCTCTTGCCCGCGCCGCTGCTGCCGATGAGGAATACGAACTCCCCCTGGGTGATGGTGAGATTCACCTCGCGCACGGCATACATCGTGCGCTTGTCTTCCGTATATCGCTTTGACACATTTTCCAGACGAATTTCCGCCATGCTGCTGTGGCTCCTCTCGATTTCCCCTTACCGGGAAATCGTGATAAAGGGATCGTGTCCGGCGGTCCGGACTACGTCTCGCAACCATGCCTGTCCCGCCGGCGCCGGCCGGCGGAACAGACATGGCTGTCTATTTCTTCTTATAAAAGGAGTTGTCTCCCGCCATTTGAAGGCTGACCCGGCGGTCCAGCTCCACCACCCGCTCCAGCAGGCGGCGGGTTCTGCCCGCCTGCTCCAGGAAGGTCCGCTCCTCATTGCTGCGTGGCTGCGCGCCCTTCAGCAGGGCTTCCGCCCGCTCGCGGTCCTCCTGGGTCAGATCCCGGCGGCGGGCCTGAGATGCCTGGTCGATCTCTCCCAGATGGAGGATGGGGTCCTGGCGCATGGCCAGGATCATGCGTGCGGACACCTGATCGCTGCGCTCCAGGCTCTCCGCCAGCTGCTGCGTCAGATCCAGCACCTCGCCGAGGTAGTTGTACTTCTTTCTCTCCAGAACGGTCAGATCCATCCACTCGCTGCCGGTCATACCAGATCACTCTTCCCCTGGCTGCCCGCGTCCTTCTCCGCGCTGTGGAAGGCGTCCCGCAGGTCCGCCAGCATAGGCCGCAGGCTCTCCAGCTCCTTCTTGTTCCGGCCGATCTTGATCCGGCCCAGCTGGTAGGTGAAATACTCGTACAGCCGGCTCAGCTCGCCGCTGATGGGGTATTTATGATCCAGCGTCTCGTCCAAATAGGTGACGATGTCCACGCACCGGTCCACAGCCATCTCGAAGCTGGGGAAGTCCCCCTTATCCAGCGAGATGGAGGCCATTGTCGCCCGCTTGACCAGCTCGTCGTACAGCAGCAGCAGCAGCTCGCCGGGGGTCATGGAATTGACGGATTGCTGCTTGTACTGCTGATAGCCTCTCCTATCCATATGGGATACCGTTCCTTTCTATTCCGGGGATCAGCCGCCGCCCATCAGTCCGGCCAGAGTGGAGCTCTGGGAGTTCATCTGATTGATGAGGACCTCCAGCTTGCTGAACATGCTGGTATAGCGGTCCACCTGGCTCTCCAGCTTATCCTGCCACTTCTCCATCTCGTTGGAAATGTTGTCTATCTCCTTCTGCCACTCGTTGTTCATGAGGGACAGGGAGTTGAGGGGCGTGCCCGCCTGCTGGACCAGGATGCCCTTGGTGGCGCCGGTGAGGCCGGCGTAGCGGTCCAGCTCGGTCTTCATGCCCTGCATCAGGCCGTTGGTGGAAGCGCCGCTCTCCTTGCTCTTGGTGAACAGATCCGCCACCGCGTCGGGATCGTTGTCCAGGGCGTCCCGCAGCTTGCCCTCGTCCAGGGTCAGGGAGGTTGCGCCGGTGGTGCTGTCAAAGCCCACGGAGATGCCGATCTTGCTGAGCATCGCGCCGTCCTCGCCGCCTACGCTGAACACGTTGCGCATCCGCTCGTAGAGGTTGGAGAGGTTCCTGTCCCCGAAGAGCAGGCCCTGCTTGGCCTTGTCCTCGTAGTTCTTGATGGCGCTCTCGCTCATGGAGGCCCGCTCCTCGTCGGTGAGGGGCTCGTAGGTCTTGAAGGAGCCGCCGGAGCCCTTGGCGGGCAGGGTGGCGTACTGGGTGCGGATCTCCGCCATCATCTCGTTGTAGTCGTCCACCATGGAGCGGACGGCGTCCACGATCTTGTCGGAGTCGGTGGAGCGCTCAAAGGTGACGCCCACGCCGTCGTCCTCGAACTCCTTCTTGAAGTTGATGGTCATGCCGTCAATGTCCACGTCGTTGGTGGAGCGGACCATGTCCATGGTGGTGCCGTTGATGGTGACAGAGAACTTGGCGTCCTGGCCGGGGGTGTAGCTGACGTCGGGCTTATACTTCGTATTGAACTCAAATTCATACGTTGAGGCCCTCTCGGCAGTCATCTTCATGTCAACCTTTTTGCCGTTCTTGTCGGTTACCTCTAACTGGCCAGTGTATTTATTATAGGAAGCCGTTAGGCCGTGATTCTTTATCGTTGCATTCAGCGAGGCGGCGACGTCCTCCATCGAGTCGTCCCGATTGACATGGGTACTCAACTCGAATCCTGAGCCCTCAAAGGAGAACTTAATCGTCTCGCCGCTCGCAAGGACGCCATAGGCCTCGCCAAAGGAGACCGGGCTCTTCTCCGGGAGCTTGGTGGAGCCGAAAATCTCCTCCGCCAGACCGCCGTCAATATTGATCTCGGCCTGGGAGCCGGTCTCCTTGGAGGTGAACACGAACTCGCGGGCGGTCTTGGAGTAGCTGACCTTCACGCCGGCCTCGCTGTTGGCGTTGATGTCGCTCATAATGTCGGACAGCTTGGTGTCCTTGGTGTAGCTGCCGATCTTCACGCCGTTGAGGAAGAAGTCCTCCGGCTTGTCGACGGTGTTGCCGTCCTCATCCTTCATGGTCTCCCACTTGTGATCGGACAGCAGATCTTCCAGGGTTTTGCTGGTGTTGAGGTAGTTGGTGGCCACGGTGCCGATGCCCAGCTTCTCGCCCGCGTCGGCGTTGATGATCAGATTGGAGTTCTCAGGCGCGTTGAACTTCAGCTGGAGCTCCATGCTGTCCGGCTTCGCGTTGTCGGCAGCCAGATTCTCCACACTGACCTTGCCGCCGAACGCCTTTTTCAGGGAGGCGTTGAGGACGTCGGTGTAGTTCTTGGCGTTGAAGTCGAGCTCAATATCCTTCCCCGACGCATCGGTGCCGTTCTTGATCTTAAAGGTTCCATCGTCCTTCTTGACGATCTCCGGCAGCTTGATGCTCTTGGACGAGCCGTCCAGGCTGATGTTCATGGACTTGCCGGAGAGGTACTCGGCGGTATTCATGGTCTTGGTCAGATCGGTGCCGCTGGAGATGTGGAAGGACTTGACCTGATTCTCCTTGGGGTCCTTCAGCTCGCCCAGTCCGAAGGTGTCCTTGATGGAGCTGCTGGCGGAGGAGATATACACGCTGTTGCCGGCGTTCCGCTTATCCTCAAAGGAGATCGTGCCGCTCCCGTTGGGATTGGTGTCCACCTTGACGGCGATGCACTCCGACGCGGAGACGGTCTCGCCGTTGGACAGGGTGATCTTCTGGTCCGCCAGCTTCTTGTTAATCATCTCCGCCAGGGCCTCGGCCTTGTTGGGGTTGTCGTAGTTGGTCTGAACAAGGTCCGTGGCCTCGTTGAAGGAGATGCTCACGTTCTTGCCGCCGTAGGCCAGGCTCAGGGACCCGGAGAAGGTGCTCAGGGTCACATCGCCATTCAGGTTGACGGCGTCGTCGGCCTCAATGGAGAAATCCTCCCCCTTGCCGGCCAGATTGCTGCTGGTGACATAGCGGGCGGCGCTGGCCAGCTGGGAGACGCTGTTGAGGCGAACGTCGCTGTCCGTCCTGCCGCTGGCGGTGACAAACTCCGCGTTTTTGCCCCCCGTGGCCTTCACCTTGATGGCGTTGTTGAAGAAGGAACTGGACATGAGGTTTGTGCTGGACATATAGGAGGTGTACTTGTTGGAGAAGGCAGTCATCTTGTTGATGATGCTGCGGTAGGCCTCCTGCTTCCAGCCGATCTTGGTGGACTTGTTGCTCAGGTTCTGGAGCTTGGTCTGATAGCTCTGAACCAAGCTTTCGATCATGCCCTCGGTGTCCATTCCGCTGGCAAGACCACTGATGATGTTCGCGCTGTTATACAGGCTGCTGGTATAGCTGCTGCCGCCGGCTCTGCTGACGGATGCCATAACGATCGCTCCTTTACTCGTAGTTTTTTTGTCAATCTTTTTTTCAAATTTCTAAGAAAAAAAGAAAATCCCTCTGTACTTTTTTATCGTCACATAGTATAGTAAAGTTAAGAGTCGCAGAAAAGATTTTACATGACGGAGGGGATATTTTGTCTGCTGTTATTGCGATCACCAATCAGAAGGGCGGCGTGGGCAAGACCACCACCGCCTGCGCCCTGCTGGCCGGGCTGCATCAGATGGGCCGGCGCGTGCTGGGCGTGGATCTGGACCCCCAGGGGAGTCTGGGCTTCTGCCTGGGATTGGATATTGACAACTGCGCCACCATATACGATGTGATGAAGGGCGTCCGCCCGGTGCGGGAGGTCATCGTCCCGTCCAGCTGCGGCGATATTCTGCCATCCAACATTCTTTTGTCCGCGGCGGAGCTGGAGTTCAACCGGCCGGGCCGGGAGTTCCTGCTGAAAAACGCTCTCAGCGAGCTTCAGGACGACTATGACTTCATCATCGTGGACACCCCGCCGGCCCTGAACGTGCTGACGGTGAACGCCTACGTGGTGGCCGACGGCCTGGTCATCCCCATGGCCCCGGAGATCCTCAGTCTTCTGGGGGTGGCCCAGATCCGGGAGACCATCGACACGGTCCGCCGCTGCTATAACTCCCGGCTGAAGGTGCTGGGCATTCTGCTCAACAAGTACAACCAGCGCTTCACTCTCAACCGTGAGGTGCTGGAGATGGCGGGACAGATTGCCGAACAGCTGGACACGCGGGTGTTCCAGGCCAAAATCCGCACCAGCGTCTCCGTTGCGGAGGCGCCCGCCCACGGGGAGAGCGTGCTCAGCTACGCCCCCGCGTCCAAGCCGGCGGAGGATTTCCGCGCCCTCATTGACGAGATTATCCCGGGCGGTGGACTTGCCGTCCAGTAACACCTAAGGAGAAAACGCACTATGGCAACAGCGAAGAAAGGCGCCAAAAGCAATAAAACAGCCCATGTGCTCAATCTGCTTACCGCGCCGGGCGGGGAGAAGGAGACGCCAGCTGTCGACGCGCCCCAGGTCCCGCCAGCGGAGACGGACGCCGTCCCGCCCCAGGCGGAGGCGGCGGAAAGTCCCTCCCTGCCCCTTGCGCCCCCTATTCTGGAGGTTGCCCGCTCCAACGACGCCCAGATTTCCCTGCAGATCAAGGACGCTCTGGAGAGCGAGCTGCTGGCCGAGGCGGGCCTGACGCCTGCGGCCGATTCTGCGCCGGAACCGGCCGCGGAGCCCATCCCCCAGCCTGTGCCGGAGCCTGTCCTGAAGCCCGCGCCGGAGCCGGCAGCGGAGCCCATCCCCGAGACTACCCCTGAGCCTGCACCAGCGCCCGAGCCTGTGCCTGCACCAGCGCCCGAGCTCGTCCCCGAGCCTGTGCCTGAACCAGTGCCGGAGCCCGTCCCCGAGCCTGTGCCGGAGCCCGTCCCCGAGCCCGTGCCGGAACTAGTGCCGGAGCCTGCCCCGGAACCCGCCGCTCCCCCCGCGCCGGAGCCTATCCCGGAGCCGGAGCCTGAGCCCATCCCGGAGCCCAAGCCTGAACCGAAGCCCGCGCCCAAGCCGGAGCCCAAACCCGCCCCCAAGCCGGACCCTGACGAGCTGGTGGTGGTGAACGTGATGGAGTCCTTAGTGGAGGCCAAGGCCCCCCGCTATATCAATATGTTCGGACTGTGTCCCTGTAAGCGCTGCTCCGTCGATGTGAAGGCGCTGACCCTGACCAATTTGCAGCCGGCCTATATCGTGGTCCGCCGTGCGGAGGTCAACGGTATGCTCACCGTATATGAGAGCCGCTTCAACAGCACCATCTTTGCCCAGCTCACCAAGGCCTGCAAGGTGGTCATGGACCATCCCCGCCACGACAAGGATGACATCCAGTGACGGCGTTTATTGCGTAAATCGCCCTTCTCTCGTGAGAAACGGGGCAGCGGAATTTGATGTCTCTTTCAAAAAAACCGGATCAGCCGCTCTGCCGCGGCTGGTCCGGTCTCTCTTTTTCAGTTCACTCCACTGGTGTCCATCAGCTGCTGCCAGATCCGGTTTACCTCTTCCACGCAGCGGAAATAGATGTCCGCCAGCTGGTCTTCGGGGAGCCCCAGCTCCTTGGCCTGCTCGCCGATTGCGGCCCAGTCCGCCCGGCCATAGTTGATGACCAGGTCATAGAGCACGCCGCAGCGCCCCTCGTGGTTGATGAGCGCGTCCTTCACCGGCTGCGCCACGGGGATATCCGCCAGAATCTCCTCCATGGGCGCGGCAATCAGGTAGGTGAGAGTGGAGAACATGCCCATCAGGTAGGCGTCGTTCCGGGAAATGGGCATATCCTTGGCATATTTCATCAGTTCGCTGGCAAAGGTGGCGCGGGTGAGGGACAGCTTGAGCATCTCCTCCTGACTCGCGTCCAGCTCACCCTGGGCGTCGGCGGTGCCCAGCAGGTAGATCCACTGGCGCAGCTGGCTCAGACCCAGGGCCACAATGGCCTGATGCACGTCCGTGGCGCGGTTGCGCAGGGCAAAATAGGCCGAGTTGACGATCCGCAGCAGGCTGTAGGTCAGGGTGGCGTCCATGGAGATGATCTGCTCGATCTCCTCCACATTGGGTTCATCCTTGGTGATGGCCACCATCAGGCGGAAGAAGTTGCTCTGGAGATACCCGCTGGAGTGGACGGCAGTGAACATCTGCTCCGCCACATACCGGCCCTCCATGGCGTCCACCTCCATCACAAAGGTCTTCTGATAGAGGTCCTCGTCGTCCACGCAGGTGGCTACGCACTTCTTGCCCATGCCGTGGGCCATCTCCACAATGCTGCGGATGGCGGAGTCGCTGGTGGTCTTGAAGTTGATCTTGATATAGTCGAATTTATCCAAAAGGGAGATATACCGGGGCGAAAACTGAAACTCATTGACCGCCACCTTGTACCCGTTCTGGGCGTAGCGCTCCACAAAACGCAGCGCCAAGGGGTGAATGATGACGCTGTCGTCCACCTGGATCACCAGATCGCCGGGAGTGAAGAGCCGGGGCGCCTGCTTCATCAGCAGGTTGGTGGTGAACGTCATAAAGTTCACTCCGTCCTTCAGCGCCTTGCCCGCATTCTGGGTCAAAAAGCTGTAGATCATGTCCGCGGCGGCAAAGTCGTTTCCTCTCTCGCCGCCGTCGTAGGCCTTGTCCTCTCCGGCGTAGCGGATCTCGTACCCCAGGATTTTGCCCTGGAGGTCCTTGATGGGCTGCCGGACGATGTATTTGCTGTTGTTCGCCATAGTACGTCTCCTTCCCCTGCTCCTACTTGGCGGCCTTCTGCTCCGCCGCCCGGGCCAGCAGGTGGTCCATCACGTCCACCAAATGGCCGATTTCCGGCTTGGTCAGCTGCTCGTCCGCCCCCAGCTGGCGGCCCTTGATGCGCATCTCCTCGCTGATAAGGGAAGAGAAGATAATCAGGGGAATGGCCTGGAAGCGCTGGTTGTCCTTAATCAGCTTGGTCAGGCGGTGGCCGTCCATCTGGGGCATCTCAATGTCGGTGATCACCAGGGAAACCCTGTTGTCCAGGCTCTCTCCCGCCGGCAGCTCGCACAGCGCGTCCCACAGCTCCCGGCCGTTGGGGAACATGCGCAGGTTCATATACCCCGCCTTGCGCAGGGAGCTCTCGATCATCTTCGAGAGCAGCACCGAGTCCTCCGCCACCCAAATGGGCTGATCGTTGCGGCTGCGGGGGCCCAGGGTGTCGATCTCCTCGATCTGGATGGAGGTCTCCGGGGCGATCTCCGCCACAATGCGCTCAAAGTCCAGGATGGTGACCAGCTCGTCGCCGCACTGGGCGATACCCGTGGCCACGCCCTCCGCGCCGCCGGACACGGTCTTGTCCGGCTTCTGGATGTCCGTCCAGGAGATGCGGCTGATGCGCACCACCGCGTGGACGCGGAAGGCGATGAACATCTTGTTGAAATTGGTGATGATAAAGATGTCCTTTTCCCCCTTCCCGCTGGACTCGCCGTAGAGGTACTTGGGCAGATCCACCACCGTGATAACAGCGTCTCGGGGCTTGAAGATGCCCTCCACCGCCGGGTGGGCATGGGGCATGGGCTTGACCGCGGCAGAGATCATGATCTCCTTGACCTTGGCCACGTTGATGCCGTACAGATTGCCCCCAATGGTAAACTCCATGATCTCCATCTCATTGGTGCCGGACTCCAATAAGATCTTGTTGTTTTGCATCTCAGCCATGACTGACACTCCTATCTACTATAAAATTCGCTTTTCTCCTGGGTGCTGTCCCTAGAACAGCACGTCCTGCCGTCCGTAGGAGCGGATGCACCCCTGGCCGCTGACCACGTCAAAGAGCAGGGTGCGGGCCACCGTGCCCCCCACGTCCTCCGCCATCAGGCGGATGCCCTCCTTGCGGAGGATGAGGTGGACGCTCTCAATATTCCGCTGTCCGATATTTCCCAGATTGCCGCCGTTGACCTCGAACATCTTGGCCCCGCCGGCAATCTTCACCGTCATCCGGCTCTTGGAGGCCCCCTTCGCCTCCAGCTGCCGCAGGGTTTCCCTGATGCCGGTGTCCGCGTATTTCATGGGATTTTTTCTGCCTGTCTCCATATTCAGCGGCAGCATAATGTGCAGCAGCGCCCCCAGCTTCAGCCGGGGATCGTGGAAACACAGGCCGATACATGAGCCCAGAGCATAGGTGATCAGGATGCCGGAGCCCTGGGCTATCTTCATGTCCGCAATCCCAACCGTAATTTTATCGTTCATTCCGCAACGCCCAGCTTTTTCAGTAAGAAATTAAGAGATCCGAGGTCCGGCGAAAGAAGCAGGCGGCAGGGGACCTGCTCCTCCTCGCACACAAAGTTTCCCCCAATGGTCATCAGATAGTCGCTCATGCCGCCGTAGGCCGCCATGGGGACCGAGAGAATGGCCCCCTGCATATCCACCGCAAAGGCGGGCACGGTCAGGTTCACCGAGATGTTCGACAGCCCGGAGAGGGCGTTGATAAAGGTGGAGATCATGATGTTGCCCACCTCCACCAGGGTGGATTTCCCCAGCTCGTCGAGCTGGTGGTAGTCCTCAATGGGATGGCCCAGCATCTGCTCCAGCACCAGGTTGATAAACCCCAGCTTCTGCACGGAGAGCATCACGCCGCTCATCTGGCCGCTCATGCCCACCAGCACGCCGGCCGTCACCTGCTCCGGTCCGCCGATCCACTCGATGGCCTCGTTGTAGCCCATGATGCGCACCTCCGGCAGGGTGATGCGCACCTCCTTGCCGATCATCTGGCTCAGGGCCGTGGCGGCGTTGCCCGTGCCGATGCTGCCGATCTCCCGGAGGGTGTCGATCTCCAAGGAGCTGAGCTCGTCAAAGTTTTTTATCTCCATAGCTGCCTCCCCGTTAGCCTCTCAGGCCGTTGATGGTGGTCTCGATCTCGTCGGAGGTCTGCATCATTTTCAGTGCATAGCCGTAGGCCCGCTGGGACTCGATGACCTTCACAAATTCCGTGGCAATGTCCGTGTTGCTCATCTCCAGCAGCCCCCGCTTGACCTCTCCCGTGCCCATGTAGAGCTGGCCGTTGCGCTCCGTGGCCACAAAGCGGGAGCTGTCCGCGTGGAGCATGCCCTCGTGAATGGCGTAATCGAATACGCCCAGCTCCAGGGGCGCGTCCTTGTCCTCCAGGTCAATGACGATGAAGTTTCCCTGGGGGTCCAGCACGCACCGGCCCTCGTTGTCGCTCAGCCGCCACACGGAGGTGGGCTGGGGTTCCTCGCCGTCCTTGTCGGGCTCCGCGCCCTCCTCCGGCGGCACCAGGAACTCCGCGGCCATAAAGGAGCCGTCCCGGCTGTAGGAGATCTCTCCGTCTGCGGGGTCATAGAGGGCGAAGAATCCCTTGCCGTTGATGGCAAAGTCAAACCGCCGCCCGGTGTCTATGTAGCCCCTGGTGGAGTGGTCCGGCGTGGCCTGGATCACCCGGGTGCCGGTGCCCTTGGGCAGCTGCACTCCGTCAATGCCGTTGACGTCCCGGTTCATCAGCTGGCCGAAGGCCACCCGCTCCGCCCGGAAGCCCTGGGTGTTCACGTTGGCGATGTTGTTGGCCTGTACGTTCATGCGAAGATTCTGCTGGTACGCGCCTACTGCGGCGCTGTAAAATGACATATTCATGGCCCATCAAGCCTCCCTTTCCCTGTTTTCGGCGCTCAATGCCGTCTATCTCCGCTTATCTCTTACCCCAGCCGTCCCAGCTCCGTGGTGGCCCGGGTAATCACCTGATCGTAAATCTGGGTAATCTGGGCCGCGCTCTGGAGGGCCCGCTGGGTAGTCATCATGGCCACCATCTCCTGGACCATGTTCACGTTGGACCGCTCCACAAAGCCGTGGAGGATGGTGTAGTCCTCGCTGAGGGCCGCGCCCTGGCCCACGTAGAGGCCCCGGTCGTTCTGCTCCAGCTCCTGGTTGTCCGGGAAGGCGTACACTCCCAGGGTGGCGAAGTAGTTGCGGTTGGTGTTGCTGTAGAGCCCGCCGAACTTATCCACGTACAGATCGTCCGTGGGCAGGCCGATCTCCTGGCCCTGGTTGTCCAGCACCCGCCCCTGTCCGGCCAGGCACAGATAGCCCTCGTCGTCCAGGGTGAAGGCGCCGGAGCGGGTGTAGCCGATCTCCCCGTCCCGGGAGATGGCGAAGAACCCCTCCCCCTGGATGCAGAAGTCCAGGGGCAGCGTGGTCTCCTCCGGCGCGCCCTGCTCGTAGTCCGTGTAGAGCCGGCTGGGGGCCAGGATAAAGGTCTCCTGCCCGATCTCCTGGGTCTGGGTCTTGTCCTTGTTGCCCACCCGGCTGATCATCACCTCCTCGAAGGTGCTGTCGGTGTAGCGCTCCGCCTTGTAGCCCGCGGTGGAGATGTTGGTCATATTGTGGCTCACCACGTCCAGCCGCCGGCCCTGGGAGAGCATCCCCGAGGTGAGCTGATAGAAGCCCTTGAACATTGCGTTGGCACTCCTCTCTTGCGTGGGGCCGGCCTAGGCCTCCCCGTTGATGTAGCGATTCATGTACAGCTTCAGCTTCTGGATGGCCCGGGAGTGGATCTGGGAGATGCGGGGCTCGCTGACCTCCATCACCTGGGCGATCTCCTTCATGCTGAGGTTTTTCTTGTAGTACAGGGACACCACCAGCTGCTCGTTCTCCCGCAGGGAGGTGATGCCCTCTGTCAGGGTGTCCAGCAGCTCCCTGCGCAGCAGGGAGTCCTCCGGCCGGCCCACAGAGCCGCTGTCGGGCACGTCCATGCCCCCCTGCTCCGGATCGTCGAAGATGGAGTCCAGGGAGAGGATGTTGCACAGGGAGGAGTTGGCCAGATCCTCCTGGTACTGGTCCTGGGTGATGCCCAGCCGTCCGGCGATCTCCTCGTCTGTGGGGTAGCGGCCCAGCTCGGCAAAGAGCTCCACGCTGGCCTGGTCAATCTCCCGGGCCTTCCGCCGCACGCTGCGGGGCACCCAGTCCTGCCGGCGGGCCAGATCAATCACCGCCCCCCGGATCCGCTTGGAAACAAAGGTCTCGAACTTGATGCCCTTGTCTGGGTCAAACTTGTCGACAGCCCCCACCAGGGCCAGCACGCCCTCGTTGATGATGTCGTCCACCTGGGCAAAGCTGGAGTAGATGCCCCGCACCTGGAGGGCGATGGACTTCACCAGCCCCACGTACCGCAGGGCCAGGGGCCACTTCAGGTCCTGACAGCCGCTGCTCTTGTAGAGCAGGAGGAGATCCTCCTTGCTCATTGCGTCCAGCTCCGCCTGGGTATAGGAGAGCGTCCGGAGCTCCGGCTGGTTCCCCGGGCCCGTCATACCGCCGCCGCCCTTCTCTCAGGCCGCCCGGCGGCGTCGCGGGGCAGCGTCACGTTGCCCAGGGACTGGATCTGCACGTCGCTGGTGATCTCGTTGAAGGCCAGCACGTACAGGTTGGGGTAGAACTGGGAGAGCATCCTGCTTAAGTAGATGCGGATGACCTGACTGGTCAGGACAATGGGCGTCTGACTGAGGTCGTTGAACTTCTTGATATACTCCGCCAGCTGGGTGATGATCTGCTGCATGAGATCCGGTCCCATGGCCAGATAGATGCCCTGCTCGTTCTTGCTCAGAGAGGAGATGACACGCTTCTCCACCTCCGCGTCCAGGGTGACCACCCGCAGCTGCCCGTGCTCGCAGAAGCGGCGGGTGATGGTGCGGGCCAGGGCGGCGCGGATGTTCTCGCTGACCATATCCAGATCCTTGGTTGTGGCCAGGGCCGTGCCGGCTGTCTCCAGGATGGTGCCCAGGTCCCGGATGGGGACCCCCTCCCGCAGGAGGTTGCGGAGAATGCGCTCCAGCTGGGCGTAGGAGAGCAGCGCGGGCACCGTCTCCTCCACCACCTCCGGAGAGGTGCGCTTGAGGTTCTCCACTAGCTGGATCACCTCCGCCCGGCCCAGCAGCTCGTGGGCGTGGGAGCGGATGACCTCGCTCAAGTGGGTCTGCATGACGCTCAGGGGGTCGATGACCGTATAGCCGTAGATCTCGGCCATCTCCTTGTTCTCCGGCAGAATCCACCGGGAGGGGATGCCGTAGGCTGGCTCCACGGTCTCGATGCCGTCGATCTCCCCGGTGGGATTGGCCGGCTCCAGGGCCAGGAAGTAGTCCACCAGGATCTCCCCCCGGGCCACCTCCTCGCCCTTGATCTTGATGACGTACTGGTTGGTGCCCAGTGCGGAGGAGTCGTGGAAGCGGATGGAGGGGATGACAACGCCCATATCCTGGGCGTACTGCCGGCGGAAGAGGGCGTTGCGCCCGATGAGCTTGCCGCCGTTGTTCTCATCCACCATGGGGAGAAGGCTGTAGCCGAAGGCCATCTCGATGGGGTCCACTGTCAGAAGGCTGTAGACGTTGTTGATATCCTTGTAATAGTCCGCGGCGTTGGGGACCATCTCCTCCGCCGGGGCGGTCTCCTCCGCCAGGGCCGCGGCCTCCTCCTCCGCCTTCTCCCGGTCCAGGCGTGTGCTCATGAACCAGCCGGCGGCGGTGAGGCCCGCGCCTACGATCAGCAGCGCCGCGTGGGGCGTGCCGGGGATCAGGCCCAGCAGGGCCACCACCAGACCGGCCGTGAGGATGGCCCGGGGCTGGCTGCCGAACTGGCGGACCACGTCGTCGTTGAGGCTGCCGTCAGAGACGGTTCGGGTGACCACCATGGCGGTTGCGGTGGAGATCATCAGGGAGGGAATCTGGGAGACAAGGCCGTCGCCGATGGTGGCGATGGAGTAGGTGGACAGGGCCGCGCTCAGCTCCATGCCGCCCATGGTCACGCCCAGGATCAGACCGCCCACAAAGTTGATGGCCGTAACGATGAGGCCCAGGGTGGCGTCGCCCTTGACGAACTTGGTGGCGCCGTCCATGGCGCCGTAGAAGTCGGCCTCCTTCTGGATCTTGGCCCGGCGGGCCTTGGCCCCCTGCTCGTCGATGAGGCCGGAGCTGAGGTCCGCGTCAATGGCCATCTGCTTGCCGGGCATGGCGTCCAGGGTAAACCGGGCCGCCACCTCGGATACGCGCTCCGCACCCTTGGTGACCACGATCATCTGCACCAGCACAATAATCAGGAAGATGATGAAGCCCAGGACGATGTTCCCCTGGGTAATCATGTTGCCGAAGGACCGGATCACCGCGCCGGCCTGGCCGTTGTTGCCCAGAATCTGCCGGGTGGTGGAGATGTTCAGTCCCAGTCGGAACAGGGTGGTAATCAGCAGCAGGGACGGGAAGATGGAGAAGTCCAGCGCGTCCGCCACGGTCATGGTGATCACCAGGATGAGCATGGACAGGGAGATGTTGACCACCAGCAGAATGTCCAGCAGCTGGGTGGGCAGGGGCACGACGATAAAAAGGACAATAATGACCACTGCCAGCGCTATGGCGTTTTGGAGGATTCGCTTCATGCATTCTGTCCTTTCCTGTCAGTGTTTCCGGGAATTATGGGGGAAAACCGCCGGTGAGGCGGGAATTTTCGAATGAAAGGCATCATGAAAAAATTGGGGTCCGTTTTAACTCTTACGGGTTGGATGGGGGATCCTGGTCCAGCTTGAGCACGTAGACCAGCACCTCGGCCACGGGGCCGTAAAACTGGGGAGGGATCTCCCGGTCCAGGTCCGTCTCCGCGAACAGGGAACGGGCCAGAGGCACGTTCTCCACCACGGCGACTTGATTCTCCTCGGCCACCTTGACGATCCGCAGGGCCAGCTCATCCAGGCCCTTGGCCACCACCACCGGCGCCTGATCCTTGTCGGGCTTGTAGCGCAGGGCCACGGCCACGTGGGTGGGGTTACGGATGACCACGTCCGCGCCAGGCACCTGCTGCATCATCCGCTGCTGGGCCCGGCGGCGCTGGATCTCCTTGATCTTGCCCTTGACCTGGGGATCGCCCTCGGTCTGTTTGTACTCCTCCTTAATCTCCTGCTTGCTCATGCGCAGCTGCCGCTCGTAGTCCCACCACTGGTAGAGGTAGTCCGCCGCGGCCAGGATAATGAAGGCCACGCACACCTGGAGCATCAAGGTGAAGATGTCGTTGTAGAGGATGGAGCAGGCCTGACTCAGCTCCATATCCAGAAACCGGGCAAACCCGGTAACTACGCTGGCAAAGTAGTTGTAGATCAGGTACAGGAGAATAATGATCTTGAGGAGGCTCTTGACGGCCTCCACCACGCTGCGCAGGGAAAAGAGGCGCTTGAAGCCCTGGAGGGGGTTGACACGGCTGAACTTGGGCTTGAGGGACTCCCCCGTCACCAGCAGCCGCGTCTGGGCGAAGGTTGCCGTGATGGCCAGCATGGCCGTGACCCCCAGAAAGGGGCCCGCCACAACGGCCACCGTTGTCATGCACTTGGCGGACAGCTCCCGGAGAATGGTGGGCAGCATCCCCGCGTAGTTTCCGTTGATATAGTAGAAGCAGGTGGCAAACAGGCTGTCCGCCTGCTTCACCACAACGCCGCCCATCAGCTTCAGCATCACCAGACTGCCCAGGAGGGTGGACACGGCCACCACGTCCTTGCTCATCATGACGTTACCTTTTTTTCGTTCGTCACGTCGCTTTTTTGGTGTTGCTTTTTCGGTCTTGTCGCCGGCCACCGCTTGCTCCCCCCTTTCGCCCCTCTTCTTGCCAAGGAAGGACCGATGAAATCAGCGCGTTCAGGCTGGGGAGATCATTCTACGCCCGGCAAGGCAAAAAATCGAGGAAATATTGCGTGTATTTCAAGATTTTTTGGAGCAGTACGAAAAATCCGCCGCCAGAACAGACACGTGGAACTGCGCAGCGCCTCCCTAGCCCGCCATCAGCGGCAGCAGGGAGCGCAGGGCCCGCAGCATGGTGCTCTCCGCCTCCAGCAAAAACTCGCTGAAGGGGGCCATCAGCACCAGCAGCAGGCTCAGTCCGATAATGACCTTCAGCTCAATGTTGATAGCAAACACGTTGATCTGCGGAATCACCTTCATCAGGATGCCCATGCCCACCTGTCCCAGCAGCTCCGCCGCCAGCACAGGCATACACAATTTAATGGACATGAGCACGCAGTCCAGGAACAGCTCCACCACCGCCGCGTACACCGTCTCCCCCAGGGCCACGGTGCCGAAGGGGACGATCTCCCCGGAGACCAGGAAGATGCGCAGCAGGGTCTGGTGCCCATTGGCCGCCAGGAACAGGAGCATCATGAGGATGTTGAGCATGGTGGCGGTGACGGAGACCGAGGACTGGCTGCCCGGGTCATAGGTCTTGCCCATGCTCATACCCATCTGCACGTCGATGAGCTCTCCGCCCACCAGCGGGATGATGAAGAAGACGTTCACCACCAGGCCCAGGATATACCCCAGGCCCATCTCCAGCAGCAGCAGCACCGCCATCTCCAGCAGCGTGTCCGGCACAGCCGGCCGGTACTCGGTCATGGCGGCCGCTGTCACCGACAGCAGCAAAATCAGCCCGCTTTTCACGATGCCGGGCACGCTCTGCCGCCCCAGCAGGGGGTTAAAGAGCACGCAGCCGCTCATCCGGGCCAGGATCAGCAAAAACAGGGTCAGCTCAGACCAGTCCATACCGGCCCCCTAACTGACCATCAGGTCAAAGATCCTGCGGGCGTAGTCCAGCAGCGTCTCCATCATCCATCCGCCGCCGATGAGCAGCACCAGCACCACCACCGTCAGCTTGAAGATAAAAGACAGGGTCTGCTCGTGGATCTGGGTGACGGCCTGGAAGATGGCCAGCAGCACGCCCACGGACATACTCAGCAGCAGCATGGGCGCGCACAGCTTGATGACCACCCACACGCCCTCCCGCAGAAGCTCCGTAATCAGCACAGTATCCATCGCTCACCCGCTCCTTTCCCGCCTATTGTATCCCGCCCACCAGGGACGAGAACAGCAGCTGCCAGCCATCCAGCAGGATGAAGAGCAGGATCTTGAAGGGCGTGGAGATCATGGAGGGCGGCAGCATAATCATGCCCATGCTCATCAGCGTGGAGGATACGATCACGTCGATGAGCATGAAGGGGATATACAGCAGAAAGCCGATCTCAAAGGCTGTTTTCAGCTCCGTGCTCACAAAGGCCGGCACAATGACCAGCATGGACAGCTCCCGGGCCTCCTCCATCGTCTCCGGCGCGTCCACGCCGGACATGTCGCAGTAGAGGCGCACGGTGGACAGCTGGGTGTTGCGGAGCATGAAGTCCTTCAAGGGCCCCTGGGCCCGCTCAAAGAACTCCTCCTGGGTGATCTCCCCGGCGGTATATGGGTCCAGAGCCTCCTCCCGCACGCTGTTGACCGTGGGCGTCATGGTGAACAGGGTCAGAATGAGCGCCATCCCCACCAGCACCATGTTCGGCGGGGTCTGCTGGGTGCCCATGGCGGTGCGCAGAAAGGAGAGACATACGATATACCGGGTAAAGGAGGTCATCAAGACCACCAGTGACGGCAGCAGGGTCAGCACGGTGGTCAGCAGCATAATGTCCAGCATCTGGACGCTGTCGCCATTGACGTTGATGATCGCGTCGGTCACGCTCTCGCGCCTCCTCTCTCTATTTCTTCTCCCGCAGCTGCCGGAGCAGGCTGCGGAAGTCCGGCGGGGCCTTGGCCGCGCCGTCCGAGGGGGGAGGCGTCTCCCACAGCGCCCCCTCCTCCTGCGTCAGTTCCGCCAGCAGGGAGAAGCCGGAGGGAGAACTGCCAATGAGAAAATACCGTCCTGCGGCCTTGACCACCAGCAGGGACTGGTCCCGGCCCGTTGTCAGGCGCTCCAGCACCCGCAGCTGCCGGCCCGCCGGAGACACGCCGAAGCGTCCCGCCAGTCCCGTCCCGGCCCAGCGGGTGAACGCATAGCACCCGCCCAGCACCAGGACCAGCACCAGCAGGATGCCCAGCAGAGACAGGACCTCCTGGGGAATCAAGGCTCGCCTACGATGGACGTGACGGTCTTGAGCACGCGCTCGCCCTTGAAGGGCTTGACGATGAAGTCCTTGGCCCCGGAGCGGATCGCGTCGATAACCATGGTCTCCTGGCCCATGGCGGAGCACATGACCACGTTGGCGTTGCCGTCGGCGGCACGGATGGCCTTCAGGGCCTCCAGGCCGTCCATGTTGGGCATGGTGATGTCCATGAGCACCAGATCGGGCTTGAGGGAGTTGTACTTCTCCACGGCGTCCGCGCCGTCCACCGCCTCGTGGAGGTCCGTGTAGCCAGCCTTGCTGAGGGTGTCCTTGATAACCTTCCGCATAAACGCGGCGTCGTCAACCAAAAGAATTCTAGCCATTATAATGCACCTTTTCCTTCTCTTAATTAGTTATTTGATACTGACAAATTTTAGGTTTTTGTCAGTTCGTTGATGTCAGGCTTTTGCAGAATTTCGGTGATGCGGATGCCGAAGTTGTCGTCGATCACCACCACGTCTCCCCGGGCGATGCACTGGCCGTTGACCAGCAGGTCCACCTGATCGCCCGCCAGCTTATCCAGCACCACCAGGGAGCCCTTGGAAAAGGCGATGATGTCCTGGATCTTCCGCCGGGTGCGGCCGATTTCCACGGCCACCTCCAGGGACACGTTCATGATCAGATCCAGATTCTGCTTCTGCTCCTCAGGCAGCGCGGCCTCCGGATCCAGGGGCTGCATCCGCGGCGGCTGGGCGTTGATGACCTTGGGCTCCGGGGGCTTGGCGGGCTCAGGCTGCTGCTGGGGCGGATACATATAGTAGGGGGGATACATGGGGTAGGGGGGATAGCCGCCCTGTCCCTGGGGCGGATAGGGGGGATAGCCCCCGGGCATCTGGGGATAGGGCTGCCCGCCGGCCGCCGGAGGCGGCGTCTGGGGCTGCGCCGGGGCCGCCGGCTGGGGGGCCGGGGCGGGAGCAGGAGCGGGCTCTGAGGGAATGCCGCCGGCCATCAGCCGCTCGATCTCCTCCTGACTCAGGGTGCCGCCGGAGGAGGCCGGCGCGGGAGCGGGGGCAGGCTCGGCGGGAACGCCGCCGGCCATCAGCCGCTCGATCTCCTCCTGACTCAGGGTGCCGCCGGAGGAGGCCGGCGCGGGCGCGGGGGCGGGCTCCGGTGCGGGAGCCGCGGTACCGTTCAGCTCATCCATGTCCAGCCCGAAGCCGGACACCAGCTCCCGGACCAGCTCCACGCTCATCACGTTCATGAACTCGCTCTCTACCACGCCCTCAATGCTCAGCTTGAAGCTGACCACCACCACCGGGCCGGTCTCCACCGGGAAGTGCTCCCGCCGGACCTTGTCCAGATCGTCCAGCTCAAAGGACTCGGGGGTGGAGATGTTCACCATCCGCCCCAGCAGATCCGAGAGGGCTGTGGAGGCCGCGCCCATCATCTGGTTCATGACCTCGCAGACCACGCTCACGCTCAGCTCATCCAGCTGGAAATCCTCGTCCGCCGTCTCCGTGCCCAGCAGGATGTCCACAATGGCCTTCACATCGCTGCGCTTGAGCATCATGATGTTGCTGCCCTCCAGGCCGCAGACGTACTTGATCTCCACGCCTACGGCGGGCTCGATCTCTCCCAGGACAAAATCCTCCGCGTTCACCACCTGTACTGTCGGCGTCGTGATATCTACACGGTGGTCCAGCATGTTGGAGACCGCTGTGGCGGAGGAGCCGAGGCTGATATTCATGATCTCTCCGATGGCGTCTGTCACCATCGGACTAAAAATTGTCTCTCCCATCAGGTGCCGCTCCTTTATACCTTAATGTATGTCTCACCGATTTTCACGGCCTTTTGCTTGTTATGGACCCCCATGCGCCCGTCAAACCACCGCCGGCCGCCGATATTCAGGAAGATCGGCGCGTCCTTGGACTGCTTCATATCCACCACATCTCCCACGTTCAGGTGGTAGATGTCGCTGAGCAGCAGCTTTGTCCTGGCCAGCTCCGCCACAATCTCCAGATCGGAGTCCCGCAGGGAGCCGAAGATCTCCTCGGATTTGTCCTCGCCGGTGCTGCGCCGTCCCGTGTTCTTGCTGATCTCCGCAAAGATGTTGGTCAGCATCACGCCCGGCAGGCAGATGCTCAGCCGGCCGCCCACGTTGTTGGGAAACTGGATGTGCAGACCCACGATCACTACCGTCTCATCAAATCCGATGAGCTGCACCAGCGTGGGGTTCACCTCTGTGCGCACATACTCGAAGTTGATGCTCATGTAGTTTTCCCAGCTGCGCCCCAATACCGACACCAGATCCTCGATCACGTCCGAATAGATCTTCAGCTCCAGGTCCGTGAGGTTGTACTCCGAGTCGATGGCGTCGTCCGGGTCCCCCTCGCCGCCCATCATCCTGTCCAGGATCGTCAGCAGCACGGTGGTGTCCAGGTGGAGCAGGATGGGCGTCTCCTCCTGGTACTCCTCGTGGTCCGTCTTCACCAGGGCCAGCACGTCGCTCTCCCGCAGTGCGTTGGAGAACTCGTGGTAGCGCTGCTCCTCCACCGAGTCCACCTCAATCTCACAGGTGGAGTGGAGCAGGGCGTTGAGCCGGGAGTTGATTACCCGGGTATAGTTCTCAAAGATGCTGTTGAGCATCCGGATGCGGTCCTTTGTGAACTTCCGGGGGCTGTAAAAGTCGTATTTTCTATACTTTTTTTCGACAGCCTCTTCTGCCGGAGCGTCCAGGTCCATCTGGCCGCTTTGGGCCGCCGCCAGCAGGGCGTCAATCTGACTTTGTGATAAGACTTCTGCCATATTGTCTCCTCATTCCGGGTAGTGTTTCCCAACGATGGGTCCGCCTCAATCGGCGGTGGTCTCCCCGCCGGTTTCCACGCCGGGCTGCGCCTGGCCCGTCTCCGTATAGTACTGAGCGATGCTGTCGGAGAGCTTATCCTCCAGGTCACGGCCGGTAATCATCATCTCCACCCGCCGGTTCTTGGTCCGCTCACTCTCCTCGTCGTTGCCCGCCACCGGCCGCCACTGGCCGTAGCCCTTGGACTGAATCCGGGCGGGATCCAGCTCTGTGCTGTTCTCCACCATATAGGACACCACTCTCGCCGCACGCATACTGGAGAGCTCGTAGTCCCAGGTGGCGTTATAGCGCCCCAGCGCCGAGGCCGTATGGCCGGAGACCACCAGCTCGTCGATGTAGGGCGCGGCCTCGTTCAGCGTGGGCAGGATGCTGTCAATAATCGCTTTTCCCTCCGGCAGGAGCTCATATTTGTCTCCCGCGAAAAAGATGGAGCTGTTGAAGGACACATAGATGTATCCGTCTCCTTGGCTGACCACGATGGTGTCGTCAGCCTGGGCCGCCGCCGTGTCCTGCAAAAACTGGAGAAGCTCCTCCATCTTGGAGTCCATCTCCGTGGTGGCGGGCATGCCGCCGCCCAGCTCGTCCGCCCCGTCGCCCTCCGGTCCCCGGGGGGAGTCGTCCGTGCTGACAATGGCGGTCTTGTTGAAGCTCTGGACGATCATCATCCACTTCTCCTGGTCAATGGTGGACATGGAATAGAGCAGCACGAAGAAGCACAGCAGCAGCGTCACCATGTCGCCATAGGTGTCCATCCAGTTTGCGCCGCCGCCTCCGCCGCCGCTTTTCTTTTTAATAGAAGCCATGGAGCGCCTCCTCCCGATTGATCTCGCCGGCCCGCGGCCGGTTTACTCCTTGGAAGCCTTTTTGCTGCTCTCGCCCCGCTCCCGCTGGGCCACGAAGGTGAGCAGCTTTTCCCGCAGGAACTTGGGGTTCGCGCCGGACTGAATGGACATGATGCCCTCCACAATAATCAGCTTGCAGAGCACCTCCTCCTCGTCCCGCTGGCGCAGCTGTACGGCGATGGGCCCGAAGATCATGTGGGCCAGAATACAGCCGTACAGGGTGGTGACCAGGGCCGTCGCCATGGCGGGGCCCAGATCGCCGCCGCCGCTCTCCACGTCCATGGCCTTGAGCATGTTGATAAGGCCCACCAGGGTACCCACCATGCCGAAGGCCGGGGCCACGGAGCTGCCTCGGTCATACATGCCCGCGCCGGCCTCGTGGCGGGCGGAGGCCTGCTCGATGTCGTTCATCATGATCTCCTTCACCTGATCGGCGTCGTTGTTGTCAACGATGAGCATGATGCACTGCTTGAAGAAGGGGTTCTCCTGCTGGTTGCCCTTTTCCTCCAGGGCCAGCAGGCCGTTTTTACGGGCCACCTGGGCCAGCTCCACCAGCTCGTCAATAATAGCCAGCGGATCGTTGCCCTTGGTGTTGAGCAGCACCTTGAAATGCTTGGGGATATCCTTCAGGGCGCTGGGCGGGAAGGAGGCCACGATAATGAAAAGCGTACAGCCGATGGTGATGAACACGCTGGCCGGGTCCCAGAAGTTCGCCACCTGAGTAGGAGTCAGCAGCCCGCCCTCGCCGCCGAACATCATACCGATCAGCATGATGACGATTGCGCCGACTACACCGATAATATATGTTATATTCATACTTTTCCACCCATTTTACTCCCGCGCAGGGAGAAATGATCCCATGGCGGGACGCATTTGATCAACGTCGAGGCGCGGACGCACCCCCGCGGCGCGCCCGCGGCTTCAACACTCCTCAAACACGTCCCAGCAGGTCCTATCGCTTATCCTGAACGGTTACGATCCTGTGTACATCCTGCACCTTGGCATTGTACTCCTGGATCTTCCTGATAATGACCTCCGGCTCCTCCTTCACGATGAAGTAGTCCCGATTCATCATCACGATCTTAGACTCGGGAATCATCTCAATGCTCTCGATCTGGTTGTGGTTGAGCAGGAACCGCTCGTTGTTGCGCTTGGTCAGAACGATCATGGCCGCTCTCCTTTCTTCCTGGCCCCCGGCCGCCTTTGGCGGCCGGGGGATGATGTTGGGACTGCTTCATTGCGGGGCTCTGCGCGCCCCCTGGCGGGGCCCGCCCCTATGGGTCAGGCTTACCGCTTCATGTTCACCAGCTCCTCCAGCATGGAGTCGGTGACGGTGACGATACGGGTGTTGGCCTGGTATCCGCGCTGGGTGAGGATCATGTTGGAGAACTCCGTTGCCACGTCGGCGGTGGAGGCCTCCAGGCCGGCGTTGCGGATCTTGATGCCCTTGCCCTGGCCGATGGACTCCTCAATGGGCGGGGGGGTACTGGTGGTACCGCCACCAGCACCGCCACCAGCACCGGTAAGGGTTATCTTGTTATTGAGGAACTTGCCGGTGAGAACGCCGCCCACGCCGCTGATATGGACGTCGCCGGAACCCTCCATGGCCTGATAGTAGGGGCCGCCAATGTGGGTCACGCCGTCGGGGGAGTCCACATTGGCGATGGCCGCGTAACCAATTACCACGGTCTGGCCGTTCTCACAGGTGCCGATCACCGCGCCCTGCTCGCTGACCTGCAGATTCTTGATGCCAATGACCTCGTCCCGCATGTTGGGCTTGGGGACCTCCAGCTTTGTCAAGTAGGTTGCATCAATTTTCTTACCGCTGCCGTCATCATTAACGGTTCCGCCAACCAAATCCAGTTTATCAGCGCTCAGCTTACCAGCCTCGTCATAATATTTCGGATCCGCCAGGGAGACATTCAGCCGCGAGCCGTTATTATCTTGGGTCGGCGCACCCAGCATCTGATAAACAGGATCCCCTGTCTGCCAGTTTGTACTGCCGTCATCATTAAGGCCGCCGTTCTCCTTCGTGGGCACATCGGCCGACAGGGGCAGGCGCAGGGGCACCAGCTGGGTGCTGACAATAAACTTATCCCAGACGTTTTTGCCGCCCTGTTCCTTGAGCTCCGCCGCCTCTTTATCGGACAGCGTGGGGTTATAGTCCGGATTGTACACCGTGGCGAAGCCATAGAGCACGTTGCCCCGGCGATCGCAGATATACCCCTCCGGGTCCTTCCAGAAGTCGCCCATGCGGCTGAGCTTGGGCTTGGTGAAGTCCTCGGAGCTGTTGATGACCATGTCCTTGTCGCCCACCATGAAGAAGCCCTCGCCGCCGATCATGCAGTCCAGGCCGAAGCCGGTGGGGCTGTAGGTGCCGGCGGTCATGTTCAGGTCAATGGACCCGATGGAGGAGCCGTAGCCCACCTGGGAGGGGTTGTTGCCGCCGGCGCTGACGCCGCCGTCGCTGCCGGAGCGGCTGGTGGTGTACAGGGACTCCTGGAAGGTCATTCTCTGGGCCTTGTAGGCATTGGTGTTGACGTTTGCGATGTTGTTGCCGATCACGTTGAGGTTTGCCATATGGGTTTTCAGGCCGCCGATGGCGGCATACATTGCACCAGTCATGGAATAAAGATCTCCTTTTCTTTGGGCGCTGCCGGTCCCCCGTCAGTCGGGCGGGGGACCAAAGCATCCTGCAAAGGTCCTGCTTTTCCTATTTCAGAAGCACAGCGCCGTCGATGTTTGTGAAAATATTCTCTGCCATCTCCTCCTGGGACATGGTGGTAATCACCCGCCCGTGGGGGACGTTGATAATAAAGGCCCGCGTCGCGTCGAAGGCCAGGATGTTGGTAGCTCCCTTGGCGCTCGCGCGCTCCACGCTGCTGGCCAGCTGGTCCATCAGGGTGTCCGTCACCTCGATGCCCCGCTCCTCGGCCCGTGCCATGGCGTGCTTGGAGAAGGCCACGGCAAAGCTCTCGGTGGCCTGGGCTGGGCTTTCCAGTTCCCTGCGGAGCATCGTGCCGAACTGGCCCCCCGCCTCCCTGCGGTGAACCGGCTGGACCTGCTCCACCTGATTGGCTCCCTGCACGGGAGTAATCCGCTCAATTCGTTCTATCATACCGCCATCCTCTTTCCGGCGCGGCCCGGAACCCGGATATCAGATTCCTTCCGTGGCGCCGATGCTCTCTCCAGCAGCTTCCGTGCCGCTGTCTGTGGTAGTATCGCCTGTGTTGTCCGGGTTCTCCTGATCTCCGCCTGTGCCCTCAACGGGCTTATTCTCGTCTCCGGCGTCCGGGGCTCCGCCGCCGCCCTCCACGCCGTCGGGATTCTCCGTATCGTCGGGCTTTTCCACGTCGTCGGGATTCTCGGTGCCGTCAGGGTCCTCGGTGTCCGGCTTGCTGGGCAGGCGGCCCACGGCCATGACGCTGCTGAGGGTGTAGCTCTTGTCGCCGATAAAGATCACGTTCATGCCGTCATAGATGCCGGTTGCGGTGACGGTGCCCACGATCTCGTCGATCTTCTTGGTCTCCTCGTTGTAAACGCCCACAGTCACTTCCTTGCCCACCAGGGACGCGGCGTAGCTCATGACGTTGGCCTGGGTCAGCTCCTCCACCTGGGTGCTCATCTCGGTCATGGCCTGCATGACGGTCATCTGAATGAGCTGGTTCATCATGTCGTTGGTGTCGGCCTGATTGTCGATGGTCTGGTTTTGCAGCTGGGTGACCATCAGGAGAAGCATGTCCTCAAAGGTGAGGGTGGAGTTGTCCTTGACCTTCTCTCTGGGCTCCCCCGTGTAATTTTCGTTGGTATAGTAGGTGTCGTCCACCTTGCTGGGGGTAGTGCCGGTAGTGCTGGCCGCGCCAGTGGTGCGGGTGAGCAGGTCAAAACTGCTGCTCCAATCGCTCATTGGCTCTCACTCCTTTCTCGCAGTAAAACGATCAAATGGTTTCTTCCGTGCCGAACAGGCCCAGACGCAGCTTTTGGATGAAGTCCTGGCCGTCGGACGGATTGTCCTGCCGCTCCTCCTGCTGCCGCTGGCGCTGCTGCTGGCCCCGTCCGTCGGGGTCCGCCTGCTGGAAGTGCTGCTGCTGGCTGTCCTGATTGCGCTGGACCTCCACGTGGACCTCCTGGCCCGCGCCGTAGCTCTGCAAGGCCGTGTGCAGGCCGTCCAGATGCTGCTGGAGCAGTCCCGCCGCCCGGCTGTTGGCCGCGTGAAGCACCACCTGCAAGGCGCCGCTGGCGTCCTTGGTCATCTCGATGGTCACCGCGCCCAGGTTGGCCGGGGTCAGCCGGATCTCCACCCGCTCCGTGCCGGTCTGCGCCGCCTGCCGGATGGTGTCGGCCAGCTTGGCCTCCATGTCGGGCTTCTGGGTGTCCACGGTCTCGTACCGCTCGCCCACCTTCACGGGGGTGGACTGGGTCTCCCGGAACACGCTCTGCTCCGGCTCCGCCGCCTCGCCCTGGATCTCCTCGCCGTCCTTCCGGCTGGTCTCCGCCGTCTCGGCGCGGACCTCTCCGTCCTGGCTCTCGGGCCGCTCAGCGGCCTGCTCGGGGTCCGCCGCCTCCGGCTGCTGGACCGTCTGCTCCGTGCTCTGGCTCTGGACCTCCGCCGTCTCCGCGGGCTCCTGCATAGCCTGCCGGAAATCCCCCTGCTCCTCGCCTGTGGGGGTCTCCATCTCCACCGTGGTCTCCACGCTGGTGTCAAGGGTGGGCATCTGTCCGTCCAGGTTCATGGCGGTCTCCTCCACCGTCTCCTGGGGCAGTGCCTCCACAGGGGCGGGAATGGCCGCTTCCTCCGCCGCCGGGGCGATCTCGGGCCGGAACAGGTCCAGAATCACGGCGTTGGGGTTGGCGGTCATGTCCTCGGGACGGAGCTCCTCCTTCTCCTGGTTCTGCACGGGAACGGTCTCCGCCGTCTCCTCCCCGCCCTTCTTGTCCTCCACGGGCTTGCCGTTCTCGTCCTTGGAGGCGGGCTTCTGGACGTCCTTCTGGGTCTTATCCATCAGCTCCTGAAAGCTGGAGCCCTCAGACTTGTCCTTGCTCCCGGTCTGGGGCAGGGCCGTCATGGACGCGGCCATCTGCTGCATCTGCTGGAGCATATAGTTCTCTGTTACAGTCATTGTCGGGTAGTCACCTCTTTTCTCATGGGGTTCCGCTGGATGAAATTTGCTCTCTCTGCCGCCTCAGAAGCAGCTGGGACAGGGTCTCGAAGGAGTCCTCCTCCCGTCCGCCGGTGAGGTCCGCCGGGTCAAAGTAAATGCCCAGCTCATTGAGCCGCTGGAGGAACAGCTCCAGCCGCACCCGCTCCGGGTCCTGGGGGTCCAGCTCGCTGATCCGCTGCGCAATCTCCGCCGTGGAGAGGGTGATGTCGGAGCGGTGGGTGTCTCTCTTGCCGCTCATGGTGTCCAGGACCAGGCCCAGCGCGTCGATGATGGCCTGTTCCCGCTCCTGGTCCTCCCGCTCCTCCATTTTCAGGCGGAGGGTCTCCAGGATCCCGCTGTAGAAGCCGCTGTCCGGGTCCGCCAGCTGACGGACCAGACCGGCCTTCTTCCCGTCCTCGCCGGACTGGGGCTTTTGCAGGGCCTCCATGCGCTCAAGGATGCCGGAAACGGCCTCGTACCGCTCACGGTTCTGCTCCTTAGCCTCCTGGTCCATGCCCCCCATCACCACATTCTGCCTGCTGAGCATATCGCGCAGCCAGCCCAGGACGTCGCCGGCCTCGGCCGGACTTCTGACATCCGCTTGGTTTCCGGGGAGGATTTGAGCATCCCAGCTGCTGCCTACGAACGCGCCGCCGGCGTCAAAGTATCCGAGGGAAACCATGCCGTTGTAGCCCATCAGACGCTTTTCATACTGGGAAATCGCGCCCATGTCCGCCAGATCATCCAGAAAGCTGCTGTACTCCTTCTGGCTCATGCTGTGGGGGTTATACTTGTTGGCCAGCGCGGCAATCTCCGTATCGGAGAGGGAGGCCCGCTGCGAGCTCCCGGCGTAGAGAAAGTCCTTCTGGGCCTCTCCGCTGCTCCAGCGCTCCTTGTGGGTTTGGACCAGCTGTTGGACAAACTCCTCCCGGGAGAGGGTTTCCAGCTGCTCCTTCAGGGAGCCGCCGGCCAGATCGGGGTTGCAGGTGTAAACGCTGTACAGGTTGTTTGCCAGTGCTGTCAGGTCTTGCGCTCCTAAGAAATACATCTTTTTTCTCCTGTGTCGTTTCTCCGCGCATCCGCGTGTGGGTAAGTTTTTCCGGCGGCCCTGTCCGCCGCCGCCCGCTCACCTCCCCTCCCTGTTGGAATGGGATATGCGCCTGAGACTGCCTCACCACCTCTCCTGCCAATTTTATCTGAGAACGCCCCTGGGGGGCGGTACTCACCATTCTATGCGCTCTGGGCCGCCATGACCCGTTTGGTGGAGACCAGCTCGTCGATCATGGCCTCCTCGCTCTTTTGCATTGCCTTGCTGTAGCTCTCCAGCTTCTTCTCCCGCAGCTTCTCAATGGCGGAGGTCTCCTTTTTCGCCTCCACCACCTGCTCCCGCTTGGCCTCCTCCTGGGCCCGCAGCTCCTCCAGGCGCTCCGTCTCCTCCTGGATCTGCCGCTCCATGGAGCGCAGGTACTGCTCGTACTTCATCGCGTCCACAATGCTGATGCCGCTGAGCTTGTGGCGGGTGAACTCGTGGTTCATATGGCGGTAGCCGGCCTCCAGCTCCTCCAGAAACTTCTCCTGGTCCCGCACTTGGGCCAGAATGGCCCCGTGCTCGGTCTGGAGGGCGGCGAGGACCTGCTGCTTGTAGTCCAGCACGGTCTCCAGGGAAAATCGGAATTTCTTCATAGGTCAGCCGCCTCGTCCTCTCTGTCTGTCTACTGCATGATACGCCGCAGCTGGTTCAGGCTCTCCTCATAGGAGAAGGCCTCGTCCACGCCCTGCATGAGGAATTGGTTGATGGCGTCGATCTTCTTCAGCGCGTGGTCCAGCTTGGGGTTGGTCCCCGCCTTGTAGGCGCCGATGGACACCAGGTCCGCGTTTTTCTCGTATACGCCCATGATATCCCGCAGCTTTCCGGCCAGCTGCCGGTGCTCCGGGGAGACAATCTCCACCATCAGACGGGAGATGCTGGCCCCCACGTCGATGGCCGGGAAGTGGTTGGCGTTGGCCAGCTGGCGGGAGAGGACGATGTGCCCGTCCAGAATACCGCGGACCGTGTCCGCGATGGGCTCGTTGGTGTCGTCGCCCTCCACCAGCACGGTGTACACGCCGGTGATAGAGCCCTTTTCAAACTTGCCGCTGCGCTCTAAGAGCTTGGGCATCTCCGCGTACATGGAGGGGGTGTATCCCCGGGCCACCGGCGGCTCGCCGATGGCCAGCCCGATCTCCCGCTGGGCCATGGCGAATCGGGTGAGGGAGTCCATCATCAGCAGCACGTCGTACCCCTGGTCCCGGAAGTACTCGGCAATGCTGGTGGCCACGCTGGGGCACTTCATGCGCAGCATGGCCGGCTGGTCGGAGGTGGCCACCACCAGAATGGAGCGGCGCATCCCCTCCTCCCCCAGATCCTTCTGCATGAACTCCAGCACCTCGCGGCCGCGCTCGCCCACCAGGGCGATGACGTTGATGTCCGCCTTCACATTCTTGGCGATCATGCCCAGGAGGGTGGACTTGCCCACGCCGGAGCCGGCGAAGATGCCGATTCTCTGACCCTTGCCGATGGTCAGGAGGCTGTCAATGGCCTTGACCCCGAACTCCATCCGCTCCCGGATGGGGGGCCGGGTCATGGGGTTGATGTAGGTGGAATCCACGGAGAAGGTGTCCCCCCGCCCGAAGGGCTCCAGCCCGTCGATGGGCTGGCCCAGGGCGTTGATGACCCGTCCCCGGAGGAAGGGGCCCACCGGCAGGGTGAGCCGCTTGCCCGTATTGCGGACAAAGTTGCCCGCGGAAATCCCGCTCATGTTGGCGTAGGGCATCAGCAGGATGTGGTCGTTCTTGAACCCCACCACCTCGGCGGGGACCTGGCCTCCGGACTCGTTGGAGTAGATGCGGCAGATGTCGCCAATGGCAGCCCGGCCGCCGGAGGCCTCGATGGACATGCCCACGATGTTTTCAATTTTCCCGGTGCGGCTCATGGTCTCCGCTGACCGGACAAGAGGAATCAGTTCGCGGAACATAGCCTGCCTTTCTCCGCTGGGCGGGACGGTTCTACAGAGCGCCCATCTGGTCCCGCAGGATGTCCCGGATATTGGACATCTGGGTTGAGACGCTGGCGTCGATAATCTCCTCCGGCGTCTCGACAATGCAGGTGCCGCTCTCGTCGTCCCCCATGGGGACGATCTTCACGTGCTGGCTCAGGGCCCCCAGGGCCGTGGTGAGGGCGGGGGAGATCTGAGCCGCGCCCTTGGCGTCGCATCCGGAGATGTAAATATGGACCCACTCCTGCCGCTTGAGCCGCTCAGTGGCGGCCTGGATCATGCGCACCACCACGTCTCTGCTGCTGCGCAGGCTCACCCGCACCACCTTCTCCGCCACTGCCAGACACAGATCCAGCAGCTCCTCTCTGGACTGGAGGAGCATCTCCTCCCGGGCCATGTCGGCCTTCTCCAGATAGGTCTGCACCTCCTGCTCCAGCCGGGCCGCAGTGGCCTCCCGGTCCCGGGCCGCGTCCTCCATGGCCTTGGCGGTGCCCTCGGCGTAGCCCACGCGGTAGCCCTCGTCCCGGGCGCCCGCCCGGATCTGCTCCTGCTCCGCCTTGGCGTTGGCCCGGGCCTGCTCCACCAGCGTCTCCGCCTCCTCCCGGGCCTGCTTCAAAATCAGCTCGGCCTGGAGCTGGGCGTACTGCACCACGCCGCCGGAGCCGGACTGACTGGGCTCGCCGCCGTCCGCCGTCTCCTCCTCAAGGGCCGGCGGAGCCTCGGGCTCCTCCTGTCCGTCCTCAGCGGGCTCCGTGTAGTCGAAGCCGGCCTCTTCTCCGGCGGGTTCCTCCCCAGGCTGATCGCCGGGCACGGGCGGGGCCTCCATTTCGATGGTATCGGCGTCGGGGAATATGTACTCCTCCGCCTTGGGGTTGAGGAATCCCTTGAGAATGTTACGCAATGATATCGTCCTTTCCGCCCTTCAGGATTACAATCTCGTTTCTCTCCTCCAAATCCCGGATGATGCCCACGATTCTCTGCTGGGCGTCCTCCACGTCCTTCATGCGGACATTGGTTGTAATTTCCAGGTCGTCCCGGATGGTCTCCGCCATACGGGCGGACATGTTGCCAAAGAGCTTGTTGGCCACCTCGGTGTTGGCCGTCTTGAGGGAGAGCACCAGATCCCTGGGATCGCAGTCCCGCAGCACCCGCTGCACGGACCGGTCGTCCATGGTGACGATATCCTCGAAAACGAACATGCGCTTGCGGATCTCGTCGGCCAGCTCCTCGTTGTTGACGCTGAGCAGATCGAAGATGCTCTTCTCGCTGGAGCGGTCCAGGTTGTTCATGATGCCGGCCACGTAGTCGATGCCGCCCACCTTCACGCTGCTGGATGTGGTGATGTTGGAGAACTTGCGCTCCATATCCGCCTCGATGATCTTGATGGCCGTGGGGTTGGCGCTCTCCATGGTGGCGATGGCCTCCACCACCTTGACCTGCCGGTCAGGCGGCAGCTGCTCGATGACGCCGGCCGCCTTGTCCGGGTCCACGTAGGCCAGAACAAGGGCCATGGTCTGGGGCCGCTCGTTTTGCAGCGCGGAGTACAGGCTCTTGACGTCCGCCTTGTCCAGGAAGGCGAACTCCCGGTTCTTCAGGCTCTTGGTCACCTTCTCCAGCAGGGCCAGAGCGGTCTGCTGGCCGAAGGCCTTCTCCAGAACGGTTCTGGCATACTCCAGGCCGCCCTCGGTGACCGCCTTGTTGGTCAGGCAGGCCTGGTAGAACTCCGTGAGCACGGCCTCGGTCTGGGCCGCGTCCAGCAGCCCCAGGCGGGCCACCTCCAGCGTCAGCATCTCCAGGTCCGACGCCTCCATGAACTGGTAGAGGAGGGACGCCTTCTCCGCGCCCAGGGAGACGATGACCGCCGCCGCCTTCTGAGCTGGCGTAAGTTCAGCCTTCGCGATCTCAGCCATTGCTCTCCTCCTCTCCCCTCAGCCAGGTCTTCAGCATCTGCGCGGCAACCTCCGGGTTGGTCTGCACGAACTGGCGCAGCGTCTTGCGCAGCTCCATGCTCTTCTCGGTGTTGATATCCATGATGTCCGCACCTCCGGTGGGCGCTGTGGCCGCGGCCTCGGCAGCAGCCGCCATGGCGGCCTCCACCTCCTCGGGCGTCATGTCGCTGGTGATGGTGATCGCTGCCACCTCGCCGCTCTGCTGCTCCTCCTCCAGAGCCCGCAGCTCCTCCTCCTGCTTCTTACGCTTTCTGCGGCGGATGCTGAGAATGACGATCAGCAGTACCAGCAGCAGCAGGATGACGGCGGCGGCGATGATAAGGTAGGGCAGGTTCTCCGGCGAGAACAGTCCGCCGTCAGGCGCCTCGGGGACGGGATCGGTGTAGAAGGGGGCCAGCAGCACGGACACGTACTGCTCCGGGTTCTCCCCGCCGATGCCGGAGGCGGCCGCCACGTGGCTGCGCAGGGTGTCCACTTCCACGGAGGCGGAATTGTTGGCATTTTCGTTGATGGTGACGGCGATGGAGACGGCTGTGATGGTGCAGGCCGCCACCTCCGTCTGCTCATGGGTCTCGTTGATCTTGTTCTCCCGGTCGCGGCTGCTGCCGGCGGTGTCGCCGTCGCCGATGGACTGCTCCAGATCCCCTACATAAGTGGGCAGATCGGAGTTGCTGGCGGTACCCACAACGCCGCCCACGGGCTCCAGCCCGTCCCGGGTGATGTAGAAGTACTCGATGTCCCGTCCGATGAGGCCGCCGCTCTCATAGGAGCCCTCGGGCTGCTCGTAGAAGGTGGAGTCGATGTAGCGCCGGTTCACATCCACCTTGGTGGTCACCGCCGCCTTCACGTTGCCCTCGCCGTAGATGCTGTTGAGGGCCAGCAGCACCTGGCTGCGGATGAGGTTGTTGTAGTGCTCCTCCATCTTCCGCTTGAGGGCGTTGGTGTCGCTGAGGGTGGCGGTGTCGTCGCCAGAGTAGGTATTGTAGCGCTGGTCCGTGATGTACACAGTGTCAATGGACATCCCCTTGATGGCGTGGGACACAATGCCCCGGATGGCGTCCGCCTGCTGGTCCGTGAGGGTGTAGTCCTCCCGGAGGGTCAGGGTAACGGAGGCGCTGGAGCTGGTGTCCACGTTCTCAAAGACGTAGGTCCGCTCCTCCCCCAGGTCAATGTTGACAAGGGCGTCCACCACGCCGTCCAGCTGGCGGATGGTGGCCTGGAGCCGCTCCTGCACCGCCACCAGCCAGGCCGTGGCCCGCTCGGAGGTGGTGGACATGGTGCCCACGTTCTCAAAATAGGAGCTGTAGAGCGTGCCGCTCTTGGGGTAGCCGGCCATGGCCAGCTGGGCGGTCAGGATGCTCTCCTGATCCTCGCGCACCAGAATGGAATCCCCCTCCAGCCGGTAGTCAGTGATGCCGTTGTCCTGGAAATAGCCCAGAATGGAGCTGATCTCCGTGGCGTTCAGGCCGGTGAACAGGGTTGTATAGGGCTGGTTGCCGCTCCAGACGATCAGCGCCACGGCAAGAATGATGACAGCGGCCAGGGCGGCGGCCAATATGATGCGCACCTTGGTGCTCATGTTTTTGAAAAAGTCCTTTACTTTTTCCCAGGCGCCTTTCAGCTTTGTTTCCACACTGTATTCCTCCGGCCTTTTCTATCGAATGGCATGGCGAACCGCCCTTACAGGTTGATGCGGCTCAGCTCGCTGTAGGCGTTCAGGGCCCGCTCCCGCAGCTGGGTCAGGAGGGATATGGCGGTCTCCGCCTTGTAAGTGGCCATGTTCATCTCCGCGGGGTTGTCCAGCTGCCCCGTGCTCAGCAGATACTCCTTCTTCGCCACGTCGTCCTCCGCCTCCCGGACGTTCTCAATGGCGCTTTTGAATATATCGGCAAACAGGGAGCCGGCTGCCGGCTTCTCCGCCGCCGGAGCGGTCTTCTGCAGGGGCATGGTCTCCCACAGGGGGGAGATGGACTGGGTGGTCATGCTCATATTGAAATCCTCCAGGTGTCGTTGTTATGTAAATCCGCAGCCGGCTGCCGCAGGGGCCGCCTTGACGCGAAGACAGGGCCAGCGAATCAACATCCGTTTTGATCTGCCTGACCCTATTCTCTCTCTTTTTATCTTCCGATCTCCAGGCCCGAGGAGATCACGCTCTTGAGTACGTTGAAGGCCGTCACGTTGGCGGAGTACGCCTGACTGGCGGCCATTGCGTCAGCCACCTCCATGACCAGATCCACATTGGGCAGCTCCACGTATCCCTCCTCGTTGGCGTCCGGGTCCGTGGGATCGTATTTGAGCTTGAAGTCTGACGGGTCCTCCGCGATCTCCACCACCTTCACCCCTCCGGTGTTTTCGTGGCGCACGTTGCTGACCATCCCGTTCTGGGTCAGGGCCAGCACATTGCGGAAGGTGTCCCGCCCGTCTACCGCCTGGAAGACCGTGAGCTTGCGCCGGTAAGCGCCCCCCTCCTCGGTGCGGGTTGTGTTCATATTGGTCACATTCTCGCTGATAACGTCCAGCCGCAGGTGCTGGGCCGTGATGCCTGAGCCGATGATGCTGATTGTGCTCATGAAAGCCATAAGAAACCTCCTTGCTCCCACTCCCAAACGCCCCTCTCGAAAGCGGGGCGGAACAATATCTCTCTATGCTTTTCTTCTGCCGTTTTGCCGGCCGTATCTGTCTGTACCGCTTTGCCTTTTACTGGCCTCGGATCGCCATGAGCATCCGGGACATGTCGCTGCTGAAGGCCCGGTAGAGGTGCTGGGTCTGGTAGGCGCTGCGCACCAGCTCAATGTGCTGCTCGGCCACGTTCACGCCGTTTTCGTCCATGCGGGCCCGCTCGTCGTCGGCCACCCGGACCTGGGGCGCAGCGGCCTCCAGGGTCTGCCGCATGGCGCTGGGGGCCGCGTTCCGGTCCTGGGCTGCGGCCTGGATATTTTTGCGCAGAGCCTCCTCAAAGGTGACGTACTTCACCTTGTAGTTGGGGGTTTCCGCGTTGACAATATTGTCGGAGATGGCGCGCTGCTTGGCCCACTGGAAGCTCATGGCCTGCTGCAGCATAATCATGGAGTTGGGTGTGAGAAAATCAGACACAGGTTTGTCCTCCCCTCGTAAAAATATGCCATCGCAGGCTATTATATCACTCTGTTCTGAGAAATCAAGTCAGCCGATTCGATTTTGTTCGCCACAAGCCCCCAAAATCCGTGCCGATTTTTACCTCATTATAATACATTTTATTCTGATTTGCAAGGCGTAAAATCAAAAATTGTAGAATATGGAGAGATCTAAAAAATTTTTTCAGGACATTTAGGTAGGTTCACAAATTTCCATCCAATGCCTGACAATTCCCCCAATTTACGACAAATTTCGCCCCTCTTTTTTCCAGTCAAAGGGAAATGCCCGCAGACAATCTATGCTGTCCGCGGGCATTCTATGCCATCCGTCTCTATAGCGTGATTCCTCCGGAGCCATCCTGCCCGCCGCCCGCGTCCCGCAGGACGTCCAGCAGGGTCAGGGGAGAGACCTCCTCGTCCGCCGCCTCCCGGTTGGTGTCGGCCGCGATTTTCAGCTCACTGCGGAGGATGGACACGCTCTTGGGCGCGTCAATGGCCAGCCGCACCCGCCCTGCCTCCACGGAGAGGACGGAAACCTCGATCTCATCACCGATGAACAGGGACTCCCCCGCCTTCCGCTGGAGGATCAGCATGGGGACCCCTCCTTCCGCTTTCCAAACTCGGAAAGGGGGTGGTGCATCTGGTAGGCGTCCGTCTCCAGAATGACCTGCATGGCGGTGCGGGTGTGATCGTTGAGCGCGATGGGGCAGCGGAGGTTGACGCTGCTCTCCGACACCTTGTCCCGCACCACGCACAGCACGTAGAAGCACAGCTCCTCGCTGCGCTCCACGCCCAGCTCCCGCAGCTCCTCCCCCGTGAGCACGGGGGCGTAATCCGGCTTGAGGTAGAAGGGGTTCATGGCCACGAAGGCCAGGTGCGGCGTGACCGCGCTCTGAAAGCACAGCAGGCTCCCGCCGCTCCCCTCGAAGGGCAGCAGAAGAAAGCTCTTCTCCTCCTCGAACCCGAACAGCCCGCGGGGAAAATGGAGCTCCTGCTCCTCGCCGCACTCCACCTGACCGAAATACTTTGTCTGCACCAGCACGTTTTGTCCTCCTTGTTGCCGCATACTTTTTCTTTGCCGTCAAAGAAAGAGTATCAAAAAGAAAATTCTGAAACCATTCTTTTGTAAAACACGTTTTCTGCGCCGCCGGCGGGAGGGATTACCCCTTCACATCCACGGGCTCATAGTTGGGGTCCGCGGAGGGCGGAACGTAGATGGGTCCGCCCACGTACTTGATGACAACCTCCGGCCGCTGGGTGACGGTGAACTCGATGTCGCCGGGGGTAAACTCGAAGTCGCCCTTGCCGAACTTCCAGTCGAAATTCAGCTTATCCATCTCATACCGGATGTTCATCTCTCCCACGTCCCAGGTGATCTCCGGCCCCACCTCGGGCAGGAACCCAAGCACCTCCTGGCGGGTGTCCACCATGGCGCTCTGGGCGAACTTGGTAATCATCTCCTCGCCCAGCTTGGTCTCCATCATCAGCTTGCCCTGCTTGGCGTAGGTGGCGGTGGCCTGATAGGCGGCCTGCTGCCCCTTCTGCGCGTTCTGCTGGAGACTGCGGGCCAGAGTGGGCGTAACGGAGTTGCGGGCCTCAAAGGTGTCGATATTGACGCGGATGGGGCGGCTCTTGATGCTCAGGCCGCCCTTGTCCCGTGTGATCTCCATCTCAGCAGTCCCGCGGGCGTACTCCAGCTTGGCATTGGTGGTCTTCATCTCGATCTGGATGGGGACCGTAGTGATCTCAATCAATGGTTTCATTGTGTGGTACGCGCTCCCTTCTGCTTATATTTTGCCGGCTTCCATGCCGTTCACACACAATTTTAGTTCATATAGTCGATCAGCGACTGGCTGAGTATCTGCGTGCCCACCTTCAGCGCCGCGTTGTAGCAGGTGTAGTCGTAAAGAAACGCGCTGATCGCGTCCGCCGGGTTAATGTCCTCAATGGCGGCCCGCTCCTGGTTGAGGGCGTAGCCCTGATCCTCCAGCCGCTCGCCGTTGGTCTCCAGGAACTCGGCGCTGGCGGCCACGTCGTCGCTGTAGGACTTGATGACGTTGTTGTTGGTCTTGTTGATCTTGTTGAGCAGCCGGTCAGCCTCCGCCCGGTCCTCCTCGCTCCACTGGCCGGTTTCGGGGTCCGCCCGCTCCAGCACGGCGGCGTACTTCTTCATCAGCGTGGCCAGATTGCGGGGATCCCCGTCCTCGTCCACGCCGTAGCCGCCCAGCATCCTGAGCCCCGGCAGAGCCATGTTGAACACGCTGCCGTTGACGATTTCGCCGTTCTCGTCCTCCTGGAGGCCCAGACCCAGATCCACGTTGGTCTGCTCCTCGTCCATCTCCTTGAGGCGGTTGAGATCGCTCTGGTCCTTGAGGTAGGTCAGCCACTCCTGGTCCTTGGCCTTCATCGCCGTCTTTTCATCCTGAGTGAGTGTGACATCCGCATCAATCGCAGCCTGCCGCGCCTTGATGGTCTCCTCGGTGGGGTAGCCGTACTGGTCCTTCTCTCCGGTCTTGAGCCAGAGGGGCATCGGGTCATCAGGGATCTCCTCGGAGGCGTGGGTGTAGTAGTCGTGCCAGCCTTTGGCAACCTCTTTTTCCTCGGCAGTCCCATTCTGTTCTACATCTGCCAGGGCATCGTCCAGCGCCTTCTTCAACTCAGCAGGCGGCGCTCCTTCGGGCTGGGTGTCCGTTTCATGGCTGTAGTAGTCCTTCCAGGCGTTCCAGTTCTCAACTCTTGCGTCGTACTCTGCTTGTGTCTCTGTTGCCCCCTGAGCAGGTATAGCAGTGTTCAGCGCGTTTGTAAACCCCGGCATCTCCTCCGCCTTGGGCACGGGCACGCCGCCCGCGTCCACGTTCACGCCCCGGTAATAGAGGGTTTTGCCGTCATCGCTCCAGGAGTAGGGCACGTTCAGCCCGTCCTTGCCGGCAAAGACAAAGTGGTCTCCGTACTTAGCGCCGTTGATCGCCTGGATGACAGACTCCGCGCCGTTATACACCACGCTGCCCAGGGCGTAGCGGCCCGAGGCCAGGGGATCGCTGTTGCCCAGCACCGCGTCCTTGAGGCCGTCGTTGTTGGCAAGGTCCGTCTTGATCTTGTCCATGGCCGCGTAGGCGATGCGGTAGCGGCTGAAGGTATCGCTGTTGTTGGCGATATAGGCGTTGTTCTTGGTGAAGGCCCGGCGGATGCGCCACGCGTGGGCGGCGGCGGCGGGGTCCTCGGAATAGCTGTTGAAGTTGCGCTTGGTCAGCACCTTGTTCATGGCGTCGTTCACCCGGACGTTTGACCCCATCAGGTTATAGCGGTAGGTGTTCATCGTCATGCTGGTGGTAATGCGCATAGCCATAATCTGTTTACCTCCTTTGGGCGTTCTGTTAGATCGCGGTGCCGTTAATGAGCTTGTCGAGCATGGAATCCAGCGTCGTCAGCAGGCGGCAGGCCGCGGAGTAGGACTTTGAAAACTGCATCATGTTGGTGGCTTCCTCGTTCAGATCCACGCCGGAAACGCTGGAGCGCTGATTATCCAGATCCAGGGCGGAGAGGTCATAGGTCTTGTACCGGGCGTTGGTCTCCATGCCGTCGCCGCCCAGGGTGCCGGAGATCGCGGTGTACATCTCCTGGAAGGTGCCCTTGAAGAAGGGGCCTTCCGAGTTTGCATCGGCCTGAACGTCCTTGGCCTCATAGGTCAGCTTCTCGTCAAACTTGGCCAGCATATGCAGCAGGTTGTCGTTGGCGGTGGTGTTGGTCTGGATCTCGCCGGTGTCGGGGTCCACATAGTTGGGCTGCTTGGTCTGGAGCACACGCACCTCGCCCCTGCTCCAGGAGTAGGCGATGGAGATATTCTTGGCGGTGATGTTGGTGGGATCGTTGCCATTGCTGCGGTTGCTGAAGAGAACGCCGCCGTTGTAGTAGTTGTACTCCGGTTTGAGTACGCCCTTGCCCCGCAGGGCCGCCAGCTCGTCGGCATTGTAGTCCTCGGGGTCCTTGGGGGTTTGGAGGGGTTTACCTGCGGCATTTGCAAAGACGGTTACACCGTCTGTGCCCGTCGTTGTTTCAAATGCCTTTTGCACCTCCAGATCCTCTTTCAGCACGCCCCGCTTACGCAGGGTGGCTTCGTCATCTGCAGCATTATAATTGTTCTTGTTTAAAATCTCGCCCTTTGCGTTAAGAAGGGGCTCGCCCTTGCTGTCTACAAACTCACCCTTGGCGTTCATCTTAAACGCATCTTTAATATCTCCCGCAAATTTTCCATGCGCTTGCAGGGAGGCTATGGCAGTCTCTGTGTACTCTGAAAGCTTTGTATCGACGCCCAGGCTCACCAATTCTTTATTGCCTTGAATCACGAGGCCATCAGCGGTCTCAATTTTATCCCCATTCTCATCCAGGAAGAACTTGCCGTCAGCGTCCGTCTTATAGAGCACAGACGGCGGCATCTGGTTGGTCTCGTTGAAGGTCTCCGCGAACTTCTGGGCCCAGCTGTCCAGCACGCGCTGATAGTAGCGCACGCCCCGATTGTTGGCGGCGTCTTTGTCCACGGCAATGTCATAGGCGCTGGAGAACTCTCCCTCCTCGGTCAGGAACTCCCGGGTGGCCTGGAGGGACCCGCTGACCAGGGTGGTGTCCAGGATATCGACGATCTCGTTAATCTCCTGATCGTACTTGTCGCGGATGAGGCGGCCGTCCTTGTCCCGCAGGGGCTCCAGCTGATAGAGGTAGGTGTTTTTGTCCACATTCGCTTCATCGGTGGAGAAGGCGGGGATCTTTGCGGCCTCCGTTGGATCATCGGTGGTAAAATTCTTGGGATCCTGCACTTTCCCATTTATTATCACAGCGCCGGGCTTCAGATATTTGTTGCTGGAGGAGAGTGTGGGATTATAGGCGTTCGGGCCCTGATTGTTCAGCCGCAGCGCTTCGCTGGGATCAGCTGTCGGTATGGTATAATCACCCGTAGCGTCGTCCCATTTAAGATAAGGGAACTTATCTTTATCATTCCCGGGATTATGCACAATCTCCGCTTCCCTGGGGTTATCCGTGGGCTTGCCATCCCTGCCAATATACTGCATTCCCTTGGGGTCAAAGGGATCATACTCCGGGTTGGGCTGGGGCACCTCCTCGTTCATCATGAACTGGGTGCCGTAGATGCCGTCAATGAGCTTGATCTCCGGCTGGGTGCCGGCCAGGGAGATGGACAGCTTCTCCACGGTGGTGTACTGGTCAATGTACTCGTTGGAGTACTTCACGTCGATCTTCACGTACTTCGACAGTTCGTCAATCGCCACGTTCCGGGCGTCCCGCAGCTCCAGGGCGTTGTCGCCGCAGATGCCCTGGGTGCGGATCTCGTCGTTGTAGGCCCGGATCTCCTTGAGCAGCAGGTTGACCTTGTTGGTGTCCTGCTTGAGCTCCTCGGCCTTGTTGTCCCGCACGGTCTCCAGCCGCTTGGCGCTGTCGTTGAGCAGACCCGTGAGGGTGTAGCAGGCGGCGCGGAACTGATCGTCGTACACGTTGGAGCCCGGCCTCTGCTTGAGGTTCTCCAGGGTCTCGAACACCTCGCCCAGCTGCTTTTCAATCACGCCGAAGTAGTCGTCGCCCTTGGCCACCTCGTCCAGGATGCTGGCCAGCTGGCTGAGGGCGTCCTGCTTGGTCTCGTAGAAGCCCAGCTCGGCGTTCTCGTTCCGGTAGCGGATGTCCAGGAAGGGGTCCCGGAGCTGGCTGACCTGATCGCACAGCACGCCGTAGCCGATGTCCACCTGATAGCTGTTGCGGTACTCGGGCCAGCCGGTGGAGTGGAGGCTGACCAGATCCATACGCTGGCGGGTGTAGCCCTTGGTGTTGATGTTGGCGATATTGTTGCCCGTCACGTTCAGCGACGCCTGGGACGCGTAGATCGCCAGACGCGCGCCGGTGAAGGAGCTGAAGGTACCCATTACGGCCATAGTCGTTTTCTCCTTATCTTGCTACGAAAGTTTGATGAACGGTTGGGGCTCTTACACCCGCAGCTCATACTGGCTGGGCTGGTCCCCGTTCTCTCCGGGGGGCGGGGCCTCTCCTTCCAGCTGGGCCCGCGCCTTCTCAATCATCCGCAGGTTGCACTCCAGGGTGTTCCGGGCCACCTGGGAGGCGGTCTGGAACAGACCGTACTCTCTCCGCAGGGTCTCGGCCACCCGCTTTGTCTCCATGAGCAGGTCCACGGGGGCGTGCTTCTCCAGCTCCCGCAGGGGCACGCCCGTCAGCCCCATCCGGGCCAGCAGGGCGTCCCGCTTCTGGTCATGGCCCCGCAGGGACAGGCTCATGGCCTGCTCCTGGCGCATACAGTTCTCCAGCTCCTCCAGGTTTCCCTGGCTGGCGGCCCTGGTCTTGCTCTGTTCGATGCCGGTCAGCTGATGGATGGTCCTTGTCAGCTGCTCCAGCAGGCGCAGGTAGTCCTGCCACAGCTTTGGATCCATCATTCCTCAGCCTCCAGCAGGAGCATCCGGGCGGCGGTCTCCCTGGGGGAGATCTGGTACTGTCCGGAGCGGACCTCCTGGCGCAGCTCCTGGATTTTGCCGGTGGTGTTGTGGGTGCGCACCTGATAGGACAGGCTGGCCACCGCGTCGCGGAAGCTGGAGCCGCTCTGGGCCGCCGGCGCGGACGCAGTGTACTGGTCATAATAACCGTCCTGCACCTGCCGCCGGCCGGGGCCGGGGAAGGCTGCAGGGCGGGCTGTTTTCTTTTGAATAGGGGAAAAGCCCTCTGGTCCTGTAATCAGCATGGTATAGACCTCCTCTGCTCGCGCCGGACTGGCCGGTGGACACAAAACGAGCGTATCTTTGTACTATTTTTATCGGACCCGAAACAAAAAAAATAACGAACCCTCAGAAATTTTTTGTAAAATTCACCCTCACGCCCCTCTGCTGTCGTTTTCAGCGGTATAAAAGGGGGGAAGTTTTCAAAAAAGACATTGCAAGTGGGGCCTTCTTCCTATATAATATGCTGTATGACTACAGCGCCGCGCCTCCGGGGCCGCCGGCGCGTGATAACAGGGGAGAAACAGCGCATGGCTATTTTACAAAACTGCACCAAGGCAGAGGTTTATGATTCGAATGGGACGCTGCTGTGTCCGGCGACGGTGCAGAGTGGGCCCATGGACAGCATCCTTGTGATAACGCCGGACAGCCTGGACCACAGGGAGCACGACTTATTCCGCATTGTATTTTACGATCCCGTGCTGGGGGTGCTGACATGCCGGTGCGAGCTGTCCGCCCCGCTGGATCTGCCGGACCATATGACCTCCTACCGGTGCGAGATACTGGAGCGGCTCAACCAGGAGCAGCGCCGCCAGGACGTGAAGGTGTCCGTGGCCGCGGGGGCTGAGGTGACCATCCACGTGGCCCGCCAGCCCGGGGACCACATCCAGGTGGTGAAGGACGGCTATCCCGCCACGGTGCTGAACATCAGCGCGGGCGGCGTGTATCTGCGCACGGCCCTGCCCCTCCAGGAGGGCCGCCGGCTGTGGTTTGACTTCAAGGGCGCCGGGGAGACCATCCCCCTCACCGCCCAGATTCTCCGGGTGGACGATCTCTCTCCCCACCCGGCCAAGCAGGTCTTCGGCTACGGCTGCCACTTCATTGATCTCCCCGCCCGCTACGAGTCCCAGCTGCGCAGCTATGTCTTCCGTGAGGAGCTGCGCCGCCGCAACCGGGACTGAGCGCCTGTATACACCGCGCGTACATAGGGAATCGGGACGGCGCAGGCCGTCCCGATTCCCTATTTCTTTCCCTAGGCCGCAGTCAGTCCCGCCAGCACGCCGCCGTCGTAGACAGTGCCCACCCGCAGTCCCTCGTCCGCATAGGGGTTCTCGTAGGAGAAGACCCCGCCGCCGGGCTTCTGGTCTGCGAAGGAGCGCACGGGCTGGCCGTTCCAGGCCAGGGACCCGTCCTCCCCATAGGTCAGGCCCCAGATCTCGTAGGCGGTGAAAATCTCCCGGAGGGACCTCCCTCCAACGCGGTCCCCGCCGTCCGCCCCAGCGGCCTCGGCCGCGGGCGTGCCCTCGAACCGGGCGCAGGCGATGAGCGCCGGGTCAAAGCCCGGGTCCCCCCCGGCGGCCAGTCCGGTCAGCTCCCCCATGGGGTCATAGGATCCGTCGGGGTTCCGGACCGGGCGGCGCAGGGTGTGTACGTCCACAGTCCCCTCGTCGCAGGCGTACAGGCTCCGGACGGCGTAGCCCCCGCCGCCCGCCGGCGCGCCGTCCACCAGGGTGCGGATCCGCTCCCCCCGGTAGGTCAGCTCCTCCCCGCCGCCCTCTATGCCAAAGGGTCTCAGCTCCTCCAGCCAGGTATCCCCGGGGGCCGTCCCGCCGCTGCTCAGGGCCGTGTCGGGGATCAGCTCTCCGCTGGAGTCCCGGATCTTCCGGGAGTAGAGGCCGCCGTTTTTGATGTCCTCCAGGATCTCCTCATAGAGGGCTATGGTATCGTCCACCTTCTCCTGGTCCCAGGTGAACCAGCCGTCGGAGCCGGTATAGGCCCGCTCGCCGATCAGGTCCCGCAGCTCCTCCCGCTCCTGGTCCAGCCACGCCTTGTATTCCTCGTAGGTCCACCACTCCACGTCCCAATCGCCGCCCCAGTCGCCGTACTGGGCGTGATAGCGCTCCTCAGTCATCCAGGTCAGGCCGCCGTCCGAGGAGAGGCAGGTCTGGCCGTTCCCGTCCAGCAGCATCACCTCCCGCTCCGCCAGACTGACAGCGCCGGTCCCCTCCGCCGGGGCCCCGGCGGCAAACACGGTGGTTGCCGCGCTCATCACCACCAGCACCGCCAGCAGGGCCGCCAGGGTGGTCTGCTTGCCCCGCATGACGCCCTTGATCCGCTCCTCCAGGGCGTTGGCGCTGAAATAGCTGCCGGACAGGGGCCGGCGGCCCCGCTCCTCCTCCATGCTCAGCAGCGCCAGGGCGTAGCCCCGCCGGTCCGCGCCGGCGCGGACCGCCGCCTCGTCGCAGGCCAGCTCCATGTCCCGGCCCGCCAGGACGTACATGGCCCACACCAGGGGGTTGAACCAGTGGACGCACAGCGCCAGGGCCAGCAGGGGCTTGCGCAGGGCGTCAAAGCGGCGGATATGGGCGTACTCGTGGGCCAGGACGCAGGGGAGCAGGTCCCGGTCCATCCCCCGGGGCAGCACCACCACGGGGTAGACCGCGCCATAGGTCAGGGGCGAGGCCACTCTGTCGCTGACCCGGACCTGCACCGGCCTGCGGAGGGGGTTGGCCGCCTGCCAGGCGCGGATCCCCTCGTCCTCCGCCGGCAGGGCGGCGGCGTAGATCCGACGGCTGCGCAGGTGGACCGCCGCCAGCCACGTGAGGCCCAGGACCATCCCCGCCGCCCAGAGCAGGAGCAGCACCGCTGTCCAGTCCAGGGACGGGAGGGATGGGAGCTTCTCCCGGACCACGTACGGCCCCTCCGTCAAGACCTCGCCGGACACGAACGTTACAGCGGCAGCCCCGCCCCGGCCGGATCCGCCGGCCAGCAGGCGCTGTATGCTCACCGGGGAGGGGATGTCCACCGGCAGGAGCAGCCGCAGCAGAATGATGTCCCACAGCAGGCAGAACACCCGCCCCGGGGTCCTGCCGCCGAACCGGAGGCGCAGGGCCGCCGCCGCCAGGATCATCACCCCGGCGGACAGGGACACCCTCCCCAGAATCTCCAGCGCCGCCCCGCTCATGACAGCTCCTCCACCATCCGGCGCAGGCGGTTGATCTCGGCCTCCGACAGGGTCCGGCCCTCCAGCAGGGAGGCCACCAGCCGGTCCGCGGACCCGCCGTACATCCGGTCAATGAGCCCCCGGGTCTCCTGGTGCTGGGCCTCCCGGCGGCTGACCAGGGCCCGGCAGAGGAACCCCGGGTCCCGCCGCTCCACCAGCCCCTTGTCCACGCATTTTTTCAGAACAGTATAGGTGGTGGTCTTGCTCCACCCCACCTCCTCCGCCGCCCGGGCGGCAATCTCCCTGGCGGATAACGTCCCGCCCTGCCACAGGAACTCCAGCACCCGCAGCTCGCTGTCGTAAATTCTGTCTTCCATGGTGTGCTCCTTTCATTCTATCGGAATAGAACACCCGCATTCTACTCCAATAGAATCACTTTGTCAAGACCTGGAACCAAAATTTTTGGGGGACAGCCTATGGCTGTCCCCCGATGGTCAAATCTTTCACGCTGCCCACCCCGGCGCTGTCCAGCAGGATGACCGGATGGGTGACGGCCTCCTCCCCAGGCCCGGGGCGGGTGTAGGCCGTGCGGACCACGCCCTCGGGGCTGCGCTCCTCCACCAGGGCCCAGGCCGCCTCCGGCAGCCACGTCACCGCCGGCAGCTCCCCCTCCAGGGTCAGCTCCTCCGCAGACAGCTGGCCGCCCTCTCCGTCAAACTGCCGCACCACCAGCCCCTCCAGCCGGGGGACCGCCTTTATGGATATGGACACCTCCACTGTCTCCTTCTTCACGTCTCCGCCGTTCTCCTGACGGGTGTAGGTCTGGCTCTCCTGGTAGCTGCCCAGGGCGCCGGTGAAGCTGTTGCCGCTGCCGTCCAGATAGGGCCGCCCGTCCGGGGCCTGATAGACCCGGTAGGTGGTCCAGACGCTCCGGTCCTCATAGGGGTCCCAGTCCGCCTGTCCCAGGGGCGGGCCCAGATAGAGAGCGCCGCTGATGATGTCAACGCCCCCCTCGTCGGTGATCTTGAACTGGGGCGGCTCCTCCCCGGGGGCCAGATCGGTGACCATGGACAGATAGGTGCCGCCGTCCTCCTCGAAGCCCCGGTACACAAACAGCCGCCAGCCCTCCAGGCCCGGGAATACCCATTCTTCCCCCTCCTTTTGGGCAAAGAGGACCTCCCGGGGGACGCTGAAGGCGCCGTATCCGTCCAGGCGGACGGTCTCCTGGCCGTACTCCTCCAGGTGGGGGTTCTGGTAGAAATCCCGGCCGCCCTCCTCCCGCACCAGGTAGAAGCCCACGAATCGGTCTCCGCCGCTCCCGGCCTCGGGCCGGGCCAGGGAACAGCCGGTCAGGGCCAGCAGGGTCAGCAGCGCCGGCAGCAGCCATTGCATCCTATTTTTCATCGTTGGCGTCCTCCAATCGTCCGTCGAAGCGCAGCAGGTCCCCCACGTCGCAGTCCAGGTAGTAGCAGATCCGGTTGATGGTGTGAAAGCGCACGCCGTTGGCCTTGCCGGAGCGGAGGATGGAGAGGTTGGCCTCCGTGATCCCCACCTTGGCGCACAGCTCCTTGCCGGTCATGCCCCGCTGCCGCAGCAGCTCGTCCAGGTGTACTGTAATGGCCATGGCGCGCCCTCATATGATGGTCTGGTTGTCGTCGCTGACCGCCTTGGCCCGCCGGAAGTACCGGCACAGCAGGCCCAGTGCCGCCGAGAGCAGGACCGTGGAGAAGGGAAAGGCCACCTGGAAATGGGTGGTGTGGAGCTGGGAGAAGAGCAGCATTTGCAGCAGGTTTCCCCCGGCGCACAGCAGCACCGACGCCGACGCCGTCAGTCCGCACCGGCGGCTGAGGCTCTCCGCCTCGGCCACCGTCTCTTTCCCGAAGGGGGCGCTCTCCATGGCCCGGGCCAGACGGCCGCCCCACACCAGCACCGCGCACCCCAGCAGCTCCGGGATCAGATCCGCCGCCGCCAGCAGGCACAGGACCAGATACGTGGGCCACAGGATAAGGCCCGGGGCGGTGTTGCTCTCCGCCGCCGCCCGGATCTCCGCGATAAGGTCCGCGCACTGGCTCCAGGCCGCCAGCCATCCCAGCAGCAGGGCGGCTCCCAGCAGCAGCACCTCCATGGTCCGGCCGGTTGTCCGCTCCAGCCGGCCCAGGCCCCGGAGCACCGCCCAGGCCAGGAGGGTGGCCGCCGTGCTCCCGGCGGCTGCCAAGGCCCACATGGTCCCCACCGCCTCGCTGTCCACGCCGGGGTGAAGCAGGGCGGGGTTCACCAGGAAGAACACCCCCGCGAAGATCTCCCCCGCCGCCAGGACCAGCAGCCAGTCCCACCCGCACCGGCCCCGCCACAGCAGCCCCAGAGCGGGCAGTGCCGTCAGGGCCAGGGCGATCCCCCAGGCGGCAAGATTCCTCGTCCCGCCGGAGAGGGAGAGGGCCCGCAGCCATCTGCCAAAGGCGGGCAGGGCTGTAAGGGGCAGCGCGGCCGCCATCACCGCTCCCGCTGCAAGGGCCAGCAGAAGCGCGGCCTGTTTTTCCCATTTTTTCATGAGCAGTCCCTCCTGTTTTGGGATGGATTGGGGTTAACAATTAGAAATATATTTGAAAAAAATACAAATTGTAGTTTAATTCAGAAGGTAAGTATGGGCTATAATTATTGATTAACAATAATTTTAAAGCTATCTTACCACAAAAATTATTGTTTGTCAATAATTCCTCTCCATGAACCCAAGGTAATTGAATGGGGAAAAAGATTATGAGCAAAGAGCAACAGCGATGACTTTATCTAGGCAGGCCTCATCCAGTAAACATTTGAACTGCTTATCAGAGAAGCTGCCCTTCAAAGAGGACTACGCTACAGCTCCAGGTCTGCCTGAGCGTAAATGGGGGTGCGGAGCATTTGAGAAATGAAGCCCCGGCGCAATTCCTTGTCATACACCAGGATACCCTCCTGGGCGAAGTACCGGGCGATGTCTCCGAACGACGTGGACGGCTCGGCGTACATCTCGAACATCAGGCGGGCGATATTCGCCGTGGCGGGGTCCGGGATCATCATTTTCGTGCGGATGCCCTGGATGGTGGTGGGCTCCAGCTTGAAGCCGTAGGGGGCCGCGCCGCTCATGTGGAAGCCACGCTGACACTGGGAGTAGTACCTATGCGTACAAGTTTCCCGCTGGTAGGTGGGGAAACGCAGAAAGGCCGCACCCGGAAGTGCTGCCTTTCAACCTTGCTCCACGTCTGGACACGGTGTCCAGA
>ERZ779637.91-NODE-91-length-64364-cov-17.762801_pt1 | contig 64364 bp, 53 predicted proteins | sample MGYA00514196_ERZ779637 | MGnify/ENA primary metagenome ERZ779637 (study PRJEB29562, sample SAMEA4376700) | mouse gut metagenome | isolation source: Cecum | study: EMG produced TPA metagenomics assembly of the A DSS colitis mouse model was used to assess the...
AAGTGGCCATATATTGTTCACGGTGCGTGTACCCGGAGGGGATATGCGGAACTTATAATAGAAAGGATCACGGAATGAGTATTGTATCAAATTACATATGGGAAAAGGGGACAGACGGCGGCAGGAATCCGGTGTCCCTGGCGGTCCAGCAGGTAAAACTGCAAGTAGGGTTACAGGGCAGGGAGATATGCCTGTTCTGCGTTTGCGAAAGTATGAAAGAGGAACCGGGAGGACGCATGACGGAGCGGTTGGTGGAATGGTTTCATAAGAGTTGCCTGCCCGCCTGTGGGGGCAGACGGCTGCCAACTCCCCGGGAAATGTTGGACCAGGAACTGTATAGTATCAGAAAGGATCTGCTGGGTCTGGAGGAGAATTTACAGCAGGACGGAATAAATTATGCAGGTCTGTTACTGATCGGAAGCAGTTTCTATCTGTTTGGAGAGGGGGATATGAAGGTACAACTGGTCAATTATCGCTATAACCGCCCCCAACTGAGAGAACTGGAGGTTCCTCTGTCCGGCAGGATACAGAAAGGCGTGGGCCTGTTGCTCCATACGCCGCAGTTCACGGAAAGTCTGGATCCTGCGGAGGTCTGCCAGATTCTGCACGGTGAAGGGAGATGGCAGGAGGAGCGTATCGGCAGGCGGCTCAAGGAACTATTCCAGGAGGGCCGGAGCCGGGGCAGCACCGGGGCTGTGGGCGGAATTTATCTGCATGTGTTATAAAGATGCCTTTTGGCAGATGAGCAAGGAGGTTACATGAATATAACAAAATATAAGGAAAAAGACAGTATAGGGGGCTATCAGCTTCTGGAGGAACTGGGGGCGGGCGCCACTGCGCGGGTGTATCGCGTGAGAGAGCCGGATGGAGGAAAAGAGTACGCCTTAAAGTGCAGTACACATACATATAAGCTGACTGCGGAGGGGGCTGTGCTGAAACAGTTGAGGCATTCCTGTTTTCCCAGGTGGATTGCGGAGGGAAGGGAGGCGGCAGGGGCCTATCTGGTTATGGAGTATGTTCCGGGCATAACCCTGCGGCGACTGATGGAACAGTATCCGGCGGGTATGCCTGAGGGGATGGCCGCCGGGATCGTTCTGGACGTGGCGGCAGGTATAGCTTATCTGCACAGCAGTCAACCGCCCTATATATACCGGGATCTGAAAGCGGCCAATGTGATAATCACCCCTGAGGGCAGGGCAAAACTGGTGGATCTGGGAGCGGCGATCTGCGCGGAAGCCTCTCAGGAGAAGTTCTGCCGGGCGGGAACCTATGGGTACAGCGCGCCGGAACAGTTCTGGGAGGGTGCAAAAATCACACCGGCCTGCGATGTATATGGGCTGGGAAAATTGCTGGCTTATCTGTTGACCGGCCAGGACCCGGGGAAACCGCCTTATGACACCATGGAATATTGCAGCAGACATTGCGGGATTCGGAGGACATTGCAACAGCTGCTTGGCCGGTGCCTGCAGCCGGATCCCCAGCTTCGTTATCCCGACGCCACCTTTCTGCTGCCGGAGCTTTCGGCTTTGAAGGCGGGAGAAGCACAATCTATAGATAAAACCCGGTCAAAAAAGGGAAACAGAATCCCCTGCCGCTACATAAAATGTATTTGGAAGAGCGAATATGAAAGAATATTTTGACTTTCCGCACAAATAATACTATAATAGGAACAAATTGTTGATAAGGACGCTTTTTGTCGGAAGGGCAAATGCGGAATTAAAGCATATGCGCTGGCTGGGTATATGCGAAACAAAACGGAGGGTACAAAGATGAAAGCATTGGAAGAGTATGTGAGAAGTATTCCGGATTTTCCGGAGAAGGGTATTATTTTCAGGGATGTGACCAGTGTGCTGCAGGATGCGGACGGGCTGCATCTGGCTATTGACACCATGCAGGAGAAGGTAAAGGATCTGGAGTTTGATGTGGTGGCGGGGCCGGAGTCCAGAGGATTTATTTTCGGTACACCCATTGCCTACAACACCCACAAGCCTTTTGTATTGATCCGCAAAAAGGGAAAGCTGCCCTGCGAGACGGTGGAGAGGAGTTATGATCTGGAATATGGCCAGGCTACCATCGAGATGCATAAGGACAGCATCAAGCCCGGACAGAAAGTTCTGGTGGTGGATGACCTGATCGCCACCGGCGGCACCACGGAAGCCATGATCAAGCTGATTGAGAGCCTGGGCGGGGAAGTGGTAGGCGTGGTGGTTCTGATGGAACTGGCCGGTCTGAAAGGTCGTGAGCGCATCAAGGATTACAGGCTGGAGGCCGCTATTATCTATCCCGGCAATTAACTTTGCGTTACGAAGCCGGGAGGAAGCCGCTGCTGCACAGGTTGAAGTCAGGATATGCAAGGGGATAGTACATATTCCTGCAGGTATCGGGGATGCCTGCAGGGACAGGGGTTACAGAAAGGTAAACAGGCGTTATGAAAGAAGAAAAAGATGTGATATTTGACGATGCCAGAGTGGGCGAAATAACAGAATTTGCATCTCCTGAACAACTGTATCAGGATCTGATTTCCTGCGTCAAAAAATACCATCCCAGCGATGATATTTCCATGATTGAGAAGGCGTATCGAGTAGCCAGCCAGGCCCACAAGGACCAGCTGCGCAAGTCCGGTGAACCGTATATCATTCACCCGCTGAACGTGGCTATCATCCTGGCGGATCTGGAGTTGGATAAGGAGACCATTGTTGCGGGCATTCTCCACGACGTGGTGGAGGACACCATCATGACGGAGGAGGATCTGGTTCGGGAGTTTGGGGAGGACGTGGCTCTTTTGGTGGACGGCGTGACCAAACTGGAAAAGATTCCGCTGTCAGGTACGGACGACCCCACGGACACCAAGCTGGAAATGCAGGCGGAGAACCTGCGGAAGATGTTTCTGGCCATGGCCAAGGATATCCGGGTTATCATGATCAAGCTGGCGGATCGTCTGCACAACATGCGCACACTGAGATATCAGAAGCCGGAGAGCCAGATCCGCATTGCTCGGGAAACCAGGGAGATCTATTCCCCCATCGCCCAGAGGCTGGGTATTTCCAAAATCAAGATTGAGTTGGATGATCTGTCCATGAAATATCTGGAGCCGGAGGTATATTACGATCTGGTGGATAAAATCGCCGTGCGCAAGAGCGTTCGCGAGAAATATATTCAGAGCATTGTGGATGAGGTCGGGGAGTATATTAAGGCCCAGGGCATCCGGGCCCAGGTGGATGGCCGCGTCAAACATTTTTTCAGCATCTATAAGAAGATGAAGAATCAGAACAAAACGCTGGACCAGATCTACGATCTGTTCGCCGTGCGGATTATTGTGGAGTCGGTGAAGGACTGCTATGCGGCCCTGGGCGTGATCCATGAGAAATATAAACCCATTCCCGGGCGGTTCAAGGATTATATCGCCATGCCCAAGGCCAACATGTACCAGTCCCTGCACACCACCTTGATTGGCAGCAACGGACAGCCTTTTGAGATCCAGATCCGCACCTTTGAGATGCACAAGGCGGCGGAGTATGGCATTGCGGCCCACTGGAAATACAAGGAGGCATCGGACGGCAAGAAGGTGGAGGGCCGGGAGGAAGAAAAGCTGGTATGGCTGCGGCAGATTTTGGAATGGCAGCGCGATATGTCGGACAACCGGGAGTTCATGAATCTGTTGAAGAATGACCTGGATCTGTTCTCCGACAATGTGTACTGTTTCACGCCCACCGGAGAGGTCAAGAACCTGCCTGCCGGTTCCACCCCCATAGATTTTGCCTACAATATCCATTCTGCGGTGGGAAATAAAATGGTGGGAGCCAGGGTCAACGGCAAGCTGGTGACCATTGACTATGAGATCAAGAACGGGGATCGGATTGAGATCATTACCTCCCAAAATTCCAAGGGGCCCAGCCGGGACTGGCTGAACGTGGTCAAGAGCACCCAGGCCAAGAATAAAATCAACCAGTGGTTCAAGAACGAGTTAAAAGAAGACAATATTATCAAGGGTAAGGAACTGCTGGCGGGTTACTGCAAGTCCAAGGGCATCAACATGCCTGATCTGGTGAAGAATGTCTATATGGAGGCCATCATGCGCAAATATGGCTTCCATGATTGGGACTCCGTGCTGGCGGCCATCGGCCACGGCGCCCTGAAAGAGGGCCAGATCATCAACAAAATGCAGGAACTCTACGACAGGGACCACAAGAAGGAGATGTCCAACGAGGAAGTACTGCAGACCATCATGGAGAGCGGCACAATGATGATGCGTCCCGGCAGCGGACGCTCCAAGAGCGGCATTGTAGTAAAGGGGATTGCCGATTTGTCGGTGCGTTTTTCAAAGTGCTGTTCCCCTGTGCCGGGAGATGAGATCGTGGGCTTTGTGACCAGGGGCCGTGGGATTTCCATTCACCGCACGGACTGCGTGAATATGCTGAGCCTGCCGGAGTTGGAGCGGGCCAGGCTCATTGACGCGGAGTGGCAGACTGGCGACGGGGACGGGGCCCAGGATGGCAAGTACATGGCCGAGATCCGTATTTTTGCCAACAATCGCAACGGCCTGCTGGCAGATATCTCCAAGGCGTTGACGGAGAAAAATATCGACATCCTGTCCATGAACACCAAGACCAACAAGCAGGGGCAGGCCACTTTGCAGACCTCCTTTGAGATCTCCGGCAGGGAGGAACTGAACCGGGTTATAGACAGGATCCGCAATATAGAGAGTGTCATCGACATAGAAAGGACGACGGGCTGATGGCTGAGACAAAGATCGGAAGAATGGTGCTGGGCTCTTACCAGACCAATTGTTATTTTATTTATCAGGAAGATAAAAAGCGGGCAATCGTGGTGGATCCGGCGGATCAGGGTAGAAAGATATATGAGGCCCTGCTGCGCAACGGTATCAGGGTGGAGGCGATTCTGCTGACCCACGGGCATTTTGATCATATCTGGGGCACCGGGGAACTGCGGGAGAGCGCGGGAGTGAAACTCTACGCCCTGGACGCGGAGAAAAAGGTGTGCGAGGATTCCCACAACAATGTGTCTGATATGACAGGCAGGCCCTACACGGTGACGCCGGACGAGTATTTGAAAGACAGGCAGGAGATGACGCTGGCGGGCATACATTTCCAGGTTATCGCTACCCCGGGGCATACCATCGGCAGCTGCTGTTACTATTTCCCTGAGGCGGGATTTCTGGTCAGCGGGGATACTCTGTTTGCGGAGTCCGTGGGCAGGACGGATTTTCCCACCGGCAGCATGAGCAGCATTGTGCGCTCTATCAAGGAAAAACTCTATGTGCTGCCCGGGGAGACCAAGGTTTATCCGGGACACGGAGACAGCACCACCATTGAACATGAGATGCAGTACAATCCCTTTACGGCGTGATGTGTGGCATGCATGTCAGGGGAAGTTATCCGGATACCGGTTATTGCAAGATCATGGGCGTGAGCCATGCTATGGAGGTTGTTACACATCCAAATACGCATTAACGCAATATCGCAGGCGAAGCCAGCGATATGCATGTAGAGGTAAGTTTGGAAGTGAAACTTCCAAATATGCATTAACGCAGTATCGCAGACTGAGCCAGCGATATGCAGGAAAGAGGTAAGTTTGGATGTTACACATCCAAATACGTATCAATGCAATATCACAGGTGAAACCTGCGATACGCATGTAGAGGGAAGTAAGAAAGTGATCATCAAATAAGGAGAGACAGATGCTGGCAGTCAGGCTGAACCGGGAAAATTTTGAATATGATATCCAGGCGCTGCTGAAATCCTTTTACCCGGAGGAACCTCTGCGGATCATTACGCCTGCCAGCCGGGAGCAGGAGATCCGTGAGGGTGAGAGGGAGTGGAGTGTCCAGGTCGAGGAACCCACAGTCAGAATGTGGCTGGCGGAAAGAGAAGTGGAGTGGCGCTGTGAGGAAGAAGGGGGCTTTAAGGATTGCTTTAAACGCTTTTTTTATCGCTGTCTGGTGGAGAGCACAGGCAGGGAACTGCCCTGGGGAAATCTCACGGGCATCCGCCCCACCAAGCTGGCCTATGCCATGCTGGAGGAGGGAAAGCAGGATCAGGAGATCATAGAGGAACTGAGGAACACCCACTATGTAAACCGGGAAAAATGTGAGTTGAGCATTGACATTGCCCGCCGGGAGAGGGAGCTTTTGTCAGGGATTCATTACCAGGGAGGGTACAGCCTGTACATTGGGATTCCTTTCTGCCCCAGCACTTGTCTGTACTGTTCCTTTACTTCCTATCCCATAGCAGCCCATCGGCGGCGGGTGGATCAGTACATAGACTGTGTGATCCGGGAGATGGAGTTTGTGTCCCGACGATATGGGGACAAGGTTCTGGATACCGTCTACATCGGGGGCGGAACCCCCACCACACTGGAGCCGGAGCAGCTGGATCGACTGCTCTGTAATTTGAAAACTCTGTTTGATTTCTCCACAGTGCAGGAGTTTACGGTGGAGGCAGGCCGGGCGGACAGCATCACCCGGGAGAAGCTGGAGGTACTGCGCCGCCATGGGGTGGGCCGGATCTCCGTGAATCCCCAGACCATGAAGCAGGAGACGCTGGACATCATCGGGCGGGGGGCCACTGTCGCGCAGGTACTGGAGGCTTACCGGCTGGCCAGAAAAGTGGGCTTTGACAACATCAATATGGATCTAATTCTGGGACTGCCGGGGGAGACAGAAGATGATGTGCAGCGCACTATAGACCAGGTGATCAGCCTGGCTCCGGACAGTCTGACGGTGCATTCCCTGGCCATTAAGCGGGCCTCCCGACTAAACCAGTGGATTCAGGAGCATGGCATAGAGACACTGCGCAACACGGACGAGACCATGGCGATTGCGGCGGCGGGGGCTAAGGCCCTGGACATGCATCCCTATTACCTCTATCGGCAGAAGAACATGTCGGGGAATTTTGAGAATGTGGGCTATGCCAGAGAAGGCAAATTCGGTTTGTACAATATTCTGATTATGGAGGAGAAACAGACCATTGTAGCGTTGGGCGCTGGTTCTATCACGAAAAGAGTGTATCCCGATGGGCGGATCGAGCGGTGCGAAAATGCGAAAGAGGTAGCTCTCTATATAGAGAAGATTGATGAGATGATTGAGAGGAAGAGGAGGTTGTTCATGGACTTTTAGGAGTTTGTATATTTTGCTAATGTACAAGAAAAGGTGTAAAGTACATCATATCATTTCTTGATAGTACGGAATAATACGCATTAAATGTGGAAATCTGAACATTGTTCCTTAAAGGATAGTCTTATTTTAGCGAATGAGATTGTCCTTTTTGTTATAGTTAAATGGTTTTCAATCAAAAAGAGGTTCATTTTTTTGTAGCTTGCTGGGGGCCGGAAAAATAGAATTCTTTTGTGAAAGTCCGAAGGCAGAGAGCGCCATGTACATCATCATAGGTGAGTATGAATAAGGGAGGTATCTATGCATACTGGACTGGGGAATCGGCAGTCCTCTTTCCAGACGGGAGGACTGCTTCTGGAACTTGGAACAGTTGGAAAGTCGAAGAGGGAGCGTGGGCATGATCATCTTATCAGAAGTATTAAAAACAGTATCCAAAGAACTGGAGGACATGGGATAACCTACGTCCTCTCTTGGAGGTGCAAAGATGTGAGAGACAATAGCAACATTGTACATATCTGAATTTTACCGGAAAGATTTTTCCTCCATAGACACAGAAAATATGCTGGATATAATACATAATTATAAAACATATTATTTTACATCTTGACAAAATTAATAAAAAAACTTATTATATTGATAAGTAATCTTATGCGTTATCGTTGTGAGTCCATTATAACTTAGAGGACACTTCTGATTTGTATTTTTGTATAGATGATTATAATTGTATTGCAAAAAAGGATGCATTTATGGATGACAATAAATTAGGCAAATGCGATATAGTAAATAAAATGCCTTGGGGGCATTATATATTGTATACTCTATCTGAAACTTGCCAAGTGAAAGAAATATATCTAGCCAATAAGCATGATTGTTTCAGTTATCATTTTCACAAGCTGGTCGATGAAATATGGTATATTAAAAAAGGGCATGTTCGTGTAGTTATAGGAGAATTTTGTGGAGATGCTGAAGAAGGGGAAGTTTTCTTAATACCTAAGGAATGCAAACATTCATTAATAAATATTGGAGTCTCAAGTGCAATCATTGTAGAGTTACAAATAGGGATTATTGATAGTAATGACGTTTTTAGACTGGAGGATAAATATGGCCGTGCAAGCTTACTAAAAGAGTCTTGTCATGAAGAAAGTGTTGATGATTTTAGTTAATGTTTGAACATTAAGTAATTGAATAGTTGTTCAACGGTAAATGTTGCCATACGTAGAATACAACATAAATGTTACAACCCAAACTAAGCTATTATCAAGAGGAGGAGTGAACTAACATGAATAATGAAAAAGGGATCGAGAAAAAGAGAATTGCCAAAAAGAAATTGGTAAAACCGTCCAATAAAGAGATATGTCATATTAGTGGTGTAAAGGCATATGATACAGGAGAATCGCCATATGGATATCATGGTTTTAACTTCTGAACATATTTCTGCTTTGAGTAATTAAGTAATGTCTATTTATTCTACGTATGGACCTGGGGGATATATTAACATTGAATAAAGTAGTTATAATTGACAGTGGTTTAAGCGAGATATTTCTTGAGGAAAATAAAGATAAGATAGAAGAATATAAAGATTTTTGTGGAGAAAATAATATATTTGATGTAGCTGGTCACGGAACAGCAGTGGCAGGAATCATACTAACTATTAATAAAAATGTTAAATTATCTATGTATAAAATTTTTGATGATAGATTAGTACAGGAAGAACGAATACTTATTTTGGCATTAGAATATTTGCAGAAAAGCGATATATCGGATGCAATAATTCATATGAGTTTAGGCGTGAATTATTATAATAAGAATATATATGAGCTGCTAAAGGGGATTGCTATAAAAGGAAATATAATAGTGGCTGCATTTGATAATGACGGGTGCATATCGTATCCTGCTGCCTTTGATTTTGTTATAGGCGTTGAGTCAAGTGAACTATGTGCTAAGCCCAGTGATTTTTTTGTCCCGGACAATGCGGTTATTGATGTTTTTTCGAAGGGAGGTATCCATAGGGTAGTCGATAGACATAATAAATTTGTACTTAAGACAGGGAATAGTTTGTCGGCAGCATATGTTAGTGCTTATTTATCTTTTATATCAGGTTCTTTGAATAAGAAAAGAGCACTGGAATATTTAAAAAACATCTCTACATATATAAATGTTGATAAGCAGGAATTTAATATAATATCATATGGAGCATTTTATGAACTTACGAGAATAAAAAAGGCGGCATTGTTTCCTTATAACAAAGAAATCAGAAATATTCTTCGCTTTTCGGACCAACTTACTTTTGATATAACAGATGTTTATACAAGTAAATATTTAGGGAATTTAGGTAGGACAGTTGAAAGTGATAAGAAAGAGTATGTTGTTAAGAGTATAAATAATATAAATTATAATAATTTTGACACATTGATTATAGGACATTTAAATATTCTTGAAGGAATTTCAAAAAAGGATATAAAAGAAGAAGTTATTAGTGATTGCCTTAGAAATAGAAAAAATATATTTATGTTGGATGGAAAATATCTGGATAAATACTATGAAGTATTTAAAGAACAAGGTAATTTTATATATTCGCCAACTTTAAGTAAAAAGGCGGCGGAAAATAATAGTAAAATGTATAAAATAAAATCGCCTGTAATTAGCATATTTGGCACCTCTTCAAAACAAGGGAAATATACCTTGCAAATAATGTTGCGCAATTTATTTTTGGAAAGCGGGTACAAGGTTGCACAAATATCAACAGAGCCAATTGGTGAACTATTTGGTATGGATGCTACAATCCCTTTTGGCTTTGAAAGCAATAATGATTTATCAAGTAAAGAATTTATTCTGCTGGTTAATTCAAAATTGCATGAATTGGATGTCAGAGAGCCGGATTTGATTTTTATTGGTTCTCAATCCTATACAATTCCTGTGGGATACAATAATTATAATAATCTTGCCATAAGACAGATCGAATATCTGATTGCTGTTAATGCGGATGCTGCTTTACTTTGCGTAAATGCATATGACGATATTGAGTATATAAAAAGGACTATTGGTGTTATAGAAAATATGACTCAAACGAAAGTTCTATGCCTGATAATATTCCCTTTTGAATATAATGACAATTGGAAGGGGTTAAGCGAAAAAATTAAAAGAGTATCACATGAGAGATTGATAAGTAGTGTGGCGAACATGAAACAATTTCTGAAATTACCGGTTTTTATTTTAGATAATGAGATGGACATTCTTAATATTGGCGGAATTATAATTGATTTTTTCTCTGGGAGAGATGGGGATGTATGACGCAGGTAAATTGGTTAACAATGCTGATTTTGAAATACCTATATACAAAAAAGTATTTTGGGTTCCTTATAATGTATTGGGAAAGACACAATATACAAATGACGAAATATTCAAATTATCTATGCAGACAAATAATTTAAAAGGAAAGCTGACAAATCCATATGAAGTAATACAATACATTAAAAAACTGGATTTTAAAAGTGCTGATGATGTTGAAGTAGTCAATAATTTATATTGTCATACTTCTGGTATAAGTACTATAAATACCAAAAAGGGTAGTTGTGCATCTTATTCAGGATTGCTTTATCATCTGTTAAATAATTTGTATGACATATATAATTTTTGTATTTTAAATAATCATGGTACAGGACATGCTATTAATTTTATAAAATATAAAAACGCTATATATTTTTGTGACCTATATTCTCAATTAAATGAGTTTTACCCAATGGCCGTTGTGGAAAACGGTCATAAAATTGAATTTGCAAGAGCTTCTAATATGTTTTCTTTTTGCCTAAAAACAACGGATGTGGAGGAATATATTAAACTAATAGAAAAAAGAAATTTGTTTAAGAATAGAGAATGGTTTTACTTTGTTGCAAAATCCAGTGTAATACCTTCTGTATATATTGAGCATGATTCATCTGATAAAATATATGTAAAAGTAGATCGACGCAGTATAGTTGAATGGTATTTAAAACCTTCTATTAAAAAAATCAAATTAGAGATTGTATAAGTAGGTATCTAAAAATAGCAGAGTGATATACAAAAAGGCAGATTTAAAATATAATTATTTGGAGAAAGGATAATATACATGAGACTTGCGGATAGAGAAGGAGTAATTCAGTGTTTGGAAAATGTAGGAGTGTACATAAATCCAAAGTTAATAGAAGAGGACTTGTTTATAGTTGATTATATTGAAGATTCAATAGTGTATATTTCTTTTATTGTTGAATTGGAGGAGATGTTCAATTTTGAAATGCCTGATGAATACTTAGTAACAGGAGAGTTAGAAACTTTAAATGATTTTTGCAACATAATAAATATGATATTGGAAAGCGAGCAAGGTAAAATGACATAAATAATATTTCCTGTTGGTGTTCCGCTATCCTGAATTTGCCATAGGTAGTTTTACTTGGCAAGATAAATATCATTAATTTATGAGGAAATGGGGTTATGATTAGAAAAGATGCATTGCCAGATGACACAGTGGCAACAATTAAAAACATATTGCGGAAAAATAGAATAGAGACAGCTATTAGCAACGTAAAGAGTTTTGAAGGAGGATGGTATTCTTGTACGCTTGAATTAAGTGGAATTAATAATGTAGCTACTAATGGTAAGGGAATAGAATTAAGTTATGCTTATGCCAGCGCATATGCTGAAATGCTTGAACGTTTACAATCAGGGTTTTTACTTGATGATTTGTTTCCAGAAAAAGATAGAAATCAATATGATGAGGATGTTTCTGAGAACGAAATAATAAAGATTTACAACACTTATTTTGATAATGTTATACAAGAAAATGAGAATGAAATTAAAAAACTATTGAGATATAATAATAAATTTGTTAAACTACATTCATATTTTGACGTCAAAGAAAAAAAGATTATCAAATTGCCTGATAAATTTATTGGTGCCTTATGTGGTAGCAATGGATTGTCAAGCGGAAATACTAAGGAAGAAGCATACGTTCAAGGGGTATGTGAGGTGTTTGAACGTTATGTAAACTATATAGTACACCATGAATTTTATGATGCTAATAGGTTTCCAATAATAGAAGAAAAATATTTTTTGCATACATACGCATACACGCTAATTAAAAAAGTAGAAAAGAAAGGCTATAAAGTACTAATAAAAGATTGTACACTGAACGGTTTACTTCCAGTGATAGGTGTATTAGTAATAAATGTATCTAAAACAAAGTATTATTTTGCCATAGGTTCAGATATAAATTTGGATATAGCGATACAAAGATGCATTACTGAAATGTTCCAAGGAAAAGATATAAATATTGATTTTAGATATCATATGCATTCATTTATTGGGGAGTATGAAAGATTTTGGTATTTAAAAAATAAGAGAACTGAATATGCAAAATCTATAAAAAATGGAAGTGGAAAATTACCTAGAAATTTCTTCTTGGGTGAAATAAAGAACTATACTAACGGGATAATTCATCCTTTTGTAGATGACAAAATATCTAATAAGGATGCAGTAGTACGGATAAACGCTATATTGTGTAAACTTAATGTGAAAGTATATATAAAGGACTACTCCTATTTGGGATTTGACACACTGAGAATATATATTCCCGGAATGTCGGAAACACCGTTATGGAAAGGCGACAGTGTATTAAAAATGCACAATGATTACTATGGATTTATGAAATCATATAAATGCCTGGATTATGAAAATATGGCTAAGTACATGAGTACTTTGGTTAAAAACCCAGTTTTCTCTGGAGAATATAGTCTTTCAACATTGCTTAAAATAAATACAAATAAGGAAATTGGCTGCATCGTTGATAAGGATGTTCGCTTCTTTCTGACTATAATAAATTTATATTTGAATAGATTTGATGAAGCATTGGGGTATTTAAGGCAATACCATGAAATATGCAATATTGACCCCAGAAAGGCTTATTTGCAAAATATTTCAATTGAAGCAGTTATCTATAATATAAATCAGGTCCAATTTGACCAATTTATTAAGTATACGTTAAAGTCAAATGAAATGGAGGAATGTGTATATTTTTACAATATGTTTTGTCAAATTAGAGATAATAAAATAGATATTGTGCAATGCGATGTTTGCAACATGTGTGTCATTCGGCAAAAATGTAATTATACTAATTGGTTAACTATTTCTGAAAATATACATCAGAAAAGAGATTATTATGAAGCTTCTTATTTATATAATGATTTATTTTATAGCAATATAAGTCAAGACTTTTAATTGCTATATTGAAATTTTTGCAGGAAAAAGAAAAAGTACTATGAAAAAAGATAAATTAAAAAAATATCATAATTTTATAAAAAACAGTAAAGTTTACATGTGTTTTGTTTCTAATAATTTTCTGGATGTAGTATTTGACTTATTAAGTTATACATTTGGAAACTGCTTTTATATTTTAGAAATAAAAAATGTAAGGGATGTTTATATGAGATATCAGGAAGAAATACCAATTTTTTTTATTGATAATCATATAAATGAAACTATATTTATGAATAAGACAATTTACAGCGCAATTGAAAATAATGAATTGTCTAATGACTTTCAGTACTTTCATTATGCTTTTTTATTTAAGTGTTTGGTATATACTGAAAAAAGTGAATCTGCCATTGATGCAGACTTTTCCGATCTGTTATATTTGTTGAATCCATATATATTTGGAAAATTTGGTATTTATAACGCACCTTATGTAAGAAATAGAAAGGGATATGTTAAATGGTTACAGGATTATTATATATTAAAAGAGATTAAATCCTTTAAGAATAACAGAATTGCATTTATGCCTGGATATATGGGCAATGGCGAGGCATTAATTGGTTTACCTATTATAAACGAATTTGTAAATAGAAATAAGGAAACAGACATATACATTTACAGCTGGTCGAGAAACATTTATGATATATTAAAAAAATGTTTTCCTGAATGTCAACATAAACATGCAATAAAAAATGAAAAATTAAGTACATATTTGGAAAATATATTTGATAAATATGAGTATCAGACAATATATTCCCAATTCGCAAAAACTAGAGAGTTTAATAGAAATAAACATAGAATAGATGTATTTGCAGGTATCTGTGATATACATGAGAACATTGCTCTGATAATTAATAGGTTTGATATGAAAAAGATAATGAGTCCTATTTATAATATGGATATGGTCAATTTATTTAATTCAATGAGGGAGAGAAAATATAGATATATTATTGCCACACAGTTTTTTACAAATACTTCTAAGGAGCGATGTTTGGATATTCACTTAATACATAAGCTTGCTAAATTATGTATTGAGTTGAATATTGGCATTGCGAATCTTTCCGTACCGAATGAAAACCTGAACGAGTTATCTTCAGTTTCTTTGCTGGACAATTTTAATGATTTTTCAAAGTTTTCATTATTGGATTTGTCGTATGTGATAGAACAATCGGATATATATTTAGGTATTGATAGTTCTTTTGGGCATTTAGCTGGTTTATTGAATAAGCCAAGTATAACCTTATGGTTAAATGATTCACCGTCTATTTTTCAATCATTTCCTATAAGCTACCGTGTAATAAGAAATAATTATTCATTTTGTCTTAAAAATAAAGGCGATGATTGTATAGATATAATATTAAAAAAATTAAATGAAATATGGGGTGGGGAATATATATTGAAAAAAGAGTTTATTACATATAATGATTCAGTTAATATGGTTGATAGTGCTGAAATATGAGAAGGACAAGTTTTAAACTTTTATGTTTAGCTGTTTTGATTCAGAGGGAGAGTGAGGATGAGAAAGCTTAGCGTTATTGTGCCCGTTTATAATGCGGAAAAATATTTGGAAAAATGTATAGAAAGTATTTTAAACCAAACATTTAACGATATTGAAATTATATTGATTAATGACGGGTCAAAAGATGGAAGTATGGATATTATTAATGATTATGCAAAAAAGGATAAAAGAATAGTGGCTCTTAATCAGGATAATCAAGGCTCGGCGGTGGCCAGGAATAAGGGGATTCAAATAGCGAAAGGAGAATGTATTGGATTTGTTGATGATGATGACTGGATAGACCGTGATATGTATAAAACATTGATGTACAACATGAATAATTATGATGCTGATATTTCTATTTGCGGTTTTAGGCATATTAATGAAAATGGAATACGTCAGGAGTCTGTAGTTAAAAATAGAAATCAAGGTCTCTTATATTTGAACAATACCCTTGAAATCTTAAAACATTATTTGAACGAGCGAGACATGAATCCTTGGAATAAGATTTATAAAAGGAGATTATTTGATACCATAAAATATCCCGCAGGTAAAACATATGAAGATTGTTTTACTACATATCTTCTGTTAGAAAAAGCCAGCAGTGTTGTTATATCATTTGAAGAGATGTACAATTATGTCGCTCATCAGAAAAGCATCTCTAACAATCAGTTTAATAAAGGGACATTTGATTTGATTGAAGGACATATTGAACAGCATGAATATATTGAATCTAAATATAATGCTTTGAGTAAGTATTCCCGAAGGCATATGTTCGGTGGTTTTTTAACTTTTGTTAATAAAGCATACAATAAAAATCAACTAGAAAATTATAGTGTGGAAATAAATAAAGTAATAGAAAAAATAAAGAATTATTCATATGAAGATTGTGGACTGCCCAAAGAGGACGAAGTGCTGGTGAAATTACTGTTCAGGAGTATTCGCGCATATATTTTAGCGGGAAAAATTGCGCATATGCGGGATGGTTTTACGCAACACTGAATTATAGCCAGAATAAAAAATATATGTAAATTTATTAAAAGGGGGATATAATGATATGTTAGTTTCGCTGGAATTGGTATACTATGGAGATTGCAGAGATATGATTTCTTTTTATCTAAGCAATTTTGAGAATGCTACAGCAGAGATCCAAACATATAATGAAATGCCATTAGCTGATATTTTGGGTATAAACGGACCGGAAATAAATATGGTATGGCGAGCGGGATTGACAATTCAATATGGAAATTACGCTTTGAGATTTAAGCTATCGGATTCCTTATTAATTGCGAGGAGAGGAGAGGTCAATTGTAAGGAACAGGCATATCATCCCTTAATTTGTATAGAGCATCCTGATGAACAATATATGCATGATTTATTAGCCAATCTGTATTGTGGTGAGTATTGCTTTGAAGATATCCAAAAGGGGATTTACAGTGATAAATACGGTATCCGCTGGATATATAAAAATAGTGACTGCTGTAGAATATACCACTGTTTAGAATTCAAGGGGAATTGCGATGAAGTGACAGCATATATTGGGAATGCATATCAAACTCGGATAACAGAAATGGTAACATATGCAAATTCACCATATGCAAATTCGAACAGCGTGATTGCAAAGGATAAGATATATGGTGCATTGATTGAATTTAGAGATAATAATTTTATTTATGCTTTGAAATTTTCGGACAGCCTAGAATCGGCCATGTACAATTTTGAGGGATACGGCAGCGATGATAAACTATGGTATCAAATAATAATTGTTATTAATGGTAGCGACGAGACGTATTTGAAAGAGTCTTTTGAAAGACTAAGTGAGGGGGCAACGTTAAATAGACCTATCAGCTTAAATGAAGAAGGAATATTATATGGTAGTATGATAGATAGGTATGGAATAGTTTGGGAATTGTTTGGTGACTTGGGAGTTTGATAATAAATCCATAGTTGGCTAAGGATAAAGTCAGCATTTTATATAGTATGAGGTATATTATGCCTAAGTTTATGTTGCTTTTGGCAACTCAAAAAGGTTTGGCAGTTTTGCTGTCTATAGTGAGATCGAAGCAGTGTGATATAGTTGGTTGTGTTTTAACTTTTGAGGAAAAATATTCTATAGATTATGAAAAGAATATTAAAAAAATATGCTTGGAATCTGAAATACCACACTATCACTATACTGGAAATAGTGGAGATAAGTTACTTGTCTCACTTGTTGAAAAATATAGAATAACAAATATAGTTGCTATAGGGTGGCGCTATTTGCTGCCGCTGTCTCTGAATAAGATATTGGTGAATCCTATAATTATATTTCATGACTCATTGCTGCCTAAATATCGGGGGTTTGCGCCAACACCTACGGCCATCATATGTGGTGAGAAAATGGTTGGAGTTTCAATACTTTATGCTGCAAGTGGAGTAGATGAGGGAGAGATTATTTGGCAAAAAGGGATTTCCGTGTCGCAAAAAGATTATATTAAAGATATTATTGAAAAACAAGCAAAAATGTATGTTGAGGGATTTGAATTTATTTTTAAACAAATAATAAAAGGAGTGATAGAGTCTTATCCGCAGGATGAAAGTAAGGCAATATACAGTATTTGGCGTTCTCCAGAAGATTGCAAGATTAATTGGGAGAAAGATGCCCAAGAAATTTTTAATTTAGTCCGGGCAGTAAGCAGTCCGTATATAGGTGCCTTTACATACTACAAAAATCAAAAGATTATTATTCAGAAAGCCAATGTCGTTCCGGATTTAACATTTGCAATTCGTGATTGTGGAAAGATATGGTCGATAAAAGATAATTATCCAACTGTTATCTGTGGCAAAGGGTTACTTCAAATTGTCGATGCTGAAGATGAATTGGGAAATCAGGTTATGTTTGATTCGGTCAGATGCAAATTGGGGCAGAAATGTATGCATATGGAGGAATCATGAAAAAGAAATATAACTTTAGACAAAATATATCTTTTGTTTTATGTGGAGTGTGGAAATATAACAAGAGGATTCTAGCTTTAACTATTGTCAATACATTTGTCACGGCTGTTTCGCCATTTATTGGTATATTGTTTCCACGGCAGATACTGGATGAGTTGCTTACATCAAAACGTCCGAATAGGGTTTTTCTGCTATTAATGTCTTTCTTTTTGGCGGCATCGGCGGCATCCTACCTTGCGCAGTATCTGAAAGGTATTTTTATGGCACAGCCAGTTAAGGTCTCTGCACCCTACATGAATAGATTATATCATGAATGCATGGACATTAGTTTTCAGTGTACGGAAGATCCAGATTTTCTTAATAATGTACAGTCTGCGATGAAGGGAGGAGGGAAAAATAATTTTGACGGAATTAGCGGCATGTTACACAAGTGGTTCGAAACTCCCGGGATGGTGATTGCGTTATGTGGTTATATAGTCATAGTATCAAGATTAAATGTACTTATTTTAATATATCTCATATGTGCTATCGGCATTAATTATGCATTTTTGCTGGCAAGCAAGAAGTATGAACATAGTAGGCGCGATGAATTAGCCGGAAATGAACGTTGTTCCAATTATTTATATGGTATTATGTATGATTTTTCCTATGGAAAGGAGATTCGACTGTATGTATTGTCGGAATGGCTTGGCAACCGGTTTATGCGTTATCGCAACAAAATCCGCAGAATCAAAGAATCAATAAAGAATTATGAAATGTTTGGTACTTGGATAGACATTCTTCTTTCTTTTATTCGAGAAGGCATAGTATATGCCTATCTGGTATTTGCGGTAGTGGAAAATAACATGACAATTGCAGACTTTACTATGTATGTAGCAACAATTGCGGGATTCCGAGGGGCATTTGAAAGAACTGTACGACAATTTGCAGATATGTATGGGTTGAGTATGCAAATTAGTGACTATCGAGCTTTTATGTTGCGACCAGACGAGATGACAGAAGCAGAGAAGCCTGTTCCTATTCCGCCTGGACCATACGAATTTGAATTCAGGAATGTTTCTTGGAAATATCCAGGTAGTAACAATTATGTATTTTGCAATTTGAATTTAACTATTCAAAAAGGGAAAAAATTGGCAATTGTTGGGAATAACGGAGCTGGGAAAACAACCTTTATAAAATTACTTCTCCGATTATATGATGTAACAGAGGGTGAGATTTTCTGTAACGGGATCAACATCAAGCAATTTGAACGGAGACAATATTATGAGGTCTTTTCGGCAGTATTTCAGGAAATTCTTCCACTTGGGTTTTCTGTAGCAGAAAATATTGGTGTAAGTGATGCATTGCAGGTTGACAGGCAACGTGTAAATTTATGCATTCAAAGAGCAGGTTTATCAGATAAAATAAATGCATTGAAATACGGCGTGGATACTTGCGTTCTTAAGATAATTGATGATGAAGGTATAGAATTTTCCGGAGGCGAAAAACAAAAGCTCATGATTGCTAGAGCTCTATATAAGAATGGTGCTGTTATGGTGCTTGATGAGCCCACCGCCGCACTTGATCCGCTGGCGGAACGGGAAATATATGAAAAGTTTAACGACCTTATAGAAAATAAAACTACAATATATGTATCGCACAGGCTTGCGTCTACGCGTTTCTGCGATGCTATAGCTCTGTTCGAAAATGGCAGGCTTGTGGAATATGGGACACATGAGGAATTGGTGGAATTGAATGGAAAATATGCAGAAATGTTTAATATTCAAGCTAAATATTACAAGCAAGAAGGTGACTGAATGTGGAAAAAATTATAGCATTAAAAGGAAATAAGGAATTATCGTCGATATGGCATTTTATAAAGTTGGCACATCGCATACATCCCGGATACATTCCTTTGGCCATAATGTCAGCAGTGGCCGGTTCAATAACTCCATTTGTGAACATAATAACCACAAGATATATTATAAATGAGTTGACGAGCACAAAAAGAGTTGAATGGCTAATTTTATATATCAGCATTTTGGTTGTTGGGAATGCGGTTATGGGAGTTGCAAATAGCATAATAAGGAAAAAACTACAGATATCAGGAGAGAAGCTTGCAGATGGTTTTGAACTGCATGTAGGATACCATATTATGCATATGGATTTTGAAAAACTTGAAGATGCAAAAATATTAGATATGAAGGAAAAAGCTTTATTTAATATACGACTTCATGATGCGTTACTTGGAGGTCCAAAAACTATAATTGATATTATCCAATTGATTATCACATTAATTGGTGTAATTGGGATAATTGTAATATTAAACCCCGCACTTGTACTGGTACTCTTTTTACTGACTATGGTAAATGCGTTAATATATAAACGGATTCAAGAGACAAAATTACAATTTTATCAGGATATTGCCGTATACAATCGTCAGTTTATGTATTTTCAAGAGTTAACACAGGATTTCAAAAATGCAAAAGATGTGCGAATTTATAAAATGTCTGAGTATATCATAAGCCGCATTAATCAACATTATAATTCTGTAAATAAAATATTTAATAAAATGTTTCTTAAACAAAGGCGTCATGACGGGGTTTCGGCGATTAATATCCAAACTCAGACTTTGGCAGCCTATGCTTTTGCCGCATGGAGTGTATTTCATGGAACGCTCATGATTGGTGATTTTGCTATGTATATAACTGCGGCAAACCAGTTTTCCAGTGCGGCAGTGCAGTTGATGACTAAACTTGTGGATTTACAGATGCTTGGCAATGTATTGCAGGATTATATTGCGTTTGAACAATTGCCAAACGTCAATTATGGAGGGGGAAAATCATTGGCAGATGTTAATTCTGCAAATATTGAATTTAAGAATGTGTGGTTTAGATATCCAAATACGGAGGCATATGTGCTAAAAGATATTTCGCTTACCATAAGGAATGGTGAAAAATTATCCATTGTTGGCAGGAATGGCGCAGGCAAGACAACATTTATTAAACTATTATGCAGACTTTATCAACCAGAAAGAGGGTGTATACTGTTTAATGGTGTGGATATTAATGAATTTGAAGAATCGGAATACAGTAAATTATTGTCTATTATATTTCAGGATTATAAAATATTTTCATTCAGCATAAGAGAAAATCTGGCTTATAATAAAATCGCTGATGAAAGCAGAATTAGAGCCTCGTTAAGCCAAGCAGGTATCTTGGAAAAAATAGATGAATTGCCCTTGGGTATTGACACCCCTCTATACAAAAATTTTGACAAAAATGGAGTGGAGCTTTCTGGAGGTGAAATGCAAAAAATCGCAATTGCACGTGCTTTGTATAAAAATGCGCCATTAGTGGTATTGGATGAACCGACTGCAAGTCTCGATCCATATTCCGAGTATGAGGTGTATTCACAATTTAATAGAATGACGGATTGCAAAACGACTATATATATTTCCCATCGCCTGTCCAGCTGCCGTTTCTGTGATGTAATCGCAGTATTTGACAATGGAGAGTTGGTTGAATATGGAAGTCATGAACAGCTTGTTGGCAATGGCAAGTTATATGCTGAAATGTGGCAAGCTCAAGCACAGTATTATCAATAGTTGTATGTGTAAAATCTTCTAAAGAAGGATAGAGAAGGAAAATGTCATTTGTTGAGAGATTTTGTAACAGTAAAGACGCACTAAAAAACAAAAAGTTTATTGTAGTTGGTGACTTTTGTCTGGATAGATATATGTATTTGGATTCTCGTTTAGATCAGCGGTTTGATTATTGTGATCTGGATACGTATTTTATGTATGATGAAAAACTATATCCAGGAGGGGCGGGTAATGTTGCTAAAAATATATTGTCTATGGGTGCAACGGTTATATGTATTGGATTAATTGGTAATGACGGAAATGGATATGATTTAAAAAGGGTTCTTAAAAATTATGGCGCTGATGTTGATTGTTTATACAAGTATGATAACAGAATTACAAATACCTATTATAGGCCAATAAGAAGATCTGATAAAAAAGATAAGTATATGAATGAATTACTATTCATAAATCCTAAATTGACAGGAGTGGATCAGGAGAAGGATATTATTGATGCCCTGGAGAAAAATATAAATGTAGTTGATGGGATAGTGATAGTAGAACAATTTGATAAAGACAGCTATAGTAGTATAACACCCAAAGTAAAAAAATATGTTAATAGTATGGCAAATAAATTTTCTGATAAATTTTTTCTAGTAGACTCCAGAAGTAATATAAATAAATACACAAATATGTATGTAAAATGCAATCAATATGAATTTATGAAGGCCATGCACGGGAAAGGCGCTATCAGAACAGAAAATACAAAAATAAATATTGTTTGCGAAATAAAAAAATATCTTAGTTTTCATTCTAATAGAGGAATTTATGTTACTTTAGGACGAAAAGGTATGGCCTATGGAAACAATGAATTAGTAACTATTGTAGATGCATTTTCTATTGTAGGGGAAACAGATACATGTGGTGCAGGGGATTCAGCAAGTGCTGGAATAATTGCAGCATTGTGTACTGGCTATTCAGATACAGAGGCAATTGTAATTGGAAATCTATGTGCATATGTTACGGTCAGGCAGATTGGAGTTACAGGTATAATTACTTATGAAAGACTAATACAAGCGTATAAGGAGATTGCGGATGGAATACATATGTAAAATAAAGAAAATAAATGAAATTGTTGAGGAGTTACACGGATTTGACTCCAAAATTATTTGTTGTTGTGGATGCTTTGATATATTTCATATTGGACATTTAGAATATCTTACATTATCAAAAAGACTGGGGGATATATTAATAGTAGGTGTTAATACAGACAGTTCATATTTGCAGATAAAAAGAAAAAAGCCAATATTTGATGTGACTACGCGAATGTCAATAGTAGCTGCTTTAGAATGTGTGAATTATGTTTTTGCTTTTGAAGAGTTAACATTTTGTAAATCAATATTGACTATTAAGCCTCACATCTTTGCAACTGGTATAGATCATAAGGCAAATCATATGAAAGAAGAAGACGTTTGTCGTGAAAATAACATAGAGTTTATGTATATTGGGGAAGAAAAGAGAACATCCTCAAGTATACTGGCATTGCGCTAAAAACGTAAGCTTCAGATATTCGCTGATTCCCCAGATTCTCTGTTTCTCCAGACAATTGTAGCTGTTAGATGCTTAGACCGATACTTCATGTGCTCATGGCCATGCTGCAGAGCTTCGCCCCTCAGTTGTCAGAGAGTTGGTATCCTAAAATGGAACGTTTTGTGGCATCCATGATGAACCAGACATAGGTTTTAAGACTGTGGACCCTGGTATAGGTTGAAAAGGTTGAACTTCAATGTTCACCCGGATCTTATGTGTGGAATCCCATTCATCTGTACTGCGGAGAATGTCAGGATAAGCCCGCAGGTTCTTTTCGGGATAAACATAAAACATCCGCCTGCAGGAGGATTCCGTACAGAGGTTTTCGCAGTGGTATACATGTCTGCTTTTTTGGTTGCTCTGTCGTATTCCCATTTCATTTTAAGGCACACCATGGTGGGGAGGACGCAGCGCAGATGTGATTTACCCACTTCCTATTTCATAACAAGGGCTGGGTTATTTGGACAGCAGAGAAGGCCGTCTTGATTTAGGGGACAGTCCGCTTCCGGAAAGGCTATTCTTCTATTTAGGGGGATGTATGCTTTTTCAATGGAAGTCTCCTGGAGAAGATACTTGTATATCTCAATGAAATCAAAAGCAGCATTGCATAGAAAGGTTCTGGGATTGATGAGCGGGTGCCTTTTTAAAAAGTCCTTCAGTACAAGAATAAGTGCTTATGTATTAGCAAGGCTTTTGGCTTCAACCGGGAAATAGGATTTCTTTTTCACTATGATATCCGAGTGTGCGTTAAGTGAATATTGCGTGGTAGTAAAAACGCTAGTCGGCACCTCTTATAATGCCGTGTACTCTATGTGTTGTATTGGATTTATGTGTTTTTGATTCTTATGAAGGAGCCTTTGGTTGAACAGTTCAAGCTTATTTTTGATTGCCCGGTTCGATTCGGTAAGAGAGAAGAACTGCTTCCACCGGAGTGTTGCTGTGATCTAGATAGATATATTCACTACCGTTCCTTTTGCATTTGGTCTGTCTAGAGTTATGACACGCACCAGAATAAATGTAGTGTCATAGTGTTCAACCATTTCCTGATATGTTTCATTGATTAGCTTGTCTTTTCATTCACCATTGTGAACAACTGTAGTTTTATAGTTGTTCGGGACAGAGAAGTTCAAGGAGCGCCAATTGGCCATTATCATATTTATTTCGGCAATCTGTATAAATATCTGCCAAAGAGTTGTTTGTGTGGTATCATAGAAGCACGATTCCTTATTTGGTGGATATGGTTAATTGTTACTGGACATTTCAAGTGTGCCATAAATCGGTGAGGAGTGTTTTTTTGTAACTAAAAGTGTCCTGCATATATGCGGGTTCTGGCGTTTTGTAAACGCCTAATGTACTTTTAATATAAGAAAGGACAAAAAAGTGAAAAAGCAAAAGCAAGTATTAGATTCGATTTTCTTTTTGTTCAGGCTTTCCTGGTCATAGAGTCCGGCATATCTCATGTTCCTGATGTGCAACGTCATTATTAAGATTCTGCAGCCTTTTCCAGCAATTATTTTCCCGGCGTGGATAGTGGACTCTCTGTTAGAGGGGGGAACCTTTGAGGAAGCTTTTCCGTTGGTTATGGGGTTGGCGGGCAGCACCTTTATTTTAGCTATGCTAAATATCTGGATTCAGAAAAAGCAGACGTTGCTGCAAAGCGGTTTCAAGGATTTTTTGAATTATAAAATATCTGAAAAGCAGCAGCACATCTCACTGGAAAAAATGGAAAGTGTTGAGGTGAAAGAACTTTTTATCAGGGCGGATAACGCGGTCAGTGGGAACATCAGCTATGCCGCCAGAACTTTAGGCGGAGACAAGGGTGTGGATGCCATAGGTACGGAAGCGGTCAACCTTGTTTCTGGCGCAGTAAAGGCGGTGGTGCTTGCAGTTTCTTTGCTGTGGCTTGGTACTGTACCGATGCTGCTCATTATGACAGCTTTGGTTTTTCATGTGTTTGGAGGAAGTAGGGAAAAACGCGCTAATTATGAAGAACGTGTAAAGACTACACCTTATCGAAACAAGAACCAGTATGTTACAAATGTTATGATAGATTTTGGGTTTGCCAAGGAGGTCCGTCTCTACGGGTTGCAGGAATTTTTGTTGGGTCAGTTCAGGCGGAATAAAGAACATTTTTATGTTGCCAGAAACCAGGCGAAACCAGCATTTTATTTATCGCATATGCTTGGGATTCTGGGGGAGTTGTTGCAAATGGCGGCAGCTTACGGGTGTCTGGTGGTGCGGGTGTTTCAGGGAAGTTTGACGCTGGGAGGCTTTACAGGATACGCGGCGGCACTTCACAATCTTTCCCAGACATTGGTTTCCATGGTTCGGTCTTACCTGAATTTTAACTTGTACGGAGAGTATTTCATTGATTTCATGATGGTCATGGAGATGGAGGAAGAAACAGAAGCTTTGGAAACGGCCGGGACAGAGGTGGATGTGACGGAGCATACAATCTGTTTTAAGGAGGTTCCCTTAAAGGGAAGCATTTCCATAGTGGGTCGGAACGGTTCAGGTAAGTCAACGCTGATTAAGTTGCTTTTGAGGCTGTATCAGCCTGATGAAGGCAGGATATTTCTGGACGGTGTGGATATCTGGACAATGCCCTTGGAAAAGTACAGGCAGCAGGTGACGGCGGTGTTTCAGGATTACTATATTTTTGCGCTGAACATCAGGGAAAACATAACGGTTACAGAGCAGGACGATGAGGAGATATGGGAGGCGCTAAGAAAGGCGGGGGTGGAGAACGCAGTCCAAACACTTCCTAAAAAGCTGGATACCCCGTTGTTCCGCAATTATCATGTGGATGGGGTGGATCTGTCAGGCGGGGAAAAGCAAAAGCTGGCTATTGCCAGAATGCTGCATAGGGATACTGCCGTTATGATACTGGACGAGCCTACCGCGGCGCTTGACCCGCGTTCGGAGTTAGAAATCTATGAGCAGGTTCACAGAATGGCAAAGGAAAAGACGATTTTGTACATATCCCATCGGATGTCAAGCTGTCATTTTTCCGATATGATTCTGGTGATGGAGGGGGGCCGGATAGAGGAGCAGGGGACACATGCCAAGCTGATGGAGAATAGACAGCTATATTATCAAATGTATCAGGCTCAGGCTGAGATGTACAGGGGAGGTGAGGCGGTATGAGGAAACAATTGTCAGGTATAGGAAAAGCTTTCGGGATTGTGTGGGGTGCGGACAAAATATATCCTTATCTTTTGCTGCTGCGCTCTTTGGCCGCGTCAGTGACCCCCTTGTATTCTTCGGTCTGCGTGAGCCGCCTGATCAGTGCCTTGGCGGGGGAGAGGCGGTTAGATTCCATTATACGGATTCTTTTCCTGTTGTTGGCCGGTATTTTGCTGTTTAGGGCATTGGAGGCATGTCTTGAGTGGCAGTGCTCTTACCGATACATGCGTATGCAGGATGTCTTTACTGTGAGAAACAGCATGAAGGCCATGAAGATGGAATATCAGTCGACGGAAAGTTCGGAGGTGGCAGATTTATATGTCAATGCCTGGAAGGCAAATATGTCGCCGGGAGCAATTCTGGAACAGACGTTTTCCGTGTTCGGCGCAGCGGTACAGATTCTGGGTTGTGTAGGGATTATTTTACGTCTGGGGTCCGCTTTGCTGGGGATTGTGGCGGTGTTCATAACGCTGCAATGCTTTTTGGATTACCGTATGGGTGTCAGACGGAGAAAATACGAGTTGGAAGTCGTGCCGCTGACTCGAACCATTAACTATACGCGTCAGTGTATGGGGGATGTGTCCTGTGCAAAGGACATCCGTTTGTATTATCCTAAGTCCTTTTTTCCAAGCAGGCTTGCTCTGTATCAAAAGCAAAGAATTGATAAAGAAAAATATCGGGAGGATTACTGCGGACGGGTGCTGTCTTTACAGTCGGTCCTGCAGATGTTGCAGACTTTTGCATTGTATATAGTGTTGATTTATCGCTTTTTGCAGGGCGGCATAGAGATAGGCTACTTTTCCCTGGCAGTTTCATCCATTGGAATTTTTATGGGAGCGGTAAAAAACATTTCGGCAGCCTGGAATCAGATTATAAAGAACGTTGTTTTCCTGAATTATCTGGAACGTTTTCGCAGTCTACCTGAACGGTTTGACGGAGATAAAGAACTGTCGGGAGAAATGTTGCGTATAGAGTTCAAGGATGTCTGGTTTCGTTATCCTGGAGTGGAAAAGTATTCGCTGGAGGCTGTGAATGTGACCCTCAACAAGGGGGAAATTATGACTATCGTTGGGGAAAACGGCTCTGGAAAGACAACGTTTGTAAAGCTGCTTCTGGGGCTTTACAGACCGACCAAGGGTGAAATTCTGCTAAACGGCGTAAATATAGACATGTATTCAGATGAAGAGTACAGGAAGATCTTTGCGCCTGTGTTTCAAGATTATCGGTTGTTTGCCTATACCATAAGGGAGAACCTTGTGTTTGACGGGGAGTATCACAAGGCGGAGGCGGAAGCGCTTCTGGCAGAATTGGGGCTGGATCAAAAAATCAACAGCCTGCCGGATGGAGTAGAGCAGTATGTGGGAAAGGGGTATGAGAAAAGCGGGGTGGATTTTTCGGGAGGGGAGAGCCAGAAGATCGCTATTGCAAGGGCCTTGCTGAAGGGCGGTATCTGTGTGGTGCTGGATGAGCCCACGGCAGCGCTGGACCCCATTGCCGAAAGGGAACTTTACAGGCAGATTAACGCTCTGGCAGGGGAGAGATCCTGCGTATTTATCACGCATCGGCTGGCCGGTGTCCGTTTCAGCAGCCAGATATTGTATTTTGAAAATGGGCGAATTGCGGAACAGGGAAGCTGTCAGGAACTTTTGGAAAAGGAAGGGAAATTTTATGAATTTTACCAGTTACAGGCGCAGATGTATTAGTTTTACCATTGGAACTGGTTGTTACTATAAATTCGGATTGATAACGAGGTTGGCCATGTCTTGTATACTTGCATGAGTCCTAAATGTGTGGAGTTTTGTTCATGGCTACAAATAGTGTAAAAAGGATGGATTAATGATGAAAAAAATATTACCACTAACGGTTGCTCCTATAGAAACATATCAGGCGACATCGTTTGTTTTGAGCATTATACTCTCGTATGAAAACACGTCAAGTGCATACTTCAATAATTATATAAATATTCAGTGCAATAATACATATAACTCATATGAAATGAATCTAAATTTTACGGATGTAACTTGGGAAGATTATCGTATTAAAGGCATAGCAGAAATGAATTTATATTATTTAAATAATATCCATAGAGATACTTTTGTTGGATTTATTAAAGAAAGAATTGATCAAGGAAATTATCTTCTCTTTTATAGAATAGATGAATATTACTTATCCTATTCTGAGCATTTTCACAAAAAGCACAATATTCATGATACATATGTGTATGGTTATGATTCAGATTTTTTTTGCGTAATGGCTTATAAGGGAAAAAAACTTTCAAGAATAAATATTCCCATGTTGGAGTTACTCATGGCTATGTATTGTCAAAATAACACTATGAAAGATTTATCTTTTTGCACATTTCGTCCTAATCATTCGATAAAAGAGATTATGAGTTTAGAAATGATTAAGCAATACTTAAGCGATTACTATCATTCTGAAAAATCAGGAAGTAAAAGTTCAACGATTGTTTATGGTATCAGTGTATATAATGTACTTATGCGTTGTGTAAAAAATGCAATATCTATCTTTGAAACAAAAGTATCGCGTATGGATCTTCGCCCTTTTCGCTTATTTTGGGAACATAAAAAAGTGTTGAAAGATCATATTACAAAAATAAGCGATGTTGTCATAATTGATAATGTAATACATGAAATGATTGATGAAATAGAAAGTAAGGCAAAAAATATTTTTAAATTAATTATAAAATATATATTGAATAATGACGTTCATATATTAGAAAGAGTAGTTGCTTATTTATCGGAACTTAAAGAAAAAGAAGAAAAACTAATTTGTTTACTTCTTATTGCCTTGGATTCGGTTCCTTAAGCATCCAGAGCCGATTTCGGTATTCGAACAGAGAGATTGTGGAACAGATCACTGAAAACCCATATCTTCAGTAGTTTACCAGACTGCCGGGATATCAGGATACCCTGCGATTGATGCAAGTACGCCAGTGCTGTTCCACAAACGAATTTCATCAGATATGCCGAGCGGGGCAAAAAAATACCTTCTTGCTCATAAGGATTCGAATTACGAAAAATGCTTGACATATTGTATTACGAAAAATATAATGGTAGCTAGATGTGGAGGGCAGTGTATCTATGAGCAAAAAAGGACGTCCCAAATTGGATGTTGTAAAAGAACGTATTGTAACAATAAGGATGTCTGAAGCAGAATATCATACTTTAAAGGAATACTCTGAAAAACATCAACAGACTATCACAGAAACTATAAAAACAGGTGTTGACTTGTTGTATCAAACTTGTCAATGAGGTATGGGATTTCTTCTTTCTTAACAAGTAAGAAATGTAAGCTTTAACGGATAGCACTGAGAGGGATTTTGTGAAAATGAAACGATGGACGGAGGAGAGATATGGCATTGAATAAGAAGCCGGTACACGGCATGAAAGATATTTTACCGGAGGAGATGCAGATTCGGGATTATGTGCAGAGCGTGATCAAGGACACCTACCGTAAGTTTGGTTTTACGGCCATTGAGACGCCCTGTATGGAGAGCATTTCCAACCTGACCAGCAAGCAGGGCGGCGACAATGAAAAGCTTATCTTCAAGGTGTTAAAACGAGGAGAGAAGCTGAACGTAGCCCAGGCTCTCACGGAGGAGGATGTGGTGGATTTCGGTATGCGTTATGACCTGACGGTGCCGCTGGTGCGGTACTACTCCAACAATTCCGCCAATTTGCCTTCCCCTTTTAAGGCTTTGCAGATAGGCAGCGTGTGGCGGGCAGACAAGCCCCAGAAAGGGCGTTACCGTCAGTTTACGCAGTGCGACATCGATATTTTGGGGGAGGCCAGCAACCTGGCGGAGATTGAATTGATTCTGGCAACTACCACCACTCTGGGAAAGCTGGGGTTTGAGGGTTTTGAAATCCGCATCAATGACAGGCAGATTCTGAAAGCCATGGCGGCTTACAGCGGCTTTGCGGAGGATGCTTATGACAGTGTGTTTATCACGCTGGACAAGATGGACAAGATCGGCCTTGAGGGCGTGGAGGCGGAACTGCTGGAGAAGGGCTTTGAAAAGTCCTGTGTGGACAAGTATCTGGCGTTGTACCAGGAACTGGGGCAGCAGGAAAACGGCGTGGCCTATCTGGCCCAGACCCTGCAGGGGGTGCTTGATCCGGCGGTGACGGAGGGGCTGCAGGAGATTATTGACAGTGTCAGCGTCACCAAAGCGGCGGATTTTAAGATGGTGTTTGACGCTACGCTGGTGCGGGGAATGTCCTATTATACAGGAACGATTTTTGAGATATCCATGCCTCAGTTTGGCGCGGCCTGCGGCGGAGGCGGCAGATATGACGGGATGGTGGGCAAATTCACGGGGCAGAACGTTCCGGCCTGCGGTTTTTCCATCGGGTTTGAGAGGATTATCCTGTTGTTGATGGAAAACGGATTCCAGGTGCCCCAGCCGCCGAAGAAAGTGGCCTACCTGATTGAAAAGGGTGTGGGCGGACAGGCTCTGTGCGAGATCATCGCCAAGGCCCAGGCGGCCCGGCAGGACGGCAGTCAGGTGCTGGTGGCCCGCATGAACAAGAACAAGAAATTCCAGAAAGAGCAGCTGACGGCGGAGGGCTATCAGGAGTTTGTGGAGTTTTACAGAGAGGCACTGAAGAACTAAGCATTAATATAACAAGCCCTGCGGGGCGGAAATTGAGGGATGAATGATGGCAGAGTCAATGAAAGGACTGAGAAGATCCTACAGATGTGGAGAACTGAGCCTTGCCAATGTGGGTGAGGAAGTCACCGTCATGGGCTGGGTGCAGAAGCAGAGGAATAAGGGTGGTATTATCTTTGTGGATTTGCGGGATCGGGCCGGTATTTTGCAGATTATATTTGAAGAGAGCGACTGCGGGGCGGAGCATTTTGCCAAGGCGGAGAAGCTGCGCAGTGAGTTTGTGATCGCCGTGGTGGGCAGGGTGGAGAAGCGCAGCGGCGCGGTAAATGAGAATCTGGCTACCGGCGAGATTGAGATCCGGGCTGTCCAGGTACGGATTCTGGCGGAGGCGGAGACACCGCCGTTCCCCATCGAGGCGGATTCTAAGACCAAAGAGGAACTGCGTCTGAAATACCGTTATCTGGATCTGCGCAGGCCTGACTTGCAGCGCAATCTGATGCTGCGCAGCAAGATTGCCACCACTATCCGGGCATTTCTCTCCCGGGAAGGTTTTCTGGAGATCGAGACGCCTATTTTGAATAAATCCACGCCGGAGGGAGCCAGGGATTATCTGGTGCCCAGCCGTGTACATCCGGGAACTTTTTACGCGCTGCCCCAGTCTCCCCAGATTTTCAAGCAGCTGTTAATGTGTTCCGGGTATGACCGGTATTTTCAGATTGCCAAGTGTTTCAGGGACGAGGATCTGCGAGCCGACAGACAGCCGGAGTTTACTCAGGTGGATCTGGAGATGTCCTTTGTGGATGTGGACGATGTGATCGATGCCACGGAGCGCATGGTGGCGGAGGTGTGCAGGGAGGCCATCGGTCTTAATGTGCAGCTGCCCATCCAGAGGATGACCTGGGATGAGGCCATGAACCGTTACGGATCGGACAAGCCGGACACCCGCTTTGGCATGGAGCTTACGGATGTGTCGGAGATCGTAAAGGACTGTGGCTTTGGCGTGTTCACCGGGGCCTTGGAGGCCGGCGGCAGCGTCCGGGGCATCAATGTAAAAGGGCAGGCGGAGATGCCCCGCAAGAAGATTGACGCGCTGGTGGAGTTTGCCAAGGGCTATGGGGCCAAGGGACTGGCCTATCTGTCCGTGATGCCGGACGGCAGCTACAAGTCTTCTTTTGCCAAGTTTATGAGTCAGGAGGAATTGGAGGGCCTGGTAAAAAGCATGGCGGGTGAGCCGGGGGATTTGCTGCTCTTCGCTGCGGATCGTTTAAAGACTGTGTGGGCCGTGCTGGGCGCGCTGCGCTGTGAGGTGGCCAGGCAGTTGGAACTGGTAGACAACAACAAGTTCAATTTCCTGTGGGTGACAGAGTTCCCCCAGTTTGAGTGGAGTGATGAGGAAGAGCGCTTTGTGGCCATGCATCATCCGTTTACCATGCCCATGGAGGAGGATTTGGAGAGACTGGAGTCCGATCCCGGCAGTGTGCGGGCCAAAGCCTATGATATTGTGTTAAACGGCGTGGAGTTGGGCGGCGGCAGTGTGCGTATCTTCCAGAGCAACGTGCAGGAGCGTATGTTCCGTGCACTGGGCTTTACCGACGAGAAAGCCCATGAGCAGTTTGGATTTTTGCTGGATGCCTTCAAGTATGGCGTACCCCCTCATGCGGGGTTGGCCATAGGCTTGGACCGCTTTGTGATGCTGCTTGTGAAAGCGGAGAGCATCCGGGAAGTGATTGCGTTCCCCAAGGTGAAGGACGCGTCCTGCCTGATGTCGGAGGCTCCGAATGTGGTGGACGAGAAACAGCTGGAAGAATTGTGTCTGGCGGTGAATTTACCCAAGGAGGACACTCTCTAGGATTTTTTGAAAAGGAGTTGCCAAATACTGTGGGCAGCTCCTTTTCCGGCTTATACTACATAACGCAGAATTTACCGTATTGCATTGGCTAAACGTATAGGCTTAAGTTATGAATCGTTATACTAATAAAGATATCGGGATTTTGCCGGATTAATATTGCATGAAGCTATATAAATCGGTCGAAAAGAGGAAACCTACGGGGTATGTGTCAATGGAGATATACATAGAGAGGGATAAGGAGATATCACTGCGGGAATGGAGAGAGTATATTAAAACGGATTTAGATTTGGTTTTAATGGAATCCGGAGAAGCAATTAACCCCATCACAAAACAAAAAATGAAAATGGCAATCGAGGGAAGAGCGCTTTTTGGTGATTCAGAAATTCTGTATAAAAAAGGGTGTATTGGCTGTGACGATTACTCAGAAAAAGCTTTGAATAAATTGAGAGAGATTGCCAAGTCATTAGGCGCAGACATTTACGAGGACGGAGGAGCCCCATCCAATGAAATATAATGCATTTATCAGTTACCGTCACACCGAACCGGATATGTACATAGCCAAAAGGGTTCACAAGGGCCTGGAGACCCTGAAGGCGCCCAGGGGTGTATTCCAGAAATCGGGGAAAAGGAAAATAGAGCGTGTGTTCCGCGATCAGGAGGAACTTCCCATAGGGAGCGATCTGGGGGACAATATCAAGGCCGCCCTGGAAGAGTCGGAGTATCTGATTGTCGTGTGCTCGCCCAGAACGCCGGAGTCTGCCTGGGTTCAAAAGGAGATAGACACTTTCATCAGTCTCCATGGCAGGGAGCACATTCTTGCCATTTTAGTGGAGGGAGAGCCCCAGGAATCCTTTCCGGAGAAGCTGCGGGCGGACGAGGCGGGGAATCCCGTGGAACCTTTGGCGGCGGATGTGAGAGGCGCGTCCCGGCGGGAGATGAACCGCAGACTGAGGACGGAACTTCTTCGTCTGGCGGCTCCGCTGCTGCACTGCAGTTATGATGACCTGCGGCAGCGCCACAGGGAGCGGCGCATGAAGAAAGTGATGTTTGCAGCCTCCGCGGCGGCTGTGGCGGGGGTGTTATTTGGAGCCTACAGCGCTTACAATACAGCTATGATTCAGGAGAACTACAGGCAGAAACAGGTCAATCAGTCAAAATATCTGGCATCCACTGCCTTGAGCCTCCTGGAGGAGGGGGACAGACAGACGGCGGCATTGGTGGCTTTAGAGGCGCTTCCCACGCCGGAGCAGGACAGGCCCTATGTGGCCAGCGCGCAGTATGCCCTGAGCGCGGCATTATACTGTTATGACATAGGAAACACTATGGGTATGGACAGGAGCCTTAAGCATGACCTGCCGGTGAAAGAGTTTTCCTTTGACGATGCGGGAGAGAAAATTTTGTCCATTGATCAGGGCGGGACGATCTATGTGTGGAATGTGGAGGATGGGGCACTCCTGGCAAAACTTCCTGCGCAGGTGGATGACAGTGGTTATGTGATCTCTCCGATCCGCAGTATAGTGTATGGGGAGCACATTCTGATCTGCGATAAAAATGAGATAAGAAGCGTCACTTTTGCAGGCGATGAAGAGTGGCAGGTGAAAACACAGGAATCTCCCATATATTGCGAGATGGATGCGGGGGCAGGCGTAATCGCCTGTATCTCCAACGGCGTGGTCGCCTTTCATGACATTGCCACGGGAAAACTGCTGGCAAGTATGGAGAACGGGCAGGAGAGCGGCGCTTACGGCAGTTCCTACGCTTTTAGCGACGACAAATCAAAGTTTGCGGTATCCCAAAATCGGGAGGACGCAGGCGGCTGCGTTACGGTATACGATTTTGACGGAAAAACACAGACGGACTATGCGGTGGAAGCTTCCTATATATCCGAGGTCGGTTTCAGCGCAGACGGGGCATTGATTGTGGCCAGTATTAAAAGGCCCGACTATCAGGCGATGTCTGTTGGGGACGAGGATACGGGATTTGTGGAAAAAATTGACCGTGAGAGCGGCCAGCGTATTTGGATGCGGGAATTTGAATACCAGCCCTTTGGGATGGACGCTGCCGGCGCTATATTGCGGTGCCGGAGTTATCGGGACGAGGATACGGGAATCCTCTATGATCAGGTTCTTTTCTCCATAGATCAGAGCGCGTATACCTGGGATGCCGCCACGGGGGAGACGGTGGCCCATACAAAAGTCACTGGCGGAATCAAAGCCTTTATGGTGGCTCAAAATTCCTGTTACGGTTATTTGGCGGAGAGCAACGGAACGGTGAATATTGTAGATATGAACAGGGGGGTCAATTATACCACTCTGGGGATCGAGACCGGCAAGAGCATATTGGATATGGACATCAGAAGCGGTGTGCTGGTGGTGAGAGCCTATGCGTCTCCTGTGCTTACCATGATGAAATACCATGAAGGTTACGGAAGAAAAGAGGTCATGTCCTATGACAATACTGTGCAGGATGTGGTATATTCGCCGGAGGAGACCTATTATGCGGTGAGAATTTCCGAACAATTAGGGCAGGAATCGGTGTACTTTTATCGGGCGGAGGATGATTTCCCTGCGGGTATGTGGACCTTTGGAGAAGAGGAAGTATATCATGCAGCCTCGGGATTTTTGGATGAAACGCAATATTTTTATGCCGACACAAGAGGCAAGATTACCTTTTATGATGTGGAGTCGGCCAAAACAGAGCAGATGAGAATAGATGGGGAAAAGCTATCCTTCGAGTGCGACAGGAATGGGTCTTTGATACTTTTGTATGACAGGGCAAAGTACTATGTGGTGGATCTGGGGCAGAGGAAACAATTGTACGCCGGCGATGTGGGGGATTATATCTATTGCGGCATCATTTCGGGGGATGGCAGCAGTATGTACTGCAATTTAGCGGACAGTGGGCTCTGTGCGGTGGATCTGGCCTCCGGCAGCGTGGGACCTTTTGAGGAGGTGGGCTCTTGGCTGGTGCGGGGGGCGGAGGCGCAGAGCGCGCTGGCCCTGGGTCCTGACGGCAGGCTGTTGGCAGCTGCCTGTGTGGACGGCAGGCTGCGCATCCTCGATGCGGAAAGAAGGGAGATCGTGACAGAGATTCCCTTTGCCAGTGCAAATAGCAGATTTATCCGGTTCTCGGAGGACGGAAACCGGGTGATGCTGCAGGGGGACGACTATTTTTTCCGGGTCTATGATTTGCGGGAACAAAGTTTTTTCCATATTGCCGCAGTGCAGTATAATAAAATCAGGGACGCAGTCCAGGATGAGGAATCGGGAACCATAAGTCTGGTGACTACGGCGAATTTGATTGTTTTGGACGGGGAGAGTTATGAGCGGGTGGCACAGGCGGATAAGGGACTTGCCTATCTGCCGGGGCAGGGGACGGTGTTTTGTAAGAGTTACGACACAGTATATCGTTTTCCCTATATGACGCTGCCCATGCTTTTGGACGAGGCGAGGGCGCAGTTTGGCGATGCGGCGCTCACTCAGCTTGAGCGGACCCAGTACAATGTGGATTAGGAGGAGACGGCATTTTCATCCTGATTTGAATGCCTGCTGAAGTGGGCGGAGGGGAAGTTTGGATGCTATTCATCCAAATACTGATTAACGCAGTATCGCAGGCCAGCCGGAGTTTGGCCAAGCCAAACTCCAGATATGCAGGAAAGAGGTAAGTATGAGACTAAGTGAACTTTTGATCTATAATTCGATTGTGGTACAGTGCCACGACAATCCGGACGCGGATGCCCTTGCCAGCGGCTATGGGGTGTATACCTATCTGAAAGAGCAGGGAAAAGATGTGCGTTTTGTCTACGGAGGGCGCTTTCGTATTCAAAAGAGTAATTTGGCGCTGATGATATCCGAACTGAAGATTCCCATTGAGTATGTGGATTCGTTGGAAAAGCCGGCGCTTTTGGTTACGGTGGACTGCCAGTACGGCGAGGGAAACGTGACAAGGTTTGAGGCGGACACGGTTGCCGTTATCGATCATCATCAGGTCAGCGGCGCATTGCCGACGCTCAGTGAGGTCAGAAGCAATCTGGGCGCCTGTGCCACTGTGGTGAGGGAGCTTCTGAGGCTGGAGGGAATAGATATCAACGACAATAAAGGGCTGGCCACGGCTCTCTATTATGGTCTTTTGACGGATACAAACAATTTTACGGAGATCTCCCATCCGCTGGATAGGGATCTGCGGGATGACGCCGCGTTTGACAGAAGCATGATCGTACATTTCCGCAATGCGAATCTGTCTCTGCGGGAGTTGGAGATTGCCGGGGCGGCGCTGATGAATTACCGCTATCATGAGGATTACCGCTATGCGGTGGCCATGGCGGAGCCCTGCGACCCTAATATTCTCGGCATGATCAGCGACCTGATGCTGGAGGTGGACACCGTGGATACCTGCCTGGTTTATAGTGTGCAGCCCTTTGGCGTAAAGATTTCCGTCAGAAGTTGTGTGAAGGAGGTAAAGGCCAGCGAGCTGGCGGCGTTTATCACGGAAGGCATCGGTTCGGGAGGCGGGCATCTGGAAAAAGCCGGCGGCTTTATCCAGATGGAATTGCTGGAAAAAGCATTTCTGGATTTTTGCAGGGAACAGGGGAAGCCCTCCGGCCAAAAAGTGAGCGAAGGCATTGAAGACTTTCTGCTGCAGCGCATGGACAGCTATTTTTCCAATATCCAGATTATATATGCCAGGGACTACAGCATAGACATTTCAGGGATGGCGGCATACAAAAAGAGGAAAATTCCCCTGGGCTTCGTGGAGGCTGATCGGATCTTTCCCACTGGCGCCAAGGTATGCATACGCACACTGGAGGGAGACTTGGATGTGCAGATCAGCAGGGATTTATATATAATGATCGGGATTCAGGGCGAAGTGTATCCCAATGACAGAGTCAAATTTGAGCGCAGCTATGACAGGCTTGACATACCTTATTCTTTCACGGGAGAGTACGCGCCTGTGGTCAAGGACGTGCTGGAGGGAAAAAACGTATCACTGGTTCCCTATGCAAAAACCTGCGTTCCCAGCGGCGAGGTGCATATCTATGCAGCCCGGCTGGAGCACCGGGTGAAAGTGTTCACCGCATGGGACGAGGAGAAGTACATGCTGGGAAAAGAAGGGGATTATCTGGCTGTGCGTATGGATGATCTGCATGATATCTATATTATTGAGAAGAGTATTTTCCAGAGGACTTATGAAGAAATATGAGGCGTGGGAGTACTCCATACAGCAAATGTCCTAGCCATAAGGGAAGAGTTGTTTCGCGTTCTGCCTAAAAGAAGACGATAAGAATAATCCCAGAAGCGGAGGCGTAATGCGGCAGATAGGCCGGCATGGGCCAAATGCGGCAGATAGGCCGGCATGGGCCAAATGCTTGCGCAGGCGCGGCACTTAGTTCACTGTCGGCGGAAATAGAGGATGGGAGACATACGGGAGAGGTATGGGAAAATGATTACATTAGAGTTGCTTGGCAGAGAAAACCAGAAAGAGGCTCTGGGCATTGACAGGGAGGATATCAGCCTGAATTTTGTGGACGCAGTGGAAGATATTATAGAACTGACAAGGTACGGCGAGGAGCACGGATATATAGGTCACACTTACCTGGTCAGGTTTGACGGCCGATGTGTGGGGATCATTCTGATGGGGGAGGGAATTCCCTGGGAGGTGGATCCGCCCCAGATTGCGGGCAGGCCCTTTTACCGGATCATGGGATTTATAATTGACAAGGCGTATCGCCGCAGGGGAATCGGTTCCTATGTGCTTGAGGAGGTAATCCGGCAGGTGTACCGGGAATTCGGTCCCAGACCGATAGTGCTCGGGTGCCATGTGGATAATGTTTCTGCTATGGAAATGTATCTAAGGCACGGGTTTGTCAATACTTTTGCCATGGATGAGGATGATTATCTTCTGATTCGGGAGGAAATCTTTCAATAAAGACGGATGTTTTAAGGAGGGATAGTGCGGTGAAAAATGCAGGAAACAAGATAATGAACGGTATATGAAGCGCCCCATTACAATATAAACGGGGATTGTGATTACCAAGCGAATTACAAGCTGGCACAGGAATATTTTAATGAAATTGACGCACCATATAAAAAGCTATATATTATGGAGGACACCACACATGGGCTGTTAGAATCAAAGCCTCAAGCCTTTTCAGAGATTTTGCATGGAATAGCCGGAGAGTGGAAAATCTTCCAAATAAAATAATACCGGATGCGGGAATTTAAGAATGGGGGTACTGGTTATGTGGCTGGTATTTGCGATATTGTCGTCGGTATTTGCGGCGCTGACTACTATATTGGCCAAGATGGGTATTGACGGGGTTAATTCACATCTGGCTACAGCTATCCGCACGGTGGTGGTGCTGCTTATGTCCTGGGGGATGGTCTTTCTGACCAACGCTCACACAGGGATCGGAGGAATCAGCAAAAGAAGCTGGCTGTTTCTGATCCTGTCCGGCCTGGCTACAGGGGCTTCCTGGCTGTGTTACTACAGGGCGCTGCAGTTAGGGGAGGCGTCCAAGGTGGTGCCCATCGACAAATTGAGTGTGGTCATCACATTGGTGTTGGCCTTTGTATTTTTACATGAGAGGTTTACGGTTAAGTCATTCTTCGGCTGTGTCCTGATCGGTGCGGGCACGTTGCTGATGGTGTTGTGAGGGACAAGCTCTGGCATCTGCTCGGGGCTGATGGTTCGAGGTAAGTATGATTCAAGTATATCTGCTGGCGGTGGGAGAACTCCGCTGCCAAATAGAGAAAAATACCGCATCCCTGCCGGGCTGGGAAAAGCTGGCGGGCTGGCAGCAGGAAAAGATATCCCGCTGTGCCGCTCCCGGCACAAGGGCGCTGTGTATGGGCGGGCAGCTCCTGTTACAGTATGGAGCCTGTGAATGGGCGGCTTCTTTTGACAAGTCGGACGCAAAGCCGGCAGCAATAGAAAACGGGATTTCCTGGCGCGTCATAGATTTTTCCGAGCTGCCGGAACATATTGCCGCCCCACAGCCCCTGACGGTAGCCTATGAGGCCGGAGGGAAGCCCCACATCCTGCATGTGCCCTGGCACTACAACCTGTCCCACTCAGGGGATTATGTGGCGCTGGCCATCAGCGATGCTTCGGTGGGTATTGATATTCAGCAGATGCGTCCCTACAGGGATTCGCTGGTGAAGCGTTTTTTTTCTGCACAAGAAGCTGCCGCGTATCAGAGCCTGGTTTCCGTGGATGTCCAGAGGGGGCGTACACTGTTCTACACTCTCTGGTGTCGCAAGGAGGCGTATGGAAAACTGCTGGGAACGGGCTTGACAGAGGAGGTACTGAGGCATAACATGTTAGGGGATATGGGTGTATGCCTGTATGAATATGGAGAATTACCCGGTTACCGCATATGTGTATGCGACAGGGGTAGATAAGGCTAAGATGGGGTATAGATGAATTATTTCATTTTTTTTGGTTTGATACATATCAGTATGGGGCTCTTTTTATTGGGTGGTCATATACTGGTTCTTAAAAAGTGTATATGTGTTGAAGGTTTAATACGGGTATTGCTCCGAGAATATTTGTGGAAAAATCTTTTATGTTGCGCTTTTCTGCTTTTCCTGGGAACCATATTGCTATTATCAGGAATTTATGAATGGAATTAAGGCGGTCGTGTACCGGGGATAATATGCCGAAGAGTCATAGTGCCAGAGAATGCAGGGCTTGACAGAGGAGGTGTTAGAGCGTAATATGTTAAAAGATGCCCATGTATATTTAAATGAGTATAAATCTGTATTACAATATGGCGGGAAGAGGTAAGCCTGAGATGAAAAAGCTGTTTGTATATTTGAAAGATTATAAAAAGGAATCCGTGCTGGCGCCGCTGTTTAAGCTGCTGGAGGCTTTTTTTGAATTGTTTGTGCCCCTGGTCATGGCCAGCATCATTGACAGGGGCATCGGTGTCTCCGGCAACCCGGATACGGGCCATATTGTCAGGATGGGGCTGTGTCTGCTGGCCCTGGCGGTGGTGGGGCTTGTCAGTGCGGTGACGGCGCAGTTCTTTGCGGCGAAAGCGGCGGTGGGCTTTTCCACCAAGCTGCGGCAGGCGGTGTTTGAACATATTCAGGGATTGAATTTTACCAATATAGACAAGGCGGGAACCTCCACGCTGATCACCCGTATGACCAGTGATATCAATCAGGTGCAGTCCGGGGTGAACATGGTGCTGAGACTGTTCCTGCGCTCCCCGATCATTGTGTTTGGCGCCATGATAATGGCGTTTACCATCGATGTGAAGAGCGCGCTGATTTTTGTGGTGGCGATTCCGCTGTTGGCGGTAGTGGTGTTCGGCGTGATGATGATTACCATGCCCATGTACAAAAAAGTGCAGAGCGCCCTGGATAAGGTGCTGGGCATCACCAGGGAGAACCTTACCGGTGTGCGGGTGATCCGGGCTTTTCACCAGGAGGAAGTGGAGGAAAAGCGGTTCCGGGAACAGAACAATACGCTGTCCCATCTGCAGACAGCGGTGGCAAGGATCAGCGCCGTCATGAATCCCCTGACCTATGTGGTGGTCAACGGGGCGATTATCGCGCTGATTTATATCGGGGCCATTCAGGTCAATGTGGGCAATCTGACCCAGGGTGAAGTGGTGGCAATCATCAACTATATGTCTCAGATTCTGGTGGAGCTGGTAAAGCTGGCCAATCTGATTATCACTATCACCAAGGCGCTGGCCTGCGCGGACCGTGTGGCGGGCGTACTGGCGATTCCCAGCGGAGAGGAAGTGCAGAAAGTACAGGGTGCGTTTGACGCGCCGGCCAGGGAAGAGAAAAATGGTGCCACAGGAGCGGCAGAGAGCGCACCCCAACCCTACCTGGAGTTTGACCATGTGTCCCTGACCTATCAGGGAGCGGGAGACAAGACATTGCAGGATATGAATTTCCGGGTGGAAAGAGGCCAGACCATCGGTATTATCGGCGGCACAGGCTCCGGCAAGTCCTCCCTGGTGAACCTGATTCCCGGATTTTACCCTGCTACAGAGGGATGCATCCGGCTGGAGGGGCAGGATATCCGGGACATACCAGCCCAGGAGCTTCGCCGCCGGGTGGGTGTGGTGCCACAGAAGGCAGTGCTTTTCAAGGGAACTGTCCGCAGCAACCTGCAGTGGGGCAAGCCCGATGCCACGGACGAAGAATTGTGGCAGGCCATCGACACCGCCCAGGCCAGAGAAGTGGTGGAGGGCAAGGATGGAAAGCTGGACGCCGAGATTGCCCAGAACGGCAAGAACCTTTCCGGCGGGCAGCGGCAGAGACTGACCATCGCCAGGGCGTTGGTCCGGAAACCGGAAATCCTGATCCTGGACGACAGCGCTTCCGCTCTTGATTATGCCACGGACGCCAAACTCAGGCAGGCGCTGAAAGAGGTGGAGAAAGGCACCACCACTTTTATCGTGTCCCAGCGGGCGTCCACCATCCGCCATGCAGACCAGATTATTGTGCTGGACGATGGTATGATCGCCGGTATGGGTACTCATGAGGAGCTTCTGGAGAAGTGCGAGGTCTACCAGGAGATCTATTATTCACAGTTTGAGAGAGAAGAGAAAGAGGCTTGATATGATCGGGCCGGCAAAAGTCTCACCATAAATGCTGTGGAAAGGGGAGGAGTACTATGCCGGAGGAGAACATCAGCAGGCCAGTGTATCGGATCGGCCAGCTTTCCAGGATCACAGGAGTGAAAGAGGGGACCATCCGGTTCTATGAACAGTGTGGTTTTATGGGACCTGTGGAGCGGACCCCCAACAATTACCGGCTCTATCACAGGCGGCACATTTATCAGGTGCGCATATGCAGGCTGGTGTTCGGCGGCTTTGTAAACCGGCGGCTGCGCAGGGAGAGCCGGAAAGTGCTGGATGCCTCCGTCAGATGGGATATGGAGGCTTATGGGGAGGCGGCCGTCAATTATCAAAGAGCCGTGGAAGAGGATATCCACAGAACCCGAAAAGCCATAGCCATCTGTTTGGAACAGATGGGGCAGGCGGCGGAGGAAGACATCCGCTACTCCAAAAAGCAAGCCGCCGCCATGGTGGGCGTGACGCCGGAGGCCGTCCGCAACTGGGAGCGGAACGGCCTGCTTGGACAGCATGAACCATATCAAAAGAGGTTCTATGGGCAGACGCTTTTAAACCGCATGTACGTGATACGGCTGCTTCTGGATACGGGCTACAGCATGATGGCAATAAAAAGTTTTATGCAGGAATGCGACGGCGGCCAGCTGAAAAACGCGGAGAGGCTGCTGATCAGTCCCACGGAGAGCGAGGAACTGCGTTATCGGTCGGACCGCTATCTGGAGGCATTGCTGCATCTGCAGGAGAAAACCAGGCAGCTTTGTGAACTGAAAGCGGAGATGGAGAAAGTATTTTAAATTTTTAACCTTCTATCTGTACACCACCTTTTTTCTTTGTGCTATGATTGGCCAAAAGAGAGAAAGGTGGTTATTTTTATGAGGTATTTTCAGGTAAATGTCCGGGAGAATCCCACAGAATGGGGGTATATGCCGACGCTGCGCCTGTATCTGCTGCAGGAGGGGGATAAGCCCAGGCCCATAGTGATTATAGCGCCCGGCGGAGGCTATGAAAGCGTAAGCGCGGAAGACGACAGGGTGGTATCCCAGTATAACGCGGCGGGATTTCATGCCGCGGTCCTGCAGTATAGTGTGCGCCCCCACCGCTTTCCGGAGCCGGAGCGGGATCTGCTGCTGGCAATCGGTCTGGTCAGGGAAAGGGCAAAGGAATGGGGGATTTTAAAAGACCGGGTCGCCATCTGCGGATTTTCGGCGGGCGGGCATCTATGTGCCTGTGTGAGCACCCTCTGGAAAAAGCTGGGGGAGGAGCGCTTCAAACCCAATGCGGCGATTCTCTGCCATGCGGTGCTGACGGCCAGGCTGGATCACTGCAAAAACTTCATCGTTGGTCATGTGGGAAATGAGGATAAGGAAGTGCAGGAACTGGCATTCTGTGACAGGCAGATCAGCGGCCACACCCCGCCGACTTTTCTCTATACCACATTTGAGGATAAGCTGACCAATGTGGAAAATGTGCTTTACTATGGGGAGATGCTGGCAAAGCACGGGGTCCCCTTTGAGATGCATGTGCTGCCCAAGGGCGGCCATTGCGCGCCCTGGTGTGATGACATCATATGGGCAAAGCCTACGGGGGGACGGGATTACAATTATATCAGAATGTCGGTTGAGTGGATGCGGGAACTTTGGGGGTTGTGATAGGGCGCTTAACAGTTTAGCGCCAGTCAGCCGTATTGACCATAAATACGCTGTAGAGGAGGAATATCAGGATGCAAGGTATAAATGTTAAAGAATATCTGGCCGCCCATGAGCACCGGAAGATCCGGAGCGGAAAAAGCGGCGCGGAGGTTTGGGAGGTTGAGGGCCGGTTTGTTTTAAAGTATGTGCAGAGGACAAAGCTGCCGGAGCCGGAGGTATTCGAACTTTATCGGAATGAAGCATATTTTTACCAGTTTTTTGGACAAAACCGCCGTAAGGAGATGCTGCCCTGCCTGCCGGAAGTGCTGGAAGTACAGGTTTTTGAGGATGAGATTCTGATACTTTTGAAAAAATATCAAGAGCTTTCCAGAGACGAAGTGGGCGAGGAACTATTGCGGAAAATCATGAGGGCGCTGGCGGCGGTTCACACCCAGGAAATCCCTGTCTTTTTAAGGAGAGAAAAGAAGCAGCTCGGGTATTTGGAGGAAGATCGGATTGAAGGCTGTATTGACGGGTGGCGGTCCGTTCTGGCGGAGCATCCGGGAGTTTTTGACGAGGGGATATTGATGGAGACGGCGGCGAAAATCAATGAATTAATCGGTTGGCACCACGGGGAGCAGCAGGTTTTAAGCCACGGTGATTTTCATTGGGATAACCTGCTGCTGGGAGAGAATGGAAATATCATAGTCTGTGACTGGCAGGGTGTTAATGCCGGAGGGGCTTCGGGGGACATCAGTTTTTTTACAAGCCGCCTGGGAGCGGATGGGATAACCATTGAGCCGGAGAGGGCGGCAGAATTGTACTGTCAGGAGAGATTACGGCTCACAGGGGAAACCATTTCCCAAGACGATATGATAAGGCATATGAATGCGGCCAATGTAATCACGTCCTTTCAATTCTGGCATGAATATCTGCATGGCAGTTCATGTGAGAGGGTCCGGGGGATCTATGAGAAGATGTGGATGGAGTAGATATATATTTGCATTTTGTGTAGAAAGTGTCTATAATAACAAGCAGAAAGCAGGTGAAAGTTATGGAGGTATTAAGAAAAGAAAGGGTATATACCATCGAGGATATTTACGCGCTGCCGGACGGAGAACGGGCGGAGTTGGTTGACGGTAAAATTTATTATATGGCGCCGCCAAGCAGGACTCACCAGAAGATATTATTGTCACTAAGTCGGGTCATTGCGGATTATATTGATTCACGCAATGGGGATTGCGAGGTTAATATTGCGCCATTCGCTGTATTTTTGAATAAAGATGACATAAATTATGTGGAGCCGGATATATCCGTAGTCTGTGATACTTCGAAATTAGATGAAAAAGGATGTCATGGCGCGCCGGACTGGATCATCGAAGTTGTATCCCCGGGCAATAAGCCTATGGATTATTTTACAAAGCTTTTCAAATACCGGACGGCCGGGGTGAGGGAGTATTGGATTGTGGATCCTTCAAAAGAAATGGTTATGGTATATAGATTTGAACGGGAGACAATGGAACAATATTCTTTTGGAGAAGATATACCTGTGGGGATCTATGAGGGGTTTATAATAAAAGTGTAATGCATATAACTAAATCAAAAAATAGTTGACAGATGCTGGAAAAGCGTTTATAGTACTAAATGTAGCGAAAAAAGAAGAAAGGAGGCAATCAAGATGTTCAATCTGCAATTTGATGGAAAGCGCGATAATTTTGGTCTGAATCGTATTGTCTCCCGAAGGTGTGCTGTGCTGCCAGGTTGAAAGGCTTTGACGGCGCATGGATGTGTAAGCGCGTTCTTACGCGCAGCATATATGGATGAACTAAGGGCATGACATACATTTGTAGGTTATGCCTTTTTCTTTGTCTGTAAACCATGGGCATGTTTCCGGCAGAAAGCGGTCGGATAACTATCCACACTATGAAAGCCAAGTATTTCATAGTTATGATTCGGGAGATGGAAATACGGATTAATATGGTATCCCAAGCCCGGCGGGAGTCGGATGATTCAAAGCCGGCTTCGGTTTTGGGGGAGCGGAGAGAGTAATGTGCAATATCACAGGTAATCCTGTGACATGCGGGAAGAGGATAAAATGAATTTACCGGGAAGTTTTACAAATGTCATACGCAGGTATGACATTGACAAAAAAGATGTGATATTCGCCGCCACGGGAGATATGGATGAGGAGCAGCGTTTTGCGGACTCCATCGTGGCGCTGACGAAGGAGAAGCTTATCGTGGCCAGATATCCCTACATGGAAAAGCAGGAGTATCGGCTGGGAGGCTATAACAGCTGGTCCCTGGAGCAGGAAAAGCGCATGGAGGAACCGGCGGTGATGCTCTACGATCTGGCGGAGGTGGAGAAGCTGGAGGTGATCCGGCAAGTCAGCACCGGCATTCTGATGGGGCGCATCGGCGGCGTGGACAGATACCTGTGCCAGTTCTCCAACACCAGGATGGAAGCCTTTATGCGGATCGGCCGTCTGCTGGAGAAAATGAAAAAACAAGAGGAGATCACCCAGGAGGATCTGGACGTAAAACGGGGAAAGGAATGCTGCCCTAAATGCGGCATGATTTACCCGGACCAGGAGCGCAAGGTCTGCCCGAAATGCATGGACAAGGGCTCCATTTTGCTCAGGGTAGTGTCCTATTTCAAGCCTTACAAGTTCAGACTGATTGTCATGATGTTCTGCTACCTGGCCACGGCGGGGCTGAATCTGGTGTGGCCCTACTTAAGCGGCACGGTGCTGTATGACAAGGTGCTGGAAAAGGATGAGGAGTTCCTGGCCGTACTGGGGCTGCCCGCAGGGCGTTTTGTGCTGGCGCTGGGGATTCTGGTGGTGGTGATGATCGGCACCAAGGTGCTGCTTCAGGCGCTGGGAATCTTACAGGGTGTGTTGACGGCCCATATTGCCCCGGAGGTGGTGGGCAAGCTAAAGAGCCAGGTGTTTGACTCCATGGGAAAGCTGTCTATCAGCTTTTTTACCAGGAGGCAGACCGGCGGTCTGATGACCCGTGTGTCCGATGACGCGGAGGAAATTTCCAGTTTCTTTATTGACGGTATCCCTTACTTTTTCATCAATGTGGGGACGATTATTGCCACCTGTATCATCATGTTTATACTTAATCCCCTGCTGGCGCTGGCCTCTGTGGTACTGATGCCCATTCTGTTTTTCATCAGTTATTTGCTGATGCCCAGGCTATGGCATTACTACGGCAAGCGTCACCGGGCCAACCGCAGGCTCAACGGCCAGATGAACGAGAATTTTACCGGCGCCCGTGTGGTCAAGGCGTTCGGCCAGGAAGAGCAGGAGATGACCCGTTTCAGCAAAAACAACAACAAGGTGCGGGATGCGGAACTGGACGTTTCCAGATATGACTGCAAATTTTCCGCCTTGTACATTTTCGTGGAGGATATGCTGACGTTCCTGGTATGGGCAGTGGGCGGAGCACTGATTATCAGCGGTTCCAACATGGAACTGGGCCTGCTGATCACATTCAGCGGTTATGTGGGTCAGCTAAAGGGGCCTCTGGAGTTTATGTCCAGGATTATCCGCTGGTACACCAATGCCATGAACTCGGCCCAGCGGCTCTTTGAGATAGTGGACGCCGTGCCGGAGGTCAAGGAGGTTCCCAATCCCATAAGGCCCCAGCGGATGCGGGGAGAGATTACCCTGGAGCATGTGACTTTTGGCTATGAGCCCAACAAGCCTATCCTGAAAGATGTGAGCTTTCATGTGGAGGCCGGGGAAGTGCTGGGAATTGTGGGCCGTTCCGGGGCCGGCAAGTCCACACTGGTGAACCTGATTTCCCGTCTCTATGACACGGAGGAGGGACAGGTGCTGGTGGACGGTGTGAATGTAAAGCAGTACGGTTTCAGGGAACTGCGCAGAAACGTGTCCATGGTGTCCCAGGAGACTTATATTTTCATGGGCACGGTGGCGGAGAATATTGCCTACGCCAGGCCGGATGCCACCCGGGAGGAGATCATCAAGGCGGCCATCCAGGCCAGCGCCCATGATTTTATCTGCAAGATGCCCCAGGGATATGATACGATCTTGGGTTCCTCCAACAGAGCGCTGTCCGGCGGGGAGAAGCAGCGGATTTCCATTGCCAGGGCTATTCTGGCGGATCCCAAGATATTGATTTTGGACGAGGCCACGTCGGCGGTGGATACGGAGACGGAATTGGCCATTCAAAAGTCTTTGGAGCAGCTGGAAAAGGGCAGAACCGTGCTGTCCATAGCCCACCGCCTGTCCACCCTGCGCAATGCCACGCACCTGATTGTGCTGGATGACGGCCGGGTGACGGAGTCGGGAACCCATGAGGAGTTGATGGCTATGAAGGGGACTTTCTATAAGCTGAGTGAATTGCAGACGAAGGCTTTGGCGATGCGTGGCTTGGAATAGGAGAACTTCTAAGGCGGCAAAGTACGCCGCCTAAGAAGTTCTAGCCAATTCCTGAAGAATATCCCTTTGGGGATATTCTTCACGGGATAAGGATTGAACCGGGAAAGGTTGAACGTCGTAGGGGAATGTGTGTCACGGGATAAGGATTGAACCGGGAAAGGTTGGTTGGCGTAGAAGAATGTGTGTCATGGGATAAGGATTGAACCGGGAAAGGTTGAATGGTGTAGGAGAATGTGTGTCATGGGATACGCATTTGTAAATGGATACCTTGGGTTGATTTATGATTTGTGGTTAAGAAAGGAAAATATATTTTATGGAAGACAATAGAGAAAATGGTATGCCGGACTTGCTGGATTTGCAGGAGTTTGATGAGGAGGCTTTGAAGAGGGAGTCGGAGGAAGTGCTGCAGATGCGTCTGATGACGGCGGAAAACGCCGTTTTTACCCGCACTGAGGGAGGCTTTCTTTCCCTGAAGTTTGGGGAAAAGACCTATGATAGAGTGGGGGTTTATCTGACATTTCCCCTGACCAATCCCGAAGAGTTTATCTCCGTCCGGGAGGCGGACGAAAAGGCCAAGGAGATCGGTATGATCCGTTCTCTGAAGGATATGCCGAAGGATGTGCAGGACATGATTCAGGAGCAGGTGCGTCTGCGCTACTTCATGCCCGTGATCCGCAAGGTTATGGAGGTCAAGGATGAGTACGGCTATGCCTACTGGTATGTGCAGACAGACTTTGGCAGCTGCCGCTTTACCACCCATATGGGAGGCGATGCCGTGGTGTCTCTGGGCGAGGCCCGCTACCAGATCACCGACATAGACGGCAATCGTTATGAACTGCCGGATCTGTATGCCCTGACTGTTATGGAGCGTAAGAAACTGGATCTGTTTATTTAATTATAAGGAGCAATAATTCATGAAACTATTATACACACTAAAGGAGTCCCAGCAGCAGGCTCTGTCTCTTCATGACGGCGAGACCATCTGGTACTGTGTTCCCGTGGATCTGGACTTTGACAATGGCGTACACAGCGCCCGGACCGGTTACACGGATCAGACCTGGATCATCGTCACAGAGGAGCGCCTGGTGACGCTGCGGGGGGATGAAAAGACCTCCGAGCATCTGCTGGCGGACTGCGAGAAAATAAAATGTGAGCATCAGGTGGGCTGCGGCATCGTGACGGTGTTTCCCAAGGAGGGCCTGCCGGAATGTGTAGCCCGTTTTTCCATGCGCCATATTATCCGGGTGGCTTACGCCGTCCGGGGGGCCCAGACTTTGGTGCAGGCCATACAGGAGGAACAAAATCCTAAGATGGTCAGCCGGGTGGAGAGCCGGGAATACGAAAAATATTGTGAGAAATGCGGCCGCGCCCTGCCGGGCACCAGCAAGTGTATGTACTGTGACGGCAAATCGGAGATCCTGAAAAAATTTATGGCTCTGTGCGGGGATTTTGTGGGCAGGCTGATAGCCATCTCCCTGCTGCTGGTATTGCTGGCGGCCATCAATATGTTTAATCCCATGGTGCAGAGGTACTTTATTGACAATGCCCTGGCAAACGGACAGGGGACGGTAAAGGATCTGTGGCTGTTTATCGGTCTGACTTTTGTACTGACAGTGGGCGGGATGATCTGCTGGCTCTACCGTTACTGGCTCTGTGTCAAGCTGGGGGCTTCCCTGAGCATGAGCCTGCGGGCCAAGCTGTACTACAAGATCCAGGTGCTGTCCCTGTCCTTTATAAACAACCGTAAACCCGGCGAACTGATGAACCGGGTATCCCGGGACACCAAGCAGATCCGTATATTTATGGAGGAAGTTTTCGGAGATATGTTTTCCACCCTGGTGACCATGGCCGTGTCTCTGGTCATGATGCTGATTATCAGCTGGAAAATGACATTGCTTTCTCTGGCCTTTGTGGTGGCGGTGCTGGTGATAATTCGGATGTTCTGGCATCATATCCACACCATTTTTCATAAGCAGTGGCTGCGGGCGGATGATCTGAGCAGCAATCTGCAGGATATTCTCTCCGGTATGCGCATTGTCAAATCCTTTGGCAAGGAGGAGCGGGAGAGCGCCAGATTTACGGAGAAAACCGAGGCTTTTGCCGCCATACAGAAAAAGAATGAGACTTTCTGGGCGGTATTCTTTCCCATAATGACCTTTCTGCTGGGAGTGGGCACTTATATCGCCATATATTTCGGCGGTGTGCAGGTGCTGGAGGGAAGCATGACCGTGGGAGAACTGGTGCAGTTTGTAACCTACAGCGGCTACCTGTTCGGCCCCTTGAGCTGGATGACCCATCTGCCCAGGGCGGTGATGCAGATGCTGACCAGCTTAAACCGTATCTACGATGTGCTGGACGAGGAGCCCATGCTGGCGGACAAGGCGGAGAGCAAGGCGTTTCCCATACAGGGCGCCTTTACCTTCGAGGATGTGTCCTTTGGCTATCAGACTTATGAGCCGGTGCTGGAGCATATCTCCTTTGATGTAAAGCCGGGGGAGATGATCGGCTTGGTGGGCGCCTCCGGCACGGGTAAATCCACGCTGATCAATCTGATAATGCGGCTCTATGATGTGGATCAGGGCAGAATTACGCTGGACGGCTATGATCTGCGGGACGTACAGATGGAAAGTCTGCATTCCCAGATCGGTGTGGTGCTGCAGGAGACATTCCTGTTTTCCGGCACTATCCTGGCAAATATCCGTTTTGCCAAGCAGGACGCCACTCTGGAGGAGGTTATCACGGCGGCCAGGGCGGCCAATGCCCATGACTTTATCTGCAAGACCCCGGACGGCTACAACACCTATGTGGGAGAGCACGGCTACAATCTGTCCGGCGGTGAGAGACAGCGTATCGCCATCGCCAGAGCCATTTTGAACAATCCACGAATATTGATTCTGGACGAGGCCACTTCGGCGCTGGATACGGAGAGCGAGTTTTTGATCCAGCAGGCGCTTAACCGCCTGGTAAAGGGCAGAACCACCTTTGCCATCGCCCACCGCCTGTCCACTCTGCGGGACGCGGACCGACTGGTGGTCATCGACAAGCACGGTGTGGCCGAGATCGGCACCCACAACGAACTGCTGGAAAAGCAGGGTATCTACTATGGCCTGGTGAATGCGCAGCTGCGGATGAGCAGCGGGGAAAAGTAAGTATATCCGTGTGCTTTTTTGCCGGTAAATTCGTCAGAAGTGGACTTGTCTCTAATATTGTGTTATACTTCTAAAAGAAATACTAATATGTTGGAGCAAGGAGGAGTTTGAAAATGGAAAAATATCTGCCGGTGATGACTGGTGACTACAAAAGAAAGCATTATGCCGAGGGAGTATTTGCTTCGATAAGAAAGAAAACGGCGAAGATTTCTTTCGGGATTTATATTTTCTTCGGAATAGTGTTTGTCGGGTGTGCCTACGGTTTTTATTGGGCAATGGGGCGCATAGAGGATTATCGCCTGTCGGGGCAGGAGGACATGATCGGCGCGGGCAATTTTATAGCGGGTTTCTTTGCTGTTTTTGCGCTTATTGCTTTGGCTTCCATTGTTATCACGATTGTGCGTCATGCAAGAGGGACGGGCGTATGGAAGAAAAAATGCGCGGAGCAGAGCGGATATACCGTGAGCGATATGGACGAGTTTGAGCGTCAGACAATGGATATGGAGTGCAGAGCAGTCAGCCTTCTTGACCCCGCGAGGGCGTTGGCTGCAGGACAGGCCGACGGTATTCTGACAAGAGATTACATTTATCTTGCGGATGCCCATCATATGATTTTAAAGCTCTCTGATATTACTGCAGCCTGCCTTGTAAGACAGAAAGTAATGGCGGGTGATGTACCTGTCCGGAAAAGTATAGAGTATCTCACCGTCATGCTGTTAAGCAAAAACGGGAACCGCGCCATAGCGGAGTGTTCAGAGGAATCAGGCAGGGAGTTGATTGATTTCCTGAAGGAGAGGTTCCCCGATATCCGCACCGCTGACGGGCAAGTGATCCCGGCTGAAGAATTTGACAGACTCTCGGCAGGATGAGATGAAACATAATGATGATTTCGGTTTAGCAACAGTAAGGTCCGGCGTTACATCCAGGTATTGGAAGGCTGCCCCGGAGAGATTTTGCTTATGGGGATTAACTACGACAGGGACAATCCAGACTACCCCCATAGCTGTGTGATAGAAAGGCTGGATGCTGCATATTACGATATATGTGCAGTAAAAGGGCGATATATGGAAAAAATAGCGGTAGAATGCCGGGGATGATTGGCCTCGTTGTTCTGCTGCTTTTTTTGTGGAACAATGAGCAAATAAGCGCTGATGGAGAGAAACGGCCGCCATGCGGAGATGTTCCGATGTCAGGCCAAATACTATCAGGACATTAATGTTCCCTAAATTAATCAAGAAATATGTCTTGAATGTTGTTACAATAGACCTACACTGCAGTGAGAGAGGAACGAGTCAATGAGCTATTCAACCATAACACGGGCCCTGGTCAGCTATGTGGAAAGTCATGCGGCTGATACACGGCTGGATCTGGAACAGATGGGCCGAAGGTTCGGATATACGGAAAATTATATCAGGGAATTGTTTGCAAGTCAGGTAGGGGTGTCCATTATGCAGTTTTATAAGAGGCGGCGGATTATTTTGTCGGCGGCCCAGCTTTTGCGCACGGATAAAAAGATACTGGACATCGCGTTAGAGTGGGGCTTTGGCTCCCATGAAGCCTACACCCGTGCCTTTATCAAAGTTATGGGCATGTCTCCCAGCGTCTTTCGCAATACCAGGCCGATCCTGGGAAAAGCGCAGCTGAGGCCCGGCGTATATGGTCTGGAATTGTTGGAGCAAAAAGAGAAAAGGAGCGATGTGAGCGATATGAGCGATATAAAGCAGGACAGCATTATATTACATGATATAGGACAAGTGAAATTTGGCAGCTACGGAAGCGCTGCGCCCTTTCCAATCTGTATCAAGTCGGTGTCGGAGTATCTGGGGGATGATGTGTCCTATCCCTACATCATGGCCGCCACGGGGGCGGCGTTCAGGCTGGTGTGGAACACGGCCTGCTGGGATCTGAGCAATGTGGATATTTATCACGCTTTCACGGAATCCAATGCAGTGTATGAGTTGGGGGCCAGGGCATTGGGCAGGGAGTTTTCCTTTCTGGGCAGGGGGGAGAATACCACAAAGGAGGAGTTTTTGGATTTTATCAGGAAGCATCTGGCAGAAGGGTATCCTTGTATTGCTCTGGGGATCATCGGCCCGCCGGAGCCCTGCATCGTGGCCGGATATGGGGATGACGGGGAGAGCCTGCTGGGTTGGAATTTCTTCCAGGAGGACCCGGAGTATGCGGGGGATGTGACCACCGCAGAGAACGGCTATTTTGTCAGCAGGAACTGGTGGGAAAATACGGACACCCAGGCGGTGATGTGCATCGGCCCTGTAAACGCGGGGGAGGCGTCGCCGCAGGAGATCCTTCGGCAGGCGGTGAGTGCTCTGGAGGGGCGTATAGAGCATTCCTACGCCAAGGGAATACTGGCATACGACGCATGGCGTGAGATGCTTTTGGAGGACAGCCATTTTGCAAGCACCGCCTATGACAGCCTGTTTTCCAAGCTGCTGGTGCATAATGACGCTGTTCAGTGCCTGATGGACGGCCGGAATCAAGGAGCCGGATATCTGCGGGAACTGGTGGCAGCGCAGAAAAAGGAGGACAACACAAAGCTGGAGCAGGCGGCCCGGCATTTCCAGAAAGTCAGTGCCTATGCGGAGGAGATGAGCAGCCTGATCGGGGATTGGTCAGATATGGATGCCATGCTTCAGCACCTGGCGGACAGGAAAGTGCGGGAGGAACTGGCAAAGCTGATTCTCTATGCCAAGGCGGAGGACGAGGCGGCGCTGCAGTGCCTTAAGGAGTATTTGCGGTAAAACCGCAAGATTGGTTTCTATATATTTTAGGAAGGTTTTAGGAAGGGCGGGCGCATTTTGCGCCCGCTTTTATAAAGATTTATCCTATTTTGGCTGATGAATTTATATTCATATTCCTCCATACTTTTGCTGTCGGCGGCAATGCGGCACCATCGTAATATAACAATAAAGACACAGTGCCGCTCAAGAGGAAAAAAGTGTCACTTGCTCTCGGCGGGCTTGTGCTTGGAGAGAGGAATTGTTACAATGATCCTGGTTATTGAGAACGCGTATGGCGATCCGCGTAATTTTCCGGCTGAAAGGAGTTTTGCATGAAATACACCATAGAACACATCTCCCAGGGGGAAAATGAAGTGATCCTGCGCTGCCATAGTCCGTCTGCGGAGATGGAGCAGCTGATCCGTTTTCTGGAGTCTCAGAACAGGAAACTGATCGGCAATAAAGACGGCATACGGACAATTCTGGAGCCATCACAGATCCTGTATGTGGAGAGCGTGGAGGGAAAGACTTTTGCCTATGCGGAGTCGGAGGTGTTTCAGATGGAATATTCCCTGGCGCAATTGGGGCAGCTGTTGGGTGCGGTTAATTTTTTCCGCTGCAGTAAGTCTATGATCCTGAATATCGACAAGGTCAGGGAGCTGAGAAGCCTGGCCTCCAACCGCATTGAAGCCACTATGTGCAATGGGGAGCGCATTATGATATCCCGGACCTATGCATCGGATTTCCGAAAGAGACTCAAGGGAGTGAGACAGCAGTAAAAAGAATATCATATACAGGGAGGGCAACCGTGTGAAAAAAAGAGAAGAGGAAGTGCAAGGGCAGGTGAAGATGTCGCTGCTGGAGCGCTATCTGGCGGTGGAAATCGGGATTGAGTTTAAGGCATGTCTCTATTTTTTCTGTATCCTGTTCTTTTATTCCATGTACAGGCTCCTGTGTGGGAGCATGGAGGCCAGCATCCTGCACATGGGGGAAATGATTTTTCTGACCTATGGCATGGGATATATCCAGAAGTATATACTGGACAATTTTGATGAGGCGGATCGGTGGGGACTCAGGGAGATCGGTTTCCTACTGCTCTGTGTGGGAATCTATACGGCGGTCTCCTATTGGGGAGGATGGTTTGACCGACGCATTCCTGCCACAGCGTTCTATGCATCTTTTATGACGCTGGCCTATATCTGCGGCTTCCTGGTCTATAAGGTCAAGAGGACGCTGGACGCGAAACAGCTGAATGAGGACCTGCGGGTGTTCCAGGGGCGGGACGGCTCCCAGGCGCCAAAGCAGGAGCACACCTGACGCAGGGTGAACAAGGGAGGGTAAAATGGACAGTGAAAAGACAGTGATAGAAATCAGCCATATGACAAAAAATTACGGAAAGCACAGAGGGGTGACGGATCTCAGCCTCACCGTGGAGCAGGGGAAAGTCTTTGGATTTCTGGGGCCCAACGGCGCCGGAAAGTCCACCACCATACGGGCGATGCTGGGCTTTATCCGCTTTGACAGCGGTCGGATCAGACTGCTTCAAAAGGACATCCGCAGCCATAGGGAGGAGATACTGGCACAGGTGGGTTACATGCCGTCGGAGGCCATGTTCTATCCCACCATGAAAGTCAAAGATGTTATCCGGCTGGCGGCCCAGGTGCGGGGAGTGGACTGCGCGCAGGAGGCCAGGATGCTCTGTGAGCGGCTGCAGGTGGATACGGAGAAGAAGATCCGGGAACTGTCCCTGGGAAACCGCAAGAAAGTGAGCATTGTCTGCGCCATGCAGCACAGGCCCCGGCTGTTTATATTTGATGAGCCTACCAGCGGCCTGGATCCGCTGATGCAGACCACCTTTTTCGAATTGATCCGGGAATATGTGAATCAGGGGGCTACCTGCATGCTGAGTACCCATGTGCTGCCGGAGGTAAAGCGCTGCTGCGACCATGTGGCCATCTTGAAAGAGGGCCAGCTGCAATGTGTGGAGACGGTGGCGGCGCTCACAAAGGCCAGGGCCAAGCGGATCAAATGGGTGAGGGACGGCAGACAGGAGGAATTTTTGTACGACAGAGACCTGAATGAACTGTACCGGGAACTGGAGGGGCATGACATCACGGAACTGCTGATCGAAGAGCCCTCTCTGGAGGAAGCGTTTATTGAATATTATAGGGCGTGAAGCTGCCGCAATGACAGAATAATATATGCCGCGTAGCGGCCACATGGAGGATAATATGCGTTACATATACAAACATGAAATGAAACAATATTGGAAAACCCTGCTGCTGTGGTCAGTCTGTGTGGGCGGAATGGGGATGGCCTGCATTCTCTTATATTCCAGTATGCGGGAAGAGATGGCGGGCATGGCGGAGAGCTTTGCCGCCATGGGTGCTTTCTCTGCGGCCTTTGGCATGGATCAGTTGAGCATTGCGACTCTGAAGGGCTTTTACGCCACGGAAGTGGGAACCATCCATGAGTTGGGCGGCGCCATGTTTGCCGCCGTGGTCAGCATGAATATCCTGTCCAAGGAGGAGGATGGGCACACCAGCGAGTTTCTGTTTTCTCTGCCCATAGCCAGGGGAAAGGTGGTCTGGATAAAATGGTGCGTTGTCTGCACCAATCTGCTGTTGTTCCATCTGCTCTGCGGGGGACTGTATGGCCTGGGCTTTGTTCTGCTGGGGGAGGGCATTCCCGGAAAAGAACTGCTTCTGTATCATGCCATGCAGCTGCTGCTGGGGCTGGAACTGGCCGGAATATGCTTTGCCGTCTCCGCCTTTTCCCGGCAAAACAGATTGGGATTGGGCCTGGGGATGGTGCTGCTTTTCTATGCCTATGACCTGGTGAGCAGAGTGGATCCAAAGTTGGAGAAATTTTCGGTCATAAGTCCCTTTGCCTATGCCAACGCGTCCAGGATTCTGGGTACGGGAGAGATTGCCGCCAAAGGCGTCCTGCTGGGAGCGGGCGTACTGGTTCTGGCGCTGGGGACGGCCTATGTGAAATATACGGGTAAGGATCAGATGTGATGCTGTTACTGCGGCGGGGCTGAACGTTAGTGAAAGAAAAGCTACTGTTATGATTTGACGGATAGCTTGGTTTCCTGGATAAAAAAGGAAGGGCTGAGCGAAAAATTCATGATAGGGTTCACAGAATGATGAATATGTTGTAAAACGGTAGTTATTAGCACCCCGCTACGGCGGGGTGCTTAAAAAACTAATAAATTTTGTAAGAGCATAAAAATACCATAAAAGCTATTGCTTATTGCCGGGGATGACGATATAATAAGCATAACAGGAAGTTTTTGTAAACAAAGTCATGGATGACAGGAGGGTTAATTTATGGGAATCAGTATTAATGTGCCAACTATGAAGTCGGATTATTCGTCTCTTTTTTCCAGTCTCGGATCAAGCGCAGGCAGCGCCGCTTCCAGCAACTGGTTGGGAGACTATGCAATGATCAAGAACGGCAGTTATGGCAGACTGATGAAGGCTTATTATGCAGAGGCCAAAGCAAGCAGCACAACGACGAGCAACGGGAAAAGCAATTCCAGCAATGTTCTTGATAAGATTCTGGAAGAGAAGAGGAACCCTAAGGTTTCCAAAGAGGCGCAGAAGGCAAATGCCAGTCTGACGTCAGGGCTTTCGAGCCTGAAGACCTCTGTTTCAGCACTGCAGAACAGCAAGACCTATACAGACACGGAAAATGGTCAGAGCGCGGCAGACAAAGTGTCTTCCGCATTGAAAGCGTTTGTTTCGGATTATAATGACGTAGTGACTGCGGCAAAAAATTCCACGCTGACAAACAAGACAGCATATGTGGCAAATATGATGAACAACACGGCGGCGAATGCCGATGCGCTTGCGGAACTTGGCATTAAAGTCAGGGCTAACGGTACGCTTCAGTATAATGATGTCAAGCTTAAGGCGGAGGATGTGTCCAAGGCGCAGGAACTGTTTTCATCCCAAAACATCTTGAGTTATGGTTCCACGGTAGCGTCACGACTTCAGTTTGCAGGTGCTGCGTCCGGTACAAATACTACGGACAGTGTGGATTCGAGCAATACGGCAGGGTCTAAAGCGGCTTCTCTCAAGGCGGACGGTAAGACGCTTGCATCCGATGCGCTGTATGAGACGGTGAAGGATAAGGATGGCAATGACACCGGCAAATATAACATTGACAAGATTTTTGCCACGGTAAAGAGTTTTGTGAGCAATTACAACGGAATGTTTGACGCTGCGGAGTCCAGTTCAAATTCCGGCGTACTGGCTAATTTGTCCCACATCAGGGAAAGGACGGCTCACGATGCGGACGCGCTCAGTAAGTTCGGAATCAGTGTAAACAAGAAAGGCAGAATGCAGATTGACGAGGACACCTTTAAAAAGGCGGATATGTCTCAGGTACAGAAGTTTTTCAAGGATTACGGCTCTTCTATTGCCACCAATGCGTCGCTTGTAGATTATTATATGACTACACGGGCGAATGCTGCCAATGGGTACACTGCCAGCGGAGCATACAATGTGCAGGGTAATATCCGTTATGATGATTTTGTATAAGCAGTGTTGAAAGGGACAGAAACATACAGGATGCGAATCAGCCAGAGCATGCTTTGGGGATTCGCATCCCCTTTTTGATCTTCGGGCTACTTGGCAAGTTTTAGTGATTATCAGTATAAATAGGAGGACAAGAAAAATGCAGTTAAAAGACAAAAAAATCATGCCTCCCCTCTGGCTGGCGTTCCCAGAGATCGAGCGACATTCCATCGGCTGGCGCATGGGCTATGGGGAGGGTTACAGATACCGACTTGGGGATTGGATGAAGGCTCTTTCCGAGGAGGAAAGGAAAGAGTACCAGGAGTTGTTCCCGGAGCCGGTCACCTGGAAGGGCTGGTGGGAGAAGGAGGATACCTGTGAGGTGCTGGCCCAGGGCGATTTCCGTATGCCCTTATGGAGGCCGGAGGGAATACCGAAATATACCCGCTTCTGGCTTACGCAGGAGGCGGCCTATGACAAACAGCATGTCTTCTGTCTGTTTTGGGGACATCGGCCATCCAGGGACGGAAGTATCACTCAAAGCTGTCTCAGCCAGTGGTGGATGGGAGAGTTTCGTTCGGTTGCCCGCAAGTATTGCTGTATGGAACAGTTTATGATGGAAAAGAAAGCGCAGCTTTTTGGAGACGAGACCATCAGGAAACAGATTTTGGAGGGCCAGACACCCGATCAGTTCAAGGCGCTGGGCCGCAAGGTACAGGGTTTTGACCAGGAACTCTGGGACAGGGCCAAATACTCCATTGTGCTCAACGGCAATTGGTGCAAGTTCAGCCAGGATCGAAGATTGAAGGCTTTTTTGCTGTCTACGGGCGACAGCATTCTGGTGGAAGCCAGTCCCTATGATACGATATGGGGAATCGGGCTTTCGGCGGATTCCCCGGACGCGCGGAATCCATGGAAATGGCGTGGTCAGAATCTGCTGGGCTTTGCCCTGATGGAGGTGCGGGATGAACTCCGCCGGGTCACACAGAACGAAGGGCTGTGTGATTGGAGTCTGGCAGAGCGCTAGTATGTGGGTTTCAAAGTAAAAATGCGTATAGAAATGAATTAATGTGGATAGCAAAAAAGATATAGTAACGTTGGATAAAAGGGAGGGTTTTAAATGGCAGAAAATAATTTATCCTTGATGAATGAACTTGCGGAATGTGTGACAAAGAATCTGGAGCCGCTTACCAGAATCTTAGAAGAAAATAATGTGGCAGATATATCGCTGACGGATTCTCCAGCCTCGCAGAAAGAGTACGCGGAATCCATATTGAGGAATCAGGAACTGATTGCCAATTACTTTCAGGAGTATTCGGAAGACATATCGAAATTTCAGAAGAAGAGCAAGGGGATTATAGCAAAAATACAGGATTCCATAGAGGCTGCCGAAATGACAGAGTACGATATACCCTGGCAGGAAGAGGTCTTGGAATCACTGACGAAGAATCTGGATCTGTTTGCCAGATATTTTCGAGGGGAGATATTGGCAATAAGGGTAACCTGCGAACTGTTTGTGGATATGCAAATCAGTGTGCGGACAGGTGAAGATACATGGGAAAACGCCATGGCGGAGGACATCCCCTATGAAGAGATAGCGGAAGAGGACAGGGATTGTTACAAGGACTGCCGCTGTGGAAATGAATGCATATGGATAGAGTTTTGCGATGCCTGTTCGGAGGAAGAAATCAAATCCATCATGGATTCTGTATGCGGCTTCCTGAGCCGGAAGTATGGCGTTTGTGCTGATTTGGTTTTCCGGTGATAAATATTTGTTTAGAAAATATGATTTCTGAGAAATGACAGAGCATTATGAGTTATATTATTTGGAGGGATAGCAATGGGACTTTTTGATCGCTTTAAAAAGAAAACACAGACAGCCGCCAAGGCGTGTCCGGCGCAGCAGGTGGAACCGGATACCCTGTGCATACTGGTCATGGATCGGGTGCTGCAGGATGCCTCCCAGGCGGGAGAGATTGTGAAGAGCGCTTTCGGCTCTGAGGCCTTGGGGGGAATAGACTCTGACAATCCGCCCATAACGCACATGGTGGTGAAATTGGAGGGCGCGGAATTTTGGTGTTCCTATATGCCCTTTCCTGTGCCCCCCGAGGAGATGACAATTCCTGACACTCCCCAGTACAGTCTGTTTGACCAGGAGGAATACCAGGCCCTGTGCGGCAGCAAATCCTTCTGGATCATAGTACAGAAAGGCGGCGGACAGTCCCTGGAGTCAAAACGCCGGGTGTGCAGCCTGCTCACCCGGCTGGCCGGGGCGCTGCTCAAGATGGAAGGCGCCATCGGCGTCTATGTGAGCGCCGCCGAATTGCTTATCAGCCGCCGGGTGTATTTGCAGCATGTGGATATTTTGGAGAAAAACATGAAAGATCCGGATTATTTTCCGGCGCCGCTGTGGATTGCCATACGGCAGGGACAAAAGGGAGACCGACTTCTGATGGGAACATGGGGGCTTAGGCAATTTGGTTTTCTGGAACTTTGGTTTCTGGATCCCAAATCCCAATGGGCCGAGATTCATGAAAAGCTGTATCTGATGTCCGTGTTCCAGATCACCGGGAAGGAATTATACAAGAATGAGGATACTATTGCCTTTACCCCGGGAAATATCACTGTGTTTAAAGAGATGAATGGCGCGTTGTTCCTTGTGGGGGGCGATGTCTGAGGATACACTGATAAGTGGGCGCTTGCCGGGGCTGTGAAAAAATCCGGCAAGCGCTGCAAAAGAGCAATGTTTGTCATAGTTTAGGCAGTATCATCATGGCAAAGAGCGTCACGCCTCCCATGGCGTAGAGGCCGTTGATGACCAGGCAGAGCTTCATCAGCGTATTCTGGACTTTTCCCCTGAAATAGGACAGGATGGTGAAAAGGCCGCTGAAAATCATAAATATGCAATAGCAGGAGATCGTGATCTCCGCCGCCGGAGATTCCAGCGCCCAGGCGAAGCTGCGAAGATACAGGATGGTCCAGGGGATGGGGATCATAAGGGTACAGATGGTGGTTAATATTTTCGTTTTCATAGTGTTGATTCTCCTTGTCTGTATGTTGTGCGTTGGTTAGTTTTGTGTGCGCTGAGGCGCTATTTCCGTTCGGCCCGTCCGAAGCACAGGCAGGATGCCGCCAGGCATACGACCGTGATTCCTATAGCTACAGGTATCCAGGGGAAGAGTTCTACCTGGGCTGTCTCCAGAATGGTTGCCAGTTTCCCATATTCTGCCGTGATGACAAAGAAGGGATAGGCCATGGGGTAGGTAAGCCACAGCTTTGTGTTGATGATCAGCACCGAGGGCACTATGGAGGCTAGTCCCATTCCCACAGAGAACACCGGCGTCTGGATACAGACGGACAGCAGCCAGAAAAAGGCGAGCATGGGAACTGCGGCCAGGTACATCAGCCCTGCCTCTCTCAACACGAACAGGGGAGGCAGCATAAAAGGGTAATTCTGGGTATGGCTGGCGATGGCCGCGCTGACAAAGTACATGCCCGCGCTCATCAGCATCTGCGCTCCGGCCAGGCTCAAAAGTACCAGAAACTTGGCCAGGCAGAGCCGGGTTGTGGAAACGGGCAGGGCCAGCATTTTCAGGATGCCGTGGTTACTCCGCTCGGTCTGGGTGAGAAGCACCGTCACCACGATCATACTGGCGGGGAACATGAACCAGGCCATGCCCATAAAGCCCTGTATCAGAAAATTGTGTTCCGGCGAGATGCCCTCCGCCTGCATACCGAAATTAAAATGGGCGTTCAGTATGGAGGGCATCCACAGGATGATGTCTGCCGCGAGCAGAATCCATTGAATGCCGGATCTGTGTGTTTTCCGCAATTCTACTCCGACAAGAGAAAGTATATTTATGTTTCTTCCTGTCTGCCTGCTTTGGCGGGCATCTGTATCAAGATTGTTTAAACGTGTTTTCATGCTGACCACCTCCTGATTTTTAAAAATATTATTTCAGCGGCACACAGTCCCAGACTCTCCAGGGCGGCGGCAGTGGAGAACCCTGTAATGGTTTCCTTTTGCATACCAGCCAGGATCTGGAAGGGCATGGCATAGGGAAACAGGGACAGCAGGAAATTGTCCGCAGGGAGCATGGTGGCTGTGAAGATGCAGACCACGCCGATACCCAGGGAGATCCACATATTTTTACAGGCACACGCCAGCAGCAGGGAAAGCAGGGCGGCAGGCAGGAGCAGGAGCAGGGAAAATCCCATACTGTACGCCAGTTCTGTCAGGGCTTCCGGGGAGAAGGAAAGCCAATGCCAACAACAAAATCCCAGAGCGGCTGCTTCCAATGCCAGGGTGAAGATAAGCATGGGAATCAGCAGAAGGATTTTGCTGAAAAACAGGCTGCTTTCCTTCAGGGGCAGGGAACACATTTTCAGCAGGGCATTGTCTGATACTTCCGTGTGGTACAGGATGCAGGCCGCTACCACCAGCAGCAGTACGTTGAGCATGGACATCATCTGCCAGTCGGCGTGGAGCAGAATGGAAACAGGTGAGTCCGGGAGGCTCAGATACCGTTCTGAGCGCACCGCCATATCCGCCACCGGGAAGGCGGCAGCCAGCAGACCACAGCAGACGAAGGCTGGAAGCAGGCCGGTTCTTTTTATTTTCTTATATTCCAGTCCCGGTTTTAAGCCGTATCCCCCACGCCTGGAGGTGCTGTCATGGACCGGGTATCTGTCAGAACCAGAGAGGCTTTGTGTTTTCATCGTATGCCTCCCCTCTGCCGGTTGTCGGCGTCAATCACAGCCAGGAAGGTATCCTCCAGATTATCCGTGGGATAGCCCTGGTTTTCCGCGTGGGCTTTCAACTGTTCCAGGGTTCCCTCAAACAGTAGGTGTCCATGGTTCAGTATGCCGATGTGATCGGCCATCAGTTCCACTTCCGAGAGCAGGTGGGAGGAGACCAGCACCGTGCAGTCAAATTGTTTTGGCAGGGAGCGGATGAGTGTTCGGATTTCGTGGATGCCCACAGGATCCAGCCCGTTGGTGGGCTCGTCCAGAATCAGGATGGGCGGTCTTCCGATGAGGGCGCTGGCCAGTCCCAGGCGCTGCTTCATGCCCAGGGAGTACTTCCTGGCCAGTCTGTCTTTATAGGGGGTAAGCCCCACCAGTTCCAGCGCCTCCAGGGCTGCTGATTTTGGCAGGCCCAGGATCCGGCCCACAATCTCCAGATTTTCTTTTCCGGTGAGATTGCCGTAGAAGGCGGGGGCTTCGATAAAGGACCCCACTTCCTTAAGGATTTCCACACGGTTTTCCGGGTACTTCTTACCGTCAATGGTAAATGAGCCGCCGGTGGGTTTTGCCAGTCCCAGAAACATTTTCATGGTGGTGGATTTCCCGGCGCCATTGGGGCCCAGGAAGCCGTAGACTGCCCCTTTGGGAATGTGCAGATCCACACCGGATACTGCCGCAAAATTGCCGTAGGATTTGGTCAATTGTTTGGTTTCGATGATGTACATGGTTTTTGTTCCTTTCTTATTGAGAGTTCCGCATGTTCCCGGAAAGTACACAGGCCGGTGATCCATATCAGGCCGCTTTAGGGCGTCCCGATATGGATCAGTGTACTTACCGGGAACATGCTGTCTGGGAGTTCCGCATGTTCCCGGAAAGTACACAGGCCGGTGATCCATATCAGGCCGCTT
>ERZ779637.93-NODE-93-length-64312-cov-8.408391_pt1 | contig 64312 bp, 52 predicted proteins | sample MGYA00514196_ERZ779637 | MGnify/ENA primary metagenome ERZ779637 (study PRJEB29562, sample SAMEA4376700) | mouse gut metagenome | isolation source: Cecum | study: EMG produced TPA metagenomics assembly of the A DSS colitis mouse model was used to assess the microbial...
CCATAAATCAAGGTTTGAGCAGTAAAAAATCAGGTAGTTTTTGACACTACCAAACTTATTAAGGAGGAACCAAAGATGAACAGGAAAACCATTACGGATTACCTTGAGGAAACAGCCCGTAACTACCCGGATAAAACCGCGTTTACGGACGAAAAACGTGAAATTACTTTTCGTGAAGTAAGGGAAGAAGCCCAAAAAACCGCTTCCGCCCTTCTGTCCATGAACCTTACCAAAAAACCGGTGGCTATTTTCATGGATAAATGCGTGGAATGCATCAACGCCTTTCTCGGCGTGGCTTACAGCGGAAATTTTTATACCGTCATCGATATCCACATGCCGGCGGCAAGGATAGAAAAAATCCTGGAAACCCTGCAGCCGGAAGCCATCATTACGGACGACAGCCACTATTCCGAAGCCGGAAAAATTGCCGGCAGCATTCAAATACTTACCTACGGGCAAATGATGTCCCATCCCGTGGATGGGGAATTGTTAAAAAAGGCATCCGACCGGATGGTACAGACGGATATTTTATATGTCCTGTTTACCTCAGGCTCCACCGGCACTCCCAAAGGAGTCATCATTTCCCATGAGGCGGTCATCGCCTATTTGGAATGGGGTGCCGGAACTTTTCCTTTGGATGAAAATACCGTTTTTGCCAACCAGACGCCGTTCTATTTTGTCATGTCCGGTTTTGATATTTACCAAACCATACGCAACGGCTCTACCATGCATATCATCCCGAAACGTTTCTTTATGTTCCCGTTGAAACTGCTGGAATTTTTGCGTGACCGGAAAGTCAATACCCTTTACTGGGTTCCCTCGGTGCTGTGTTTCATCGCTAATTTCGGCGCGCTTCCCAAAATTCACCTGGATGACCTGCACACGATTATGTTCAGCGGCGAAGTCATGCCTTCCAAACATTTGAATATGTGGCGGAACGAATACCCGGACGCATTGTTTGTCAACCACTACGGTCCCACGGAAATGACGGATATTTGTACCTATTATACCGTGGACCGGGAAATCGCGGATAACGAATCCCTTCCCATCGGAATTCCGTGCAGCCATATGGACATCCTCCTGCTGGATGAAAATGACAGACCCGTCAAACCGGGAGAGACCGGGGAGCTGTGCGGAAGGGGACCGTCCCTGGCATACGGCTATTACAACGACCCGGAGAAAACAGCCGCCGCCTTTGTGCAAAATCCGCTAAACACCAGCTACCCGGAAAAAATATACCGGACCGGGGACCTCGTCAGGCTAAATGACCGCGGGGAACTGGTCTACGTCTCCAGAAAGGATTTCCAAATCAAACACATGGGGCACCGGATTGAACTCGGGGAAATAGAAACGGCAGTATCCGCACTGGAAGGAGTGGAGATGAACTGCTGTCTGTACGCCGGGGAAGAATCTGGCATCGTTTTGTTTTATACCGGCTCCATGGACGGTACCGAAATGCTCCGGCAGCTAAAACTTTCGCTGCCCAACTACATGCTGCCCAACCGGAGAATCCGCTTGGAGCAGATGCCCCTGAACCTGAACGGAAAAATCGACCGGGCACGGCTACGCGGCCTCATTCCATCCCAGGCTCCCTGACCTTTTCCGTCCGCCGCTCCCATTCCACGGTATCCCCCTGTCTCCGGCACCTTACCTGGATGGTTATTTTCCCGTCCAAATACGCCGCAGGAATCCGGCACTGCGTACTTTTCCCGTATTCCTGCAGTTTCACCCATTCCCCGCCTTCTTCACGGACCCAGTACTCATATTCGGGAACCACATCCGGGGCATGGATGCTTTCCGCCTCAATCAGCCTGCCGCCGTTTTCCCCGCAGGAGCGCGTGCCGAAATCACATGCCACAATCCCTTCGGTATCCGCCTTCATTTCCTCCACGGAGCCGTAAAAATAACCGGATACGTCTTTTCCCGCAAGCCGGTCCCGCATTATTTTCCCAAGCCGGCTGCTGCACACAAGGGCGCCGTTTCCCCCCAAATGCCCTTCGTCGCTGAACATGGAATCCGGAAGGAGGCGCATCCGGTCCCTGAGCAGGTTAAAATCCCAAAAAGGAACCCCCTTTTCCGCAGCATAAGCGGAAAAAAATGCATATATTGGCTGATGGGTTTCCGACTGGTAAATCCCGGAAAAAGTATAGGGCATAGCCACCAAAAACAACTCGGCATCCTCCTCCCTGCACAAATCCACGATACAATCCAAATATTCCATTGCCCGGTCCGATATCCGCTCCACCCGCCAATCTCCTGCCGGATGAATCCTGGTACGCAGTTCCCCCCGTTCCTCCGTATACACATAGCCCCGTTCCCGGTAATGCGTCCCTTCCCTGGTATCCACTCCTTCCCGGTAAGCCGCCTCCAGCTTCGCTTTCAGGTTTTCCGCCATGCTTTCCATGTTTTCCCTGTACCGGTAACTGGTTAAAAGCTGCAGCCAGTCCTGCCATTCCAGGCAATTCCCGATATACTCCGCCTTAATGTCCATGGATTTTATCCTGTCCAACACCACAAGCTCCCTTTTCGGAACATAATCCTCCTCCGCGGCAAATATTCCGTAATCAATACCTACCACCACATATTTGAGGTCATACTGCCGGAACAAATCCTTCAGGTAATAATAGGTGCCCCATATCATTTGGGAACCGGTTCCCGCATTCAGAACACACGATACCCCTTCCCCCTCCAGTTCCCGCTCCAAAACCGAAGGCACAAAATCCATTTCCGTACAGGAATCCCCGATGACCGCCATATCCGGGATTTTTCCGTTTTCCCTGTCTTTTTCCAACTCTATATCCAAAAAATGCCCATACGTCACAGGCTCCAGCAAAAAAGAAAAAACGCCTTCATACAAAATGACCACCGCAAAAAACAACAACACTTTTCTAAAACTGCGCATACATAAATCCTTTCGATGCATCGCTGCCGATATCGCCCAAAAGAAGAATCATATAAACAAGACCCACAAGGCAGACGTATCGGACCGCCGTCGGTATCCTGCAAAACAAAGCCCCGCAATCCGTCTGTTTCTCCTTCATGATATCCACTGCCGCCATAAGCAGGATTCCGAACAATAGCACAAAGACATCGCAGGCTCCCAGTCCCGTAAGTTCCGGCAGCGGTTCCACTGCCTCCGGCGCTTCCCACACAAACAACAGCCGCGTCAGGCGCAAAGCCTCCCGTGCGGAAGAAGCGCCGGAAACCATCTCCATATAGCCAAAGAGCAAAAACGTGCGGACCATTTGGACCAGCCGCCACCAACGGCTTTCCTCACGAATATGTAGAAACTCCCGGCATTTCTGATACACCGGTGCAAAAAAAATCCCGGCCGCAATAAAGAACAGGTTCATCCATCCCCAAAGGAGAAAGTTCCACGCTGTCCCATGCCATAGACCGGTAGCCGTCCATACCAAAAACAAGGCAAGATAGCCGGGCAGCATCCTGGAAAAACCAATCCCGAACTTTTCCCTGCACATCCTTGCCAAATTCTGTGTCCTCTTTCCCACGGAAACCGTATAAAACACATAATCCCTGAACCACGCGCCAAGCGTAATATGCCACCTGCGCCAAAACTCATCGATGCTTTTGGAAAAAAACGGCTGCCTGAAATTCTCCTCCAGCCGGATGCCCAAGCATTGGCAAATCCCTGCCGCAATATCCATATACCCCGAAAAATCGGCATATAGCTGAAGTGCCAGTGATACCATTAATACCAGCACATACACGCACCCGCAGGGCTTTTGCAAAGCAAATACCGCTTCGGCAGCCATACCAAACCGGTATGCAACCACCGTTTTCTTAAATATCCCCCACAGAATCCGGATACCGCCCCGCCGTAATCTTTCCCACGAAAAATCATGGGGTTCATACAGTGTTTCTTTCAGGTTGTTGTACCTGCTGAACGGTCCCTGCACCATATGCGGAAAAAAGGAAAGGAACAGTGCAAACCTCGCCGGATTTTTTTCCGCCGGATACTTCCCGCGGTATACGTCGATGCAGTATCCCATCGCCATAAACGTATAAAAAGAAATGCCGAGGGGGAATATCGGAAGTTGCACATACTTTACTACCATCCATATGCCAAAATTCAACACAAAGCAGGCTGTCATCATCCTTTTCTGTATCTTGGTGCACTGCGCCTTGTTCTGCTGTTTTTCCTCCCTCGTACGGCATGTATTCTTCCTGATTTCCCGGTATGTTTCCCCCACCCGCTCCACCCGTACCGCACAGATGTATGCGGAAACGCAGGTGACGGCAAGAAAAGCGACGGAAAAAAAGCCCCCGCTTACGTAAAACACCGCATTGGCAAAAAGCAGCACCAGCCACTGCTGCTTCCGTGGCGCCAGAAAATACCCCAAAAACAGCAGCAGGCAAAACACCAGAAATTCCACCGAAATAAAAGACATGCGTTCCTTCCCCTCTTACTCGTCCAAAAGCCTGCACACCAGCCCGTAGATTGCTTCCGCGGAATTAAAGTTCGCGGGAAGCAGGTCTTCCGCATTTATTTCGATTCCAAACGAATTGTTCAGTTCCCCCACAATGGAGATGATGTCAAAAGAATTCAGAATCTCCCCTTCCACCAGATTTTTTTCCGTCCGGAAATCCACATCCGGATGCAGCTCCGCTAATATTTTCAGTACTTCTTCCATTTCTCTGACCGTACTCCTTTCCCTTATCTTCCGATGCTGTAATATTCTACCCCGTTTTCCTTCATCTCCGCGATATCATAGACATTCCTTCCGTCATATACCAGCGGCGTCTGCATCAGCTCCTTATAGCGCCTTGCGGGAACTTCACTGATTTCTTTCCATTCCGTGAAAATAAAGCAGATATTTGCCCCTTCCAGGGCTTTCTCCGGATTGTCCACATAAGTAATCTGCGGATACCTTTTCCGGAAGTTATCCTCCGCAACCGGATCGTAAGCATATAAATCAGCGCCTTCTTCCAGCAGCAAATCCACATTGTCAATGGAAGGCGCTTCCCTCAAATCGTCCGTTCCCGGCTTAAACGCCAATCCCAAAACAGCCACCTTTAACCCTTGGAACGTAATCATCCGGTCACTGGCTTTCCGAAACAGCCTTGTCTTCTGTCTTTGGTTCACCGACACGGCAGCTTCCACCGTTTCCAAATGATACCCCGCTTTTTCCGCCAGGAATTTCAGCGCTTTCGTATCCTTCGGGAAGCAGCTCCCGCCATAACCGATACCCGCCTTCAGGAAATTGGCGCCGATTCTGGCATCATAACTCATCCCCTTCGCCACATCCTCGATATTTGCCCCTACCAATTCACAAAGGTTGGCGATATCGTTCATGTAAGATATTTTAAGCGCAAGGAAATCATTGCTGGCATACTTGGTCATTTCCGCGCTCCTGCGGCTCACCGATACCACGGGAAGCCCGAACGGTTCGTAAATCTCCATTAACAGCTTCTCCGCTTCCTTACTCTCCGTCCCGATAATAATCCGCGCCGCATGGAGCGTGTCGCGTACGGCGGAACCCTGTGCCAGAAATTCCGGGTTGGAAGCCACTTCTATCTTCACGTCATGGATCAGGAAATCCTTGATAAACTGCTCCACCTTATCATTGGTTCCCACCGGAACCGTGGATTTTACCACCACGAGACAATCCCTCTCCACCGATTCCGCTATCTGCCTGGAAACCGTTGCTATATAGCCCAGATTCGCCGACCCGTCCGGCTGTTCCGGCGTACCCACACCGATAAAAATGGCATCCGCATTCCGGTATGCCGACCGGTAATCCGTAGTATAATGCAGTCTCCCAGCCGCATTGTTCTTCTGCATCAGTTCTTCAAGCCCTTCCTCGTAAATCGGGGAAATTCCGGCTTCCATCTGCTTCACCTTATGTTCGTCCACGTCCACGCATGTGACGTCATGCCCCTTTTCCGCAAAACATACACCCGCAACCAAACCGACGTAGCCGGTTCCTGCAACCACTAATTTCATGCTTTTGTTTCCTCCTTTTTTCTGCTCCCTATGTCTCAGTGCCTTCCGGGAAAACCTCCTCCTTGCTTTTCGGAATAACCTTCCCTTCGTTAACCTCAAAAATCAAATCCGCATTGCGGATGGTCGAAAGCCTGTGCGCGATAATCAGCATCGTTTTCTCCCCCCGGAGCTTCTCCACGGCTTCCATCACTGCCGTTTCCGTCTCCGTATCCAACGCGGAAGTCGCTTCATCCAGCACAAGCACCTCCGGGTCATGGTACAGTGCCCTCGCAATACCGATTCTCTGTCTCTGTCCCCCGGAAAGACGGATTCCCCGGTCTCCCACATAAGTATCCATGCCTTCCGGCAGACTGTCGATAAACTCCGCAATCTGCGCTTTCTCCGCTGCCAGCGCAAGCGCCTTTTCGTCAATTTCATCTTCCCGGATTCCGAAAGCAATATTGTTGCGGATGGTATCGTCCGACAAATAAATCACCTGCGGGATATATCCGATCTGCCTGTGCCAAGTTCCGATATTCTTATAAATATTCAAATCATCCGCATAAATCTTTCCCCTTTGGGGCGGCAAAAGCCCCAGCACCACATCAATAAACGTGGTTTTCCCTGCGCCCGATGCCCCGATAAACGCCACCGTATTCCCCCTGGGCAGGAAGCATCCCACGTCGTCCAATACGGGCTTATCCATATTGGGGTAATGGTAAGACACATGCTTCACCAAAATTCCCCGCTCCATTTTCCACGAAAGGTCCGCCCCCGTCTCCTGCCTGTCAAGCAGCTCCTTATGTTCCTCAATTTCCCGCAAATCCTTATAAATCAGCTCCACGGAAGGCGTGGCATACAAAATGTTATTCACATGGTCGTTAATACGCCCCACCGAAGGCAGCAGCCGGAATGCAGCCACGGCAAACACCGCAAGCTGGGGAATAAATTCGGTAATGTTTTTCTGCCCGAACAGCATCTTAATGATGACGGCGGCGAGCAGCCCCGTCATGCAGACCGTTTCCACCACGTATTTGGGCATCGCGGAAATCAAACGGTTGTTTTTCAGCCCCTTTGTCAGTTTCGCATAAAATTCCTCATAGGAATCGGTAAAGAACTTCTCCCGCTCCAACACCTTGATTTCCTTAATGCCCCCCAAGGACTGGTTAATCCACTGGAACAGCTTCGCCTTGTAAAACTGATTGTCCCTGCCGATTTTCCTCGAATATTTCCTTGTAATGTAAGTAAACCCGCCCACACACAGAACCAAAAGCCCCAGCACGATTGCCGTAATGGACTGGCTGACGATGTACAGATAAACGCCGATGACCCCGCACACGGCAAACTCCGCAACCAACTCCAGGGAATGGATGAGGAACTGTGTAAACTGCGTCACGTCCTCCTGCATACTCCGCTGCAGTTCCGCCACGTTTTTACTCAAATGAAAGGAATACGGCTCCGCCATATACGTCCGCAGCAGTCTGGTGGAAATCCGTTTCTGCGTGCTATAACAGAATTTTATAATACTGTTCTGCATCACGGCAAGAAAAATATTCTTAAAAACATAAATAAAAATAATAACGCCCGCAATGCATGACAGGAATCCTTCCACCGTTCCAAATCCCCCCCACCCGTAAAAGAAGGCGAGTATTTCATTCTCCCGGATTTGCTCCGGCTCCATAATAATGTTGATAAAGGGCATAAAAATCGTCACGCCCATCAGTTCCAGCACACTCCCTATCATCATCATGAACATAAGCAGGACCAAACGGACTTTATCACGTTTGGAGAAAATATAATTTAACTTATTCAGCATCTTTTTTCCCTTTCCCCGTATGCTTTTTCCACATTCCCGACATCATGCAAGCACCTCTTTTATGACGTCGATCCACACGCCGCTGACGGTTTCCTCCGAATACTCCTCCCGTATCCCCGCCGCCCTGCGGGACAGCTCCGACGCAAACGCCTCATCCGATGCCAAACGTTCCATCGCCCCGGCAAACGCAGCCTCGTCGCCTACGGGGGTCAGTATCCCCCGCCTGCCGGAATCCATGCACATCCGGGAACCGCCGATGGGACAATCCGTAGAGATACAGGGCATCCCCATCGCCATGGCTTCCAACAGGGAATTGGACATTCCCTCATAGTCCGAAGACAGGACATACATTCCCATCTCCCGGATTCTTTCCGGCACGTCCGGGGCAAACCCTTCAAAAACCACGGCATCCCGGATTCCCAATTCGCCTGCCAGACGTTCCAACTCCTCCTGCATACCGCCCTTGCCAAAGATATGCAGGCGGTATGTCCGGAATTTTTGATGGAATACGGCAAACGCCCGCAGCAGCATTCCGTAATTCTTCTGCTGTTCCAGTCTCCCCACCGCAGCGATTTCCTCCGTCCGCTCCCCCGCATACACTGCCGGAAGGGTACCGGACACCGGATTGGGAATCACCATTCCCTTTTTCCTTATGTAAGGCGGAAAACGGTCCATGGCGTCCTCCGTTTGGAAAACCAGCCGGTCCGCCCTGGCATATACGAGATTGCGCAGTCGTTTATGGGGACATATTGCCGGATCGTTTCTCTCGGAAATTACCATTTTATGACCTAAAAACAGCGATGCCGCCACCGCAAAAAAACTGGTTCCCGGACCGAAGGAGATGATTACCGCATCCCGGTTCGCCTTAAAATATTCCCGCATCCTGCGGATACGCCGCAAACGCAGCCGCATACTGCCGCCGGATGTCCCGCCGATGCTTAACAGACGGATTCTGTTATCCAGCGGATACGCCACCGTATCGCCTGCCGTCATCATCACCGTCACGTCAATGCCCTTTTGCACAAACCGGTTGGCAAGTATGGAAATCACCCGCTCCGCCCCGCCGCCTGCCAGACTGACAATCACAAACACCACTTTCATGCGCCTTGTATCCTTCCTTTCCAAAAGATTTCTGTTCACTCCGCGACCAGTAACACGCTTCGCGATGCACACCAAATGCGCATATGCTCATTTTGGTGCTGCAACCCTCGGGATTTCCGCACATACATGTGCGAAAACACCTCGAAGCCGGCATGGGTGCAAAGAGTAGCTCCAAAAACCCTATACGATACGCCGGAAGAAATCCTCCGCCTGCGCCGCCATATTCCGCTCGTTATAGGTTTCCCGCACCGACTCCGCCGCCTGTTTCCCCATTCTGTCCCGCAGTGCTTTATCATCCAGCAGCCGTTCCAATTGTGCTGCCAGTTTCGAGCTGTCTTTCGGCGGATACAAAAGCGCCGTCTCCCCGTCCCGCACATATCCCCTCATGCTTGGCACATCCGCTGCAATGACTGCCTTTCCAAGCGCCATCTGCTGCAGCAGTGTCATCTGCCCGAACGAATAATTAAAATCCTCCAACGGCACAACACCGAACAATGCTCCCCGAATCTGTTCTATCAGCTCATCCACAGGCATAAATCCCAAACACTCCACCTTCGGATTCCCGGAAACATAATCCGGCTTACCGACAAACCGCAGCGTCACGTCATGGTCAGCGCATATACGCTCAAAGGCTTCCGTCAAAGTATCCCAATCCCTTTTGGCGTAACCGACGCAAAGAATATAAGTTCCTTCCGTCTCCCCCGTCCCCCTCTCCGGCATCCAGGCAAAAAAATCCGTATCCGTCCCAAACGGAATGTACCTGCTTTTCCCCACAATCCACGGGAAACATTTCCGGTAATATTCCGCCTGGGACTCCGTATGGTAGATGACGCCGTCCAAAGACTTACTCGCAAACTGCATCAGCTTCAATGCAGCGCCGTCTTCCGCCGCGCTGTTAAAAGCCCCGATGTCAAAAACCACATGCTTCGCCCTCGTCTTCCAAAACCTGCGGATGAAACTGAGTACCACCCCGCTCTGCATCCCGTGGGAGACAATCAGGTCGTAACGGTTCAGCCGCAACAGTATGCGCAAAGTCTGGATTACATAAAACCGCAGTATTTCCTTTTCAAAATGCTCCAGCCACGGAAACGTATGGACATCCGCCACGTCCACCTCTGTGTCTCCCTCAAAATACCGGTAAAACCAATAGGGTTTCCCTTGCACGCAATAATCCGGCGGCTGCTTTCCTTTTGGCGCTTTGTTACAATATTCTACTTTCCAGTTCACCAGCATCAATATTTTCAAATCGACATTCCCTTTACTTCCCTATTATACTTCCTTTTTCTTTCCCCTTCTATCCCTAATCTTTTTATCCCTAATCTTTTATTCCAAATCCGTTTCCTTTCCCGGAATTCCGCCTGCCGCATAGCAGGCAAACAGCGGATACAGAATCACCATCGGGTATATATAACGGAAATTGCTTACCGGTCCGAGCAGATAAGTCATCCATAAGAGCATGACCGGGAGAAACGGAACCGCACATTTCCCTTTTCCCCGTGCCATCAGAGAAACGGCCATGATAAACATAAACCAAAACGGCGCGCTTAAGGAAAAAAACTGGTGGAACAGCGGCCATCTCATAATCCCGGAACCATGCTCCCCGTCAATGTTCGATGCCACCTTATGGTAAAATTCCCCGACGTGCGGCAGCCATTCCCGGTACTCAAAGGTATAATAGGAACTGTAATTCCCAAGCTCGATAAAAGTGCGTTCGCTTTCCGTTTCCGGGCACCAGTAAGGCACGTTCAGTGCCAAAAAGGCTTCCGCGTATTCCAACGGATAACGGACAAGCAGACTTCCCCATAATTTCATAAACTTTCCCTTATCCGCCAAAAAAGCCCCAGTATCAAAACTGTCTTTCACCGGATCGGCAAAAAGCTCGTCATAAGCACCCACCGTCGGCATGTATGCCTCAATTTCCCGCCGCTCCTCCTCCGGCAGTTCCTCCCCCTTAAGCACATAAACCCTTGCCATCTGGTTCATGGGAACCGATAGGGCTTCCCTTGCATCCCCCGGCTGTATCTTCAGAATTCCATGGTACACGGGACCTTCCACAAATAAATAAACAAGCAGGATAATACCGAACCCAGCCGCCAGGCTTTTACGCAGGGGTTTGTAAACCAGCACAACCAGGACAGCGGATACCGCCATGGCGTATATCATATTATTCCGCAACAGACAGCTCAAAACCCCTGTGATACAAAAGACCGGCATCACGGATATCATCTCCCCGCTTTTGCCCCCCCCCGATAAATAAATCTCGGAAATCCTAAGCAGCGAAAGCGTAAAACCAACCAATGCCGTACCGAACAGCACGTCTTTCGTCGTAATCAGGGAAAATAAAACAACGGTGGGACAGAAAGCGTAAAACATCCATGTAAGGATAACAATCCCTTTCCGCACGCCCCGTTCCGCCATATAATATACCACACAGGTAAACACCGCCGTCACCGCAAGCGTCTGTACGATGGAATAGGAAACCAATCCAAACTGCGGAACGCCAATGATTTGCTCCGCTTTAATAAAAGCGGTCCAAATCAGGGTGTGCAGAAACGGATGGAAATTATCAAACGGAAGGATACCAAGCGCCTGTCTGGTAATCCAGCCGGAATCGTAACTCATAATTCCGGGAAAATTGGAAAAATAGCAGGGCATATAACATAACGCCATTACCAGCCATATCCCCGCCCAAAACGCCTTTTTGCTCCGCCCCCGCCACAAAGGGTAACGGTACTGTTCCATTTTCCAGCCGAAAAGCCTGATATAAAACAACGTGAACGCCTGTATCCAAAACAAAATGCTGCCGGACAATAAAACCCCGTATTTCACAACCGAACGCAGCGACGAAAAAATTTCCGCCAAATCCCCTGTATACATTTTCCGTCCAAAGAGCAGGGCGGCCCCCATCAAAGTCCCGGTCAGTCCTCCGCAAATCCAAGCCCTTTTATCCCGGACGGCTAACGCATGGTATAGTATGTAACCGATACCCGCAAGCAGGAATACCCCGATAAAATTCCCGGATAAAAACGGGATGTCCTGCAGGTAATACTCCGCGAACGCATACCATTCCCAATACAGTACCGCAAAGAAAAGGATATATTTCAAATACTTCCAAACATGTTCCGCTTTTATGCCTGTCTTTGTTTCCGTTCCCATCTCCGACTCCCTCCGCTATTCCAGATAATACCCTGCCGCCTGTCCAAATTCCGAGATTTTCGTATATTCCGTCAGATTCGGACACAATTCCAGTATTTCCGCCAATACGGCTTCCCTGTCCGTTTTGTTGATGATATATACCACCATATGGTCATAACCGTTATAACCCTTTTCCGCCAGCATGGACAGGTCTTCTTTGGGAATAAACGTAAGGCTCCTGTACTTACTCACCTCATAAAAGGAACGATGGCACCGGAACATGTTCCCTTCGATATCCGTGGATGCAATAAAAATGCAGTCATTCTCCGAATATTTCTCCGCCGCTTCCAGCGCAGGTATGCTTTCCCGGAACGAATAATACCAGGGACACCGGATATATCCGGCAGTCAGGAACACAAGCAGGCATATCCCGTAAACCATTTTTTTCCGTCTTTCCCCCATCCCCATTTTATCCGTTATCCGTTCCGCCAAACCGGCGGACAGACAAATTCCTATGACAATGGCCAATCCATAAACCGGAGAAACATAGCGTTCTTCCTCCATCACTGCCGCCTTCGATACCAGCAGGAAATAGCAGGCAGCGGGAACCGTGACAAGAATCCGGCATATCCGTTTTTTTTCCCAAAACAGGGAGGCCGTCTGTTTCCCATGCTTTTTCATCCAAACATGGCACACGGCCGCTATCAAAACCCCAAGCAGTATCACTGCCAGAAACCCTCCAAACAATACACTGTCCATGAAATTCCAAAAAATAAACAGCTTGTGCGGATACCCCGTGGCTTCCTTCAGCCTGTTGATGGAATCCATTCCCCGGTATCCGTGAAAGATATGACGCACCATGGTAGGAAAATGCCAGTAACAGACCAGTCCGGCAGTCCCGAGGGAAAGGGCATATTTCACGGCATCCCCGAACCGTTTCCGGTACAGCAGGTGACAGCCGAAACAAAGGCATTGGAAAAACAGGAACACAAGGAAATAATAATGGGTCAGCGCCCCCAATACCGCCAACACAATAAGCCCTAAATAAAAATATACCGGCAGCCTATTTCTTCCATCTTCCTTTTCTCCCGCCGCATCCCCTTGCGCAAAAGCAAGATGCCACCATGTCACGGCGCAAATCCACATCATCGTCATGACATACATCCGTAAAAACGTATTCATCTGCAGAATGCCCGGCGATACCGCAAAGAAAAAGCACACGGTAAGCGCAAGCCTGCGCTGCCCCAAAAGACAGGTAATCCGGTAGAGAAGAAGAATCGTAACAACGGAAGAACCAAGGTTAATCACTGCGGCAAACCATACACTGTATGTATCCATAAAAAAAGAACAGATGGTATGTACCAGATAGTAGTAAAAGGGAGGATGGACATCCGCGCACTGCTTCCCCCACACATGGCGGTAGTCCAGCCTTCCGTCCGGCTGGGTCGCCATGTATTCCCTGTATGGCTGCGCCGCGTCCTCATATTTTCTCCCGAGTTCGGGTTCAAAATTTATCCCGCCCCTATGATTGGATAACCCGTAAGTATACACCTCGTCTTCGTGCAGGTTTTTCTTCCCTGCAACCGCAAGGACTGCCAATAACAGGAACAAAACGCAGCATAACAAAAGAAGCCGCAAATCCCTGCCGTATTTTATCCTGATTTTCTTCATCTTCCGCTTTCTCCCACCCCGCGTCCGTTTACCCGCGCAGGAACCGGTTCTCCTCCAAACGGTATTTTCCGCCCTTTAAAAACTTATGCTTTATGACCCACCAGCCGGGCACCCATATATACTTATGCATGGCAGGGGATGCGCTTCCAATCATCCAGCAGTTACGCTCACACTTCCTCGTACATTCCCGCACCTGCTTCGCCTGCTCCGAATTCCAAAGCTCGTCCCAGGACTGCTCTTTCAGGTTGCCCATCACCGCTTTTTTCTCCATACCGTTACAGGGAATTACATCGCAGAACGGGTCGATGAAAAACGCATTCTTTGACATATCGCAGGGCAGCAGACGCTTATTTCCGTAAATATAATTAATCAGCCCATGGTTAAAATACGCACGGAACCATTTTTTCGGGGATTTGCTTTTTAACAGCTCGTTAATCAGCTTTTCAAAATTCTGCGCCACTTTCCGTTTATCGTCAATCTTATTGTCCGTCTTACGGAAATAAAAAGAATTGTGCAGGGTTGCCGTGGCAAACTCCATACCCATCTCATCCGAAATCTTATACAAAGGAACTAAATCCTCACAGTTCATGTCCTGCACCGTCATGCCGAATCCCACATCGGGATGCCCCATCTCCACCAACGTTTGTAATGTCCGGTAGCCTCTTTGGAAACCGTCCGGGATTCCCCGTATGGCATCGTTGGTTTCCTGGAGTCCCTCAATGCTGATGCGAATCCCCACTTTCGGGAATTCCCGGCACAGAGCGATGATGCGCTCCGTAAAATACCCGTTGGTGGATATGACGATGCGGTCGGATTTTTTATACAATTCCCTTACGATGTCGGGAATGTCACGACGGATAAAAGGCTCGCCGCCGGTGATATTCGTAAATGCCATCTCCGGCAGCTTCTTAATTACCTCCAGCGTAATTTCCTCCTCCGGTCTCGTCGGGTCTTTGAAACAGTCACACATATTGCACCGTGCATTGCACCGGTACGTCACGATTACGGTTCCGTATAATGTTCTTTTGGACATCTTTTCCTCCTCAGCACAGCTTCCCGTATAGTTTCAGCAGCTTCCTGCAATATTCCTCCAAACCGTCAAACGGCAGGCAGCGGCAGTTTGACGCATATTCCCTGCACAATTCCTCCTGCTGCCATAACCGTCCGATCTTCTGTTTAAATTCCTCCGCATTTCCGGCTTCAAACAATTCACCCGTGACGCCCTCCCGGATTAGTTCCGGCGTCCCGCCAAGCCGTGATGCAAGCACGGGCGTCCCGTACCTCTGCGCTTCCATCACCGAAAACGGGCAGTTCTCATACCACTCGGAAGGGAACACCACAAAACGGGCATTTTCAATCAGCTCCTGCAATTCCCGCCCCTTCAGGAAGCCCTTCAGGCGGATATTGGGAACTGCCTTTAATTCCGCTTCCAAAGGTCCGCTTCCGGCACAGACAAATGGGATATCCGGGAGCATACGGCATACTTTTGCCAAAGTACGGATTCCCTTTTCCTCCGAATACCTGCCGAAATAAAGGACATAATCCCCCGTCTTTCCTTCCCCTGTCTGCGCTGCACCGTCCATAAAGTTATGCATCATGACCGTGCGCCCCCGCAATGCCGGATTACCCTCCAGCATCTTTTCCATAAAACGGCTGGGGCAGAGTATTGCATCCACCAGCCGGTACGTCCCAAGGCGCCGGTACAGCCCCGCTTCCACGGTTCCCAGCAGACTCTTTACCTTAGAATTGTGGATGCATTTATATTTTGTGCAGTTTCCGTATTTCCCATCCATGCAGCGGCTGCAAAGTTCCCCGGTTTCCGGTATCTGCATCCGGTGGTTCGGACATATCCACTGGTAGTCGTGGGCAGTATACAGGATTCCCGTCTTTTTCTTATTCTTTTTGTCAAACCGCCGGATTTCATAAAGAATGGACGGCGTAAGCTGGAAATTAAAATTATTCAAGTGGACAATATCCGGACAAAAATCATCCAGTACTTTCCTGATTTTTCTTCTCGCTTCCAGCGAATAAATGATTTTAAACGGATACATGAGTTTCTGCAGCTTTCCCGTATGGAAATCCATGGAGGATGTATAGCTCCCCACACGGTTGCCTACTACACGCTCCGGATGCTCCATACCGAAATACTGCACTTCATGCCCCGTTTTTTCCAACTGTTCTCCGATTTTAAATATATAGGTTTCCGAGCCGCCGTTAGGGTACAGAAACTTGTTTACCATCAGTATTTTCATTTCCTGCCCTGCTTCCCGTAAAGCTCCACTGTCCTTTGCACAACTTCGTCCCAACCGTATTTGCCGCAGATATAGCTTTGGCTGTTTCTCTTATATTCTTCCCTGATTTCCCCGTTTTCAAGCAGGTAAACCAGTTTTTTGCGCAAATCCTTCACGTCTCCCCGGCGGAAGGTCTCCGCCTTGTCCAGCGTTACTTCCGTATTTTCCTCGATATCGCTGACCAGGCAGCAATTGCCGTAACTCATGGCTTCCAGCAGACTGATTGCCATCCCCTCCACATCGCTTGGCAGAACAAAAACGGCAGCGTTGGAATACAGCTCCGCCAGCTCCTTACCCTGCACAAATCCGGTCAGGATAATCCGTCCGTCTTTTTTGGCCATTGCCCGTATCTTATCCCGGTATTCGGGAGAATGGCTGCTGCCCCCGGCAATGACCAGCTTCTTGTCCGTCTGTATCCTGTAAAAAGCGTCAATCAGGTAATGAATCCCCTTTTCCGGCACAATCCTCGCCACGAACAGGATATAGCCGTCTTCCTCCAGCCCGTATTTTTCCCGGATGATTTCCGCTCCGTATTTCTCCGGAAGGTTTACCCCATTGGGGATGTATACCGTAGTCCTTTTGTATGTTTCCGCAAAATAATCCTGTACGTTTTTGGACAGCACAACGATTTCGTCCGCATACCTTGCCGCCACCTTCTCCCCCAGCTTTAAAATGTAGGAGGCAAAATTCCCCCATTTGGAACGCTGCCAGTCCAGCCCGTGGATTGTGGCAATGACCCGCACGCCAAACAGCTTCGGAATCCAAAGCATAACGCAGGGGCCTTCCGCATGGTAATGGATAACGTCATATCTGCCAAAGAGGGCACGCACAGTTGCCAGGAAAGAATATACAATGGCATTGAGCTTTTTGTTCTGGAACGTGGGAATCGTAATCAGGCGTACTCCCCGGTACGATTTTCCCCGCTTTTCATCGTACTCCTTCCCCGATACATGATAACCGGAACGGTTATAGGCATCCACCTGATATCCCTGCGCCGCCAGTCTCGTGGACAGTTCATCCACCACAATCTCTACTCCGCCTTCTCTGGACGGAATACGCTTATGCCCAATCATTGCCACTTTTTTGTGTTTCTTTCTATTACCTTTGCTTTTTTCCATACCATTCGTACTTTTCGTGCTTCCCATGAAACGGACTCCTTATTCCCATACCTCAGCCTTTTGAATCTTTATATTTTACCACATAATATCCGCCTAATACAACCACAAATCCCAATCCCGCGCCGTAAACCGCCCGGCACAGGATTCCCCTTACGTATTCCATCCGGACAAGGGAACCCGTAAAAGCCACCATCGGCGTTTCCTCATCCACATATCCAAGTACCAGGCTGTCCGCCGGTTCTTCCCCGCGGGCAAAATAAACGGACTCCTGCTCCACCGAATCGCACAGCTTTCTCGGAACCACAATCCGTGCCGGGACATGCGCCGCCAGCCCATAGGCTCCTGCCCACACCGCCGCAGCAAGGACCGTGCCTGCCAATACCTGCACCCGGTATTCCCTTTTGCATGTTTTCACCCGTTCCCACCAAAGGGATATGCCGCCAAACGGCAGCGCAACCCGCCTGTCCCCGATGCCCCACAGACGGATTTCCTTTTCCCATATCCCTTCTCCCGGTTCCCGTGCGGGAAAAAGAAGTTCCCCCATAAACAACAGCGAAACATTTTTAAAGGAGGTATTGAACAGGAACGGTTCCGACAGGCCGGCAAGCAGCAGGGTCACAATCAGCGCCAGCTCCCTGTTCCGTTTCTGAAGAACATATTTGCGTACCAGCAGAAAATACGCTGCCATCAGCACCGCAAACGTCACCGCACCGTATGTCAGGAAGGCAAATAAATATGAATTGTCCATGGTATTAATGGCATTGCTGCGTTTTGGCAGGGAACCGAACCACGTAATCTTTTCCTGCGTCAGATATTCCTTCGACTGCATGACCCTGGTATTCATCAGCTTATTCAGGATATCAAATGCCTTTCCCTTAAGCACTAACGGCAAAACAAGGGAAGCCAGAATGCAGGCAGGCAGTACGCACTCCACCAGTCCGTACTCCGCCCTGGACGGTTTCCTTCGCAGCATCAGATAACCTGCTGCCGCCAAATAAAAAGAAGTCATCAACAATCCCGTCTGACTCATGGTATAAAAATAAATATACAGGTTGCCGGCAAACAATCCCGCCAGCCACTTCCAGGATACCTTTTCCCCCAGCACATACACCGTCAAAACCGTAAAAACCAAATAGGCAATATGCCCCACATTCGGATGGGCGCTTCCGAGTCCCCAGCGGATCACAAACCCCAGAAACGGACGCACATGTACGCGGAAAGGGCTGTCCGCCCATCCAAGCGTAGTGGCAGCCACGGCAGGCAGAAACGAAACGCCCCAAACCGCAAGCGCCACCCCAAATACCCTCTTTACCGGAACCTTCTTAAGCCCTGCCACAATGGCAAACGTAAACAAAATCCCTTTTTCTTTGGTACCCGCATAACTAAGCAGTGCCATTGCCGCCAGCACGGCAAGAAATGCCAGTTCCCTTAACGTATAGTCCGTCGTCACCATTTTCAGCACAAAACAGGCAAATGCCAGTACCAAAAATACCTTAAACAATCCCTGCCCGTCATACAGTCCGATTCCCTTCGCAAAAAACAGCAGGGAAAAAAACATATAATACAAAATTTCCCGTACACGGACCGCTCCGTCCGCCTGCTTATCTTTCTCCATATTCCCTGTCCGCTCCTTTGCACCGCGCAATGATTTCCTCCATCTGCCTGCCGGCAGATTCCGGTGAAAAATTCGCCTGTATATATTCCTGCATCCGCTCTACCTTCGCCACGTACTCCGGCTGCCCGTAATCCCATACCTTTCCAAGCATCCGTTTCCATTCCCCCATGTCCCCAAAGGGAATCAGCCACTCCCTGCACCCGTCCGGGAAATACGTTTCCGTAAAAGACTGCCTGGTCACCAATACCGGCTTTCCCATCTGTACCGACTTCAATATATTAATCAGGCCGGATACCCGCTCCTCTTTGAGCGGATATACGGACATATAAGCATACTCCAAAATCCGGTAGTACTCCTCCGCGCCCAAATCAAAATACAGCCGGACATTCCGCGGAATCTCCCATTTACTGTCCCAGCCGCTTTTTGCCGCCACCAGCCGGAATTCCATCTGCGAGCATTCCCCCGCAGCCTTTAACAGAAATTCCCAGTCACGGTTTGCCCTTCCGCCGCAGAAACAATATTTTTCCGTCTCCCCGTCAACCGGATAAGCCGGTTCCCGGAAGACATCCCTATCATCATATACGTCGGGAATGCACACGATATTGCCGGTATCCTCCACCCCGTATCCTTCCAAAATCCGCGCTTTTGTATCCGGGTGGTTGATAACCGCCGTCAGTCTCCGGTTGCGCAGCGCTTTCACATACAGAAAACGCGTTTTCTTATTGGGCACGGGCGTCAGCCAGTTACAGGAAATGATATACCGTTTTCCCGCCCCCGGCAGCAGGTTAAAGAAAAGCCCGCTCCACTGGCTCCAGCAAACCACCGTATCGCCTTTCCTGCTCACCGCCATGGCTTTCAGGCACTGCCACAGCGTCAAAAGCCGCGCCGCCAGTTTCCCTGCCTTTCCCCGCTGTTCCACGTTGGAAATTCGGAACCGGGAAAATACCGTGCGCACCTGATGTCCGCGTGCCGTAAACGCATCCCGCAGCCACAGCTTGGCGCAAATTGCGGCGGGTTCATCATAAACCATCACAATTTTCCCTGTCTTATCCATTCCCGTTCCCCAGCTTCTTCGCGATTTCCACTATGGCCGCCTTGTAGTTCCCAAACGGATGCCTTTCCTTCACCAGCCGGTAGCTTGCCTCACCCATGCGCAGGATTTTCCCCCGGTCCTCCACAAGCCGTTCCACGTACTGCTTAAAGTCCCCGTATTCCGCATCTTTGAAAATATATCCGTTTTCATCCTGTTCGATGTAACAGGCGGTGCCGTTGCTGTCGCTGCAAATCACCGGCAGGGAACAGGACATCGCCTCCAGGTGGGAAATAGAAGCCACCTCCCCCCTGCTGGGAAGGACAAAAATATCCGCTTTGCGGTATTCCCCGTAAACCTGGCTGATGTTAAAATTCCTTTTCAGCGTAATAAAATCTTCCAGCCTGTGTTCTTTGATAAAAGTTTCCATACGGGCAATGTAGCGCCTGTGTTCCTCCGTATCCACCGCCCCCACGATGGTAACATGGAAGGGATAAAACGGTTTTTTGTTTTTCAGGTCCTCCGTCAACTGCAGCAGCATTTCATGGCGTTTCTGCCCCTCATACTTCCCGATGCCCAAAATCTGCACCTTATCATCCAAAAAATGGGGCTTTTCCTCCGGCGCAATATGCGGCTCCATGACAAACGGCACATAATATGTTCCCTTTTTCCTGTGGGTCTTTCCCGCCTTCTCCTCCCCCAGCACGGGCGTAATCCGCATCCTCGGGGTATTGGCGCGGAAAAAAGCCCTTACGGCTCCCCCTTTTTCTTCCACGTTCTCCCAATACGGGCTTTGGGTATAAAGCAATGCCGGTATCTTCATCCTTCGGCAGACCCACGTAACTCCTATGTTATATACCGACCGGTCGCGCATGACCACGAGGTCCGGTTTCTTTTCCTTCAGGATTTTCCGGAACCTGCCTGCGGGAAGCGGACCGAATTTTGACTGGATGACAAATTCCTTCCCGGTCTTTCCCATGATTTTCTTCATTCCCTTATAGCAGGACAACAGAAAACGGAAATAAGCAGGATACCCCAATACCACCGGTTTTAACATGGAATAATCCTCCGTGCTGCTGCGGTACTGGCTGACAAATGTTACTTCATCCCCTGCTTTCAAAAACCCTTCCATAATGGGCACCTGATTGGTATGGTATCTGGGCGCTACGTAGAGTATTTTCATCTTGCACCGTTCCTTTCTGTTCCTGTCCGTCTTCCGTCTTTTCCTTTCCGCTCCCCGGCACTACGCCTGCCCGCCGTAATATTCCAAAAACCATTCCACAAAGCGCCGGATGCCTTCCTCCAACGGCGTATCCGGCCGGAAGGCATAATCCTCCATCAAATCCGATACGTCCGCATAAGTCTGGTAAACATCCCCCGGCTGCATGGGAAGGAATTCTTTCTTTGCCTCCCTTCCAAGGCACTTTTCCAAAACGGAAATAAAATCCATAAGCCTCTGCGGTTTATGGTTGCCGATATTATAGATTTTATAGCAGGCGCCCCGGTCGTCTTCTTTCGGCGGATTGCACAGGATATTCCCGATTCCCGTAACGGTATCGTCAATATAAGTAAAGTCCCGGTACATATCGCCGTTATTATAGATTTGGATTGGCTCGCCCTCCATAATCCTTTTGGCAAATTTATAATAAGCCATGTCCGGTCTTCCGAGAGGACCATATACCGTAAAAAAACGTATCCCGGTCGCCGGAATCCCATATAGTTTGCTGTAAGAATATGCCATCAGCTCATTGGATTTCTTTGTGGCGGCATAAAGGCTTACCGGACAGTCCACCTTATCCTGCGTGGAAAAGGGTACTTTCCGGTTCCCCCCGTAAACGGAACTGGAGGATGCAAATACCAAATGATCCACCGGGTAATGACGGCAGGCTTCCAGCACATGGAAAAACCCCACAATATTGGACTGGATATAGGTATCCGGGTTATCGATGCTGTAACGGACTCCCGCCTGCGCCGCCAGATTCACCACGACATCCGGTTTTTCTTCCCGGAACAGTCCCATAACCGCGTCCTTATCCGCAAGGTCATACCGGTAAAAAGAATAATTTCCGTTCCGGGATTTTCCAAACTGCTCCAGTATGGAAAGCCGTTCCTCCTTTAACCTTACCTCATAGTAATCGTTCACATTATCCAGCCCGATTACCCTTGCACCGGCCTCCAACAGCATTTTTGATAAATGGAAACCGATAAAACCAGCCCCTCCGGTCACCAGGTATTTCTTATCTTTATCGATTGGTTTCATCCCCTCCGCTTCTCCTTTCCGTCCGCTGCTACACCACTTTTCCATTGCAATCCACCAGTATCCACCCCTGCCATAAGTCATGCATCCGCACTGCGTCATACTTTTGCGTATTTTTATGAATCCAGGGACGTATCATCATCTTTGCCGGATTCCCGTTTAAGCGGGCGCCCCAAAAACTGAACGTGGAATTGGCACAGATATTGTGCCTGCAGCGGCTCATCAGCCACATATCATAAAAGCTGTCTTCTCCCTTATTCACATCCACAATGGTATATTCTTCGCCGGCATACGCTTTGCCCGCATATTCCGTATCATCGGAGAAAACATAAAAATGCGGGGAACTGTACCGCCCCTTTATCTCCGAGACGGCGCCGCGGTAATATTCCTCCGTACAGATATTCCCAAACATTGCCGCATTTTCCGGGGCAAGGTAATCGCCCCTGCGGATATGGATGCTGACCGATTCCTCCCTCTGCATCCGCTCCGCCAGCCTGGCATTCTCCGGGTTACGGCTTTGTGGAAAACGAATTTCCTCCCGCAGTTTTCCCATGATATCCGCATAATATTTCTCACAGGCAAAATAGCCGCACAGGTACCGGTCCGCGAACCCGAAAATCTCCGGGTGGTACATGTCCGTTTCATGGAACACCTTTTTGGATGCCGGAAACAGTTTCCCCTTTACTTTGGACACCAGCCTGAAAGCCGCGTTTCCCTCCCCGGTCAGCGCTTTTTTCTCCGCTTCCGTACCGGTTTCATAGTGTAAATCCTCAAAATAATCCAACTCCAGCTTCCGTTTGGCATATACCCTGTCCTGACGGTCGCTTTCCGTAAACCACGAAATATCCAGTTTTGCCTCTTTGCCAAGGCTTAAGAATTTCCGGTACAGCGCATACTGCTGCATTTGGTTTCCAAGCCCTCCGGCAACCTGTATCATAATCATTCCTATACCCCATATCCGCTGCCAATCACTTCCAGCGCCGTTCCCAAAGACCAGGGATATGCCCCATACACCTGCGGGTATTGGGAAAATCCCATGCACTCGCCCAAACACCGGTAGACTTTCCCGTCTTTTTCACAGTCGCATAAAAACAGGGCGGCTGACCGCAGCATTTTTTCCCATTCCGTCCCCTTTGCCATACCGTTCATAACCGCAAAATGAAGCGCCTGCGCAATCATTGCCGTAGCCGAACTGTCCGCCGGACCTTCCATGGCTTCCAACTGCCAGGAAAATCCCCCGTCTTCCCTTTGGTAAGGGCTGACGGCTTTGAGCAGATCCGTAAATGCCCGTTCCAGTTTCCCGTATTCCGGCGCCGGTAAAAAGCGCTGCGCATTTGTACCGCCCAATTGCTCCAGCACACCCTTCATTCCCATAAATAGCCAGCCCACGGCGCGCCCCCATCCAATAATACCATATTTTACCCGGTTTTCATACCGGAATCCGTGATATGGCAGCCCGGTTTTTTCATCCATTCCGTATGCCAGCATATTTTCAATCTGCGTCACGGCAAGCCGGACCGCTTCCGCGCGCCCCGTCTCCACACCGTACCTTGCCAAAAAAGGGCACATCATACCAATCCCGTCCACATACACATGCCCGTTCTTTTGGGAATGCCGGTAAGGAATGCTGCCCGCCCCGTCCGCCTCCGTCTCTGCCAGCGCCAGCAGGTAATCCGCCATCCGGTCTGCCCCGCTCCGGTACTTTTCCTCCATCGTCGCGCGGTAAAGCCGTAACAGCGCCACACCGCACAGGGTATCATCCACATAATAAACCGGCATTCCCTTTTTCATCCACCGGTCAAAATACTGCCGGACCGCTTCCAAAGTCTCCCCGTCCCCCGCCGTTTCCATCAATCCGTTCGCCAGCAGACCGGTGTCCCAGAAAATGCAGTCTTTGGGCGGCACGTATCTTCCGGCAACTTTTTTTACGATGTCCCTGCACTGCCGTTTTATATCCTTTTCCCGGTCATGAAGCAGCTCATGCAGCGCTTCCTTTTTCATTCTTTCTACCCTGCCGCCTGCATCCGCTGCTTTTATTCCGCCGGTTCCATTGATTTCTTTGATTTTATTGCCTGCATCCATTTATTTCAACCGTCTGTTCTTTCTTTATTCGTTCTTTCTTTATTCGTTCTTTCTTTGTTCGTCCTTTTTCCTTATTATACTTATGGTTTCTTACGTTATTCCTTTATCGGTCCTTTTTTACATTTTTATACCCCATGTCCGCTCCGGCGGACTCAAAATCAATAGTTGAAAGTGCTTTTCTTTCAACCTTATCCCTTTTATCCCTGCATAACGGAAATCCAAACGGTTTTTGCCGCTCCCGGATTTAGGGCTTTCCGCGTATCCGAATAATTTGCGCCCGGTACCGCCTGCCCTCCCATAAATCTTTCCGGCAATACACATTCGATTATAAGATGGTTTCCATAAAATTACAAGAATAATCCGGCACAAAAGCCACAAAAGTAACAGTTCGGTCCGAAATGCTATGTACAAAACTTATTTGCTTTTTTATTTGACACGTGTTATTCTTTATTATATTATTTTGAAACGCAGGGAAAACGACATGAAAATAAACGAATCCATCCGGAATGAATTATTAACCGACGACGGTCACATGGGCACTGTCCATTTTGACCCAAAATATACTGCCCTCCCCAGAAAAGAGGGAACAATACAAATGCTGAAAAGCATGAATGTCAAAAATATCATCCACATCGGATGCTGCGGGCATCTGTGCAATATAAAAAAACAAATGGAAAGCCATTCGCACTTCCACTCCATGTTAATCCGTTCCTTTGACAAAGTAATCGGATTTGACATTAATAAGGAAGCGGTGGATTATCTCCTGTCCTTTCATATTACGGACGTTTATGCCATGGATTTCGTACAGGAACATGAAACGGTTTCCGAAATCATCGGCAGGGTATTCGGTACGGAGCCTTATGCCATCCTATTGCCGGAAGTACTGGAACACATCGGAAATCCGGTTTCTTTTTTGTCGGAAACGGTACAATATTACGGAAATCCCTCTAACCGGCTGGTCATATCCGTGCCAAACGCATACGGTTTCGGAAGGGTCTGTGATGCCCTTTTCCATAATAAGGAATTTATCAACATGGACCATAAATACATGTTTACGCCTGCCACCCTGTTAAAAGTGATGTGCACGGCCGGCATCGTTCCCGACGAGCTCCAATTTCTTGATTTGTATAAATATTCAAAAGTTTTCAAAAAACCGATGCTGGGAAATACTATTTTGGCATCGGGATACTTTCAGGCATAACCCACGGAAAAACAGGTAACGGTTTTTCCATGGGTTATGCCTGCTTCCGCTTCGCCTTCCCCACAACCATTCCCCACACATACCGGAACTCCGCGCACCTTCCAAACACCGCCAAAAATAACCCGTTATACACCACCGAAACCACGACTGTCATCACCGCAAACATTGGAACGGTCACCGCCGTCATCATCCGGCTTTTTACCCAAATCAGCAGTACCAGCACCAGCGCATTGACACCGGCATATTTTAACGACTCCCAAAAATATCCGTATGCCGCTTTCCCGAAACACACCCGATATATAATAAACGGTTTCGTAATATTGGCAATCAGCCCCGAAACAATTGTCCCGATATAAATCCCCACCAGCCCGATATTCTGCACCAGTACAATGGAAACCACCAAATTCACGGCGCCCTGGAGCAGCGGCAGGTACTTATCCTGCTCGAACACCCCTGCCGCCGTCTTGTAATTGGACAAAACAATGCGCTCCCCTTTAAAATAATAATCCACCATGATACACCCGATAACCAAATCCGGGAGCACCCTCGATTCCCCTACCCATAAAATAATCAACGGCGTCAGCAGAAGGTAAAACCCGATGGCGGAGAAACCATAAATCCAGCACGCCGCAAACCGGTACACCCGGAACATCAGATATTGTTTTTCCTGATTCTCCGTGGCGATTAAATTACCGAATCCCGACAGTACGGAATTAAAAATAATATTCACAAAATTGGAAACGGAGGAAATCACATAATTATAAGTACCCACAAACCCCACGGTGGTGACATCGATAAAAGCCCCGATAATCATCGTATCCGTCTGCAGCCTTGCCATGTCCCCCACTTTATGGCATACCAGCGCTTTCGTCTGGCTGACGATTTCCCCCACTTCCGCCCTGGACAGCTTTTCCACCTTCTTTTCCCTAAGGTACGGATACAGCCGGTCCAGGTAAAAACTGGCGAAAATCTTCTGTGCCAGCTCCGCCGCCGCCGCCGTAAACAGGTACAGGTAAAAATTGGGCATCAGCAAAAGCCCCGCAATCTGCAAAGTCACCGTCACCGCTTTCGTCACCGTGATAATGTTTGTCTGGATATAATTCTTCTGCTGGGCATTCACTAAGCTGTATTTGTAGGACACAAAATACGTGCTTACCGTATTAAACAGGAAAATAAAATAATACAGGGTCAAATCCCGCCAGGAATTGCTGCCGGGATCTTCTATTAAGTACTTCAAAAACGGCGCAAGCGCCACGCCGATTACCGCCACCACGCAGCCGATGGTTCGGTACGCCTTCTTATACAGCAGCATGTAGGATTTTATTTTTTCATATTCGTTCCTTGCCACCGGTCCGTACAGGCTGAAATTAAAAGCCGTCCCGATCCCAAGCTCCGCCAAAGACAGCACGGTCAGGATATTGGTGTAATAGTCGTTTACCCCCGTCAGGGTATCGCCCAAACGCCCAATGAAAATCTGCCGCAGCAGCGCCCCCAGCAAAAGGGTGACGATATTTCCCAGCCAGCCGAATGTAATATTTTTTGCCGCGTATCTTACCCTTCCCATAGCCGTTCCACTTCTTTCCCTGCCTGTAACGCCCTTTCTTTATATCCCGGCATCACCCTTTGCAAATCCCTGCGGATTTCTCCCTCATAATCCCTCAGCCATTCAAACGCACCGATTAAGTCCTCTTTCTCCCTAAGCTGCTGTACCGGAAGCACATAATTTTCATAATTTCCGAACAAATCCCTGGCGATTCCTTTCGCCTTTACCGAATATCCCACCACCAGTGTGGGAACCAGGGAAGAATAGGCGGCAATCGTGGCATGGGTCCTTGCGCCGATAAACATACGGCACCTTGCGATATATCCCTTTAACTCCTCACAGGATGCGTCCCCGACCAGGACCACCCTTTTGCTGGTGCGGAATTCATCATACAGTTCCTTTAACGGTTTCCTGTCGTCATTCCTGTCCCATACCACATGGGGAATCAGGGCAATCTGCATATCCGTTGTGCGGATGATATGTTCCACCAGTGCCCGGTAACCGGCCATGGTGATTCCGGCTTTCGTCTCGCTGTCCCGGATCATCGGGCTGACATTCATCCCAACGGTATTCCCCGCGGCAAACCCTTCCGGCAGCGGCAGTTCCTTTGTCCCAAGCGTAAATGCCGGATCGGGAACCAGCCGCAGCTTTTCCTCCGGCACCACTTTTTTCAAGGCATCATAGGTGATGGATTCCCGCGCGATGATAAGATCGTAGAGGTTCATGTCCTCCGCCATTTTCCTGCGTGCGGTTTCCTGCGCCGCGTCCGTTTCCTGCGCTGCCGCCCCTGCCTTCCCAAGCAGCAGTTCCGGCTCGATGGAGCAGCCAAGCAGCACGGTCTTCACGCCCCTGTCATGGAACGCACGGTTTGCCAGCATCAAATCCTTTACCATCATATCATAGCAGTAATTATCGCCTCCTATGGAAACCGCCAGCGGATATTTTCCGGCAGTTCTGCCCCCGTCCCTCCTGCAAAACGGTTTGTCAAACACGGCACGGTAACGGTAACGCAGAAAGGACTCCGCATCCCCCGTCAGTCTCCTCCACCCGTAATACATCACATGGGCCGCCTTATGCTGGGAGAAATGCCGCTCCTGCGCCAAATCACAAAGAGCCGTTCCTCCTGCGGGCGCCAGTGAATACCGCAGGTCCTCCCTCTGGCTGTTCGTAATCAAAAACGGCTTTTCCCGCAGCATATGGCACAGGCTGTTGACAATCGCCTCACAGCCATGGTTGCCGCTTCCCGCGTGCATATACAGTACTATTTTTTTCTCCGGCATAGACAGTTCCTCCGCTAACCAAACATCCTCGTAATATCCCGTTACCGATTCACGATGGATTCACAATTTCATCATAAATTTATTCCCCGGCCCCGGCTTTCCGTTCATCCATTGCCAGCCAGCCTTTTCCGCACACACCTTAACCGGTACAAAACCATATATGCTCCCGGCACACGCCCATACACCCGTACTTTTATCCGGTACCCCCGGTCCAACTGCCGGAACACCTCCGGCTTTTTTCCATACTTCTTCACAAGTGCAAGACACTGTTCCCCATATTGCTTATATTTCCTCCGCGCTTTCCCCGGAAGCGCCGCCAGTTTTCCTGCCACCAGCATCGCCGATACCACAAGAATGCTCTCCGCCCTGCTTACCAGACAGGCGGCGTCTTCCTTTCCGCCCGTCTGCGCCCCAATCTTTTCCAAAGCCCTCTGCCAGCAGACGGTCTGGTCCATGTAACTTTCCTGAAACCCCCGCAGCATCGCGCCGTTACCGTTCACAAAGTATCCGTACCCCCGGTAACTGCTCCTGACAAACGTTTTCCCCTGTATTGCCAAATCCAGCAGAAAAAGCATATCCTCGCCGATGGTCAGCCCCGTGTCAAACCGCAGGTTTCCCACGCTCTCCCGCCGGTACAGCTTGCTCCAGCACCTGGTATCGCTGTGCAGAATTCCGTGTTCCGCAAATTCCATCCCGCACAGCACTTCCGTCCGCGTACCGTCCCTTTCGGCGTCTGCTGCCCCTGCCGCATCCTCTGTTTTTTTGGCGGCTCTTGTTTCTGTTCTTTTTCCAGTTCTTTTTCCTATTCTTTTTCCTATCCCTTTTTCTTCCCCATTCTCTTTCCGGTTCTCATTCCAATCACCGTCGCCGCAAAATTCAAAATAACCGCATCCCGCCACGTCTCCGTTTTCGTCCTTCATCATACGTATCAGCACTTCCAGCGCACGTTCTTCCAGCACATCGTCTGCGTCCACAAAGGTCAGGTATTCCCCCCCGCATTCCTCCAGCCCCCGGTTCCTTGCCGCAGACACTCCCTCATTGGGCATATGGAATACTTTCACGTTACGGTATGCCGCCGCAAAACCATCGCAAAGTACGCCGCTTCCGTCCGTGGAACCGTCATCCACCAGCAGGATTTCCGTATTGTGGTATGTCTGCCCGAGCAGGCTTGCCATGCACCGCTCCAGATAAGGAGCCGCATTGTAAACCGGTACGATAATGCTTACATTTTCTTTCATCCCTGATTTCCTATATCTTTGCTTCTTCCTAAACCTGCCGTAACCCTGACATGGTCATACATCCAAAAAACCGCCCGGGCCGCCAGCACCGCCGGCCATGACGGATGCCTTAACACAAAATAAAGCATCCGGTTCGTTTTGTCCGAAACCGGCACCGGATTCTCCTCCACAATGCGGCGGTTCTCCTTATCTTTACAAATCTTCCTGGTCCTCTTTCCGAACCCCGCCGCGCCGCCGCGGATTTCGTTTTTTAATGCCAAAAGCAGCAGATATATATATTCCCTGTCCGCCTGGCGCTCCCCGCTTTCCCTGTCCTTCACCCGGTATATCTCCTTTACGGTACGGTAAAGCGAACGGATTCCCCCATACATTCCGGCATCGTACCGGTGCACCATGGAAACATCGCGGTAAAAGTAATGGTAATACAGCGCCCCCTCCATCACCACCACCCTTTGACAGTCCAACAGCGCCGGAAGCGTTATGTTTACGTCCTCCGCCATGGTCACGCGCAGGTCGCAGTATTTCATGTTTTCTTCTATTAAATCCCTGGAAAACAGCTTCATGCAGCGCGACATGGAAATCCGGCGGTTTTCGTGTCCCAACAGGTTATCCTTGATTTTTCCCTCCAACTGCGCGCCTTCGTAAACGCCCGCCGCCAGCCCATGGTAATGGTTTGTCTCCCCGTTTGGACGGTTTATGACAAAATTGCAGCAGATAATTTCCGCCCCGCTGCCGGAAAGGCAGGCTGCCATGTGTACCAGCATATCCGGCTCCACCCAGTCGTCGCTGTCCACAAAACCGAGATATGCCCCGCTGCTCGCCTTCACCCCCGCCTGCCATGCGCTCACCAGCCCGCCGTTCTCCTTATGCACCACCCGGATACGCCCGTCCTCTTTTGCATAAGTGTCGCACAGGGCAGGGCATCCGTCCGGCGAACCGTCATCCACCAAAACAATCTCAAATCCCTCATATGCCTGCCTGCGCAGACTGTCCACACAGCGTTTTAAATACGCCTCCGTCTTATAAACCGGCACAATGATACTGACTGTTTTTCCATCCTTTGCCACAAATCATCCCTCCCTCCAGTAATTGCACAGCATTTGGTATACCTTCCGGTTCACCGTCCGGTAATCATACGCCTTGGAATTATCATAAGCATTCCGGGAATAAGTTCCGTAAGCATCCCCAATCCGCCGTACCGCAGCCCTTATTCCCTCCGCCGTACCGTCCGTTTCCTCCGAATCCTGCCCGAAATGCAGCACTTCCCCAATACCTCCCACATTGGTACTGACCACCGGAAGGGCATGGCTGATGGCTTCCAATATCGTCATGGGCACTCCTTCAAATGCGGAATTCATCACCAGCAAATCCGCCTGCCGCATATAACGCTTCACTTCCTCCGGCGGCACCGCACCCGTAAAATGCACCCGTTCCCCTTCATACCGTATCAGGTTACGGTATTCCTCCCCGTCGCCCACCACCGTCAAATGAATGAACCGTTCTTCTTCCGTTTCCGCGCTCTCCTCCGCTTCCCCGCTTCCGCAGACGGATGCCCGCCCATCCATTCCAAGCACCGCCTGAATGATGGGTTCCACCCGCTTATCTTTGGAAAGCCTCCCCACGAACAGGATTTCCCTTATTTTGCCATGGCGCAGCTCATGCCGTCCTCCCGGAATGTCCGGGCAGACGATGGAATTCCCCACCTGCACCAGATTCGGATTATACGGCCGGTAATCCCGCAGGCTGTCCTGATCCAGCAGCAGGATACAGTCCGCATCCCGCAGAATCCATTTTAAATATGCCACAAATCCCTTTTTAACCAATACGTTTTTTTTAAAAAAACGGAACCCCCGCTCCATGTTAAAATAGCTGCCGTGGGAAAAAATAACGCAATGGGTGCCCATGCAAAGCAGCTTCACCACGCCGTATGCTTCCGGCGTATGGATATAATTGCAGTCCTTTTTCCTGATGCGCAGCAACTTCCCGTATTTTAACAGTCCCTTCGCGAACCGGAGCCGCAGGGACTTGGTGGTATTCCCCAAATCCCGCTCCGCCGCCGCCACCGGAAGGAAATTTATGTCCGCTCCGTAAAGATGCAGTTTCTTCACCCTGCCGACTTCCCCGGCATCCAGCGTCACACCCACCAGCATGATTTTTTCCGCCCGTGCGGGATATTCTCCGCAGAGAAACCGCAGGAAATTGCCGATGCTGGTCAACTGCCCCCCTATGGGGAAATCCATGAAATTCGATGTGTCATATACCAATAACCTGCTCACCTGAATAATTCCTTCCAATACAAATCCGTCCGGCTTTCCCAGGAAAAACGCCGGATATTTTCATACCCTCTCCGTACCAGTTCTTCCCGGAGCCCCTCATCTTCCGTCACACGCACCAGCGCATCCGCCGCCGCCCCATAATCCTCCGGCGCCACCAAAAGCCCCGCATCCGCCACCACCTCGGGCAGAGAACTTGTATTGGAGCAGACCACGGGAACGCCAAGCTGCATGGCCTCCAAAGGAGGAAATCCAAACCCTTCCACGTAGGACAAAAACAGATACGCTTTCGCCCCTGCCGCCATCCGGCACATATCCTCAAATTTCTCAAAAAATTTATAACAACGCACATGCGCTGCCGCTTCTTTGCCCATACCCTTCCATGCCGAAGTATCCGCAATCCCGAACACCACCAAATCCAGCGGATTTTCCGTTTTCTTGCGGTACGCTTCGTAAGCTCTTAAAATCCCTTCCGCATTCTTATGGGGCAGACCCGATGTCATGGCGGCAATATACTCCGGCTGTTTGGCATTTTTCCCCTTTTTCTTCCACAGATTTCCCAAACGTTTCCGTTTGCCGGTATGCCCCACCTTTTCCGCATCCAAATCCGTTTTCTTTTCCTCTTCGTCCGAATACGCCACATCGTTTAATCCGTTATAAATCACCGTAATCCTGTCCCTGCAGCCCGGCACTTTATCCAATATATCCGCTTTGGAATATTCCGATATGGTGATAATCCGGTCCGCCTTTTCCATGGATGTTTTCAGGCGGTTCATGATATAAGCATTTTCCGTCTTATGGAATACTCCCGAATAATGTTCGTCATAATAAAAGGGAATTAAATCATGAATCAATATGGTATCCTTTATTTTCCTGCCGTCCCTGCGCCTGCCGATACTCCTTTTTACGCCAAACGGGCGGTATCCCCTCGGAAACAGTACCCGGTCCGCCTGATAACGGCGGGCATACTTCCTGACCAATACCAGCTCCCACAAAATACAGTACAGTTTGTTCCGGGGATTTCCGTTAACCTCCACGAACGTCACCCCCGGCACGTCAAACTCACTGCGGTTTAGGGAATTACCCAGTACGATTACCGAATGCACGCCCCGGTCCATACTGCCGGTCCGTGAACCGGCGCCGTCCGCATCCGTCCCGCCTTCCCCTTTTTCCATCCGTTCCCCCAAATGGCAGACGATACTTTTCGCCAGATTATAAATGCCGATGCTTTTCCCGGCGCCCTTCACCAGCTTAAAACAATCAATCACAAGGTTCATTATTTGGCTCCTTTTCCAAACAGCACGACCCCCACGGTCTGGAACAGTATCTTAATATCCAGACGCAGCGACCAGTTATCGATATACATCAAATCATACTTTACCACATCGTCAAAATCCTCGATTTCACTTCTGCCGCTCACCTGCCACATACCGGTCAGCCCCGGCGTCATGCTGATACGGCGGCGGTAATACTGGTTATACTTTTCAAATTCATCCGCTGTCGGCGGTCTCGTCCCCACAAGGCTCATATCCCCCTTAAATACATTATAGAACTGCGGAAGTTCGTCGATGCTCGTCTTACGCAGAAATGCCCCCACTTTCGTAATACGGGGGTCGTTCTCCATCTTGAACATCAGCCCCTGCATCTCATTGTGTTCCTCCAGCTCTTTCTTCCGTTCTTCCGCATCCGTATACATGGAACGGAATTTATAGATTTTAAAGCGCCTGCCGTTACGTCCGATACGGATTTGGGAAAACAGCACCGGACCCTTGGAATCCAGCTTAATCGCCGCAGCCACGAAAGGCAGGAACACCAGCGTAATCAACATCCCCACCAGCCCGCCAAGGATATCCATCACCCGTTTCACCATCATCCGCTTATAGCTGCTTTGGAAACGGGTATAAGTAATCACCGTATAATTGCCGAACGTTTCCACCTTACTGCTGTTGGCATCCACGCCGGGCAGTTCCAGGTTATAATGGCAGTCCACACCCATTTCCCCAAACCCGTGGATAATATGCTCCATATTGCTTTGGGAAATCCCCGGCAGGTTTAAGAATACTTCATCCAGCGCCATCTGGGTCGCCACTTCCAAAAGGTCCTCCTTCCCCGCCACCACGGGAATATCCCGGATTACCTTTCCTTCCATATTATAATCCAGGCAGACAAGCGCCACCACCTGGTAAAAAATATCCAAATCCTTTTCCAGCCGGTCCAGCGTCCCGTCAATCAGGTTGCTCTGCGTCACCACCATCACTTTCACGGAATTCTGCTCCGAGGAATAATAGGTCTGCATCACCTTCTTAACCGCCAGGTGCACGAAAAACGACAGCAGAAAATTCAACACCGCAAAATAAAACAGCACCAGTCTGGAAAATACATCCGCCCACTTCATCATCGTCATCAGGAAATTTACGATAAGTATCATAATGGCATTGTACTGCAATACCGCCGCCGCTTCCCGATAAATGCCCCGCTTTAAAAAGTTCCGGTTCCAGTCAAAGAAAAAACTGTATACGGTACAGAAAAGCATCAGGCACAGGCAGACCAAAAAGTGGACGCTCCGGTCCCCCATATCCTTAAAATTGCCGAAACGGATATAGGTGGCAATCACAAATGCTGCCAGTATTACCACCAAATCGGCAAACCATAACCCGTATACTTCGATGATTTTATTTTTCTGCTTCATACATTATCCTCATTTCCGTACTGCCCCCGTCTCCGCTTCCTGCCGCAATACTGCTAAAGCAGTCTTTTCAAAAACGGTATTTTCTTCCCTATACTCACGTAAACCACGGATAATACCAGCGTACCCGCCACATAAACCAAACATGCCGCAAGCCCCACCGTCCGGCCGCACAGGTACAGGTAAAGCGGCAGAAGCTGCTTCCTGACCAGTTTTTCCACAAGGTAAACACCGAACACGGTGCTCCCCAAATACAGAACCGCATGCTGCATCCGCTCCGGCAGCACATGCCTGCCACAAAATGATTTTACCATACCATAAACTATTATGGTTAAAAATGGTGCAAAAATTCCAAGACAGTCCTGCGTATACACCCCTTTTACCCGGTATTCCAAATATACCAGACCCATGGAGCCAAACACAAGCAAAATGCAAAGTGCCGCCGGCAGCCCCTTACGCATCCCACGCATTGCAAACAGCTTCCTATCTGCCACCCATTCCATATAATAACCGGCAAACAGATAAAAAACGGAATCCGTAACCAACAGTGCCTCCACCCGCACCACATCCCCCGTATAAACGGCAGCAAGCCGGAACACGACATCAAACAGCACCTTCAGTGCAAAAAGATAGCGGAACTCCGCTTCTTCCATCCCCCATGCCAGTTTCCGCAGAAACGGCAGGGCAATCAATACGCCCAAATAAGCATACAGAAACCAGTAAGAGTCCAGCACTTGTCCCGTATACAGACGGGAAAAGAAATCCGCCGCCCCCATACCGCCGTCCAAATCTCCCAAAAACCCCGCCGCAAGATACTGCACGGCGGAAAACAACACAAGGACGGCGAGCATACGTGCCACCCGCTTCCGGTACAACTCCCGGATACTTTCCTTTTTTTTCAGCAAAAGCGCCCCGCTTACCATAAAAAACAGCGGCACGTTGATACGGCATAACACGGAAGCAAACAGCGAAACCGCATAAGTAACCGGATGGGAAGTCTCGGAAAAATACAGGAAATAAATGTCCGTATGGTTTAATACCACCAAACATACCGCTAAAATCCTGATGATCTCCAAATGCACCATTTTCCCGCTTACGCCCGTTGAAACTGTGCTTTCTCCCATTGCCGTTCCTTTCCCATTCCATATTCCATATTTTATCCGTTTTTTAACCATGTTTCAACAGGCGGTACGCCCCCCATGCATACTCCTCGTTTTCCGCATCGCCCGCATGGAGCATATCGCTCCAGTAAACCCCAAACAGCAAAAGCAGGTAATTTCTTCCGATGTACACCGATATGATGTGCGCTTCCACCACCGTATAAACCGCCAGCACCACCATCATCACAAAGCCCTGCGTATCCCTCTTTTTATAACATTCCCAAATCAACAGGAGATTCATCGCAAAATAAACGACGGCGGGCAGGATGCCGTACCAGTAAAACACACGGACAAAACCCATATCAAAATAATAGGTGTTGCGAGCCTCGGAAAAAAGGCTCCACCGCTCCACGGTTCCCTCATGGTTCACGGACCCCCAGTACAAATCCAGAATCCTGCCGTTTAAGAAATCATCCAGCCGTTTTAAAAACGGCTTCGTCAACCCATATTTGGATGCCGCCACGGAAAGCAGCAGACAGGCAAGGAACAGCAGAATCCCGCACAGGTACACCCACCGGTATTCCCCCCACTTGGGGAAAAAGCGGAACAGGGCGGTTAACAATATGGCGGCAGCGGTAATCGCCATTCCGGTACGCGAATCCGTCAGAAGATACATTGCCACATTTAACAGGAACGCACAAAGATACTGATAGAACTTCATCTTCTCCCCGTACAGGTACAGCCCCAGCAACACCAGCATAAAGAACATGCAGTGGAGCGCATTGGGATGCCCAAGCCCAAGGCAGTATCTGGTTTCCACCACCCCCCTGCCGAAATCGGTGACGATACCGGGATTGCCGTATATCCCCGTCAGGGAAAGGACCATCAGCAGCACACAGCCCCCTGCCGTCACATAAAACACAAAAGACATCATTTTGCGCAAATCCACGTTTTTGCAGGCTGCCACAAACACCACAATACGCAGGATTTCATTCCGCCCCGTCGCTTTGTAGGAAACCAGCCCCAAAATGCCAAAGGCACACATCCACAGCCATTCCCTTTTGGAATATTTGGTAAGCAGTACCTTTACCGCCTCCAGCAGGAACGTTATGCGGAACAACTGCCCCTCCAGCGGATTAATATAGTCGCTTTTGTCGATGATGACAATGACCAGTTCCAGCAGCAGGGAAGCAAAGAAAAAGAACTCTGCCGCTTTTTCCATTCCATTCCCCTGTTTACCGGTTCCAAACCCAATTTTCATTTTCCGTCCGCCCATAGCCATACCCCGTCCCTTACCGCATGTCAGCCGCGGAACCCCAGCTTCCATTTCACCTTTCCTGCCAGTTTCCCTGCCCTTCCGGCAAGATATTCCGCTTTTGTTATGCCAAGCCCCGCCGCTTCCCCGTAGCTTGCGCCATACTCCATCAAGATTTGCATCAGCTTCCGCTTATATGCCTTTTCCCCTCCCAAACCATACTTCCGGTAAACATAACCGTACTCCGCAATATTGATTTCCCTGCTGCCGATACAGCTTTCCGTAAGCTGTCCGGCGCTGACCCCTATGGAAACCAGGGGTTTCTCCGTATAGGCGAAATGCGGGTTGCCTTTCAGGATATGCATGTAAAACTCCATATCCACCAGCCATGTCAGCGCCCCGTCATATTCCCCCACCCCCCTGCGGTGCATCACCGCGCTTGGGGCACCGATGGTATTGCCCAAAAACAGGTTCCGGTAATCCTGCCGCAGAAGCCCCGCATCCTCCGGTGATATAAAACGCTCATACTCCCCGTCCCTTCCCACCTGGCGGGTTCCGCAAAAAACCAAATCCGCTTCCGGGTGCTCCTCCATCATGCGGACAAATTCCCCCAAACTGTCCGGCGCGGTGAACCAATCGTCATGGTGCATGATTTTCATATATTCCCCGGTACACAGATGCATGGCACGGTTCCAGTTGCCAGCGGCGCCAAGCCGTACTTCATTCTTATAATACCGGACGTTCTTCTTCCCCTCTGCCAACCTGCCAATCCGGCCGTCCCCCGAATCGTCCGTAATCACCACTTCGTAATCCTCGTATTCCTGCTGCCCGATACTGTGAAGCAGCCTTGCCACGCCTGCCTCCCCGTAATAGGCAGGAATACCGATGGAAACTTTCGCCATATTTCACCCTCATTTCCGAACGGATTGCCCTTTTTTGTCCTTTAAACGGACATCCGTCCCTACGGTTCCGTAATCATAACCACCCGGTCCTTCCGGTAGAAATCCCGTACCACCCGGTTGGTAAACGCTTCCTCGTCTTCCGTAACCGGCATATGCATCAAAGGTCCCTGGTCGTCATTAATGGGCACCAAATAGGCTTCCTTAATGGAATCATCCAGCAGGATTTCCATTTGGGACGCTATCTGCTTACGGAAGTCTTCCGCCTGCCCACTGCTCACATAATCATACACCTGCTTATCCACGCAGTTCCTTAAGGAACTTCCGCAAAAAAGAGTCAGAACCGCTGCCAAAAGTAAGAGCGGCGCCCCCACCCTGGCCCGGTAGCTCCCGGCATCCAGCAAAACATCCTTAAACCGCATCCTTCCAAGCCGCCCGTTCCCGCCTTCCTGCATGTTCTGTATGATCCAGCCTTCCACATACAAAATGGAAAGCAGCGCCGCCAGCAGAAATGTCAGGTACACCATGGTAGCCGGTCCCAGCGAAACGTCCACCGCCGCATATATGGCGGGGGCGTACATCGCACTGTATATCCCGTACATCAACAGCACAAACAGCAGCGGATACCGGAAACGGAGCGGCATTTCCCCTTTCCTCTTTAACAATGCCGTCCAGCCGAATATGGCGCATAACAGCAAAATCACGTAAATAAACGTCTTATCCCGTAAATACTCCACCGGCGTTGCCAACCCCTGCCACAGCGACTGCGCCACCGTAAGAAAAGCGCCTCCTACGCTGAACCCGAAAGATTCGCCGCCCCGCGCCTTATTGCCCGGCGACACGCACTGCACCACAAAACCGGCAGCCCCGATGAAAAACGGAACCAAAAGATAAAAGATATCTTTTCTTTTTCTGAAAAAGAGCACCATCATCATCCCGTATACCATAAACACCAAAAGGGAGGAAAAATAACTGCTCCCCCCTACCATGAACATACAAAGGGAGGCATACACGATATACCTTATTTTCCCCGTCCGGTAATACCGGAACCCGGATACCAGCGCAAACAGCGCCACCGCATGGGGAACCATATAATGCATCGCCCCCACGTACCAGTACATCCCGATTGCCGTACTGGGAATAAACTGGAAAGAGGCAATCAGCACCAGCGCATCCAAAATAACCATATATTCCCTGCCGATGCCCGCCGTTTCCACCAGCACGTCATGCAGGAATACCGTCGTCCCCAGCACGGTCACGCCCACCATGAAATACGGCACGATCCAAAACGTATAAGGCGCAAACACCTCCGGCATCAGGGAAAACAGGAATACGGTAAACCAGTCCCCGTTCCATGCCTGGTACATTCCCTTCACCGTATGGACCGCCGCCTTAAACACTTCCACCAAAGAATGGGTATCCACCCATGCCGCATGGGTAAAGACACTGTACCCGTAATCATCCCCGCTGGGTCTTGCATAGCCTGCCAGGTATAAAATGGGTACCAGACTGAGCACCAGCATCCCTAACATTACCTCCGCTATCTTTTTATCGCTTATGAAATCCACAGTTTTCTTCCAAATATTTCCCGTCCCTTTCTGCCGCATCTCCTTCTCCTTTTCTTCCGGTCTTCCCGTTGCCGCAAGGTTTCACTCCGGCCGTCCCGCATCCCGCGTTCCTTAAATCCCCGATTTCCAAAATCACAGTCCGCGCCCCTTCCTTTCCTGCCTCCTGCCCGCCGTTTCCCGCAAAAGCCTGTCCCTTATTTTATCCGACCAGTAAAGCGCCCGCTCCTGTTTCCCCCGGAACCAGATTTGCGCCTTCCCGTATCCGGTATGTTCCCCGTATCCTGTTTCCGTCATTCCGGCGGGTTCCAGCCCCCGCATATATTCTTCCAGTTCCTTCCTGCACCCCCCCGCATCAAACAACCGCCCTTCCCTGTCCTGATACCAGAAACCGTCATAAATATTCTGCTCCGATGCCCAATAGCCGTCGGATACGTTATGCCGCGCCCAATATTTCGGCGCAATGATTTTCCTCGCCGTCCCGCTGGTAAACGCGGGAAAAAAAGCAAACGTGGAATTGGACAGAATCAGATACCTCGCATTTTTTAACGTCACATAGTCCCCTGCCAAATCAAAATGGAAGGCTTCCACCTCCGGCAGCACCCGTTTCGCCGCCGCCACGTCATCCGTCACCACCATAAACTCCATGTCCGGTCTTATCCTGCGCATGTTTTCCATGGCATCCAGCCAGTACTTCCTGCGCAGGAACAGCGGACGCATATCCGCATATTCCCCGCCCCGCACATTGATTACGCACAGATTATCTTCCGTGTACGCATGGGAATCATATTCCGGCTTCACCTTTAGCCACTCCTTTATTTCCTCCCTGTGATGGGCAAAATACCGTCCCGCCTGCAGATTCCCGTACAATAAGGTATCATCCCCGATTTTGTAAATCCCTTCGTCCGCTCCCGCCACATAACACCCATGGGTCATATCGTGCACACAGGTTTTTAAGTATAACCGCTTTTCCTTTTCCCTGTAAATACGGAACATGCCGTTTTCCCTGTCTTCCCCGGAAATGGGAATACCCAAATCCATATCCATGAAATACATACCCTTTTTGCTGTGCACATTCACCGCAAGCTGTTCCTGTCCGGCAGTACCGAATGCATACCCTAAATCTTTCGCAATACACCTTGCCGATACATAACAGAACAACTGGTTTCCCAACCCCTGTCCCTGCAGGAATTCCGTTCCCACCATAACCTGTTACCGTCCTATCCAACCATTTCCCTGTTCCAAAAGCCGCGCCGCCCGCCTCCGCCCTTTCAAAGCCGTACCGCCGTCACTTCCAAAATTCATACCACTTCGGTTTCCGGTACATCAGATACCGGTACCTCTCAATATTTTCCCGCAGATAAGCCGGAAACGATTCGTCAATCTCCACCTGCACCATCTGCGCATCCCTGCCGAAAATATCCTGATGTGTCCTGATATTGCGTCTCACCCTGGACAATGTGGAACGGTTATTATACTCCTGATGCGCCGCACTCTTAATCTTATACTTTACCCGGTCCTCCACCGACTGGTTCCTGCCGCCGCCCATATAACTGAAATGCCAGCCGCCGTCCGGCACCCGGACTCCTACTTCCTTCTGCTCCTTATTGCGCAGTTCCTCCGTGGTATACTTATCCAGCATACTGTAACGGCAGATTTTCGTTCCGAGCCACATGGGTTTCTCCACCCCTTCAAACTCTCCCGTCATGGAAAGCAGTTTTCCCGAAACCTCCTCCATATTCAAATAACAGTAAAACAACCGCTGCGCCAGCATATAAATCTTCCCGTCCTCCACCGCCGGCAGCAGCTTCTTTAACGTCTCCGGGTTCGGAATCTCGTCCACATCGCTGAAAATCACCACATCCTCCGGCCGGCAGCCCGCAAGCCCCCTCGCCACCGCGCATTTCTGGTGGTGGTCCCGCGTAAAGGCATCACAGTCCATGGGCGTATCCTCCACCACATTATGAATAATCTTATGTTCAAATTCCCGGAACATCTCCTTATTTTCCTGGTAAAACAGAGGCTTCCGGTCCCCGGAAAACGTCACCGTGGACTCGCTGATGACAAACCGGTCCACCACATCGTCCAAAATATGCATCCGAAGAAGCAGAATATCCAACTCATTAAAAAACTGAAAACTATCATAAACCATATCTTAACCCTGTCCCTTTCCCATCTCCCAAAACATATTGCCAACCTCTCTAAAACCTCGGATACTGCGCATTTGACCCCGCCCACTTATGGAACACAAAAGGCCGGATACCCTCCACTTCCGGTATCATGGACTCATGCCCGAAATACTTCGCCACCTCAAGCGGCGCATACCGCATCCCCGCCGCCTCAAACAGATGCCGGTTCTTACAGCAGATAAACCCATCCTCATTAAAAAACCCGTGATCCGCCTCAAACGGAATCCCCGCCTTCGTGGGATACTCCAACAGCCGCTTACTGCGTAACGACACACTATTCCCCACCCGGCAGATATTCCCGTTCACATCCCGGTATGAAAAATCATCCTTCGGCAAAGGAAACGGCGACCCGATATAATCATACTCCAAAAACTCATCCCGCCACATATCCGGATTCACCACAAATCCGTCATAATGCACCAAAAGCATAAAATCCGTCTCAATAAACTCATGCATCCGGTAAATCATATTATAATTAAAAGCATCGATATCCTTCAATTTCCCAATATGCCGATACCGAATCCCCTTAGGCAAAGCAAACGGCTTCCTATGCGTCACCAACACCACATCCCCAAAATCAACCCCCCGCATACTATACTCCAGCGCCTTCACCGTAGCCTTCACCTTCACACTATCCATAGCCGCCAACGTCACATTCGGCAACTGCAGCCTGCCATTCCTATACTCACTCATACCCAAACTCCTATCCAAACCAAACCATTACCACACCAACCCAACATCCCTTACGAAACTTCCCCGGCACTCCTTAGCAACCCTTACGGAACTTTCCCGATACCTTGGCAAATCTTTCGGTACTGTGCCGTGTGCAGTTCCCTTCGTGCAATGGAGATGAGACCAAAACCATGTGGAAGCCACTGCTGACACATGGTTTGCTTTGGGCTCATCGGAATGTTTTGCAAAGTGGGAACTGCACACGGCACCGTACCGGAAGATATTCACAACCTACCGGAAAACTCCGCACCACACCGGGAAAGCTCTCACCTCTCCCTCCAGAACCCCTGCTTCTCCACCCGATAAACCGCATCGCACTTCTCAATCGTCGTCAGCCTGTGCGCGATAATTACCAGCGTCTTCCTCCCATGCAATCTCTCAATGGCATCCATAATCGCCGACTCCGTATCATTATCCAGCGCAGACGTCGCCTCGTCGAAAATCATGATTTCCGGCTCCGTATACAGCGCCCTGGCAATCCCAAGCCGCTGTCTCTGCCCGCCGGAAATACGCACTCCCCGTTCCCCGATGCTGGTATCCAGCCCTTCCGGAAGCCCTCTGACAAACTCGTCCATCTGCGCTTCCTTTAACGCATACCATACCTGCTGCTCGTCAATCTCCTTTTCGTCCACCCCATATGCCACGTTGTTCCGTATGGTATCGTCCAGCATAAAAATCATCTGCGGCACATAACCCACCTTCGCATACCACCCGGGCAGATTAGTGCGGATATCCACGCCGTCCACCGTAACCTTTCCCTGCTGCGGCTCCAAAAGCCCCAGCAGAATATCCACCGTCGTGGACTTCCCCGCACCCGAAGGTCCGATAAACCCGACGGACTTCCCGATGGGAATCGTTACGCCGGCATCCTTTAAGATATCCAGTTCCGTATTCGGATAGCGGTAGCTGATATGCTCTAACCTCACTTCCTTTTGGAATTCCACGGGTTTGATTTCCTCATCCTTTAAAAACAGGATATCCGTCTGCACATCCTTTTTATTACTGCGGATAATAATATCCTCCACCGCCGTCAGCGACGGCTCATAATACGCAATATTATTCAGATAAGTCGAGAGTTTATTGGCGCTAGGCATCAGTTTAATCGCCACCACCGCCAAAATCCCTATCTGCGTAATCATCTCGTTTAAGTTATTCCCGATTGCCAAAAACACAGCCAACACAAGCAAAATCCCGCACATACATACCGTTTCGATTAACAGCCGCGGAATATTCTGCATGGAATTCTGCTTTTTTTGGATGGTATTGAGCCTGTCCGCGCTCTTTTCGTACTGCTCTACGAAATAACGCTCTTTATTCAGTACCTTCGTTTCCTTCATCCCGTTGACCGCCTGCATAATCCACTTGGTGGTCAGAGCGCTGTTGGTCTGCACCTCATGCCCGAAACGGCGCAGGATGGGACCGAGAATCTTCTTATTGGCAAGCAGGATTCCCCCTAAAACCACGCACATCACCACCGTCATCTCCGGGCTGTTCACCAAAGCAAGCAGCAGCAGCGCCGCAAAAATAAACAACTCGGTAAAAAGCTGCAGAAACGTAAGCAGCAGGTTATAGGAACCGTTCACGTCGCTCATAATATGCCGCATCACCACCGGCGTACTGGCATCCAGATAAAATTCATAGGGCCGCCGCACATAATCCTTAAACAGATTCCTGGACGTATTATACTGACCGTTATAAATAAAACGGTACTGCGCATAATACATAAAATACAGATATACATTCTTTACCACAAAAACCACACTCAGCACCACAGCCAGCATAATCAGGAACCCGTTCGTGCTTTTCAAATCCATAAGATCATAAAAGAACCTCAGGTATTCCTCCTCAAAGATACTCTCCGGCTCCATGGCAACGTTAATAAACGGAATCAGCAGCGAAGTCCCCGCCGTTTCCAGTCCGGCGCCCACCAACATCATCACAAGCATTACCGCCAGCCACTTTTTCTGTCTCCCCGTCAATATCGCAACCACTCTTTTTACCAAGCTCATATACACACCTATCCGTCTTATCCTTCCCGTTCCGGAACCGTTCTGCTTCTTTCCCGTTTCCCCCGCATCCCGTGCAGGGCTTTGCGCATCCCCACCCGGAACGGTACCACAAATTTATCGTACACCCTAACCAATCCATAATACCCCGCCGGAGCCGCAAGCGCCAGTTTCATCCGCACCTTATCCCCTGCCGCCACGAAATCCATCCCGTAAATCCTGCCAATCGTCCCCTTTTCCTTATCCTCCCGGAGCTGCCCCATAATTTCCCCTGCAAATCCCCTCATGGACTTCTGCCCCATAAAATCAACAAAATAAAACAGCATCCTACGGTAAAAATAATAAGCCGCCTTATCGGAAAGTCCGGGCATCCCCGCTTCGGCAAAATAAGCAATCTGCTCCCGCCAAAACGGGATTTCATCCTTTAACCTGCGCTCTCCCGCCTTTTCATTCATAATACTGCCTTCCCGGTCCAGCACATAATTATAATACGCCGTATCCAGATAAGCCAGCCGCTCCATCTTACAAAACGCCTTTGTGGTAAACATAATATCCTCGGAATTTTTCCCTACCGGGAACCGCATCCCCCGGATCAGCCCTGCGGAAAACAGCTTACTCCAAACGGAATTATAAATCAGATACCGTTCATCCCCGCAGACATATATTTCCAACGCCTCCGCTTTTGATAATAATACACTATTACCCGTGGAAGCGTCAATAACACCCGACCTTGTAATCTGTTTATACCGGCAGACCGCAATCTGCGCATCCCCACGCACACAGGCGCCATACATCTCCCGGTACATATCCGGCTCAATCCAATCATCCCCGTCCACAAACCCGATATAATCCCCACGGGCTATGGCAAGCCCCGCATTCCGCGCATCCGAAAGCCCCCCGTTTTTTTTATGCACCACCCGCACCCTATCATCCCGCGCCGCATAACCGTCACAAATCCCCCCCGACCCGTCCGTAGACCCGTCATCCACCAAAATAACCTCCAACTCCCCATACGACTGCCCCAAAACCGAATCCACGCACCTATGCAAATACCCCTCAATATTGTACACCGCCACAATCACCGAAATCAATCCCTCACCCATTCTCCACCACCTCCGCATACTCCCACGTTACTGTTCACCCCGTGACCAGTAACACGCTTCACAATGCACACTGCCCGATAAACATTACGCCACTCCATCACCAACCACACGCCCCCCAATCCATTCAAATCCATATAAACCCCCTCGCCTATTCAACCCACTAACTTATGAGGCTGTGATGTGCCGCCCCTTGTCCGGTGTGCTCCGGCTGCGGCATAGGGGGATGGAATCCATTCAAAAAAATGATGAGATTTCTTAGCGTTTCCGGCATGAGTTTTCCTGCCGTTCCAGGCGGCACTGTCTGACGAACGAAGTGAGGAGTTTGCCGCCGCGGCAGGAAAACACATGCCGGAAACGGTTAGAAATCCCTCATTTTTGCCGTTGGATTCCACCCCCTATGCCGCAGCCGGAGCACACCGGACAAGGGGCGGCACATCACAGACGGACCCCCTCCGCGTCCACCCGCACCATTCCCTCCGTAAAAACATCCCTGCACTCACACGTATTCAGCCACTTCCCCGGAGCCACCACGCACTTATCCGCCGCCGGATTCAGCCACGCCCCCCACCAACTGAAACTGCTGTTTGCAATAATATGATGCCTGCACATACCCATCAGCATCAGATCAATATAACCGTTTTCCTCCGTTGTCCCTTCCACCGCCGCAAAACGCCCGCTCCCCCACTTTCCGTTCTTTTCCGCACACCACCGCCGCGCCCATTCCGTATCGTTGGAAAACACGAAAAAACGCGCCTCCGGGTACCGCTCCGTCATATAAGACACCGCCCCGTCATAATACGCTTCGGTACAAATCCCCCCATATACCTGCGCCGCATCCAGGTAATCCCCGCGGCGCACATGAACGCTGACCGACACACTGTCTTTGATTTGCCTTCCATACTCCCTTACCATGCCTTCCAGTCCTTCCGGCACCGCATCCCGGCGAAACCGGAACGCACTGCGCACCTCACCCTCGATATCCTTAAAATATTTCTCGCTCTGAAAACACCCGCACAAATACGCGTTATCCATGTCCAGCACTGCCCCGTCATATTCCATGGGCTTTTCATAATACGCCGCGCTTTTCCTGCCAAACACCTTGCGGCGCAGCCGGCTTCCAAAATCCATCGCCGCATCGGTCATTTCCACCAATTCCTCCCGCGTCACCTTCGGGTATTCGATACCGAACACCCAAAGCATCACCGGCCTGGCATTGTCCAACGCATATTCCGTCACATCGTCAAATTTCACTTCTTTTCCAAGGGAGCGCAGCTTTAAATACAGCGCATACTGGAACATCTGGTTCCCAATCCCCCCGGACATCCGAATCACATTCATTTCCGCCTTCCTCTTTTCCCGTTTTTCCGCATTTTCCGGGACCGCCGCTTATTTTCCGCTGCGCGCTCCCATCCAGGCCTGGAACATCAGGATAAACCAAATTTGTATCCGCCATATCCCTTTTTCCGTAAAATCCCGCCAAATCCGTTCCACCACGGCGGCATCCAGTATCCCCTGCCGCTCCACCAGTTCCCTGTCCATCAGGCACTCCGCCCAATCCCGCAGTCCAGGCTCCAGCAGCCATTTGTCAATGGGAATGCTGAACCCTTTTTTCGGACGCTCCATCATTTCACGGGGGACATAGCGGTACAGCACGTCCCGCAGCACCTTCTTTCCCACATCCCCTTCCCTTTTATAGGCAATGGGCAGCGACCATGCAAATTCCACCACGTCCTTATCCAGCATCGGCACCCTTGTTTCCAGTGAAACCGCCATCGCCGCCCGGTCCACTTTCACGAGAATATCGTCCGGGTGGTACATCAGCAAATCCATCAGCATTACATTATGGTTGGTTTCTTCCAAATACCCTTCCCCGAATTCATTATATTTATAAGGGCAATACTCATGGGTTTTGCTGATTTTCCGAATCAAAGGGTCCGTTTCATAGGATATTTCATAAAGCCTGCCCGGTCCTTTTGCCCCAAGCAGCGTCCCTTTCGTCCGGTAAACGGGATTTTTCGCCAGGGGACTGTGGAGCACCAGCCCGCTGCACGGTTTGCGTACCCAATAAGGAACGTGTTTCATCTTATTCCAAATCCGGCTCACCGAGCCGTAAGACGTATACCCGCAAAACAGCTCGTCCCCGCCGTCCCCCGAAAGGGACACCGTCACATGCTCCCTTGTCATCCGGCTCACGAGGTATGTGGGTATTTGGGAAGAATCCGCAAACGGCTCCCCAAACATATCCGCAAGTTCCGGTACCACACCGATGGCATCCTGTTTCGTAATATACAGTTCCGTATGCTCCGTCCCCAAATGGCGGGCAATCTCTTTTGCCGCCACTGCCTCGTTATAGCCGTCCTCATTCATGCCGATGGTAAAACTGCGTACTTTTCCCCCGTGCAGCGACTGCATCAGCGCCACCACCGTACTGCTGTCGATTCCCGCAGACAAAAAAGCCCCTACCGGCACATCCGCCACCATCTGTTCCCGGATGGATGCCTTTAACAGCCGCTCCAACTCCTCGGAAGCCTCCTTTTCGCTGCCCTGAAACAAATATTCCTGCCCTCTCTTTGCCGCCTCCTTCATGGACCAGTAGGCGGAAACCGATAGATTTTCCGGTGCAAACGGCGCCTTTAACGTCAGCATGGTTCCCGCTTCCAGCTTGTAAATTCCTTCATATATGGAGTAAGGTGCGGGAATATAACCGTGAGTAAAATAAATATCGAGCACTTTCCTGTTAATAGGATTATGAAACCCCTCCAACTCCGCCACACAACCGATTTCCGAGGCAAACGCAAATACGCCTTCCCCCGTAAACCCGTAATAAAGCGGCTTTTCCCCTACCCTGTCCCGCAGCAGGAATAGCACCCGTTCTTTTTTATCATACAGGGCGACGGCAAACATCCCCTTGCACATGGAAACCGCCTGCTCCACCCCGTATGCCTCCATGGCTTCCAACAGCACTTCCGTATCCGAAGTCCCCCGGAAAGCCGTTACTTTCTTTTCCTCCAACAGTTTTGCCGCAATTTTTCTGTAATTATAGATTTCCCCGTTAAATGCCATCACGTACCTGCCGCTGTGGGATTCCATGGGCTGCGCGCCGTTTGCGGACAAATCCACAATGGAAAGCCTTTTATGGCCAAGCACCACCCGCGCATCCTCCGAGGCCCACACACCCTCCCCGTCCGGTCCTCTGTGGTGCATCCGCGCGTTCATCCTTCCGATATTCGCTTTCCAGTTTCCTTTTAAATTACAAAATCCTGCAATTCCACACATAACGCCGCTCCTTCTTCCATAATCCCGGTCCTAAGTTCATCTGCCGCCGTGCCTGCTGCCCGAAACATGCAGCCCGTGTCCCGTTCCGGCTCCCGTCACTCCTCCGCCGGGGCATCCGCAAAGTCCTCCTCCGCAATCCGCCTTGCAATGGTTTCCTCTGCCAGATCCATCTCCTCTTTCCACTGCCCGTAGGCTTTTTCCCAGCTTTCATACCCTTCCTGCCCGCGCCGGTCTTCCAAACCATAGCGTCCGGTAAGGTATCCGCACAAATATTCCGTGCATTTACGCGCCCCCAAAGCATTGGTATGCCCGCCGTAATCGCTGAAATCGGATGCAAAATCAAGCCCGATTTCCGCGTAATGGTCATTCAGATTTAAAAATTCATAACCGTACCCGCCAATAATTTCTTCCATATAATTATACATTTCCTGTTTTTCCTCCTCCATTACGGTAGGGGACAGGATAAACAGCGCCTGCAGTTCATTTTCCTTTAAGTAGTCCAGCAGCCGGTACAGGCACTGTTCCTGGAATTCCGGCATGGGCGTTTTCGCCGTGATTCCCGAAGTGTCCACCGCTTCACAGGGACCAACCTCGTCCGTCATCACATAGCCTTTGTGCCCGTCCGGCTTTTCATAGGAAAAACAAGCCAACTGTTCCGGCAGCACCATGGTCTTCCAGTTGGAATGGTATTTGAAAATATCGAAATAATACGTATAACGCTCCGAAACGTCATCCACCATGGCATTGACGGTCTTAATCCGGTTCCACGAGTATTTCAGGTTATCGGTAACACCCCGGGTATATGCCATATTGTTGGTCAAATCGGTTTCGTTTGCGGTATACATGCGCATTTCAAATATATACAGTTTTGGATTTTGGGTCTTCCTGACTTCATCCACAAGGTACGTGGCGGCTACCGGACGCTGGAGGTTGCTGGATATGGGATATGCCGTAATCCCGTACTCCCCCCACATCATCGGCGTGGCATAATACGGATACACCGGACTGGAGCCGATCATCACCACGTCGATACTGTCCTTTTTCTCCGCATAAAAACCCGTAAACCGGTCTTTCACGTCGCCGTTTGTACGGATGATGTAAGTCACCGTCATCAGGATATATAGAAATAGTACCACGAATATTACCGATTGCAATGCCTGTCTGCGCGTCATCTTCTCTTTTTCCTTTCCGTCCTGTCCATGCATCCATCAAAATACGCTTCCCACTTTGCGTTTATTAAATCAGGATTTAACTTTTCTTTTATTTTTGCAGCATTTTTGCTTAATTTATCCGCAAATTCTTTGTCTCCTAAAATTTTCTGCAAGTTTTTTTCCAATTCTTCCCAGTTGTCCGGTTCGGTCAATATGCCGTTTTCCCCATCCGAAATCAATTCTGCCGGTCCGCCGCAAGGACAATCGGTAGCAATACAGGGCAGGCCAAGCGCCATTGCCTCGATTAATGTATTGGGCATTCCTTCCGAATTGGAAGACAGTACGAAGACCGAAGCCTTATAAATCGCCTGTGCCACATCGGCGGTACTGCCGGGCAGGCGGATTCTCTCCTTAAGTCCCAGTTCCCCCGCTTGGCGGAGCAGGGATTTACGCAGTTCTCCTTCCCCGTAAATCACCAGTTCATAGTCGGGATAGCGGTCTGCCAGCGCCGCAAAAGCGCGGATAATCATAATATGGTTCTTATTGGCATCCACACGGCCCACCGCCACGATTTTCTTCTCCCGCTCTCCCCCATAGACATCCCGCATAAAAGCAGGCGTCAGGGAATTGGGCAGAAGAACGGCCTTCTTACGGACCGCCGGAGGGAAGAAGGCCATGCTCCCCCTGCTTTGCAGCACCACACCGTCCGCCAGGGGAAACAGTACATGCGCGGCAAGGCGCAGCCCCCTGGAATAATATTCCTCCGCGGGTTCCCCACGCACCGATACCACTACCGGAATATGCAAAAAGCGGGAGGTCATCAGCGCCATCACGTTATTCTTCCCGATAAAGGACAGAATCAGGTCCGGCCGCTCCGTCTTCCATATACTGCGCAGCCTGCAAAAACGCTTCCGAAAATTTCCCACCCTGCTTTTTCCGATTTGTCCCGCCGGAATCTCGGAATACACCCGTTTGATTCCGGCAGAAACTCCGTATTCATTTTCCGCCCGGTACTGGGTCACTATGGTAACGGCATAACCCCGCCCGTAAAAATACTCCGCAAGGTTCACCAGCACCCGTTCCGAACCGCCCTTGTCCAAAGAACTGATAAACATGGCGATATGCTTTTTCTCCATATATCTTCTCCCATCGTACATACCGCGGCATCAGCCGCAGTACTGCCGGTACCATTGTTCAAAAATAAAGAACGACCATGACAGCTTGGAATAATTGGCCCCCGTCGCGGGACCGCCGTCCCCCGTGCGGATATACTCCCGAATCATCCCCGACACGTAATCCGCGTCAAAAATCCCCTGCCGCTCCAGATAATCCCTTTCGCTGTAATCCAAAAGCTGCTCCTTCAAAGGTCCCCGGAGCCACTGGTCCAGCGGCACGCCAAAGCCCACTTTCGGACGATTCAAGAGTTCCCTTGGAATATAGTCGTAAGCAATATCTTTCAGGATATGTTTCTTATCCCCTTTCCAAAATTTAAACGAATGAGGAATCCGGTAGGAATACTCCATCACGTCCCTGTCCAGGATCGGACAGCGGGTTTCCAGCGAATATTTCATGCTGGCGCGGTCCACCTTGCATAAAATGTCCCCCGGCAGGTAAGTATCCATATCCAAAAGCATCCGGCGCACCTGCCATTTTCCCACGCCGTAGCCGCTCTCCACCTCATAGTGGCAGGGAAGCGGATTCTTGCCGCCGCGCACCATTTTCCCTGCGCGGACCACATAATTGCTTGCGCCGAACTGTGTCTTCGTCTCCCGGTTCCTGTTTTCCGCAATCACCCTGACACGGAACGGAAGTTTCTCCGCAAGATGCGACTGCCGTACCAAGGGCAGGCGGCAAATCCCATGCACTGCCGCCCCCGCCAAATCCAGCGCCTGTGCCTGCGCCACGTTTTCGTATATGTTATAACCGCAGTAAAATTCATCCCCGCCGTCACCGGACAATGCTACCGTCACTTTCTCCCTCGCCAGCGCCGAAACCAGCATGGAAGGAATCTGCGAACTGTCGGCAAAAGGCTCGTCATAATATTTCGGAATACTTTCTACCAAATCAAACATCTGCTTTTCGTCAATATACAGTTCCGTATGACTGGTTCCCAGATAATCCGCCACCTGCTTCGCATACTTCGCTTCGTTATACCGCTCCTCATGGAAACCGATGGAAAAAGTTTTCACCGGCTCTTTGGATGCCTCCTGCGCCATGGCGGTAATCAGGGAGGAATCATACCCTCCGCTCAAAAAAGAACCCAAAGGCACATCCGCAATCATCCGCGCCGCCGTCGCCCTTTTTAACAGCTCCTTAAGCTGCGTCTTCGCTTCCCCGTAATCCTTCACCGGATTCCCGTGCTGCTTCGCGTACACCTTCCCCACATCCCAATATTTCCACTGCCGGCAGCCGTCTCCCCCTACCGGCACGGAAGAAATGCAAAACGAAAGAATGCTGCCCGGTTCCAGCTTATACACATCCTCAAACACCGACTCCGGCGCATTGATGTACTGTTGGTAGAGATAACGGGAAAGCACGTCCCTGCGGATGCGCTTTTCAAACCCGTCCGCTTCCATAATCGGTTTTAACTCCGAAGCAAACACAAGGTTTTCCCCGTCCCGCCAGTAATAAAGGGGCTTTTTCCCGATCCGGTCACGGGCAAGGTATACCGTCGCGTTCTCCCTGTCAAACAGGGCGATGGCAAACATCCCGTTCATCCGCTTCACACAGTCGATGCCCCATTTTAAATAAGCCGCAAGAATGACCTCCGTATCACAGTTCGAGCGGAACGGGTAATCCGCCAGTTGTTCCTTTAATTCACGGAAATTATAAATCTCCCCGTTATATACCACGCTCACCCGGCGGTTTTCGGAGTGCATCGGCTGGTGTCCCAAAGCCGACAGATCCAATATGGACAGCCGCCGCTGCGCAAACCCCACCGAATACCCGTCTGCCGCCTCATAAATTTCCTCGCCGCTGTCGTCGGGTCCCCGGTGGTACATCGTATCGTTCATTTTCTTAAGCTGTGTCAGACGGATATCCCTTCTTGACACGAACCCGCATATCCCGCACATGCCGGCACCTCCATCCCTTTATCCTTTTTCCCGTTTTTCCATTTTCGCGTTTCCGTTTTCCCGTATGCCTTCCGCATACACATCCGCTTCGCACCGGCTCCGCATCCGTATTTATTCCATATATTTCATAAAATCCATAAATCCGTCCTTAAACTCCGCAAAATCCTTACACTCATGATCAATGCTGTCTATCAGCTCGGCATATTTCTCCCTCACCAACGTCTTATAATTCCCGCAATTATCATATCCTTTCTTCGTCCAGGCGAAAGGATGGGTAAGAATCTGCACCTTGTCATTCCCTAAAATGTTTTTCTCATCCGGATAACCGTATCTCCAAATATGGTTGGCATCCGACATATATTTCACCCCGAGAACGGTTTCCTCCGTCACCTTCTCCGCAAACGTAAAAAATTCATCCTGGTAAGCGTTGATGATGCCCGGCAGCTTAATATTTTCGGCAAGCACCGCAGGGGAAGGACGGTGTACGGAAAACTCCGAGATTTCAAACCCGAGCATCTCGCTTAGCATATGCATCTCCTTCACAATCTGCTTGCGCACGTCCTGCATGTCCGTCATCCCGTTCAGGGCAAAATGCAGCCCGATTTTCTGCCCCCGCTCATGCATATCACAAATTAAATCCCGGTTCTTCCTTGACAGCAGATTATAGGAATTATTCGTCCACTGGAAGAAAAACGTGGACGTAAAGTCCATGCTGGATTCCACTTTCGCTAAGGCATACGCCCGTTCCACACTGTATTCCACATCATGGCGCATGATAATAAACTTATCTTTGTGAAGCGCATCCATATAATTGCTCTGCAAACCGGTGGATTTGATAATCCGTATAATCTCTTTATAATCTCCGTATGAAAACATCGTCTTTCTCCTTATCTTACCTGATATCCTCTGACTGTCCATCTGTGGCATATCCTGCCGTTTCCGCATATCCTGCCCGCATTTCACGAACCGCATATCATGTCAATATAATCCCGCCACTGTTCAAACACGGCCTGCGCGTTGGCACGCCCCGCAATCTTACGGGCTTGGGCTCCCAGCTTTTCCGCAAAATCCGGCTGCTCAATCAGCTTATTGATACCTTCCTCCAACGCTTTCTGGTCCTTCACCGGTATCAGCAGTCCGTTCACACCGTCTTCCATCACCGTCCGGGGTCCCCCGCAGGGACAGTCCGTCGCCACAATCGGAAGTCCCAGCGCCATCGCTTCCAGCAGCGCATTGGGAAGTCCTTCCCAATCCGAGGAAAACGCATATACAGCCGCTCCCGGCAAATCCTTTTCCAGCGTATCGCTGGCACCCATCAGACGGATATAGTCCTGCGCTCCGTTTTCCGCAATGATACCCTCCAGGATTTCCTTCGTTCCGTCAAAAGAGTCCCCTCCGTATATACGCAGGACATAATCGGGATGTTTCCGGTGCACCTCCACAAATGCCTGCAGCAGCATGGGCTGGTTCTTAAAGTCTACCAGTCTTCCCGACTGCACCACTTCCTTCCTCCTGTGCTCCGGCTTCGGCACACCGATATATTTTTCGTGCAGCGGATTTAAAATTACCCTGGAATTTTTCTGCAAATAGGGGGCGAAAAACTCCCTCTGCCCCTCTGTTTGGAACACACACCCTGCCGCCCGCGGAAACAACAGCGGAATCTGCAGTTTGTCCGACCACGCGTCATAATGCCCCACGGGATCGGTACGGATGGAAATGAGTACCGGCACGTTCGTCCCCGGCGCCGCCATCAGGGCACGGTAATTTGCCCTTTGGGCAAATGCAATAAGAATATCCGGTTTTTCCTTTTTCATAAACTGCCGCAGGTACTTCACCCGCAGCAGGAACTGCAGGATGCGGTTTTTCTTTTCGTCCCCGTCTTTTAGTCCCACATGCACCCGCCTGACACGTTGGTCAATCCGAAACTCGTTTTCCCCGAACCATTCCGTTGCAACCAGCACATCATAGCCTTCTTTGGCAAACTGGTTTGCCAAATTGGACACCACCCGCTCCGCTCCGCCCTGCTCCAGACAGTTTAAATGAAATGCAATCTTACGTTTCCGTCCCATACTGCTTCTCCCGTCCCGCCTAAACCTTTCCTGCCAAATAAACGTTGTACAGGTACAGAAGTCCGGGAATATAGGCTACCGCGGCATTTGCAAACATCCGCAGGTATGCATATCCCCGCATGGGAAGCCCCGTATCTTCCTCACTGCTTATCTGTGAAGGACGGTTTATGAAAATGATGCTCATAAGCAGCACCACATATGTGCTGAAAAAAGCGCCGCAATATTTTGTGATTCCGATTTTCTGGCAAAAATTCTCCAAATAAAAGGGAGTTTCCAATGCATTGTAATTTCCAAACAGCTTTTCCAGCAGCATCCCGCAATAAGCATAGACCTCAAACGCCCACGGGCGGCTTGCATAATTTGCCAAAGTAAGGCAAATCATTGCCACAGTCTCAAATAACAGGTTATGCCTGGTCCGTTTTGTATTATATACCAGCATAATGGACAGATAGGGCGCCAAATGAAGGTACCAATAGCTGGAACTCTCAAAAGATATAAACATACAGCCCATCGTCAAAAGCGGAATGAAAACGGCATACCGTTTCCCCTCCTCCTCGTCCCTGACTTCCTTTAAAAAGCAGAAGACACAGACTGCCAGCAGCAGCACGACGGGGGTCGGAACACTTCCGTCCAGTAACGGCAGCCGGTTCGCCATCAGGCGGTTAAAAATTTCCAATTCAAATATTTTCTTTCTTTCGATTCCGGGGGACAGCGGATCAAACAGCAGGTTGCTGACAATGAGCACGCTTAAGGAGCCGATGGCATTTAATATGATATTCCATATTTTCTTTTCCCGGAGCACCAGCAGCGGTACAAACAGGAACAGCGCATACTGCTTAAACGGAACCGCCAGGGCAAAAAACACCAAAAACTTGATTCGCTCGTCCTTAATGTATGCCAACAGCCCCAGTAAGATAAATACCATTCCGATAATGTCCGTCTGCCCGTTTAAACAGATTGCCACATACACCATCATGGAGGACTCGTAAAGGAATGCCCCCCACATCGCCCTTTCTTTGGACATTTTCAGCTCGCGGCAGATTTTATATACCAGAAAAACCGTAATTGCCAGCGGAATCAGGTACACACATTTCCCGTACAGCCTTGCCTTAAAGAACATGGTAGGCACTTCCCCTTTAGACCCCCAAAAAATCCATAGCGGCAGCCCCCATACCCCCAAAATGAGGTACATCGGAAAATCATACGTAGCATAAATCCCCAGCCCGTTCTGCACCTGGTCATACACGTAATCATAATAGGAAAGAATTCCGTCTCCCTGGAAAATGGCGCCCCAAAAATGATTTTCATACAATACAATCACATTGGTATCGCCATAAAAGCAGGATACAAACGGCAAAAAAATCAAAAGCGCCAGCAGAACCCATTCCCACTTATACAGTTTTTGGTTTTCCGTAAAGAAAACCGTAATTCTTTTCATCTTATCTTTCATGACTTATCTATTCCTATCCCTTTCCGTCCGTTTTCTTTCCGTCCGCTCCGTCCGCAAGCCGCCGTATCTGTTCCACATACCGTTCGTTGCTAAAATCCCCTGCACGTTCCAGCGATGCCGCCGCCTGTCTGTTCCGGTATTCCCGGTCCGTAAACATCCTTGCCATTTCCCCCGCCAGGCGCCGTTCCTCCCCGCTGATGCGTGAAGCGTCCAAATCCTTATCCGGGCTCATGTTCGGGAGCAGCACGCCGTAAATGTCCTCCCCGCTTTGCAGGATTTCCCGCGGTCCGGTAAGGCAGTCCGTGGCAATCACCGGAATCCCCAGTGCCATTGCTTCCACTAAGGCATTGGGAAATCCTTCATGGTAAGATGTCAGTACATACAGCCCTGCCGCCCCCAAATAAGGAAAAGGATTCCGCTGCATTCCGGTAAAATATACCTGTTCTGCCACGCCAAGTTCTTCCGCCAGAATCCGGTACTCCCGGAAATCCCCTTCGCCGATAATCATCAGTTTCGCCCCGGGAACCGTCCTGTGCATCACCGCAAAGGCTTTGAGCAGATGCCAAAATCCTTTCACGTCATCCTCCCGGCCCATGGAAACTATGATGTCTGCCCGGTCCGCCCAGGGAAGCTCCGGTCCGGTTCCTGCCGCCTGCTTCCGCAGGGCCGCTGCATCCAGCGGATTATAGAGCGTTACCGCCTTACTGCAAAGGTAGCGCTCCCGTACCTCCTCCTCGATGCGTTTGGAACAGCAGACCACCAAATCCGCACGTTTGGAAAACAGCCGTATCTTCCGCACGTTTTCCATATCCATGTAACTGCGGATACCTACCCAGATCCGTGCGGACCTGCCGGAAAAGACATTAACCATATTCGCACTGGGACCGAAACTGTAAGCAATGTCGATTCCCATCTTCCGCTTCAGTTTCCGAACCGCCATACTCCTTTTTGCGATATTAAGCGCTTTTCCCCAAAGACTTTCCTTCACCCCCATATGGAGATCCACCACTTGCAGTCCGCGGATGTCATAGGCAATATCCCTGGAATCAAACAGGACGATGCAAACGTCATAATAGGGCTCCAAAAGCCGTGCCGTCATGACACATACGCGTTCAAAACCACCCTGGTGGAGCATCGGCACAATCAGCATGATTTTCTTTCTTTTATTATATTTGTTCCCATTCGCCGTACTGGTTTTCATGACTACCCGCTTCCCTGTCACCTTTCCTGCGCCATCTTCCCGGTCAGGTAAAAGCGCTCCAACCTTGCCGCCTGCTCTTTCACATCAAAACCTGCGTCCCTGATGACCCTGCTCATATCTTCCCTTTGATATCCCGCTTCCAAATGGTTTTCCACGCATTCCGCCCATAGGTCGGCGGGTTCGTCAATATCCTTAAAGTCAACCAACCCGCTCACGCCCACTTCAAACGTAATCCGGTTGGAAACCAGGCACCGCAGCCCTGCTGCCTGGGCCTCCACCACGGTCCCCGGAAGGCCTTCAAATCTGGAAGGAAACAGAAAAAAATCAAATATTTGGTAAAATTTTTCCACGTTTTTCCGGTTTCCCATAAACATAACGTCCCCGGCAATGCCAAGCGCTTTCGCCTGTGCCTTCGCCTGTGCCATCCCGCTCCCTTCCCCAAGAAGCATCAGCACACAGCGTTTTCCCTTTGCGGACATCCTGCGGCAAAGGCAGGCAAAAATTTCCAACAGAAATTCATGGTTTTTGGCATAATGGAACCTTCCCACGTGCCCAATAACATAGCAGTCCTGCAGCCCCAGCTTCCTGCGCAGCCGGTTCCGCACCGCCTCGTCGTATCGGAATTTCTCCGCATCGATGGCATTGGGAATCAGGTATGCCTTGGGCGAACGGTTCCAATTCCTGCCAAACACCGATTCCCCCGCTTCCTTGGAACAGGCAAAGCAATAGTCTGCCCGCCTCCAAAGCGGAAGACGCAGCAGCCTCGTCATAAGCCCTTTCACGCCCCGGTCCACCCCCGCGCTTCTGGCATGGGCACACAAGACCGGTATTCCCGCCCGTTTCGCTTCCGGCAGGTAAATGGATGCCGTACTGGTCATATGCCCCTGCACTACGGCAAATTCCCGGTGCCTGTGGAAAAAATCCCGCGCCGCTTTTTTGTAAGGCAGGTAATTATATCCCTTAAACTTGGGCAGGACATAAACTTTCCCGCCCAAAGCCTTTATTTCCGCATCATAATATTCCGGTATCCTCCGGACGGCGCCGCCTTTTCTCCTGCCGTCCGTTTTCTGATGGACGAGAAAATCAAACTGCACCTTCTCCCTGTCCATACAGCGGTACAGGTCCATGATACGGCTTTCCGCACCGCCAAGGCTTAATCCCCCCAACACATGCAGTACGCGTACCGGTTTTCCCATATCCATTCCATCTCCTCTCTATCCGGTTTTTCGGTTATTTCATCTGTTGTTTCTCAGTTTTTTGCCCGGTTTATATCCGCTTTTCCCTTCGTGTCCCGCAGTTGCAGCAATTTCACCAGCATCTGTTTTGCCAGTGCCAGCAGGTATTCCGCCAGCCGTCCGAATACCGTCCGTCCCGCCGGCGGCTGTTCCAGGTATTCGCCGAAAGATACCACGTCTTCTTCTTCCAAAATCCGGCGGTATTTTTCCATCTCTTTCCCGTTTACGGTATTCGTATGCACCACCATGGTGGTAAATCCACGTTTTCTTTTGAAACTGCTCTCCAGCCGGAAGGAAACCGGATAAAACACCATTCCCATCCACCGGTACGGACGGCTCCCAAACCCGTCAGTCACCCTGCGAAACCCCGTCTGCTTTAATGCCTTCAGGGTATTCTTATCATAGGAATGGGCCGGCGCCATGAAAATATCCGTCCGGATTCCGTGGGACTCCAAAATTTCCCTGCCCCGTTCCAGCATTTCCACCTGCCGCCCGTAAGGCACACCCGCAAACTCGGAAAATCCGTTCAGAGGAAACATCCCCCCCTTTTTCTCCGTGTACAAATGCCGGTAACCGTGCAGCGCCACCACCCAGCCGCTTTCCTGGAGCTGTTTCACATACTGCCAAAATTCCGGGTTTTCCGCCCCCCGGTTTAAATTCCCGTCCCGGTTATCCGGCACCACCCCAATCAGGGGGTTCACCCCATACCGCTCCAAAAGTTCCCGGAATGCATGGAATTTCTCCCAATCCATGGCGGGAGAGATATCATCGATGCGAATCGCTGTTTTCATGCCGTTTTCCACGTTACCTTTCCTGTTGTTCCATCCGCTCGGAACCCGAAGTTGCAAACTGCCTGTTCTCCCATCCGCTGTCCGGCTTACGCAAGCACATCCCCTGTGACCAATTCCCGTCCGCACTCATAACGGTCAATAAGCAGCGAGCCGTCCACCGTCCGCACGATGGGTTTGCCGTCGAACACATCCACCACTTCCCCCGGCGCATATGCGGAAAAATCAATCATTTCATCAAATGGGTGTGCTTCCCATACCGTCACCCGTTCTTCCCCGCACAGGGCAAAAGCGCCGGGAAACGGAGCCGCCACCCCGCGGATTAAATTATAAATATTCCTTGTCCGCTCGTGGAAATCAATCTTCCCGTCCGCTGCCGTCCGCTTCTGGTACCACGAGTCAAAATCTTTTGACTCCGTCCGCACTGCGATATTCTTCTCCCGGTATGCCTTAAGCAGTTTCTTTATCAGGTTCTTGGAGCAAATCATGTTTTTATACTGCGCCGTGCGGATATCGTCATGGAGCGTAATGGAAAACATCTCCGTGGCGAATACGTTGGGGCTGTCCGCCTTTTCGTCATACCGGAACAGGTTTAAGTTAAAACGGGTATCCCCCAAAATAATCGACCAGTTAAGCGGCGACCTCCCCCTGCCGAACGGCAGGTATCCGCTGTTCCCATGGAACCCGTACACACCGTAAGTAAATTTATCCAAAACCTCCGGGGGAATCAGCCTCTGCCATCCCATGGAAACCGCAATTTCAAATTCATTTTCCGCCATAAACGCTTTTGTTTTATCATCCGTCAGAAAATAGCTGTCCGCCTCGAACACCGGAATCCCGTACTTTTCCGTCAGCACCGAAAGCCCCTTAAACCCCGACACCCGATTCCGCTCCAGCACTTCCCTGCTAATGGTAATCACCAGGTCCACCGGGCAAATTTGCCGGTGGATAAATTCCACAATATTCTCCGAGGTATCTTTCACGCCGAAAACCACTACTTTATACCGCATCCTCATCCTCCCGTTTTCCAAGTTTCCTTTTTCCAAGATTCCTGTTTTCCAGGCTTGCTTTATTTCAGGTTTTCCTTATACCAGTCAATCGCCAACGCAATCCCCCTGGCAAAATCATATTCCGGGTCATATCCCAAAAGTTCCCTTGCTTTGGATATGTCCGCATTGGAATCCCTGATATCCCCCAGTCTCGGAGGACCAAACTCCGGTTCCACTTCCACATGGAGCGCCTTACACAAATCGTAATAAACATCAATCAGGTACTCCCTGCCCCCCGCGCCGATATTATAAGCATTTCCCGCCGCGTCGCCGGATGCCAGGCAGGCTTTTAAGTTCGCCTCAATGACATTGTCGATATAAGTGAAGTCCCTCGACTGCTTCCCGTCCCCGTTAATCACGGGAACTTCCCCGTTCAAAAGCAGCCGGATGAACTTCGGGATAACCGCTGCATAAGCCCCGTCCGGGTCCTGTCTCCTGCCGAAAACATTAAAATAACGCAGCCCGTATGTGTCCAGCCCGTATAATTCCTTATACAGTCTGCCGTATTCCTCGTCCACCCGTTTCGTCAGCGCATAGGGGGACAATACCCTGCCTTCCGCCCCTTCTTTCTTCGGAAGCTGCGGATGGTCGCCGTAAACGGAAGAACTGGACGCGTAAACAAACTTTTTCACCCCGTTCTGCCTTGCCGCCTCCATCATGTTCAATGTGCCGCGTATATTGATTTCTTCATACAGCAGCGGCATTTCGATACTCCTCGGCACGCTTCCCCATGCCGCCTGGTTCAATACATAATCCACGCCCTTTGCCGCTTCCATGCATGTATCCAGTTCCCGGATATCGCCTTTTAAAAACGTAAACCGTTCCGACTTGGTAAACGGTTCGATGTTTTCATACTTTCCGGTGGAAAGGTCATCCAGACACCGCACCGTATAGCCCATATCCAAAAGCGCTTCACAGAGGTTGGAACCGATAAACCCTGCCCCGCCCGTTACAAGAAACGTACTGCCGTCCTCAAATTTCAAATCCCGATATCCCATTTTATTTTCCTTCTGCGCCACTCCGCGCAAAATCTCCTTTCCGTTTTTTGATTCTGTTTTATCTGCATTTATTACTTATTATTTCCAAATCAGATATAGTTTACCACATGTAAGGGAGATTTACAATTTTTCCTTAAAATTTAAAACTTTGCACGTAACCGTTCAGTCTGACATGTTATGTTTAGAGGGACGCACGGGCGGGAGACGTTTGCGGGGCGGCGGCGGGATTGCCTGTCCCGGTTTCCAAAACAATTCTGAAAACATATGAAAAAAGATTGATGGGCACAAAGGGAACCGGTATAATAAAAACCGGGACGGTCATCCGTTCCTGATTCTGACAAAGGAGAGGACTTCAAATGGAAAGCTGCCATACAAACTATACCATAACGATAGAAGAAGGGGAATTAATCCTAAACAACAGCAAAAAAGGCAAACGGGCGGCATACCTTATGTTTTCGGTCCGTTTCATGGGATTTTCAGCCCTCATCCTTTCCTTTGGCCTTACCATGTATCTTACTTACGTCATTTTCCGTGAATGCATTACGGATGCAACCCTCGCAAACTGTATTCCGTTAGGCTCCATCTTCGCCACCTTCGGCTCCGCGGTGATTTCGGTGCTTTCCCTCTACTGCGGCAAACAAAGCAGCATGTTCCGTGAAAACCTTTCCGCGCTACATGAACAAATCCCCGAAATGTCTTCCTGGAAAAGATGGCCGTTCCAAAAAAGATATGGCAGGGAACGGACAGGTTTACGGAGCTTTCATTACTATACCTTAAAAAATCCCCGAATCACTTTCCAAAGCGGCACACTGCGCCTGACCATGGCGCTTCCCACATGCACGGCGGATTTTTATGATCTCCCCATCCTTTTGGGCGCCATAAAAATGGCCGCCTTTTACAGATATTTTTCCCATGCCGCCTTCCAATCCAAAAATACGGGACAACAGAAAGATTTGTTTACTTTTCATTGCACATGGATGATTTACCGGCATATCATCCGGTATAAGGCAGGCGCCTTTCTCATTTTGGCAGGTTCCGAGTTTGTTTTGGCAAGTATTCTCTTTTCTTTTTATTACGGAAACATCCAAAAATTTGTCTTTTTATTTAACCGGTAATACTTTCTTCCTTCTGTTGTCCCGTTAACGGTTTTTGCGGTTCTTTCTTTTTATTCGGTATCCCGTTTATTTTTTCGTTTTTGTTGTAAAAAATGTTGTAATTGGAGCCGGAAGATACCGCAGACCGGTTGTTTCCTCTGTGCCGCCGCGCTTCCCCATGCATCTTTATAGAAAGCCCCGCATTGCGGCAGGGCTTTTATAAAATCCTCAAAATACCTTCATTTTCTTTTCCATGCTCTCCATGCATTCCTTTGCCTTATCCACCGTCACATGGCTGTATACATTCATGGTAATATGGATGCTGCTGTGCCCCATAATTTCCTGGATTACCCTCACATTGGTTTCGTTTTCGCAAAACCGGGTACAAAAAGTATGGCGCATAACATGCGGCGTAAGGTGGGGCAAAAGAAACGGTTCCCGGTTCTCCTCCCGCGCCAGTTTCCTTTCCTGTTCATTATGGCATTGGACCATACGCCGCAGCATGGTTTCGATACACCTGGCAGTATACAGGTTCCTGCTCTTTGTCAGGAACACAAAATCCTGATAGCCGTCCACCGTTAAATTTCCGCTGCCGCCAAGCACCGCATTTCTTTCCCGGATTTCCAAAAATGCTTCCCGCACATCCGAAATCATCGGAATGCTCCGCTTCCCCCCCTGCGTCTTCGGCGCGGAAATATGGAATATAAACCCGTCTCCGTAATTGTCATACCGCAAAGTATGCGTCACATGAACCAGTCCGTTTTCAAAATCAACTTCCTTCCAGGTTAGCCCCAGACACTCCCCAATCCTCATTCCGGTCCCAAGAAGTACCGTAAACAGGGGAAAATAGGAACGGAATCGTTTACTTTCAGATAAAAAAACCATAAACCGGCGCTGTTCTTCCAGCGTCATGGCATTTCTTTTGGTTGCTTCTGTTTTTTCCAGTTTTGCCATGACACCGTTGCACGGATTCTTCCGAATCAGGTCATCATTCACCGCCATTTCAAATGCGGGATGTAAAAATGCGTTTATGATACGGAGATAACCGGAAGATAAACCTTTATCCAGCAGTCCGTTATAGAGCCGCAGCATATCGCTGTTTTTGATATCGGAAATCGGTTTTTCCCCGGCAAAACTATTCCTGATATGGATATGAAATGCATTCCGGTAAGATACTTCCGTCACTTTTTTGATATTCCTGTGGTTTTCCAGGTAAAGTTCCACCAAATCATTCAGTGTAATTTTCTTGGATTCGCCGCTCCTGATGCCGTCCTCCAAATCTTTCAAAATCACCCTTTCTTTTTCCCTTAAGTCCAGTAAGTTCAAATCATACACACAATGCCTTTTTCCCGCCGCATCCGTGTACTGGAACTGGTACCTCCCGTCTTTCCTTTGGCTCTCCCCGGTCCTCAATATCCTGCCTCTGTTGTCCGTCCTTTTTCTTCCTGCCATAATAAGCACCGCCTTTCTTCTTTTGTATGATAAGCATACCGTGCGGCTTCCCGGCTCTGCATACCTCCTGACTGCCTCCGGTGTCTTTTCCCGGCCGCCCCGTTACTGCCCTCTGTTACTGCACTATTGTAACATCTTCATCCGGTATATTTTCCTATTGGTTTTCATCTGGAATTTATACGGAATTGTTGTAATTTTGTTGTAAAATACCATTCCGAAAACGTCTCAGACATATGGGGCTCCTTCATTTACTTTTATATTCAGGCATTTGCCTGCTTGTGTATCACCGTACAGGATGTTAGGCATCACAACGAAGACCCAGGCGAAATCCACCGAGAAACTCTC